>OJOP01000166.1_pt1 | contig 45870 bp, 33 predicted proteins | sample 1598161 | NCBI WGS metagenome assembly OJOP01 (sample SAMN01915206, study PRJEB22387) | human gut metagenome | isolation source: stool | host: Homo sapiens | place: USA | reverse complement strand
GAGCATTTTCTGCGCCGTAGAAGCAGTCTTTTACGTCGAGGTACAACGGTTCGCCATTGGCGCCCGGTTCTTTTGTACGGTCGAGTACGGCAATCTTCTTGGCAGTCTTAGGAACGGCAGCAAGGAAATGCTTGGCAGAGAACGGACGGTACAAGTGAACGGCAACCAAACCAACCTTTTCGCCGTTGGCAACGAGGTGGTCGATAGCTTCGCGGGCAGCTTCCGTTACAGAACCCATAGCGATGATTACGCGTTCTGCATCTTCTGCACCGTAGTAATCGAACAAACCGTATTTGCGGCCTGTGATTTTGCTGATCTCGTTCATGTATTCCTCAACGATAGCAGGAACTGCTTCGTAGTAGTTGTTGCAAGATTCGCGGTGCTGGAAGAAGTGGTCAGGGTTTTCAGCCATACCACGAGCAACCGGATTCATCGGATTCAGTGCGCGTGCGCGGAATTCGGCCAATGCTTTCTGATCGATCAGCGGAGCGAGGTCTTCGTTTTCCAGCATTTCGATCTTCTGGATTTCGTGAGAAGTGCGGAAGCCGTCGAAGAAGTTCATGAACGGAACACGTGACTTGATAGTAGCCAAGTGAGCAACACCGGCCAAGTCCATAACTTCCTGTACGGAACCTTCGGCCAACATGGCGAAACCTGTCTGGCGTGCAGACATTACGTCCTGATGGTCACCGAAGATACACAGTGCATGGCTTGCCAAAGTACGTGCAGATACGTGGAACACGCAAGGCAGGAATTCACCGGCAATCTTGTACATGTTCGGTATCATCAGCAACAAACCTTGTGAAGCAGTGTACGTAGTAGTCAGCGCACCGGCTTGCAGAGAGCCATGAACGGCACCGGCAGCACCACCCTCGGATTGCATTTCCTGTACCAATACTGTTTCGCCGAAGATGTTTTTGCGACCTGCGGCAGCCCATTCGTCTACGTATTCAGCCATCGTAGATGAGGGAGTGATGGGGTAGATAGCAGCTACTTCCGAGAACATATACGAGATATGTGCAGCAGCCTGATTACCATCACAAGTAATGAATTTCTTCTGTTTAGTCATAACTAAATTGAATTTATTAAGTAAAAAAATCTCTCAATTAATATAGAAAGCCGAACAACCAGAGAGGTATTTGATTGCCCCGGCCTATTTCCGCCTTGTGCAATGCGTATGTCACTCCCGGATTATTTTTAATTCTCATACCTTCCTGACAAATCTTGAAAGGCATCACTTCGTCTACCATAAACGAAATGTTTTTGTCTCCTTTATTCACTTTGTGGTCTTTCCACATTGTGTTTGCAAAGAAAGTTTCCAGTACGTCTTGTTCGTCCACCTTTACGGGGTAGATGGAGTACATCAGGTTGGAGTTGTGCATCATTATCTTCGACGGTTTCTTGGGGAATTCTTCTCCCTTGGGATATACCATGTTGATAAGTCGTGCATCTGCCAGATACTTGATGTAGTTCATAACCGTAGCCCTGGATGTCTGTATGTCGTTGGCAAGCTGGCTCACATTCGGGGCTTTCGGTCCGTCTACGGCCAGGAAGTATAGCAATTTTTTTATCTTGGACAGATATTTCAGCTCTATTTGCTTGATCAGCAGAATATCCACTTCCACCATCATATTCATTGTCTTCAGCAGATTTTCCGAGAAGTTACGTTTTTCAAGGAAAAAAGGATAGAAGCCATGATGCATGTAGTCCTGAAAATGATCTAACGGGCGTACTTTTGACAGGATGCCCTTGGCTATTTGTTCGTGATTGCTCAGGATTTCTTCCAGTGAGTAGGAACGGAATTTCATGCCGGTTTGCAGGTTCAGATACTCGCGGAAAGAGAAACCACGCAGGTTGTAGCTCTTTACGATGTCGCGCAATTCCAGATTCTCTTCTTTCAGGCGCATTACGGACGAACCGGTAAAGACAATTTTCAGGTTAGGAAAACGGTCGTAGCACAAACGCAATTCCTTGCTCCAGTCGGGATGTTTGAAAACTTGGTCTATCAACAGCACTTTTCCGCCGCGACGTTGGAATTCGTAGGCAAAGTCCACGATACTGTGGCCGGAGAAGTAGAAATTGTTCATGTTGATAAAAAGACAGGAGCGGTCGGTTCCGAACTTTTCTTTGGCATATTGCAACAGGAATGTAGTCTTACCCACACCCCGGGTACCTTTGATACCGATAAGACGGTCGTTCCAGTCAATCTCATCCATGAGGTCGCGGCGAACGGGGGCATTTGTATGCTCTACCAGATAAGCGTGTGTTCGGTAAAATGCTTCCATGCTTTAAATTCGGTTTATCGGGCGACAAATATACAGCTTTTTTGTAGATTTGCAAAGTAGAGATAGCAAAATATCTTGTTTGTAGTTAAGTTTTATATATTTTGCATGCTGTTCTTTTTCTCTGTAAGTTTGCAGTTCTTAATCATGATGAACTATAATCAATGAAACTATATCTTTTTAATCCCGACTCCGATTTGGCGCTTGCCAATAACGAAACGAACTACATAGCTCCGGTTTCCGCGCGTCGTATGGCTCAGGATTTGGCGCTATTGCCGGTATGGTATGCAGAGCCGTATAATGCAGTGTTGGCTCCTTCCGCCTATAATGCAGACTTCCTGAAGCAGATGCGGGAGTTGTTTCCGCTGCAAGTGCAACTGGCTACCGAGCCTGAATTACCTGATTATGCGGAGGCGGAGGTGCTGCCTTGGGGCTGGAACCCTTCTATCCGCAAATACCTGCTGAGGGGTGGTGTCTGTGAAGATAGGTTGCCTGCTACACAGCTTCTTGGGGAGTATCGCTTGCTTTCTTCCCGCCTTCAGGCCGTGGCGGTGACGCAACATATAACAAGCCGTTATCCGGAATATACCTGCGGTGAACATCATCTTATAGAGAATATGGAGGATTGCGAACGGGTTGTAAACACCATGCACACATGTTTGCTCAAAGTGCCTTGGTCGGGCAGCGGAAAGGGGCTGAACTGGTGTCTGTACGGGCTTACGAAGCCCATATCCAACTGGTGTGGACGAGTTTTGAAAGAGCAGGGCTGTCTTACGGCAGAGCCTATATATAATAAGGTGAAAGATTTTGCCGTCGAATTTTACTCTGACGGGCAGGGAAGGGTGACTTTTGCGGGCTATTCCCTGTTTTCTACCAATGAGCGAGGGGCTTATATCGGTAATCTGCTTGCATCGGACAGCCGGATAGAAGAAATTATAACACAGAACTTTCCGGTTGATGAACTGATGCTGATACGTGAGACTCTCCGTACGGAGTTGACAGCGATCTACGGCAGCACCTATGTTGGTTATTTGGGCGTTGATATGATGATTTGCAGACAGGAGGGCGGACGTGAATATGTTGTTCACCCTTGTGTAGAGATAAATATGCGTATGAATATGGGAGTGGTGGCCCGGTTGTTTTACGATAACTATGTGGCTCCCGGACGTATGGGATATTTTAATATAGAGTATTTTCCCGACAATGAAACCTTGCGTGTGCAACACGAACGGGACATGAAGGATTATCCATTGATAATAGAAGGAGGCAGACTTGTTTCCGGCTATCTGCCATTGGTTCCGGTTACAGCCAAGAGTTGTTACCGGGCATATGCCCGGATATGATTCTTCCTGTCATCTTCTTTCTTGGGGAGTGGTTGCAGCCGGACTTTCGTTGCCGCAACGGTCTATGGCGGTGACGGCAAAGTATTTCCGGGTGGTCCAGGGACGGATAGGAGCATATATGCATTCTGTCCCCTGTATGCGCTGGACCAATATATTGTTAGGATCGGTTGTGTCTACCGGGTAGCTATTGGAGCCGTAGAGGACATACATCGGAGCATTTTGCTTGTCGTTGTCGGTGGAGGGCTGCCAACTGATTTTCCAATATCCTTCGGACAGCTTCTCAACCTTGAGCCGAGTGGGAACGCTGGGCGGCACATTGTCTATCCATGGCATGGCGGGTTGCAAGGCGGGAGCAGTGTAGTAATGCTCTTCAAGGATATCATAAAGCCCTTGCGTATTGTCCATGAGGTACTTCGCGCGATAGTGCCCTTCGCCTGCCAAGCCATGTGTACGGGTGAAGTTTATCTGCCGTTCCACTTCATCCACTGTCCAGTTGCCTTCACTGGGATCGAGGAAATAGATGCCCAGTCCGGGAATAATCTGCCGACCGTTGCTTTGTTCCTGCCAGTCGAGGGCGAAAGGATAGAAACCGTTGCCACGAAAATACATCATGGGGTAGACCTGGTCTTGTATGCCTTCGCCCAGCCAGCCTTGTACGTCCTGATAGACAGTGTGGAATGCATTCCAGCCGCGGGACGGGTAACGGGATGTGTCGCGGTACTTGCCTACGGGGCAGGTACTGACTTTGACCCAGGGTTTCAGCGCCTTGACCCCTTTGTAAAGGTAGCGGACAATCTCTGTGATATTGTCCCGCCTCCATTGGGCAAGCTCCCGTCCGTTGCCGTATTTCCTGTAAGTGTAACTGTCGGAGAAGCGCAGGGCATGTTCGGGATAACGCAGATAGTCGAAGTGCACACCGTCTACGTCGTAGCGTTCCACCACTTCGCGGACAAGACTCATCAGGTATTCTTTGGTTTGGGGGTGTCCGGGGTTGAGGAAGTATTCACGTTTATAGGGCACGCAGATAGCCGGTTTGCGTTTGGTGACCGACTCTTTGCCGAGGGCGGCAACGTGTTTGCGGTTGCCCAAGGGGATGGTGACCATCCAGGCATGACATTCCATTCCCCGTTTGTGGCACTCTGCTATGGCAAAGGCAAGCGGGTCGTAACCGGGATTACCGCCGACTTTTCCTGTTAGGATGGAATTATAGGGTTCGATTGCTGATTGGTATAATACGTCGCCACGAGTACGGGTTTGGAAAAGTACCGTATTGAAGTTGGCTGCTTTCAGTTTGTCCAGTATTTCCACAAGTTCGGCTTGTTGCTTACGGATGCTTTCGGGAGTGGTGGCACGAGTACGCGGCCAGTCCAATCCGTAAACGGCGGTGATCCATGCGGCACGCACTTCATGCTTGGGAGGATGCTGTGCGGCAAGTGGCAGGAGGCAGAAGGCATATAATAGTAGTATAAAGCATAATTTCTTCATAATAGTATCCTGTTTTGGGGTGAAATAAATTCCCATTAACTTCTTTATTTCTGTTATATTTTACGGCGAAGATAAGTAAATCACCTGATAAGTTTGCATAGTTTGGTTGGAAACTGTTACATTTGCATACATAAAATACATTAACACTAAGCATCCACATTAAATTTAGCATGCCATGATTACATTTACGCTTTGCCTGTTGGCGTTGATTGCAGGCTATTTCATTTACGGACGTTTCATAGAGCGCGTATTTGGTCCGGACGACCGCAAGACACCAGCTCTCACAAAAGCCGACGGGGTGGACTATATTCCGCTGCCTACGTGGAAAATCTTTATGATACAATTTCTGAACATTGCAGGCTTGGGACCGATCTTTGGCGCGATTATGGGAGCCAAGTTCGGTACGGCATCTTATCTGTGGATTGTTTTGGGAAGTATTTTCGCCGGTGCGGTGCATGATTATTTTGCGGGAATGCTTTCGCTGCGCCACGATGGCGAGAGTTTGCCGGAGATTATAGGCCGCTATTTGGGGCTGACCACCAAGCAGGTCATGCGCGGATTCACCGTTATCCTGATGATATTGGTAGGCGCTGTGTTTGTGGCAGGACCTGCCGGGCTGCTTGCCAGTCTGACACCGGAAACGCTGGACACCACTTTTTGGATTGTAGTAGTCTTTATCTATTATGTACTTGCCACGCTGTTGCCGGTAGATAAGATTATCGGCAAGATATACCCGCTGTTTGCTATCGCACTGCTGTTTATGGCGGTAGGAATTCTGGTGATGCTTTACGTGAAGCATCCGGTGCTGCCGGAAGTATGGGACGGCTTGCAGAATACCAATCCCAACGCCTCCGCATTGCCTATCTTTCCTATCATGTTTGTCAGCATTGCGTGTGGGGCAATCAGTGGCTTCCACGCCACACAAAGCCCGTTAATGGCGCGTTGCATGACGAGTGAACGCCATGGTCGTCCCGTATTCTATGGGGCTATGATTACCGAAGGCATCGTAGCGCTTATCTGGGCTGCTGCGGCTACCTGTTTTTTCCACGAGAACGGAATGGAAGAGACCAATGCCGCTGTCATAGTGGATGCCATTACGAAAAACTGGCTGGGAGCCGTCGGTGGCGTGCTGGCTGTGCTGGGAGTGATTGCTGCTCCCATTACGAGTGGCGATACGGCTTTCCGTTCGGCGCGGCTTATCGTTGCGGACTTTCTGGGTATGGAACAAAAGTCCATTCGCAGTCGTTTATATATATGTGTGCCGATGTTTTTGGCTGCTATCGGATTGTTGCTGTACAGCCTGCGCGACAAAGACGGTTTTGACATGATATGGCGTTATTTCGCATGGGCCAATCAGACGTTGTCCGTTTTCACCTTGTGGGCGATAACTGTGTATCTGGTGCGTGCAAAGAAACAATATTTCCTCACATTGATACCGGCTTTCTTCATGACCTGCGTCTGTACAACTTATATCTGCATAGCACCGGAAGGGTTCGGCATGTCACATCCGGTGGCCTACGGCATGGGAATGGCAAGTGTTGTGATTGCGTTGGCGTGGTTCATTGTATGGAAAAACAAACAGATTAAAACCCTTTAATTGATGAAGAAATTCAAGAAATCTACGGGGCTGACCGTAGCCCTGCTTATTTATGTTTCTGCTACTGCGGCATATTTCCTGCCGCGCAATACGGAAATCAGCAATACGGAGAAATATATAACCGTAATTGCTTCGTATGTCATTGTACTTGTGTTGTGGCTGGTGCTTCGTAAAAAAGAAGAGTTACAGCGGAAACGTCGTGAAGAGGATAGGACAGAACAAAAATAATTATTCACTCAAAAATAGAAATAAGATGAAAAGATTAGCATTACTCGTGTGCCTGCTTATTGGTACTATGGCTGCCCACGCGCAATTTGAAAAAGGGAAATGGTTCGTGAATCCTTCCGTTACGGGGCTCAACTTCTCCTATAATACAGAAACGGACAAAGCCCATTTCGGCCTTGAAGCCAAAGGCGGTGCGTTTTTGGTGGATAATGTAGCTCTGCTGATAGATGCCGGTGCGAAATGGCAAGGCGGGGGAACGGATGTCTATACGTTGGGTGTGGGCGGACGTTACTACATCAGTAAGGTAGGCGTTTTCTTGGGAGCCGGCGTAGACCTGAACCGTTACGATTGGGACGGTGGAGATAAAACCCGTTTCGGCTTCGGCATGGAGGCCGGTTATGCATTTTTCCTGTCACGCACAGTGACCATTGAACCTGCCGTTTATTGGGATATAGACAAAGACCGTTCGGAGTTCGGGCTGAAAGTGGGATTCGGTTTCTACTTCTAAGGGAAGAGGAAAGAACGCTTGTAGGATAGTTGATTTCGTCTCGTGAGAGGATTTATTTCTTCTTACGAGACGAATTTTTTTGTCCCATGGGATGAAAAAAATCGTCCCACGAGATGAATTTATTTATCTCACGAGACGATTTTGACGGGATTGCACTGTTGTTTTATTGTAGTTTCTCCTTTAGGAACTGTCCGGTATAGCTTGCTGCACATGCCGCTACCTCTTCCGGCGTGCCGGTTGCTACGATATATCCGCCTTTGTCCCCGCCCTCAGGGCCGAGGTCGATAACATGGTCGGCACATTTCACCACGTCCATGTTGTGCTCGATAATGACGATGGAGTGTCCCCGGCGTATCAAAGCATCGAAGGCTTCCAGCAATTTGCGGATGTCGTGAAAGTGCAGTCCGGTGGTCGGTTCGTCAAAGATGAAAAGTGTCGGGTCTGCTTTCTCCATGCTGAGATAGTAGGCTAATTTTACGCGCTGGTTCTCGCCTCCGGACAGGGTGGACGACGACTGGCCGAGCTTGATGTATCCCAATCCGACATCTTGCAGAGGTTGCAGGCGTTTCACTATTTTCTTTTGCCCATATTGGGTGAAGAACTCAATGGCTTGGTTAACGGTCATTTCCAGCACATCATAGATGTTGACATCGTGGAACTTCACTTCCAAGGTATCGGTCTTGAAACGTTTGCCATGACAGGATTCGCACTCCAGTACGAGGTCGGCCATGAACTGCATTTCTACGGTGATAGTGCCTTCTCCCTTACATTCCTCGCAACGGCCGCCTTCACTGTTGAAGCTGAAGTGCCCGGCGGTGTAGCCCATTTGCTTGGCAAGGGGTTGTTCTGACCATAACTTACGAATCTCATCGTAAGCCTTGATATAGGTTACGGGATTGGAACGCGAAGATTTGCCGATAGGGTTCTGGTCTACGAACTCAACATTGCGCAGGTTCTGCAAATCTCCGCCGATGGTGGCAAACTCTCCGGGACGTTCGCTGCATTCGTCCAACTCGCGTTTGAGGGCGCGGAAGAAGATGTCGCGTACCAGCGTACTCTTGCCCGAACCCGACACGCCGGTGACTACCGTCATTACATTAAGCGGGATACGTACGTCCACGCCTTTCAGGTTGTTCTCGCGTGCGCCTGTGATTTCAATATACTGGTTCCAGGGACGGCGGCTTTCGGGTACGGGAATGGTTTCCTCGCCCAAAAGATAACGCACTGTGTAGCTGTTGCTGTTCTTTTGCAGGTCTTTCATGTCCCCTTGATACACAACTTCTCCTCCCAGGCGTCCGGCTTTGGGACCGATGTCGATGATATAGTCGGCAGCCCGGATAATTTCTTCATCGTGTTCCACTACCACTACCGTATTGCCCAGTTGTTGCAGTTGGCGCAGGACATGTATCAGCTTGTCTGTGTCGCGGCTGTGAAGTCCGATGCTCGGCTCGTCCAATATGTAGAGACTGCCCACAAGGCTGCTTCCGAGCGAAGTTGCCAGATTGATGCGCTGGCTCTCGCCGCCGGAAAGCGAATTGCTGAGACGGTTCAGCGTGAGATATCCCAAACCTACATCCAGCAGGAAGCGGATGCGGTTGTTGATTTCTATGAGGATGCGGCGTGCCACGTCGGTGTCGTGCTTGTCCAGTTTCAGGTTATCGAAAAAGGTTTTTAGTTCGGTGATGGGCAGGTCCACCAGTTCGGAGATGCTGCGTCCGCCTACCCGGACATAGCCGGCTTCGGGTTTCAACCTTGTGCCATGACATTTGGGACAAAGCGTTTTGCCGCGATAGCGTGCCAGCATTACGCGATATTGTATCTTGTATTGATTCTCCTGCACCATCTTGAAGAAGGCGTTGATGCCCTCGAAGTAACGGGTCCCTTCCCACAGCATCCGGCGCTGTTCGTCCGTCAGTTGGTAGTAAGGGGTGAAAATGGGGAAGCCGGCTTTTTCCGCACCGCGTATCACCATGTCTTTCCACTCGCCCATCTTCTCGCCTCGCCAGCACACCACCGCACCTTCGTAGACGGAGAGGGAACGGTTGGGGATGACCAGATGCTCGTCAATGCCGACGACACGTCCGAAACCCTCACACTCCGGACAGGCTCCGATAGGGGAGTTGAAGGAGAACATCTGGTCGTTGGGCTCTTCAAACGTTATGCCGTCCGCCTCGAATTTGGTGCTGAAACGGTACAGGCTGGTGCTGCCGTCCGGCTGGTAGAAGCGTAGCAGGCAGGCCCCGTCGCCTTCGTACATGGCGGTTTCGGCGGAATCGGTGAGGCGGCTGACGGCATCTTTTTCACTGGAAGCAGTCATGCGGTCTACCAAAAGAAACAGGGTGTCGCCGTCTTTGGGCTGGTATTCGTCAATGCGCACCATTTCTCCGTTTACTTCCAGCCGGTTGAATCCCTGTTTCATATCTATCTCCAGTTGCTGCTGCAAGGTGCGTCCCTCGCGGAGCAATATCGGAGCGAGTACGGTGTAGCGTGTTCCTTCGGGCTGCTGGAGCATGCAGTTCACAATGTCTTCGGTGGAGTGCTTCTTTACCTCCTGACCGCTGACCGGGCTGAATGTCCGTCCCACCCGGGCATAGAGCAAACGCAGGTATTCGTAAATTTCGGTGGAGGTTCCCACTGTGGAGCGCGGGTTGCGGCTGCTTACCTTCTGTTCGATGGCAATAGCAGGGGGGATGCCTTTGATGAAATCACATTCGGGCTTGCTCATGCGTCCCAAAAACTGACGGGCGTAACTGCTGAGGCTCTCCACGTACCGGCGTTGCCCTTCGGCATAAAGCGTATCGAATGCAAGTGAGGATTTGCCGGAGCCGGATAGTCCGGTGATGACGACCAGCCTGTTGCGGGGTATCTCTACGTCAATGTTCTTCAGGTTATTGACACGGGCTCCTTTTATGATGATAGATGTATTTTTTGTCATAGACTATTGAAAATGAATTGGGGTACAAAGATAATCATTATCTTTGCCATGCAATATTTAAAAAGAACAAAATGAAATTTAGAAATCTCCTCTTGCTATTATTGCTGTGCGTTCAGGTACTGACCATACAGGCACAGCAAACACCTGCTGCCAATCATCCCAAACGTGAATTCCGCGCCGCATGGATACAGGCTGTGAACGGACAGTTTCGTGGCATGCCCACTGATAAGCTGAAGCAGACTTTGATAAACCAGTTGAACAGCTTGCAAGGTGCAGGCATCAATGCCATTATTTTTCAGGTGCGTCCTGAGGCGGATGCATTGTATGCTTCGCAATATGAGCCATGGAGCCGCTTCCTGACGGGCGTGCAGGGGAAGGTGCCGGAGCCTTACTGGGATCCGATGCAGTTCATGATTGAGGAATGTCACAAGCGCGGCATGGAGTTTCATGCTTGGATTAACCCTTACCGCGTAAAGACTTCGTTGAAAAATGAACTTTCGCCTATCCATATTTATAACTCGCATCCGGAGTGGTTTGTGACGTACGGCGATCAGTTGTATTTTGACCCGGCATTGCCCGAAAGCCGTAACCACATCTGTAAGGTGGTCACCGATATTGTTTCGCGTTATGATGTGGATGCCATTCACATGGATGATTACTTCTATCCTTACCCCATTAAAGGGAAGGACTTTCCGGATGATGCGAGTTTTGCACGCTATGGCGGCGGTTTCAGCAATAAGGCGGACTGGCGCCGCAGCAATGTGAATATCCTCATTCAGAAGATACACGAGACGGTTCGCGGGCTGAAGCCTTGGGTGAAGTTCGGAGTAAGTCCTTTCGGCATCTATCGCAATCAGAAAAGCGACCCGCTGGGCAGCGATACGAATGGCTTGCAGAATTATGATGATTTGTATGCCGATGTGCTTTTGTGGGCACGCAAGGGCTGGGTGGACTATAACATTCCGCAGATATACTGGCAGATAGGACATCCGGCTGCCGACTATGAAACATTGGTGAAATGGTGGGCAAGGCATACGGAGAACCGTCCGTTATTCATAGGCCAGTCTGTGGTGAATACGGTGCAGAACGCTGACCCGAAGAACCCTTCCATCAACCAGCTTCCCCGTAAGATGGCTCTGCAACGGGCCTACCAGACGATTGGCGGCAGTTGCCAATGGCCTGCCAGTGCCGTAGTGGAGAACGTAGGAAAATACCGGGACGCGCTGGTGGCCGAGTATCATAAATATCCGGCTCTGCCTCCCGTATTCGACTTTATGGACAATGACGCGCCGGACAAAGTGCGCAAAGTGAAGCCGGTATGGACTGCCGACGGCTACATCCTTTTCTGGACAGCACCGAAGTTTAAGGATGAGATGAACCGTCCTGTACAGTATGTTGTCTATCGCTTCGGCTCAAAAGAGAAGGTGGACATTGACGATCCTTCACACATTGTGGCTATCACACGCAACACTTTCTATAAGTTGCCTTATGAGGACGGCAAGACGAAATACCGCTATGTCGTTACGGCGCTCGACCGCTTGCATAACGAATCCAAGTCGGTGGCAAAGAAAGTGAAGTTGTAGGAGCTGCGGCAGCTTTATGCAAAATATGCCCGGAAGATATATACGTTTCTTCCGGGCTTATTTTATTTGCCTCCGGGGATGATCTGCCTGCCTCCCTTACGGCTTGGCCTTGGAGCGGCACTAATAGAGTAGCAGCCCGGCTATTCCACACGCTATAATCATTAATATGGGGTTGGCCTTGTACTTTCTTGTTCCGATGAAAGCTATAAGGAAGATGATGCTGCTGATTATGAAAGAGTACATGTCTTCATCGGGCGAACTGAAGTTCTCCGCATTCATCAAGACCAGGGCCGCCGATGCCAACAATCCCACTACGGCAGGACGAAGTCCGCTGAATACGGCTTCCACCGCCGGATGCTTTTGGTATTTCAGAAAGAATTTGCTGATAGTGAGCATCAGGATGAACGAGGGAAGCACTACGGCGAAGGTAGCAATGCACGATCCCAACACTCCCATGCTTGTGCCATAATGCGCCGCTATCGTGGTGTACCCTACATAAGTTGCGGAATTGATACCGATGGGACCGGGTGTCATCTGGCTGATGGCTACGATATCTGTGAATTCCTGTGATGTCAACCAGCCGTACCGGGTCACTACTTCACCCTGTATCATGGACAGCATGGCGTATCCGCCGCCAAAACCGAAAAGGCCGATTTTAAAGAATGTATAGAATAGTTGAAGAAAAAGCATAATGCAATGATTAAGTGGTTAGGGGTTAGTTATCAGTTATCGGTTATCAGTTATCAGCGTGCTACCGTCCTCTCTAACTTTTAACTTTCGGAGAACGTAGCTTTCCGAACAGGTATCCGCCTATGCCGGCAGCTATGATAATCCAAATAGGGGAGAAGCCCAATAACCAAATGAGCAACGCCGAGACAACCGGAATCCAAATTGTGTGGCGGTTGATTTTGGCGGACTTCGCCATGCTGAAGGTCGGGGCGGCTATCAGTGCCACAACGGCCGGGCGAATCCCCTTGAAGATGCGTTCTACGTAGATATTGTCTTTGAAATTATGGAAGAATAGAGCTATGGCAAGGATGATGAGGAAAGACGGAAGTACCGTTCCCAAAGCTGTGATGATGCTTCCTCGTATCCCTCTCAGGCGATAGCCGATGAAGATGGATATGTTGACCGCGAGGATACCCGGCGCCGACTGGGATATGGCAAGCAGGTCTATAAAATCTTCTTTGGCTATCCATCCGCGCTTCGTAACGATTTCGTTTTCGATTAAGGGAACCATGGCGTAACCGCCGCCGATGGTGAATGCTCCGATTTTAAAGAAAATGGTAAATGCTTCAATATATATGTTCGTCATATCATATAGGTAATGCTATCATTCGGTCTGTTGTTTCGTTTCGCCAATATTGCCGTCTTCTTTTGCATATTGGCTCGGACTTACATTGAAATGTTTCTTAAAGACTTCACGGAAGTACTTGGCATCGCTGAATCCGGTCATTTCTGCAATTTCAGTGATTGTGTGCTTCTGTTCTTTCAGCAGCTTCATGGCGTGTTTCAGGCGGATCAGGCGGACATAATCTCCCGGAGCCTGGTCGGTCAGCGCCTTTAGCTTGTTGTAGAAGCTGGTACGGCTCATGTTGAGCAAGGTGCAAAGCAGGTCAATGTTGAAGGTCGGATTGTCCATGTTTTCTTCCACATTCTTTTTGATGCTGGCTATGAATTTCCAGTCCAGATCCGTAGCGCAGTTGAGACATTCCGTATTGTGGGTGTCATCATTCAACTCCAGATCGGCATATCTGTGGCGCAACAAAGCGCGGTTGGCTAACAGATTGGCAATGGTGGCACGCAGAATTCCGATGTTAAACGGTTTCACGATGTACTCGTCTGCTCCGGTTTGCAGCCCGTCGATGATGTTTTTATCCGTATTGAGGGCGGTTAGCAGGATAATGGGAATGTGGGAAGTGGCAATATCGTTTTTTACGACCTGACATAGCTCGTCGCCCCGCATTTCGGGCATCATAATATCCGATATAATCAGGTCGGGGAAATATTCTTTTATAATATAGAGCGCCGACTTACCGTTGGAACATACCTGCACATGGTAGTTCTCTGCCAGAGTGCGGCGCAGATATTCTCTTAACTCGTCGTTGTCCTCTACCACCAATATCTTTGAACGGTTATCGGCGTCCTGAGTTTTCAGCTGGGCATCTTCGTAACCCTCTACGGAAGTAACTGCCGTTGCAACGGGAAGATCCGGCGTACTCTCCTTTGCAGGGGTTATTGGCTCCAGGTCATTTAACTTTTTCCGTTCCTGCTCTTTTTCCGTTAGGGGAATAGGGCGGTGCATGGCTTTGCGGTAGCGCTTCTCGCCTTTGGGGAAAGAGACTTTGATGCAGGAGCCCTTGCCTTCCGTACTGGTAAAACTGAGCTTCCCTTTGTGTATGTGCACGAGTTTCCATACCAACAACAGGCCTATTCCGCTGCCGGTTACTTTGGAATTGATGGCATTGCTGCCGCGGAAGTGCATCTTGAACAGCTTCTTTTGTTCATTTAGTGGAATCCCGATGCCCGTATCGCTGACTTCTACGTTCCAGGTGTCTTCTGTCTCGTATACATAGACATGCACTTTTCCGCCTTCGGGCGTATACTTCAATGCATTGGATATGATGTTTTTCAGGATGGAATCCATCTTATCCTTATCCAGCCAGACGTTCAGATAGCGGAAGTTGCTTTCATAAGTCAGGTTGATATGTTTTACGGATGCATACGCGCGGAAGGCGTTGACGATGTCGGTCATGTAAGTCTCCAGCTCGTATTCGGATACGTAGAAATTGTTTGAATAAGTGTCTGCACGTTCAAAATTGATTAGATTGGTTGTGAGACGTAGCAAAGCATTCACATTACGAAGCGCCGTACTGAGATTGTCAACCCCGTCTTTGGTCAGCGTTTCGCGTTCGGAGAGTTCCTCCAGCGGAGCTTTGATAAGTGTTAACGGAGTGCGGATGTCATGTGCCGTATTGACAAAGAAACGAATCTTTTCATCGGATATTTTTCTTTGCTTGCGTAACACGATAATGCGCAATGTTGTGCTTGCGATAGCAATCAGGATGAATGTGTACAGTAGCAGAGCCCATATACTTAGCCAGACAGGTTGCTCGATAATGATGTCCATGCTGCGCTCTTCCAGCACAATACGCTGATCTTCGTTGGATATGGCACGAACGCGTAATGTGTAGTGGCCGGGACTCAAATTAGTGAAACGGATGATATTCTCTTCTCCCGGACGGCTCCAGCCGTCATAGAATCCTTCTAGCTTCCACGAATATAGTATGAGGGAAGGGTAATCGTAGTTGATAGAAGACACCTGAAGAGAGAATATATTTTGATTGTACTTCAACTGTAAACTGCTGGTCTCGTCGATGTCCATAATAAGGGGAGAGCCCTCATCCTTCGGATATACCGTCTGATAAAACACACGCAAATCGCTGAATATCATGCGTGATTTATATTCGCGCGGCAATACCATTTTTTTAGGAAATTCTATGGCGCCGTCGGTGCTGCCGAATATGGCATTCCCATTTTTGCGGAGCGTTCCTGAGTTGGCATTGAAATGGTCGGATTGCAGCCCTTGTTCTTTTGTCCAATTGTGGAATATCTTTGTTTGAGGATAGAAACTGCTCAAACCATACTCGGTGCTCAGCAATATGTCATTCTTTCCATCGGAAAGAATCATGTAGATATTATTGGAGATGAGTGCGCAGTTATCTTTATGATAATGTTGGAAATCTTTCTTGACGGGGTCATAGATGAGCAGGCCGGAGTTGTTCGTTCCGATATACAGCAACCCGTTTGGGGCTTGGTATAATGAGTATATATAGGAGGACTCTACCGGCATCGGAATATATTGATACTTGTCGGTTGCTTTTTCCAATAAGTATAGCCCGTTGGCTGTACCTATCCACATATAGTCCTTATTCCTCTCTTTTATCTCCGTTATGGCATCCAGTCCGGGTATGGAGGTGACCTTTTTATTTTTAAAGTCTATCTTTTTAAGGTTATAATACCCGCCGGACCAGATATGACCTTCGCTGTCTTTAGTAATGGAACGGATGTACTTATCCGGACGAATCTCTTTTCCGCCGAATGATGCGGGAGTAAAAAAATCGACAGAATATTGTTTCTTGTTTATCTGATAAATGCCGGAACTGTATCCGCCTGCCCAGATGATGCCGGGACTGATTTCACATAAAGAAATAAATGTATGGCTTTGATTCTTGTGGTCAGTATTGAATACACTAAGGAATGAGTGCCACTGCTTGGTGCGATGCTCATATAGGCTGATTCCGTTGTTGGTTGCAAACCATAAGTCGCCTTCCCCGTCTTCTATGATCGCATTTACCTGATCGTTGATGAGGGACTGTTTATTGCCTATCGAATGTTTTATCCATTTATAATCGTTATACCGGTTGTTACGCACAGTAATGCCTATGGGGTAGTTTGCCATCCAAATGCGCTGCTCCTCGTCGATGTATATGTCGTAAATGGTGTTGCCGTTCATGGCGTTGTATCGGTTGAAGTCAGCGACGATATAGGGTTCGGTAGAGTAAGTCTCCACATTCATTTTGTGGATACCGGCACCGTCTGTGGCTATAAGTATTTCTTTGTCTCCGAAAGCAATGATACGGTTTATGCTGATGTCCGCCAAACCGGATTTTACGAGGGATGCCTTGTGGAGCTTGAGGTCATATACATACATGCCTCTTTGAAAAGTTCCGATAAAGACTTTGCGGCTTCCCTTGTGATAGAAAAGTTCGTTTACTTGTAATTTCAGGGTGTCCAGCTTGTTGCAGGGACTGAGCATAAGTTTATTGTTTTTCAGTTCGGCATAATGTATGCCGACATCTGTGCCGATGAAATAATGGTTGGCATCAATCTGTTCAATATCCGTTATGCTCTCATTGATTTCATTTTTAATGGTAGTGCATCTTTCTGTTTCGCTGTCGTACAGGTAGATGTTCTTTTGGTTGCAAAGCCATACTATGTAGTTATCGTCTATGAACCCGTAGCTCACAGGAGTATGCAAATCTTTTGTCTCACTTTTGGGGAGTTTGTATACCAGTTGGAAACGGTCATGTTTGCTTTCGTAGCAGAAAACACGTCCTTGTTTGCCGATTTCCCATAATCTTCCTTTGGCATCCGTATATAGCCAGCTGAGGCTCATCATGGAGTTTACTTCTTCCTCTCCGTCCATGAGTTTGTAATGCTTGAACTCTTTCCCGTTGTAACGGTCGATACCATCGTGCGTGAGGAACCACATGTAGCCTTTAGGTCCCTTTTGAATTGCGTACACCCGTCTGTTGCTCAAACCATCTTCCACGCCGATATACTTATATGTTTGGGCAGCGGCCAAAAGAGGGAATAGCAGGAGAATAAAGAAAAAGAAATGCTTTTTCATATTAGCCAGTTTTGGAGTTTGATAAACGTTTGGGGGGACTTAATATTAACACAAAAGTAATAAAATTGTTTTGCATATCAAGCAATAATATTCTTTGTGATTCGCACCTACACTCTTTTTATAGAGTATGGCAAAGATAGCAATTCTTTTCTATCCATTAGCCTTTTTTATATAAATTCTTTTTCCTTTCAGTGCTAACCTCAAGTGTTATGGTAAAGGCTTATCGTAACATACGGATAAAAAAGGAAAATAGAATGGCCGGAGAAAGGGAGGCGGAGGGGAAGAAATGGAATGCGCCAAAGTTATTGCCGGTGCATAAACTTTGGCGCATTACCATATTTTACATTATATACTTACGCTTTATCGCTTGTTTGTCTTTTCCTCTACCCACTTGCGTGCGTTGACAAACGCTTCTATCCATGGCGTAACCTCATCGTTGTGGATGCGATTTTCAGGATAGTAGCCGTTTTGCCAAGGGAAAATGGAACGTTCCAAGTGAGGCATGATTGCCAGATGACGTCCGTCGGCGCTGGCCAGTGCTGCAACGGAATAGTCTGAACCGTTCGGATTGCCCGGATACTCATCGTATGTATATTTGGCAACTACGTTGTACCGGTCTTCATCGTAAGGCAAGGAGAACTTACCTTCTCCATGTGCTACCCAGATACCGAGCTTGCTGCCGCTCAGAGAGCCGAACATAACGCTGCGGTTGGTAGGAATGGTCAGGCCGATAAAAGTTGATTCGAATTTGTGGGAGTCGTTATGCAGCATCTTTCCTTTCTTCTCGTGGTCGGGAGTGATAAGGCCTAATTCCATCATGAGCTGGCAACCGTTGCATACACCGAGAGACAGTGTATCCTCGCGTGCATAGAACTTGTCGAGTGCTTCTTTGGCTTTCGGGTTGAAGAGGAAAGCGCCGGCCCAGCCCTTGGCGGAACCCAGCACGTCGGAATTGGAGAAACCACCGCAATAAACCACCATGTTCACATCTTCCAATGTTTCGCGTCCGCTGATAAGGTCGGTCATGGTGACGTCTTTCACGTCGAAGCCGGCAAGGTAAAGTGAATATGCCATTTCGCGTTCACCGTTAGTTCCTTTTTCGCGTATGATGGCTGCACGAATACCGGTCGGAGTACGACGGTTCGGGGCAAGGTTGTATTGTGACAGTTTACCTTTGAACTCAGGGCGGAATACCAAATCCAATGGCTGCATCTTGTAGTTCTCAAAACGTTTCTTGGCACATCCGTTCATGGATTGCTTGCGGTCGAGCAGGTAAGAGGACGAATACCAGACATCGCGCATATAATCTACGCCGAACTGGTAAGTGGCATCGTCTTTGCTTACGAGGATATGGCGTTCGTCGGTCGGTGTACCTATCTTGATGTAACCTACGCCGGCGTCTTCCAAAATCTTCTTGACTTCTTCCTTGTGCTTATTGCTGATTTGGATAACGATACCCGGATTTTCAGCGAATAATATCTTGATGAGGTCTTGTTCCTTCATCTTGTCGAGGTTGATTTCCATACCGCCCTCTACGTTGGCGAAGCACATTTCGAGCAGCGTAGTGATGAGACCGCCGGCTGAAATGTCATGTCCGGCAAGGATCAGTCCTTTGTTGATCAACTCCTGTACGGCGAGGAAAGCATCGCGGAAGTATTCGGCATCTTGTACGCAAGGTACTTCATCGCCTACTTTACCCAGCGATTGTGCAAAGGCGGAACCGCCCAGTTTCAGCTTGTCGAAGCTGAAGTCTATGTGGTAAAGGGTGGTCTTTGCATCGTTCACAAGTACGGGAGATACCACTTTCTTCACGTCGGAAACTTCACCGCCGGCAGATACGATGACCGTACCCGGAGCAATGACTTTGCTTCCGTCGGGATATTTCTGGGTCATAGACAGAGAGTCCTTACCGGTGGGAACATTGATTTGCAGTGCGCAGCAGAAGTCGCTCAATGCTTTGACTGCCTTATAGAGACGTGCGTCTTCACCTTCCTGCGAGCGGCAAGGCCACATCCAGTTGGCGGACAGAGATACACTGTCCAAGCCTTCTGCAAGCGGAGCCCATACCAAGTTGGTCAGTGCTTCGCTGACGGAGAGGATAGAACCGGCTGCCGGGTCGGCAAGTGCCGCCTGAGGGGCATGTCCCAAAGAAGTTGCAATACCTTTTTCGCCGCGATAGTCCAATGCAACGACGCCACAATCGCTCAACGGTAACTGGAGTTCACCCTGACATTGTTGGCGGGCGATCTTGCCTGTTACGGAACGGTCTACCTTGTTTGTCAACCAGTCTTTGCAGGCTACGGCTTCCAGTTGGAGCACATTGGTGAGATATTCATGCAGTTGCGACAGTTCGTATTTCGGCATTTCATAATGGCGTTCTACGGTCTTGTCCACCATGTAAGTTTTAGGAGAAGAACCGAACATCTGTTCTACGGCAAGATCGAACGGACGTACACCGTCGGCTTGCTGGAAAGCGAAGCGGTGGTCGCCGGTAGTTTCACCGACTACGTACATCGGAGCCCGTTCGCGTTCGGCCACCTTGCGTACGTGCTCGATAGCTTCTTCCTGAATCAGTAGGCCCATACGCTCCTGGCTTTCATTGGCTATGATTTCTTTGGCAGATAATGTCTTGTCACCAATAGGCAGTTTGCTCATGTCAATCAGCCCGCCACATTCTTCTACCAGCTCGGACAGGCAGTTTACGTGTCCGGCAGAACCATGGTCATGGATGGAGACCACCGGATTGGTATCTTCTTCACAAAGTGCGCGTACTACGTTGTAGGCGCGTTTTTGCATCTCCGCATTGGCGCGTTGTACGGCATTCAGCTCGATGCCGCTGCTGTAACGCCCCGTATCCACGGATGATACGGAACCGCCGCCCAAACCGATGCGGTAGTTGTCGCCACCGATAACGACAACTTTGTTGCCGGCTTCGGGAGCGCCTTTCAGGCAGTCGCGTTGTGTGCCATATCCTACACCGCCGGCAAGCATGATAACCTTGTCGTAACCGTATACCTCATCTTTCTCTTTGTGCTCAAAGGTAAGTACGGAACCGCAAATCAGCGGTTGACCGAATTTGTTACCGAAATCGCTGGCGCCGTTGGAGGCTTTAATCAGGATTTGTTCGGGAGTCTGATACAGCCATTGGCGTACCGGAAGAATCTCTTCCCAGGGACGGTCCTCGTCCGTACGGGGATAGGAGGTCATATATACGGCAGTTCCGGCAATAGGCCATGAACCTTTACCGCCACCCATACGGTCGCGGATTTCGCCGCCTGTACCGGTAGAAGCTCCGTTGAAAGGTTCTACGGTAGTAGGGAAGTTATGGGTTTCGGCTTTCAGGGAGATAACGCTCTTGATGTCTTTTATCTGGAAGAAGTCGGGTTTGGAGTGGTCTGCCGGTGCAAACTGCTCGATAACCGGACCTTCGGCAAAGGCTACGTTGTCTTTGTAGGCCGATATAATCTTGTTCGGATTCTCTTGGGTGGTTTTCTTAATCATTTGGAAGAGGGAAGATTCCTGTTCCACTCCGTCGATGATAAATGTACCGCCGAAGATTTTGTGGCGGCAGTGCTCGGAATTGATTTGTGCAAAGCCGAATACTTCGGAGTCGGTCAACGGACGTCCCAAGTCCTTTTCTACTTTCTTGAGGTAATCCATTTCCTCTTTGGAGAGTGCCAGGCCTTCTTTCTCATTGTATGCCTCCAGATCCTCGATGTGGATAATCGGTTCCGGCTGGCGGTTGGTGGTGAATACGTCTTGGTCGAGGCCTTTATACATGCGTTGCAGCATCGGGTCGCGGTCTGCGTTTTCGTCTTTTACGGGGAAATATTCTTCGATACGGGTGATACCGCTCAAACCCATATTCTGGGTGATTTCCACAGCATTGGTACTCCAAGGGGTAATCATTTCGCGGCGCGGACCTACGAAATGTCCTTTCAGGTTGTTTTCACTTTCGGGGGTGGCTTCTCCAAAAAGCCAGCAGAGTTTGTCGCTGTCTGCCTGAGTAAGTTCGTGGTCACATTCTACGGCAATCACGCTCTTGGATGGTGTTCTGAAAAAAAGGATCATACTTTTATTTAAGAGTTTACGATTTGCAAATTACGGTTGAAGCCGCTAAATGATAGCGCTTTTATTTTAGGGGCAAAGATAAGTAAAATCGTTGGGTAGGAGAAAGAAATGTACATAAAAAACTTCAGCCGGACATGAAAGGATATGTCCGGCTGAAGTTGTATCTTAATTTCCGATAGGAAATAGGTGGCTTGGAATATTATTTTAATGAGATAACAGGGCCTATGGGCTTTTGACCGTACCAGTTACTGTCGTTTTGTCCGCCGCTTGTTACCCATTTTTTGAAACCTTTATATACGTTGAGAATGTCATTCCTTTCTGCCGGGTGAGCAATTTCTTCCGGAACGGCTATGCCCCAAACTAAGTTCTCTGCAGAACAGAACTCTGTATCGGGTGACTGTTTGCCTAAACCGGTGGGAGTGAATCCCTTGAAGTGGATTTCATTCAGGTTGTCTTGGTTCTGGATGAAGAAGTCGAAATAACGGGGGAGTTCTTCCGCCAGTAGTTCATATTGCAAGGAGATATCATAATTCCCGAAGCCGAAGTTGTCTTTTGTAACCTCGCAGGTGACTACGGGCATGTCCTTGTCTATCGGCTTTTCAGGATCTGTGTTGTAATATCCGCCGCTACGCAGGCTTTCTGTACCGTTTATTACGAAGATTACGTCATCATTTTCTCCGCGACCTTCTTTCAGGAGTTCCATACTAATGCCTTCTCTGGTTGTGTGGAATTCTATCTTGGCTCCCTCGATGTTCTTCATGGCAAATCCTTTCAGGCGGATTGCCGGACGATAGGGTGTTGTGCCGCCAATGGCCCGTATCTGGAAGCTCATCTTGAATCCGTCGTTAAATAAAATATCTGCATTCCTTATTTGAGAGTAGAAAACTTCTGCATTGTATCCGATGACAAAATCATTGAAGTCATAATCTCCTTTTGACGGATAGAGGTCTTCGAACATCAATGTCCCTCTGCTTGTTTTGCTTGGATAGTGATAGCGTATGTCCCACAGGAGTTTGTCTATCTCTTTGTCAGCCGGTAAGATGACAGATTTATTGTTGCCTCGTGTGGCAGCTTCGTTTGTCTTGATTTCCAGTACATCCTGTCCGTCTGTCGTGGGATATTGCACGAAGATGCTGGTTACATATGCTGGAATGTTTACGGGAATTTCTGTTGCCTCGTTGGCTTTTAAAGCAAAGTTCTCAATCAACAGGCTCTCGTCGGTACAGTTCTTGTCTGTGTAGACGGATATCACTGTATTTACTTTTGAAGTTATAGAATAAGTCAGGCTTTGGGTGGTTTTCCAGTCAAAGTCCGCCGGGGCTACAAGATCCTTGGTGTTTTCTATCTTTTCAGGATCGTACACATCGGTTTCGCAGGCATTGAATAGTGTTATAATACTTGCTGCAAATAAGAGTTTTAGATATCTTTTCATATTGCAAAGTTGTTGTTTTGTTGGCATTCGCTGCAAAGATACGAATATAATATTAATAATGTATTTGAAAAGTTGTATTATTTGTCCTGTTTATTTTCTTTTTAACAATTTATGTGGTTGTATGCCGTATATGGGAAGTTATAATATACAAGTTTTATCCTATGCGTATAATGCGTTGTCATGGGGGTGTGCCGGTCTGTTTTTTTATTATTTTTCGGTTGTTGCAGAGATAACATGGCTTTCCAAAGTCCTTTTCTGACGAAAAAACGTTAACTCTATTCGCTTGTCTCATAAAAAAGTCCGATATTTGCAGGCATGATTCAGATAGAGACCATATTTGACATATTGTGGAAAGGGTTCATTATCGGTGTTATAGTATCTGCACCGTTGGGCCCGGTAGGAGTGCTGTGCATTCAGCGCACTTTGAATAAAGGGCGTTGGTATGGTTTTGTGACAGGCATAGGAGCTTCGTTGAGTGATATAGCCTATGCTTTGCTGACAGGTTACGGAATGAGTTTTGTCTTTGATTATGTCAACAAGAATATATTCTATCTGCAATTGTTTGGAAGTATCCTGTTGCTGATATTCGGTATTTATACGTTCCGCAGCAATCCGGTGCAGTCCATTCGCCCGGTATCCACCAGCAAAGGTTCTTATTTCCATAATTTTATCACAGCGTTTGCTGTCACCCTTTCCAATCCGCTTATTATCTTTCTTTTCGTGGGTCTGTTTGCACGCTTTGCTTTTGTAAGTGAGGGCGTATTGGTTTTTGAGGCTGTTACGGGATATCTTGCTATCGCATTGGGGGCATTGACCTGGTGGTTTGGCATAACTTTCTTCGTAAACAAGGTTCGTACGCAGTTCAACTTACGCGGCATCTGGATGCTGAATCGCATTATTGGCGGCATTGTCATGCTGGTATCTGCATTTGGACTGGTGTTTACGCTGATGGGCGAGTCGTTGTATTAGCAGGCAATTAACTCCCGACGGATAAACGGATAATAAATCATAAATCTAAAATCATACATCTTATCGTGAAGATTTCGCAACAACTGAAAGAGAAGAACATTGCCGAATACCTTATATATATGTGGCAAGTGGAAGATTTGATTCGTGCCAACAAGTGCGATATTGATTTTATCCGCAATAATATCATCTCCCGCTATCCGGCGGAAGAGCATGCCGCCCTGGAAGAGTGGTACGGGAACCTTGCCGATATGATGCGTGCAGAAGGAGTGGTGGAGAAAGGACATCTGCAGATTAACCGCAACGTTATTCGTAACCTTACGGATTTGCATGCCGAGCTGCTGGCTTCCACGAAATACCCCTTTTATAATGCAGCATACTTCAAAGCGCTGCCTTTTATCGTAGAGTTGCGACAGAAGAGCGGGCCGAAAGAAGAGTCGGAGCTGGAGACGTGCTTCGAGGCGCTTTACGGGGTATTGTTGCTGCGTCTGCAGAAGAAGGAGATCAGTCAGGGCACTGCTAAGGCGGTGGAGTCTATCAGCAGTTTCCTTTCGTTGCTTGCCAACTACTACGACAAGGACAAGAAAGGCGAGTTGAAGCTGGGGGATGATTGACGGGATGTTTGAGTGATAAATAGTAAATTGAAATATGTCAACGTACCTATGTGTTAAGGATGGAAGATGTACCATGACCGTAGGGAATAAATAGTAATTATCGAGATGAATATATTAGTAACCGGTGCCAACGGACAACTTGGTAATGAGATGCGGGCGCTTTCCGCTGAGAATGGGCAGCACACCTACTTTTTTACGGATGTTCAGGAACTGGATATATGTGACGAACAGGCCATACGCGCATTTGTGTCCGGCAACCGGGTGGATGTCATTGTGAACTGTGCAGCTTATACGGCGGTAGACAAGGCGGAGGATAATCCGGAGCTCTGCGACAAGCTGAACCATATAGCTCCCGGCTATCTGGCTGCAGCGGCTGAAGCCTGTGGCGCTGCCATGATACAGGTGTCTACGGACTATGTTTTCGATGGAACCGGGCATATTCCTTATACGGAAGACATTGCTCCTTGTCCCAACTCCGTCTATGGTTCCACAAAGCTGGCAGGCGAGCAAGCGGTCGGGGAGAAATGCAGTCGTGCCATGATTATCCGCACTGCATGGCTATATTCCATTTACGGCAATAATTTTGTAAAGACAATGATCCGCTTGGGCAATGAGCGTGAGAAACTGGGAGTTGTTTTCGACCAGATCGGCACGCCGACCTATGCCAACGATTTGGCCCGCGCCATCTTTGCGGCTATCAATCAGGGCATTGTTCCCGGTGTATATCATTTCAGTGACGAAGGTGTCTGTTCCTGGTATGATTTTACGGTGGCTATTCATCGCATGGCGGGTATCACCTCATGCAAAGTCAGTCCGCTGCATACGGATGAATATCCGGCTAAGGCTCCGCGTCCCCAATATTCCGTATTGGATAAGACGAAGATTAAAAAGACTTTCGGCATTGAGATTCCTCATTGGGAGGAGAGTCTGCAGGTCTGCATCGATAAGCTGGCACAGCAGGCAGACTGATGTTTTTTTTGAATATTATACCTATTTATATATATGGCAAGTAACAACGAGATAGAACGTAGACGAACTTTCGCGATTATCGCGCATCCGGATGCCGGTAAGACATCACTGACTGAAAAGCTGCTGCTTTTTGGCGGTCAGATTCAGGTGGCCGGTGCAGTAAAGAGTAACAAGATAAAGAAAACGGCAACGTCCGACTGGATGGACATTGAAAAGCAGCGTGGTATATCCGTAACCACTTCTGTTATGGAATTTGACTATCATGATTATAAAATCAACATCCTCGATACTCCGGGCCACCAGGATTTTGCCGAAGATACGTATCGTACGTTGACTGCGGTGGACAGCGTTATCATTGTGGTGGACGGTGCGAAAGGTGTGGAAACCCAGACACGCAAGCTGATGGAAGTCTGCCGCATGCGCAATACTCCGGTGATTATCTTTATCAATAAAATGGACCGCGAAGCGAAGGACCCTTTCGACCTGCTGGATGAGCTGGAAGAGGAACTTTCCATCCATGTGCGTCCTTTGACATGGCCCATCGAGAGTGGCGCGCGCTTCAAAGGCGTCTACAATATCTACGAGCACAACCTGAATCTCTACCAGCCTTCCAAGCAGGTGGTGACGGAGAAGGTCGAAGTGGATATCAATACGGAAGAGCTGGACAATCAGATCGGGACCCAGTTGGCGGACAAGCTGCGCGGCGAACTGGAACTGATAGACGGTGTATATCCCGATTTTCAGGTGGAGGAATATCTGAAAGGTGAATTGGCTCCCGTATTCTTCGGTTCTGCCTTGAATAATTTCGGTGTGCAGGAGTTGCTGGACTGTTTTGTGGAAATAGCCCCCAGCCCCCGTCCGGTAAAGGCAGAAGAACGTGAGGTGGAGCCGGGCGAACCGAAGTTCACAGGTTTTATCTTCAAGATTACCGCCAATATCGACCCGAACCACCGTTCGTGCATCGCATTCTGCAAGATATGTTCCGGCAAGTTTACCCGCAATACGCCTTATCTGCATGTACGTCATGGCAAGACAATGCGTTTCTCGTCGCCCACGCAGTTCATGGCGCAGCGCAAAACGACCATTGACGAGGCATGGGCGGGAGACATCATCGGTCTGCCGGATAACGGTACGTTTAAGATTGGCGATACGCTGACAGAGGGTGAGATGCTCCACTTCAAGGGGCTCCCGAGCTTCTCGCCGGAGATGTTCAAGTACATCGAAAACGCCGATCCGATGAAGCAGAAGCAGCTTGCCAAAGGCATCGACCAGCTTATGGATGAAGGTGTGGCGCAGTTGTTCGTCAACCAGTTCAACGGGCGCAAGATCATCGGTACGGTAGGTCAGTTGCAGTTTGAGGTTATCCAGTACCGTTTGGAGAATGAATACAGCGCCAAATGCCGTTGGGAACCGCTGAGCCTGTACAAGGCCTGCTGGATTGAGAGTGACGACCCTGCGGAACTGGAGGCTTTCAAGAAGCGCAAATACCAGTATATGGCGAAGGACCGCGAGGGCAGGGACGTGTTCTTGGCAGATAGCGGCTACGTGTTGCAGATGGCGCAAATGGACTTCAAGAATATAAAGTTCCACTTTACGAGCGAATTCTAAAGAAATAGATACCTAATGTTATTGCAGAGGCGCAAAGTGTAAAAAAAACTTTGCGCCTCTGTGTCTTTTGTAGGGAGAAAGTACTACCTTTGTAGGGATGAAACACGTATATATCTTTCTCTTACTGACTTCTCTTTGGGGGCTGGTAACCGTATCTTGTTCAGCTCCGGCCGATAGGAATATCCTCGACTACGAACAATCTCTCATTCATGCCGATTCTTTGGTGCAATCCGGCATTGCCGACAGTGCTTGTGCCGTTCGTCTGCTGTCCGACCTGCATCACAAATACACCCGGGTGAAAGAGCTTTCCGAAGGGAAGCGCATCCGCCTGATGCCTGCAACAGGATGGAAACGCCTTTTCTGGGGAACATTCGGTTGTTTCATGCTTGGGCTGAACGTGTGGTTCTCCATACGTGACATCCGGTTCTCGGATGAGCGTAAGCATCGCCGTTACCTCATAGATTTGAGCGAGAACGAACAGCGGCTGCACAATAACGAGCGTGAGCGTGCCGAACTGGAGGAGTGTCTGGGTGAAATGTCGCTCACTGACGAAGAGCGTGAAGAAGTGCAGTGTTCGCTGACAAATCTGATGGATCATGGCAGCCGTCTGTGTGAAGAAAATGAACAGCTCCGTACCCGTCTCAAAGAGTATGAAGACCGTTCTGTGCCTCGTGAGTTGGAATTGATGATGAAGGAGAGTGAGCGTGCCCGGCAGTTGGACGGTCAGGTACAGGCGCTCACCGCCGCCTTGATAGATGGCGATGAAGTGGTGGAGCAGCTGCGCAGCCATCCCAAGTTTCTCACGAACGCCCAATGGGAGTACTTGCAACAGCTTACGGATAGAGTGTACAAGGATGCTTCGTGCCGTTTGGCCTTGCGGTTTCCCCAGCTTACGCCTGCCGACAACCAGCTCTGTCTCCTCATCCGGCTGGGATTCAGTAATGCACAGATAGCCGCCTTCACTGCCGTATCTTCCTCTTCCGTATCCCAGCAGAAGTTCCGTCTGAAGAAGCGGATGATACAGGCGGAGGAAGGACTGTTTGCCGAAGGGGAGACGTTGGAGATGATTGTTGGAAATATTCCAACAAAAAGCAGGTAATGCCATCGGTTTCTTGAACCGTTTTTATTTCACTCACCGAACGAACGGGAATGAGTCAGTGACTGAAAGGCATTCAGTCAGGGAGTCAATGCCTTTCAGTCACTGACTCATTATACCCCCTTTCAGAAGGTGCTCTGAAGAGGGTGGGGAAAGTGGAGAACAAGAAAATCAGGCGTGGTAAAAAATGTGGAATAACCCATGCCTGACTTTGCACTTTTTTCTTATAGAAAAGTTGTTGTCCGGGTTGTTGCAGTTTTTATAAGGGGGCTGCAGGCTGGTCTCCGGCAATGAATGTACTTGGGGTAGTTCCGTAGTATTTTTTAAAAGCTGTGCTGAAATATTTGGCGTTAGGATAGCCGGTGAGGTAGGCTATTCAACCCAACGTGTGGAAATCATTGTGAAAGCATTGCTGCCTGCTTCCGTTAAAAGGGGGGCGAATTCGACCCCCTTTTAAATTCGGATTATTCAATTTTTCCCACAAACCGAGATATTCCAATGTGTTTTTTAACCGCATCCAATTCTTAACGACATCTTTCGGCTCTATGGGGGCTGACGGGCTATGTCTGTAATCCAATGCAATCTTTTAAAGAATGTTCTTGTTCTCAATGCTTTTCGTTTGCACCACCCTCTTTCTTATTAGCTTTCCCCCCCCCTCCAAGATGAAATGGAGGAAGTGACGGCCGTCTGGTTAAGTTCACTGTGATGGTATAGATATAGACAAAAGAAAAAACGATTACTGAAGTATCAGATTGAAATGGTGTGTTTGTCGTTGGGAGATATGTGATGACTAGCAAAGAAAGTACATCGTTATGTCTCTAATCTGTTACTTCTTTGACGGCTGTAAATATTCCTTTTTTCAGTTTGGCATTTGCCATGTCGGTGAGTGAAATGTAATCTTTATCTTCGACAGTAACTTATCCTTCCGCGTCATAGGTTCGTGGTGGAAGTCAAAGGGCAATCGGAGCGAAATTGATAGTGTTACACTGAAATTGGAGAAAAACCAAGCTGTTAAATTCATTAAAGATATTTGAATTGCTGTAATTGGATTGTAATCAAATGATAATGAGAGAATAAATACAAATGCATAAAATTGTGACCGTCGTAATTGTTACGGAAGCAGCAAAGTTGGGAATATGAAATTTATTTGCAAACAACTGTCTTGCAAACGGATTTTTCTTACCAAAAAGGAGGATGATTTATTTTATCTCTATTTGTAATGAGATATAATCGAATCCCTTAGAACTTGGATACGATAAAATATAGTCTTGTGATTGATCAGATATTTGCGAACCATACATTGCAATAGCATATATTAAATCCAACAAACAATCAGGACATTCAATCCTCTCAACTTTTGGATAATATAAAAAGTCTAATGATTTAATGGCTATTGGTATGCGAACACATTCTTTACAATATTTTAAGATTGCATATCCATTTTGGAGAGTCCCCTCGTAACTAATAGATATAGTCTTACATGATAAACGAACATCATCTATAATCTCAGAACCAATATATTGTTGAGCTACACTAATAATTTGAATATAGAAACGTCTGAAACGAACTGGAATATCTTTATAATATACAGATACACAATTAGTTATTGATCATTCAATTCTATCACCAATAGATCTTAAATAGCCTGTATCTATTTCATTATAAGAAAAAAAGTGTAATGTTACTGTTTTCTGTTTTTTCTGATCATCTGACAATGTTTCGTATAGGGAATTCATCCCTGGCGACATCCATTGGATATGTAATATATCCATTGGCTGATGATTCTATAGTACCTTTTGATTGTATAAAGAAGAGTCTTCCAGTCGTTTGATTATTATGGACTACTTCAATAAGCATATCCAATCCATAATCAGATTCGGGAGTACTTATCGTCCATTCTTCTGGTATAAGATTATTGGATATTTTTCTAACAGCTTTGTCTCCTATAATATGATTATCTGGTCGAATAGCCATAATATCAAAATAATTATCATTTTAAAAATTATTTTATTTGAGATTTCAATAATTCACGAACATCAACATCTAACAAGTTCGCAATTTCTTGTAATTGAGCGATTGATGGTTGAGATTTATTTGAGCACCATCTTGAAATAGTGTTCTCTGATTTCCCCATCTGTTCAGCTAACCATCTATTGGTTTTCTGTTTTTCAACAAGTGTAACTTTGATTCTATTCATCACTATCTGTTGATTATTCGACATCTTAATTCAAATTATATCCATGAAATTATGAACGAAGTTAATTATTATTTCTCATACAGTAAACTTTACAGCCTATATAATTGATGTCGCAACAATGATTTAGGGTAAGTACATTGATTATTTTTCTTATTTTCGTGACTTTAAAAGAAAAAGGGATTTGAATAATACTATTGCTGAAAAAACTAGCCCTCATGTGTATTGGGGTACATTATAAAGTCGATTTAGAACTAAAAACTCTCAGATGCATTCAAAATGCATACAACTGTATTTACAACCGATTATTACTCAATATTTTATAAGCAATAAGTCCGAAATATGGTCGTAATCTTTAACGGCATATTCTAAAGAATGAAGATTTAACATTTTTATTAGTTCTTAACCCATTTAGCATATCAATATAGGGCAATTTTTCTCTTTTCAGTACACTTCACTTCCAGTAACCACTTCTTTTTGGTTCTTCTATGTTATTATTTATCTCGATACTCTAAAGGAGACATCCCTGCCATACGCCGGAAAAATCGGGCAAAATAAGAGGAATCCTCGAAATGGAATGCCCGTGCGATTTCTGTAACGGACAATTCTGTATCGGACAGATATTGTTTTATCTGGTTAGCAACTATGTTATCGATTATCTCTTTGGGGGTGTGGCGTTCTATTTTACAACAAACCTTGTAAAGATAGCCTTTCGTGATACACAATCTGTCAGCATACCATGAAACTTCACGGCATTCGTGGCAATTTTTCACCAACAATGCCATGAATTTCCCGAATAACATTCTGGCTCGGTCTTTCTCATTATCTTTCAGAAAAATAGGGTTATTACGCTGCATCTCGCCATTCAGCAGAATAAACAGATTGTACAGATTGCTCCTGAGAATGGCAATCTTATTGTTTTCATCCCCATTGTCCATGATCCATTTCATTTGGCGGAACCACCCATCTATCAAATCATTCTGTTCTTCCGATAAATGAAGAATATGATTGTCGTATATCAGTTCCCAAAAACTGTCGGATGTCAAATCATAATAAATTTTCTCCATCAGTTTATGTGAGAAGACTAAAAAATCCGCGCTGAACAGGCTTGAAATATGCATAGGGGAAAGCATCACATCAGAAAACAATACGACCAAATCCCTCTTCCTGATAATTTCTTTACGAGAGTTTATGCTTACAACCGCTCTCCCCTCCCTGCATAGTATCAACACGCATTCATTGGGAATGAATGTCCTGCCCGTCAATTCCTTCAAATCGGTTTTTCCGGCAGCGTAATCGCCTTTATGAAAAGAAATGAGGTTTTCCATGTATATCTTTTTTAAATGCAAAAATACGGATTTTATTCAGAATAAGATATATCAGTATTGAAAAGTACCGAAACAGGCTATTTTTTGATGTATCCTCAACCGTTTTGATTCCATAATTTTGCGCCAAAAAATCAATATCGTATGAATTATATCAAAATGTTATCTGTCATTTCCGCAGGAATGCTGTGTGCATGTGGAAATAACGGTCAAGGAGAGTATGGGCAACAAGCCTACCCTGTAATCACGGTCCAACCGGACTCAATGACAATCAACGAGAGCTACTCCGCCGCCATTCGCGGGCGGCAAGATGTGGACATTTATCCACAGATATCCGGTACCATCACAAAAGTATGTGTCAGAGAAGGTGAAAGAGTGTCGAAAGGGAAAGTTCTTTTTGTCATAGACCAAGTGCCATACCGGGCTGCATTGCTCACCGCAACAGCCAATGTCCACGCAGCCGAGGCACAAGTGGAAACAGCGCAACTTGACTATACATCCAAAGAAGCATTGCTCCGCGAGAATGTTGTCTCAGAATATGACCTGTCGGTGGCGAGAAATACTCTTTCTGTAGCAAAAGCCGGATTGGAGCAGGCACGAGCCCAAGAAACAGCTGCCCGCAACAATCTATCCTATACGGAAGTGAAAAGTCCGTCGGACGGTGTAGTCGGAACTACCCCTTATCGTGTAGGGGCATTGGTCAATCCTGCAATGTCCGCACCGCTCACTACCGTATCGGATAATAAAGAGATGTACGTTTACTTCTCAATGACAGAAAACCAGCTTCGTTCTTTGCTCAGAGAATATGGAACGCCAGACAAAGTAATCAGCCGGATGCCTTCCATCAAGTTGCAACTGAATGACGGTTCCATATATGCTTCCGGTGGAAGGATAGAAACCATAAGCGGGGTAATCAATCCGCAGACAGGTACGGTATCGGTACGTGCGGTCTTTCCCAATGAAGCCAATATGCTCATCAGCGGCGGCATCGGAAATGTCATAATTCCGCGCATGGAACGGTCTGCGCTTATTATTCCTCAAAGTGTGACTTATGAGATTCAGGACAAGCTTTTTGCCTATAAACTGGTAAATGGAAAGGCTGTCGCCACGCAACTCCGTGTAGAAAAGATACATGATGGCAAACAGTATATTGTCCGCAGCGGACTTCAACAAGGCGATACTGTCATCAGCGAGGGAATCGGCCTTATACGGGACGGAATGGAAATAGTTGCCAAAACCGCGCCCCAAGAAGGCGAACAATGATTAAACAATAAAACGATGAAAATATGAAAGTAAAATACTTTATAGACCGTCCCATCTTGTCGATTGTCATTTCAGTAGGTATTGTACTGATGGGCATTCTGGCACTCTTCGCATTACCGGTCGAGCAGTTCCCTAACATCGCGCCTCCGACTATTCAGGTGTTCACCAACTATCCGGGAGCCAATGCAGAGACGGTGCAAAAATCCGTAATCGTGCCTCTTGAAGAGGCCATCAACGGCGTGGAAGACATGAACTATATCACATCCACGGCATCGAACACCGGTGATGCCACCCTCATTGTCTACTTCAAACAGGGAGCCGATCCCGACATGGCGGCAGTGAATGTGCAGAACCGTGTTTCAACGGCTTTGAGCTTATTGCCTGCCGAGGTTACACGCATGGGGGTCACTACCTACAAACAACAAAATGCGGAGCTAAAGACGCTTGCGATCTACTCGCCCGATGACAGATATGACGAGCAATTTCTGAACAATTACCTGAAAATAAACATCGAGCCACGCCTGAAGCGCATCGCCGGCGTGGGTAACGTGATGCCGCTTGGCTCGAATTACAGTATGCGCATTTGGCTGAAGCCCGACAAGATGGCTCAGTATAAGCTGATTCCTTCTGACATAACAGCTGTTCTTGAACGACAGAACATCGAGGCCGCAACAGGTGCCTTCGGTGAGAACCACGACAACACTTATCAATATACGATGAAGTATCGCGGACGTTTCTCCACACCGGAGGAGTTCGGAAACCTCGTTGTTCGTTCCTTGCCGGGAGGTGAAGTGCTCAGACTGAAAGAGGTGGCAGATGTGGAACTGGGCGATGAAACCTACAACTACATTTCCAGTTTGGACGGCCACAACACAGCCATGGCAATAGTGTATCAGACTGCGGGGTCAAACGCCTCACAGGTTATCGCTGACATTGACAGAACCCTTGAAGAACTCGCGGAAGAAATGCCGCAGGGAATGGAAATCGTGACTCTCAACGATGCTAACCTCTTCCTGAACGCATCTATCCACGAGGTGATTTTGACGCTGGTCATAGCCATTATACTGGTGGTATTGGTGGTGTATTTTTTCCTTCAGGACATCCGTTCCACATTAATTCCCACGATTTCCATATTCGTGTCTATTATCGGTACATTTGCATTCATTTATATTGCCGGTTTCTCGATAAACCTGCTGACACTGTTCGCCCTCGTGCTGGCCATCGGTACGGTGGTCGATGATGCCATTGTTGTGGTAGAGGCCGTGCAGGCTCGTTTCAATGCGGGGTATCAATCGTCCTATCTTGCGACTAATGATGCCATGCGTGGAATATCATCTGCCATTCTCACCTCTTCGCTTATCTTCATGGCAGTATTTATCCCGGTAGCGATGATGAGCGGGTCTTCAGGTATGTTCTACGCCCAGTTCGGAATCACAATGGCAGTAGCAGTCGGACTTTCGGTCATCAATGCCTTCACCATTTCGCCCGCCCTTTGTGCGCTCATGCTCAAACCGTACATGGATGAGAACGGCAATGAAAAGAATAACTTTGCAGCCCGTTTCCGTAAAGGATACAATGCTGTTTTTGACACGATGACAAACAAATACGTCCGTGGAGTGGCTTTGTTCATCCGTAAGAAATGGCTGATGTGGAGCACGCTGGCCGTATCTTTGATACTCCTTGCCGTACTTGTGCGCAACACGAAAACAGGGCTTGTGCCACAGGAAGACATGGGCATAGTCTATGTGTCCGTGAGTACACGTCCGGGCACATCGTTGCAACGCAACGCCGAGATTATGGAGCAACTCAACAAGGGTATTTCCATGATTCCCGGCATCAGGCATTGCAGTCATACTTCCGGCTTCTCATTCTTCGGCTCCGGCCCATCAATGGGTATGCTCATCCTGACCCTCCAGCCATGGGAGGAGCGTACCGATCCCTCGATGTCATCGGAAGCCATTATGGGGATGGTTTATGGCCTTGCCTCCGAGATTCCGGAAGCTTCGGTGTTCTCGTTTGAGCCTCCGGTGATTCCGGGCTATGGCATGGGTAGCGGCTTCGAACTGTATGTGCAGGACAAACGTGGCGGAGACATAAATGAGTTCAAGAATGTGACCGATAATTTCGTGGCGGCACTTTCACAACGCCCCGAAATAGGTGAGGTGTATTCCACATTCGAGATCAACTATCCGCAGTATTGGGTAGATATAGATGCCGCACAATGTGAACAGGCAGGAGTTTCACCCAACGAGATACTGGAAACTCTTTCCGGGTATTACGGCGGTAACTATGTGTCCAATTTCAACCGGTTCTCAAAGCTATATCGCGTTATGATACAGGCAGAACCGTCAAGTCGTGTGACTCCGGAATCTCTTGACCACATTTATGTACGTACAGGAGAGGATATGGCGCCGTTGTCGCAATTTGTCAAGCTTACCAAGACCAACGGTGCGCAAGACCTGTCGCGTTTCAATCTCTACAACGCCATTGCTGTAAACGGTATGCCTGCCGAGGGGTACAGTTCTGGCGATGCGTTGAAAGCCATTCATGAGACAGCGGCACAAGTGTTGCCTCGCAACTATGGCTATGAGTTCGGTGGATTGGCGCGTGAAGAAAGCACAACGACCAACAATGTGGTGATTGTCTTCGTGGTGTGCCTGACATTGATATATCTGATTCTCTGTGGATTGTATGAAAGTCTCTTTATCCCGTTCGCAGTCATTCTCGCTGTTCCATGCGGACTGCTCGGCAGTTTCCTGTTTGCACAGTTGTTCGGATTGGAAAACAACATTTATCTTCAGACTGGCATTATCATGTTGATCGGACTCCTTTCAAAGACAGCCATCTTGATTACAGAATATGCGGTAGAGAAGCGCAAGGAGGGAATGTCTCTTACAGGAGCTGCCATGGGTGCGGCAAAAGAACGCCTGCGCCCCATCCTGATGACCGCATTGACCATGATTTTCGGCTTGCTGCCGTTGATATTCTCCAATGGTGTAGGTGCAAACGGATGCCGTTCACTTGCAACTGGAGCAACAGGCGGGATGCTCATTGGAACGTTGGCTTTGCTGTTCCTTGTACCGGGGCTTTTTATCTTCTTCCAGTATTTACAGGAGAAAGTCTTTCCTGCAAAGACTTCATGCCGGCATACTGAAATAAAAAACAAGATAGTAACGGAATAAATGAATTTATGAAGAAATTGATTATCATGTTTCTCACACCCTTTCTGCTGGCAGGGTGTGGGATATATAAACCCTATTCGCGTCCGAAGGTTGAAACAGACGCATTGTATCGGAACATTCCAGTGGCAGATACGGTTTCGTTGGCATCGCTTTCATGGCGGGAACTGTTTACCGACCCTGCACTTCAGAAACTGATAGAGGAGGCACTGGTGCAGAACACCGATTTGCGAATCGCTTATTTGAGAGTCGATGAGGCAAAAGCCGCATTGCAAAGTGCGAGACTCGCCTATCTTCCGGCAGTCGGTCTGAACGCAGAAGGCGGGATAAGCCGCTTTAAGGATTCCGATGCAAAGACATACAGTATAGGCATGAATGCTTCTTGGGAAGTGGATGTTTTCGGTAAACTGACGGCATCGAAACGTCACGCTTTTGCTGCATTGGAAGAGACACAGGCTTACCAGCAGGCTGTGCAGACCCAACTTATCGCTACTGTGGCTGACAGCTATTATTCGTTATTGATGCTTGACGAGCAATTACGCATCAATAAGAAAACTTGTGATAACTGGACACAGACAGTCAGAGTCCTTGACGCGCTCAAGCGCAATGGAAAGACAAACGAGGCGGCGGTGTTACAGGCGAGGGCTAATTTGTTGGCTCTGGAAAATGCCGGTACAGCGTTGCGAAACTCTATTTCCCGGACAGAAAACGCATTGTCGGCATTGTTGGCTACGCCTTCACACACGATTGAACGCAGCAATCTTGATTCCCAACTATTCCCTGACAGCATATCCGTTGGGGTTCCGGTGCAATTGCTTGCCAATCGTCCGGATGTGAGGCAGGCTGAATTTAATCTTGCAAAGGCGTATTACGCCACCAATGTTGCCCGTAGTGCCTTCTACCCGTCCATCAATCTGTCTGGTGTGTTAGGATGGACAAACAACGGCGGCGGGGTGGTTGTGAATCCCGGCGGTTGGTTGGCTAATGCCATAGGTTCTATTGTACAGCCTCTTTTCAATAAGGGAATAAATAAGGCTAATTTGAAGATAGCCAAAGCAAATCAGGAAGAAGCACTCCTGTTATTCCGTCAATCCATCCTTGATGCCGGACAGGAGGTAAATGATGCTTTGACGCAATGGCAGACTGCCGGACAACGCATTGACAAAAGTACGGTACAAATCAAGCTGCTGGAAGAGGCTGTCCGCAAGACACAACTGTTGATGCTACATTCCGATGGGAATTATCTTGAAGTATTGACTGCCCAGCAAACCCTTCTTGACGCACAACAGACGCTCACACAAGACCGCTTTGATAAAATACAAGGTATAATCCAACTTTATCATGCCTTAGGGGGCGGAGTCTGATCTTGTTTATTCAAGCCCATAACCAACCAGTGGTAAAATATGATTGTATATGTCGTTTGTCCGGCATGTACAATCATATTTACAATTTAGGCATGTATAAGGATATTATATGAAGTTTTTGTTCATATCTTTCCTATGGACTGTATGAATAATTTTATCTTCTCATCGAAAAGCCTTTCTTCTGCTGTTGGTCATAATCTCCTTCCACCACGTTATTCACTTCCCGTTTGGCTTTGATTTGCTCCCGATTGTCAAACCCGCCCTTTTGCTTGGCGGTAAAGTACAGAAAATCCCCTGCCGCCCGATGTGATTGTCTGTCATCCCCAAACAGGTCAAGAGCACTCTTAATATCCGACACCTGCTCTGTATCAAAACGGGGCTTGTAACAATCACGGGCAAAACGGATGACACAGTGAACCGCCTTGCGGAAGATGTCGCTTGTTTTAAGCAGCAGGAAACTGAGACAGCCAATAATATGCCCCTGCCATGCAATCCGGTTTTTGAGCCTCGTTGTTTCCTCCGTATGCGCAGCCTCCCGACGGTTTAGTTCCGACTGGTGCTTGGCCTCCAGTTCCATCCGTTCACGGTGATGGTCGCTTTGCATGGTCTGGATTTTATCCTGCAACCGCTCGATGGTTTCCTCATGCGTGGCAATCTCATGGTGTAAGTCCTCAATTTTTCCTTTCAGAGCCTTAGATTTGCCCGTAGCCCAATCGACAGCGGCACCCAGAAGTTCACTGCCTTTCTCTTTGTTCAGCTTGGAGCGTTTCTCGCTGATAGCCCTGTCAAGGTCTGCACTCTGCCGTTCCTTTTGATTGGCTGCCTGAATAAGGGAGTTGGTTCTACTTTCAACCTCCTGCATTTTTTTATTTGCCGTTTCCAACTGACGCTCTTGGTATTGTCTTGTAGCATCAAGACGCTTCATTTCCGTTTTCTGCTTCTCAATGATGAAATCGTTGCGCTCCAGATGTTCCTTTCCTGTAACAGCCTTCGACTGCCCACGCTCCATCAGGAGAATGTCGGATGCCAAACTTTGCATCTCGGTCATATCCTCGTCATTGAGCTTGCGGCTCTTGCCTGTATCGTGGTTCATCCAGTCGAAAACGATGTGCGCATGATAGTTCGGCTTGAACCATCTTTCGCCTACTCTGAAACTCTCCTTGTCCCCAGTCTCGGGTTGCCCGCTCAGCCAATGCCCCTCGTCCTTGTGCAGGAAGATTTGGAGCGGTGTGATGCCCCAGCGTCTTTGGCATTCCTCGCCAAATTTTTGCACGTCTGCCAGTGTCGTGTCCGGTCGGATGAGCAACACGCCCTCACGGATTGGCGAACATCCCGCCACTTTGATGATTTTCCCGTTCTTCCCTTTGCGTTCACGTTCCTTCTCCTGCATGGCACGACCGGTCTTTTCCTTGACCATCCGCTTGATGTAGTCATAGTGCGTTTGCAGTTCGGGGTCGCCAAAGTTGGGGTTTATCCACTGCTCGTTATCGGCAGTGAGTTCGGATACGATGTAAATTTTGGATTTGCCGATATTGCGCATGTACTCGGCTGTTCTTCGGTTATGAGCCTCGCTGGATTTGACATTGCAGGGCTTGATATGTATGCTTGATTTTGTTGCCATTTTCTTAAATTTTGATTTGGGTTGTTTGACTAAAGTTCTTTGCCGCTGTCCGCTCATAACCGCCGGGGGTTCTTAGGGGTGTAGCCCATAAGCGGAGTTTCCAAAGAGAGGGTCACTCTTTGGTCGGGGTTCTCAGGGGAGAAACGCCCTGAGTGGGTTCTTAGGGCAAAGTCCTAAGTGGGTCGGGGCAAAGCCCAGCCCCTCGGGAGAGTCCACAACTACGGAAGCGGAGCGTGTAGTTATAGTGGGCTATATCAAGGGCAAGCCCTTGTCTGTCCGCTACAGCCTGCGGCTTCCGCTCTCCTGTTGTCAAGTAGGGTTTCAACCGCTGCTCTCAATCGGACTTGCACCGACCAGTACAAGGTCAAAATCATCTATCAGCTTTTGCAGGACGGGATTCTTCTCTACCATCCGCCGGAGGATTCTTTCCGCCTCTACAAGATGATTGGCTGTACACATTATTTTACTTTCCTGTATCTGGAAGACAATCCAGTCGGCTATGTCAATATGTGCTGCTTTCTGCTCCGGGGTGGCGTTTTTCTCTATGAGGTCAGATACTATCACCTTGCAGAAGTCCATGCCCCCGGCACGTTGTTTCCATTCCGAATACCCGTCCGCATCGGGAAAGAGAAGCACGGTGCGCCCGGTCAGCACACGGAGCTTTTCCTCTCTCATCTGGCTCTTGCCGCCTGTCGCCAGCCATACATAGCCGGGAAAGATGGCGGAGCCGATAACGGCACTCTTTTCGGATTCCACCAAGACCACCACCTTGCCGGGATTGCCGCCCAGCAAATGTTCACCGAAAAGGCATTGGGACAGTTGCCATTCCTCCGGCAGCACCCGTTGCCTTTTCAGTATACTGTGTATCCAGTCCACTGCCGACGCCTGACCTCCCTTGATGCGATGCCCGTCATTGGGATTGTACTGCATCACCTTGCCTGTGCGTACCCTGTTTGCACGGTCTATCTGCCAGAAGATGACAGCCCCGTCACGGGTTGCCCCCAGACGGTAATCCTCCAGCAACCGTTTCAGCACTTCCTTTGCCTTGCTGCCGTAATAGGAAGTAAGGAGCGAGGAAATGAAGCGGAAGAAGTTGCTATGCACGCTTTTCGACTTTTCCACATAGTGCGGTGGTATGCAACTTATGGCTGTCTGTTGCGGTGTCCGTCCGGGTTTTCGTTCCGACCTTTGCCCGGCAAAAGAGAAATCATTGGCAGTACGGCATTCGGGGTGGTCGTGGAAATACTCCTTGGGAGTATAATGATACCCGCAACTGCTCTCATGGTTGCACCTGCCGACCGAAGGGTGCAAAGGCGTGTCCTGTTCGTCCACATAGTAGGCAAAGGAATGCCTGTCGCCACAACCCGGGCAGGTATGCCGCGTTGCCGTTCCTTTATATTTCTGTAACGAATAACTGCTCATTGTCTGTCTTCTTTAATTTTTCCATTGATTATCTTGCTGTCCCGTCCTGTCCCACTGTCCCAGTCTATGAGGCATGGGACAATGGGACACCTTGGGACACTTCAGAGAATGCTGCTTTTTCATGCCTTGTCCTCCTTCTTTTCTTGTCCTGCAAGTTGTTCCGTTTGCTTTTCCTCCATGATTGTACCGGCTGTCCCGCCTTGTCCCGTTGTCCCACTTCCTGTGGGTTGGGACGGTGGGACACTCGGGACGGTCGCTTTCCTGTCCTCCTTACTGCGCTGGATTATCCGGCTGACGGTGGATTTGCCGCAATTCACCTGTGAGGCTATCTCCCGTACTGACTTGCCCGATTGGGACAGTTGCAAAATCAGGCAGTCCCTTTGGCTTGATTCGTTCTCACCCAATTTCTTCAGATGTTCCTTTTCAGTAGAGTAGCCCCTGAACACAAACTGTAAAAAAGCGTCCACTTTGTCAATCTCATAAACGATTACATTGTCCGAATCGTGGGAGAATGTGCCATAGCGCACTTTAAGCTGCTTCACATAGCGAAGCCCGCTGTCCTGCGCACTCTTGCCGATGGTAAACACGCTGTCAAAGAAGTTGTAGAGCCGTTTGCTTCCTGCAAGGTCGTTGGATGTGATGGGGCAGTCCAATGAACGCTTCGGGGTATGCGCTAGGACAAGGATGGACAACTCATATCTCCTTTTGAGATTGTTGAGCTGTATCATCAGCCGTCCTGCCGCATCGCCTTTTTCCATGGCACAACACAGGTAGGTCAAATTATCCACAATGAAAATTTTGCAGTCGGTTTGCAGTGCCATTTGTTCGATGCTGTTTATGATGGCTTCTTCAAAGTTGGCATCCAACAGCGAATTGCAGTCAAGCGATACCCGGTACAACTTTTCCGGAAAGGTGTAGAGGTTTCCGTATTCGTTGGTATAGCGGAGTTGGAACTGCTTCTCGGATAGTTCAAAATCCATGTACAGCACATTGTCAGTCCGTGCGATGCGGTCGGCTATCTGCACGGCAAGGATGGACTTGCCCACGTTGGAATCCGCAAAGAGACAGGAGAGTTCCCCCTCATACCAGAAGCAATCCCACAGCGCACGGGGTATAGGCAGCAGCGATGCTTCGAGAATTGTCCGGTTGGCGGTCTTGATGCTCATCACGCCGACATTCTCAGGCATTCCGTTCTGTACCTGTGCAGCCCTTGTAAGGTCGCCATGTATCAGGTTGATATAGTTCTTGTCCTCTTCCATGACATTTACCAGTTACGGGGATTGGGCTTGCGGCGGTGGGAAAAGGATAAGGATTCGCTGAGTTCCTCATCGGACAACGGTACGGGATTCTTCCGGGAGGATTCCAGCCACTTGTCCAGTTCATCACGGTAAAGGCAATAGCGTTTGCCTGGCTTGGTGGCAGGAATGCTCCCTTCCGAAAGTTTCATGTAGAGCGTGCCCTTGGGAATACCCAAATATTCCGCCGCTTCATCCACAGACATGGGTACATGGGTGTCCACAGCCTTTGCGTTGTTCACACTGCGTTGCTCCGTAAGCAGGCTTCTCAGGCTCATCACCTCGTCCCGAAGCTGAGCCACAACCTCGGGGAGGTCGTTGAATGTAATCACTATTTTTTCCATTTGCGTACTCGCCTCTTTTGTAAGGCTTGGCGCAAAGGACTGGAATGATACAGCCGTGAATATCTCCACGAAAGGTCATTGCAAAATAATTCCCGAATAACGATGCCCAACCGCAAATGACGGGTAAAGTTATTCGGGAAAGATTGTATAACAGTGAATTATGACTTTCCGACTGTTTATCGTTATTATCGTGATTATTCTGAAACAGGCTTAAACCGGCGTCTCCCGTACATAATCCGCAGGATAATGGAAATCCGGTTTCCCGTTTTCCCGTTTTCCGGCTCGTCTATGGGAATCGGTGTCTTTAACGGCTCTACCTTGAAGTTCTTGATGGTCGCTATGTCCGTATCGGCAAATTCACGCGGGAAAAGGGTGCTGATGAAGCGGGCGCGGTTGTCCCCCGTGTAGTATTTCTTGTACATGAAACGCTCGGAGATATTCCACACGAAATGGCGGAGTGGGATATTAGTAATCTCTTTTGTCAGTCGTCTTGTTATCGGCTTCGGCTTGTAACTGTGAAGGCGCATCCAGTTGTTGACCTCGCCACAGATATGGGTCACGGTCTCTTGGTCTGCAATGCGGGGCATGACGAAGTGGATGTATTCCATGACCATGCGGACACGTTCCTCTTCTTCCTGCTTCTGCTTGTCCTCATAGCTGGCACGGTTCTTCTCGTGAAGCTCCGGGGCAATGGCAATCTCTACCGGTTTTATATTCGGGGTCGTTTCTCCACCTGTCGGCATTGATGGCGGTGTTACAGGCTCATGCGCTTCTTGGGACGGCTCTTCCCGAACCGTCATGGTTTCGGCAAGTGTCTTTTTCTTGCCGAACTTTATTTTGTAGATTTCGTATGTGTCGAAGATGACTGTCTGGAAGGAAAAATAGAGCAGCCAGCCTAAAAGGTTGCTGCATACAAAGACTATCAGCCTTACAAAGGTGTCCTGATTGAATCTCTCAGCGACAATCAGTGTCGCTATGGAAGATATTAGGAGGATGGCAAAGCCGACAAGTCCTAAAATGATATGTTTGTCTTTTACGGACGGTTCCATATTCTTTGTCTTATTCGGTTGTTACTTGTTACTGTTTTCGCAAATTTAATGGTCTTCTTTTAATTATTACTCATTATTCTTGGTTAGAGGTTTCTTTTTCAATGTTTTTCACCAAATGTCCGGAATCATACTCAATTATCATACTTTAAGGACTTATCGGCTACCGCCAAAAATATAGGGAGCGGTTAAAGCTCCACGCAATAACCGCTCCCTATGAACAATTCATGGCTTGAGACCGCCTTATGCCTCCTTACGTTTCAGGGTTATCTTGTCCACGACCTCGCACATCTGCTGTGCCGCCATCTTGGAATAAATCTGTGTGGTGGTAATGTTCTTGTGCCCTAAATAGGCTTGGATGACAGCCATATCCGTACCCATTTCCACATGCAGGCTTCCGAATGAATGCCGGGTGCAGTGAAAGGTTATCTTCTTGGTTATGCCTGCCGCCAAGAGCCACCGTTTGAGTGGTCCTTGCAGCATCTTGTCCTTGAAACCGTCAAAGATAAGCCCCTCGTGCCGTTCCCCGAGCAGCCCGTAGGCTTCATCGCTGATGGGGTTGTGTACAATCTGTTTGGTCTTCTGCATACGGGTGGTCACGAACATCTTGCCGTTAGTGTACGGCTGTATCTGCTGCCAAGTGAGCTGCTTGATGTCGCTCTTCCTCAGTCCGGTCAGGCAAGCGAAAAGAAAAGCCCTTTTCAAGACTTCTTCCTCGCAAGGGGTTTCGGCAAGCCGTACCAGTTCCTCCTGGCTCAGATGCTCCCTCATGGTGGGAATGCTCTCGATGCGGTCTAAGAAACCGTTGGGGTTCTCCTTTATCTTCCTGTCCCGGTAGGCAGTGTGAAGAACGGCACGGAAAGCCGACCAGTAACCTGCTGCGGAATTGATATGCAGCTTTTGGTTGGTGTGTATGGACTGTGGGGCGTTAAGCAGATACTCCATGAACTTGCGGCACAAGTCCACATCCACCTCTTCAAAGGTGCATTTACCGTTCACGAACCGCTCGAAATGTTTGTAGACGTGCTGCCACTTGATATTCTTCCTGTCTGCCAGTTCCTTGAAGTAGGCAAGGAAATCGCCTTTCATCCTGGCTTTGTCAAAGAAACCGTTGTTCTCGTTGAAGATGGCTTCGTAACGCCGGTTACGCAGTATCTCCGCTTTTTTCATCATGCGTGCGTTGAAATCACGTTCCTGCTGGTTGGCAGGTTTGGCGAAGATGTAAATCCCCAAAGCTTCACGTGTAATCACTTTCATGGTGGTGTTGTCACGGTAGCCGGGATAATAGTCCAGACACAACGAATACTGTGTCCCGTTCTTAATCTTGCGCTTGCGCAAGGTCACTGTCTTGCATTTGCTCATATTGATACTGTTTTAATTGATAATACGTTTGTGGGTGTTTCCTGAACTTTTCGATGGTAAAGAAACAACGTGAAATAACCGTGAGAAACGTCATGGACAATCATTCTGAAATAATTTTCCGATAATGCAGGTTGTTCACGGTTGCTTGTTCCTCTCTGCCATGACACGCTCCACATCGGAGCGCAAAAGCAGGTTCTTTACACCGACCTTTATCTTTTCGATGTGCTTTACCTTGACGATATGGCAGATGTTGGCGGAGGAAAGCCCGTAAATCTGTTGTACCTGTTCCACGGTATAGTAGCGTTCATCATTTACAAGGTCGGTTCTGCGTAGCTCGTCCAAATGGGATTTGGAATAATAGGTACGCCCGTATTCTCTTTTGGTGGGTATCTTGTGACGATAGACGTATGCCCGGAGTGCGGAGGGCTTCATGCCGAACAGTTCTTCCGCTTCTTCTGTCAGAAGCCAGTCGGTAATCCTGCTTATATCGACCGACACACCGAAAAATTCGTCAATATGCTTCTTGCTGTAATAGTTCTTTCCGGCGATGCGGCAGATAGGAATGCGGTTGCGCTTGGCGGTGGTATAGAGCCACGACTGCTTGACCTTATAAAGGGACATCACCTCTTCGCCCGAATAGAAGTCAAGCACTTCATCGGCTTCCTTTTCCCTTTTTTCTTTTTTGGCAAGCAAGGAAGATGGAGCGGATTTCTTCGGTGAGGAAGTGTTGCCGGGCAGGATGCGGTGGTAGGGATTGCCCTCCAGCATCCGCTCGATGTCGGCTCTGCGGATGAATGCCATGCGGTTGCTGATGCGTGAGGCTTTCAGCTTGCCGAGGGCTACGAGTTTATAAACGTACTGCCGGGAACAGCCCATGAGCGTGGCAGCTTTGGAAAAGGTGAGATACTCCTGATGCTGTATCTCCATGAGTGGTCGGGCGACTTTGAAGAGGTTGTTCTTCTGTACCGTTCTGGCTCGCTTGGCTTCCGCCTGACAAGCCTCGCTGCAATACCTTTGCATACCGCTCCGGGTTACAAACGGTTTGCCGCAAAATTGGCATTTCTTGGTTGCTTTCATGCTGCTTTATTGTTTACATATTCATTCCTTCAATCGTGTATCTCTGAAATGGTGAACGGATGTAAATGGAAGTCAACCGTTGTCGCCTTTTTGCACGATGTTGCCATCGCTGCATATCGGGACGGAAATTGTCGCTCATCGTAAATGGTTGTAACCCCTTGTCAACTGTCTGCACGGTGTGACAAAAAACAAGTTACGCAAATTCTCCACGTCAGAAATACGTCTCAAAAATATGTGGAAATTTGGGAAGC
>OJOP01000116.1_pt1 | contig 55995 bp, 40 predicted proteins | sample 1598161 | NCBI WGS metagenome assembly OJOP01 (sample SAMN01915206, study PRJEB22387) | human gut metagenome | isolation source: stool | host: Homo sapiens | place: USA | reverse complement strand
AATATATTCATTAATGTTATATAAACAGATTAGACGGGACGCAGGGACGCAAAAGAATAGAAAATACTATGTTTTGTCACATTGAAGTGCGTTCCGAATAATATTTGCATCGGATATAAAAATAAGGACCGCGGATTCGCCGCAGTCCCTGACGAAAATATCGCCCGCAATAAAATATCCCCCGCGCCGCTCGACGCAGGGGATACTCGGATTAAATTAAATATTTATGCAGCGTTTCGCTCTTTTTTGCGCTCAACCGCACGTCTGATAGCTTTTCCTATCTCGAATACCGGGATAGTGGAGGCTGCGAGACCGGCGGAAATAAGCAGCTCATTGGTCTGGAAAGTGCCGCGCTCGATATCAAAGACCTCGTCGGAGAGACCGGGGAGGTATACGGCAATGAGGGTCAGTGCAGTTGTCACGACAAACGCACCGACGAGCCACCAGTTCATGTTCTTGAACATACTCTTAGAGAAGATGGAGCCTGTGCGCGAGCGCATATTGATAGCGCACATCATCTCGGCGAAGTTGACCGTCAGGAACGCCATGGACATAGCGTTTATGCAGTAGCCGTCGGCACCGCCGAAGAACATATTCTCGAAGCTGCCCACCTCGAGGCGGTAGCCGATGACATAGGCGGCAAGCTCTACTATTGCGAGGTAGATGCCCTGCCATGCCATGTCAAAGCCCGCGCCGTGGGAGAATATGCCGTCCGTAGTCGCTCTGGGCTTTCTCTTCATCAGGTTGCCCTCGGCCTTCTCCATGCCGAGCGCAAGGCCGGGCAGGGAGTCGGTGACCATGTTTATCCAAAGCAGGTGAACGGGCTCGAGAAGCTGGAAGTTGAGAATAGAGGCAACGAACATGATTATAACCTCGGACATATTCGTTGAAAGCTGGAACTGGAGCACCTTGCAGACGTTGTCATAGATCTTTCTGCCTTCTTCGACCGCGTTGACGATAGTGGCGAAGTTGTCGTCCGCGAGAACCATGTCGGCGACGCCCTTTGTGACGTCCGTGCCGGTGATGCCCATGCCTATGCCGATATCGGCGGCCTTTATGGAGGGCGCATCGTTGACGCCGTCTCCGGTCATCGCCGTAACCATGCCGCGTGCCTTCCATGCCTTGACTATCCTCGTCTTATGCTCGGGCTGAACTCGCGCATAGACGGAGTATTTGGTAACCTCTTCGACAAGCTCTTCGTCGCTGAACTTGTCAAGCTCCGCGCCGAGAATAGCCTGCGACGCGTCGGAGATTATGCCGAGCTCGCGGCCTATGGCGACTGCGGTGTCCTTGTGGTCGCCGGTTATCATTATCGGGGTTATGCCCGCGCCGCGGCACTCCTCGATAGCTGCCTTGACTTCGGGGCGGACGGGGTCTATCATGCCGGTAAGTCCGACGAACACGAGGTCGCTTTCAAGCGCCTCGGGCTCAAAGGACGCGGGGACGGAATCGTAATTTCTAAGCGCAACGGCGAGAACGCGCAGAGCCTTGTCCGCCATTCTCTTGTTGTCCGCGGCGATTTTTGCCCGGAACTCGTCGTCCATGGGAACTATCCTGCCGTCTATAAGCGCGGTTTTGCAAAGGTTGATAACAACGTCGGGCGCGCCCTTTGTGTACTGAACTATGCCGGAAGCCGTCTTATGGACGGTGGACATCATCTTTCTTCCGGAGTCGAACGGAGCTTCGCCGATTCTGGGGCTCGCCTTGACGAGGTCATTCTTGCTCATGCCCAGGGCATAGGCGTATCCGACGAGAGCGGCCTCGGTGGGCTCGCCCGTGACCTTGCCGGCGTCGTCTATCTGAGCGTCGGTGCAAAGAGCCATAGCCTCGGCTATGAGCTTCTCATTGTCGCCGAAATGATCGACGACGGTCATCTTGTTCTGGGTCAGAGTGCCCGTCTTGTCGGAGCAGATTATCTGAGTGCAGCCGAGAGTCTCAACTGCGGTAAGCTTACGGATAAGAGCCTGCCTCTTGCTCATCGCGGTAACGCCTATGGAAAGGATTATCGTGACGACTGCCGGCAGTCCCTCGGGTATGGCGGCGACCGCAAGAGCGATTGCGGAAATGAACGTGCTCAGCGCGGTGTTTCCGAGCAGCTCCCATGAGAAGGGCTCATTGCTGAGCACCAGTGACTCGACGAGACCGACCGCGAACACAACTACGCATATTGCGATAACGAGCTTCGTGAGGAACTTTGAAAGCTCCGCCATCTTCTTCTGAAGGGGAGTCTGCTCCTGCTCGGCGTCCGAGAGGGCGTCGGCTATCTTGCCCATCTCGGTGTCCATGCCGACCGCCGTAACAACTGCCTTGCCGCGGCCGTAGACTATAGTCGAGCCGCTGTAGAGCATATTTTTTCTGTCGCCCAGGGCGATATCATCGCTGCCCGCCGTGCAGTTGAGCGCGTCGATAAGCTTCGTCACGGGGACGCTTTCGCCCGTCAGAGCCGCCTCCTCGACCTTCATGCTGTGGCTCTCGATTATGCGGCAGTCCGCCGGAACGGCGTCGCCCGCCTCGAGCACTACAATGTCGCCTATCACAACATCCTCGCTCTTTATCGTGACGACTTCTCCGTCACGCAGAACGTGGCTCGTCGCCGCGGTCATCTCCATAAGAGCGTCCATGGCGGCCTCCGCCTTGCTGTCCTGAACGAGGCTCATAACGGTGTTGATGATAACGACTACGAGAATGACCAGCACATCCGCAAAATCTCTGAACGAGAAGTTTGCGCCGCTCTCCACGACCGTCACAACGGCCTGAATTGCGGCTGCGACGAGGAGCATGATGATCATGGGGTCTGCGAGGGAGTTGATAAACTTCTTAAAGAGGCTGTCTTTTTCCGCCTCTTTAAGCTTGTTCTTGCCGTATTTGGCAAGGCGCTGCTCCGCTTCGGCCGAGGTCAAGCCTTTTTCGGAGCTCTCGACCGCCGAGAAAACCTTCTCTGTCGGCTCAAGATAGAATTTCATGCGCTTTCAAGACCTTTCTTTTTAATTTGAATGGCAGAGAGCGCAGGAAAAGATTGAAAAAAGACCTTCAACAGTATTATCTGCCAAAGGTCTTGCATCAAACGCCTGAAGGCCGTCTGTCTGCTGCCAGCCGAAGCGAGATTGTTGGCAAACAGATAGGATAATCCCCATAGCTACTCCCCATTGGTACATCAATAAATGATATCATATTCGGGGAAAAGTCAAGGCGTATTCAATAAAAAATTATCTTTTTGTCGAAAAATGTCAAATTATTATATTATCTGGAGGCTTTTCTTTTCGCTGCGGCACGCTGAACGGCCTTGATTATCTCGACTATCGGGATTATCGAAAACGCGAGGGCGAGCGATGTCGCATATTCGGCGAAGCCTATCGGAGTGAAGCCGAAGGCGTTTGCGAGGAACGGTATCTCAATAACCGCCGTAGTCAGCACGAGCGACGCCACCATAGCAGCGAACAGGGGCAGGTTGTGGCTGCCGCGAAGGCTCATCTTTATGACCGAGCCGCGCTGCGAGCGCATATTGAACGAGTGGAATATCTCGCACATCGACATGGTGAGGAAAGCCATGGTCATGCCCTGCTCGCACTGTGCGATGTTCATGAACGCCCAGTGCCCAGTCTCAAAGCGTTCGCCTATAAAGAACGCCGCGAGGGTCAGCGCGGTAACGAGCACGCCCTGATAGAGCACGTCAAAGCCGAGCCCGCCTGCAAATATTCCGTCCGACGGGTCGCGCGGGCGGCGGCGCATGATATCGCTCTCCGCCTTTTCGAGTCCGAGCGCGAGCGCCGGGAAGCAGTCGGTGACGAGGTTTATGAACAGCAGATGCGGCGCTTCGAGAATGGTGAAGCCGAGAAGCGTTGCGGTGAATATCGCGAGCACCTCCGCGAGGTTCGAGCCGAGCAGGAACTGAATGGCCTTTCGGATATTGTCATATATCCTGCGCCCCTCCTCGACGGCGTTGACAATGGTCGCGAAGTTGTCGTCCGTGAGCACCATGTCGGCGACGTTCTTCGTGACGTCCGTGCCGGTTATGCCCATGCCTATTCCGATATCCGCGCTCTTTATCGACGGCGCATCGTTGACTCCGTCGCCCGTCATGGCGGTTATCTTGCCCTTTGAGCGCCAGGCGTTGACTATTCTCGTCTTATGCTCGGGCTGCACGCGCGCGTATACATATATATTCTCGACTCTGTCCGCGAACTCCTCGTCGCTCATCGCGGAGAGCTCCGCGCCGGTTATGGCCTGCGAGGGGTCGGTGAGTATGCCGAGCTCCGAGGCGATGGCAACGGCGGTGTCCCTATGGTCGCCGGTTATCATAACGGGGGTTATGCCCGCGCCGCGGCACTCCTCTATAGCCGCCTTGACCTCCGGGCGAACGGGGTCTATCATGCCGGTAAGGCCGATGAATATCAGATCATGCTCGAGCGCCTCGGGTGAAAAATCGTCGGGCGCGGAGTCGTATTTTCTCATCGCCGCCGCGAGCACGCGCAGAGCCTTATCCGCCATCCTCTTGTTTTCCGAGGCTATTGTCGCCCTTATCTCGTCTGTCATCGGAACGATTTTTCCGTCGATAAAGGCGTGGGTGCAGAGGTCGACGACAACATCGGGTGCACCCTTTGTGTATTGAATAATGCCGTCCGGTGTCTTGTGGACGGTGGACATCATCTTTCTGCCGGAGTCGAACGGAGCTTCTCCGATTCTCGGGCTGTCGCTTTTCAGCTCGCCCTTATGAAGTCCGAGGCTTATCGCGTAGCTGACGAGCGCCGCCTCGGTGGGCTCGCCGATCACGAGGCCGTCGGAATCCTCCTGCGCGTCGGAGCAGAGGGACATGGCTCTTGCGAGCAGCTTTTCGTCGCCGTAATGATCGACGACGGTCATCTTATTCTGCGTGAGAGTGCCTGTCTTGTCGGAGCAGATTATCTGCGCGCAGCCGAGCGTCTCAACAGCGGTGAGCTTGCGGATAACCGCATTTTTCTTCGACATATTTGTAACGCCTATCGACAGCACGATAGTGACCACCGCCGCAAGTCCCTCGGGAACGGCGGCAACGGCGAGGCTGACGGCTACCATAAACACGTCGATAACGCTCTTGAATATCAGCGCGGGATCGCCGCCCGCGAGAGTGGAGCGCTCCATGAACAGCGAAAACGCGAAGATGAAAACGCAGATTCCCAGCACAAGGAAGGTGAGCGTCTTAGAGAGCCCCGCAAGCTTTTTCTGGAGCGGGGTCTGCCCGTCCTCCGCCTTTGTTATGGCATCGGCTATCTTGCCCATCTCGGTATTCATGCCCGTGTCGGTGACAACGGCCTTGCCGCGTCCGTAGACAACGGCGCTGCCCATATACGCCATGTTCTTTCTGTCGCCCAGCGGAATATCGCCGCCGTTGCCCGCGCCGAGAACGGAGATAATCTTGCTCACGGGCACGCTCTCGCCCGTCAGCGCAGCCTCCTCTATTTTAAGGCTGGCGCTCTCGAATATGCGGCAGTCTGCGGGAACAGCGTCGCCCGCCTCGAGCACAACAACGTCGCCGACGGTCAGATCCTCGCTCTTGACGGTCATGATTTTGCCCTCGCGTATGACCTTGGAGGTCGCCGCGCTCATCTCCTGAAGCGCCTCGATAGCCTTTTCCGCCTTGCTCTCCTGCAAGACGCCGAGCACGGCGTTTATGAGCACAACGGCGAGGATTATCACGGTGTCCGTAGGGAAGGACGGCGAGCCGGAGACCTTGCCCTCGTAGACTGTCGTCACGGCGGATATGACCGCGGCGACGATAAGGATGATTATCATCGGGTCGGCAAGCTGTTCAAAAAACCGCTTGACGAGCGATTTCTGCTTTGCCTGTGCCAATTTGTTTTTGCCGTATTTCTCAAGACGGCGTTCGGCCTCAGACTGCGAAAGTCCGTTTTCCGAGCTCTCCGTCCGCTTAAACACCTCGCGGACGTCTTCAAGATAGTACTTCAATTTTTATGCCTCCCTTTCGGTTAAACAAAAAAGACCTTCGACAGACCATGTCTGCCAAAGGTCTTGCCTCAAACACGCCTGAACGCATATGTCTGCTGCCAGCCGGGCTCGGTCGGTTATTGCGGCCTGCACGACGGTTGGTGACAGCAAGATGGACTTTCGCCCATAGCTACTCCCCAATGGATTACATTTATCATATCCTAAAGGACATATTTTGTCAATTAACAATTTGTAAATTTTTATCGGGCTTTCGTGATTATTCGACAAAATTGCTATTGACAAAGGCGAAACGGGATTATATAATTATTTGCGTATTCTGACAAATGTTTCTGTGGACTCGCATGTTTTTTGTAAGCCATTGACCGTTTGCGTTTGATGGTTCGAGAAAATGTGCGGGCCCATTGCACAACATATAATATAGAATGCAAATTTTTTCACGGAGGTACCGCAATGAAGGGTACAGTCAAATGGTTCAACGCAGAAAAAGGTTTTGGCTTCATCGCTAACGATGAGGGCGGCGACGATGTTTTCGTACATTTCTCCGCTATCGTTGCAGACGGATACAGAACTCTTACCGAGGGTCAGAAGGTCACCTTTGAGGTCGAGCCGGATCCCAAGGATTCCAGCAAGCTCAGAGCTGTCAACGTTGTCGGCGAATAATTTTTCCCGCAGTTGATAAGACGGCCGCGTTTCCGCTGACCGCAGAGCAAAATGACAAAGGTCATAATTCACAAAGCGTGGATTATGGCCTTTATTTTTTCCCGATTTTTTTGTTTTACGCTCTAATAATTATCGGTAAAGCGAAATGCATTGCCGCGGGCAGAGTTGTTTTTGATATAATATTGTGATATAATTCAATATAGAACAGATATGCATACAGTGAAGAAGGGATGTGCGACGATGTCGGTTCCGAAGTATTATCAGTTTTTTCCATATGTTCTTGACTGCCTCGCGGACGGAGAGGAACATAATTTAAAAGAGATTGCGGAATATTGTGCCGATAAATTTAAGCTTACCGATGAGGATAAAAGAGAAATGCTGCCGAGCGGGCAGCCGACATATCTAAACCGCGTCGGCTGGGCAAGAACCTATCTGAAAAAAGCCGGATTGATAGACAGGGCTTCAAGATCGGTATATGTGATAACGGAGCTCGGGAAAGAAGCAGTTGAAAAAGGATGCAGCAAAGTTGACCTTGATTATCTGCGTAAATTTGATTCTTTCAACGAGTTTTCCAATCCTAAAAATGCCCAAACGGAGAAGAGCGGCATAAACAAAAAAGAGGAAAGTCCGCAGGAACAGCTTGAAATCTCCATACGAGAAATCAATTTGTCGCTTGCCGACAGTTTGATGGGCGAGTTGTTGAAAATGACTCCGTATGATTTTGAAAACTTAATCGTAAGACTGCTTATAAAAATGGGTTACGGAACATTAAAACAAAACGAATCGGCAGTTACTCAAAAATCCGGAGATGAAGGTATTGACGGAATTGTGTCGGCAGATAAGTTCGGTTTCGATTCGATTTATATACAGGCGAAAAAGTGGAGGTCGGATACCACGGTCGGGAGACCCGAGATACAAAGATTTTTAGGTGCGTTGGCGGGACAGGGTGCAACAAAGGGGATTTTTATCACGACGGCACACTTTTCAAAAGAAGCAACAGCTTTTGCGGAAAAGCAGCTGCACCAAAAAATTGTTTTGGTTGACGGGAATCAACTGACGGAACTGATGATTGAATATAATTTGGGTGTTTCGGTGGTCGAAACCTATGTAGTCAAAAGAGTTGACTACGATTTTTTCAATGATGATTTGTAATAAAACAGGCGTCGGAGCTCAGCTGCCTTGACGCCTGTTTTTCTGCTGTTCGGTAACAGCAGAAAGTAAATCAATCATTATTATTTCTTCTCGAAAGCATATCTTTGGCAATTCTCTTTGCAAGCTCATCCATGCGCGAGAAGTCTATGGCGGAGATATATATGCTCTCCAATTTGTCGTGAATTTCCTTTGCGCTCTTGAGCGAGTCCGCCGCCTCGGCGATAAACTCGCCGTAGGCCTTCTTGGTGAAGTTCAGCCGCGGCAGACGGCGGCGAAGCGCGGCGCGGTCGGTGAAGCGCGCGCAGTTTATTTTCACGGCTCCGTCAAGCTCCGCCTCATGCAGCCTGTTTGAGGTCACGAAGCCGAGCGACAGCGCGGGAATGAGCAGGTGCTCTGGCTCGCCGCTCGGGTCGAGCGGGCAGGGACTTGCGATTATATCGTGCCCGCCCGACAGCGCATATCCGCGCAGAAGGGAGAGCAGCGCCGATGAGCACGCCGCGTTTTCGTCCTCTATGACATAGACTTTCTCGCACATCGTCTCAACGGTTTTATTAAAAAAGGTTATCCCGTCCGGCGTGACGGCGGACAAATTTATGTGGCGCTCCTCGCCGATACGCCCCGCAGGAGCGCCGAACTCGCGCGCCGCTATGCGCGATGCCGTGCGCTTTATTTTTGCCGTGTCGGCGCAGGCGAGCGTCAGGCGCAGAATATCCTCGCGCAAAAGAGCCGAGGCCTCGAGAAAACGTCTGCATCTGCGGTGATATGCCGCGTTTTCGTCGCTGAGAGAGATGATTTCGTCACGCCGCGAGCGCAGAATGTTTTTATCCCAGAACTTGCCAAGGTCGATTATTTCCTGCGCGGCACCCGGATATTTCGGTTCGAGCGTGTGCGGAGGAGTGCCGTCAACTACTAAGCAGTTGAGAGCGGGCGCATACACGCCGTCGAGCGAGGCGGGGTCGGAGGAGCAGTATATTAGCTCCGTCCCGATTCCCGCGTCGGTCAGGGCGGCGTTTATCTTTTTCATCAGGCTCGATTTCCCCGTGCCCGGACCGCCCTTTATTATATATGTGTACCCGCCCGAATGAGCGGGGCACAGCTCGCCGAAAAACGAATGAAAGCCCTCGGGCGAGCTGCACCCGAGAAAATAGCCGATGTTACCCATAATATGCCTCCCGAAAAGTCATATTACAGAGTATTCACCGCCCGCTTGTCAGGTTACGGAAAATACAGGCGCGGATATTTGCCGCCGATAACATCCTCGTCAAGGTTGACAAATCGGGCTAAAAAAGGTAAAATATCATGGGTAAATTTGAACGGCTCTTGCGGAGTCTGTCCCTCTGTCGGACGAAGAACCGCGACTATGTTTCTGAGGGAAGCGCGGGTGGTTTGGGAGCGTGTGACCGCCTCATAAGCCGACCGCCGAAAGCTCGCAAAATCTCCGTTTTTCTCGCATTTCCTCGCTTTTCCGCCGCCGTGTGTTTCGGCAAAAAACTTTTGACCACAGATTTGACCACTTACGGATTTGACAGAAAAATTGAATATTTTCACCAATCGGGGTGTGGCGCAGCTGGTAGCGCGCGAAGTTTGGGAGTGCCGTGGCGGTATCCGGGACGGGGTAAGTCGAAACGCCGCAAATCCTTGCAACACGGACGATAGCGGGTTTTTCTCCGGTTGCCGAAAACGGCATAAAAGTGGCTTTGACCACAGGAATGACCACAGACAGAAAAATCTTTGATTTTCTCCCTCGCCGTGGTATAATGGCAGAAATTGAATATCCGGGTGTAGCTCAACTGGTAGGGCGCGACATTTGGGAATACATGCGGAAGCCATAAAAAACTAAATATCGGGGTGTTGCGCAGTTGGTAGCGCGCCTGCTTTGGGAGCAGGAGGCCCGGGGTTCGAGTCCCCGCACTCCGACCAAAAAACTTTGAAAAACCGCCGTTTTCGGCGGCTTTTCTGCGTTATTAGTTTGGATTTTGTGTTTTGTACTGATCCCATAGTTTTCTAAACAATCTGGGTCAAAGTGCGAAAACAGCAATGCGGCGGCAAGCTCAATTTGCCGCCGTTTTCTCATTTGACCCACAACCTGACCCACACAGGCAAAACTGGGACAACCACACGGAATTTTGGGGCAAAAAACGCCTCAAGATGTTCAGATTGAAAATGCAGTCGAAATAGGGTATAATTGGATAACGGTAGGCCTTGTGCCTGCAAAGCCAGCCGTACGGTGTTCCCGTGCGGCTTTTTGTATTTCGCATTCCACATACAAAACGGAGAGATGCTTTATGTGTACTATAACAAGCCAGCAATTCAATGACTTTAATGTCTTCAGCCTTGATGACTCAAACATCTTTATTCATATCAATTTGACTGAAGATTCATTTTACAATGGCTTTGTAAAATATTTTTTGGACGAGTCTCGTATTTTGAGGTATGCAGAAAATAAAGCAAGCCTTGCCTTCACCCCAAGTAAAAGGAACTATGCTACTCTGTACAAGCATCTTGGATACTATATCGACGAATATAATCTGGAAAAACTACCAGCCACAATTGAAGAAGAGGTTATAAAAATTCTGGCTGATGAGTACCAACTCAATGATCCCGGCGATGGCAATCTCCAAGTCAGACTTGATAAAATAGGGAAAATTGGTGAATATCTCTTTTGCAATTTATTGTCCGAGTATTTCAATTTCAATTGCATTATTCCAAAGGTTCACCTTACCACCGACTTCAATATGAGTATCTATGGAATTGACACCCTGTTTTATTCAACTGAAAATGACATGATCCTTTTAGGAGAGTCAAAGTTCAGTAAATCTTTGAAAAACGGAATTGGATTAATTAATAAATCTCTGAAAACCTACGAACAGCAAATCAAAGATGAGTTTGTCCTTATGCTTAGTAACCGCTTTTTGAAAAACAACATGGGTATTTTCGGAGATAAATATAACGACGCCATTGAATTAAGCCTTAGTATTGAAGAATTCATTACGAATGCAAATGTAAAACGAATCGGAATACCAATATTTATTGCACACGGAACTGATACAGACGTTGATGGAATTCTGAAGCAAACAAAGTCCATAAAGCAGCATACATTTTTAGGTGTAGAAACACAGTACATTATTCTATCGCTTCCGATAGTCGATAAATCCAAACTTATTAGCGCATTTACACAGGAAATTGCTGAGAGGAGAGCATTATATGAGCGACTTGCGACCCAACAGTGATCCTCAATTTCTTCGAGAACAGTACATAAAAAGTTTAGATTCTGCTGCCAATCCAACACAAAAGGCGCGGGAATTAGCTGATGATTTATTTTCGTTGGATCTAACAGTATATTCTTCAAATTATACTTTTGATTCCTTGATATACTCCTCCATGGCAAAATCTATTCTTGATGGTTCAGTATCACTACATCCTGAACAGCTCCAGATACTTAATGAAATTACTGCAAACGATGCATTAATTGTGAGCGCACCTACAAGCTTCGGTAAGACATTCTGCATATTTGAGTACATTGCCAAGGCAAGACCTCAGAATATTGTATTGATAGTGCCTACATTGGCTTTGGTAGATGAGTACCTAAAACGGGTCATAAAAAAGTATCAAACATTCTTTTCTCAATACAAAATTCACACTCATATCGATGAGAACAGAACCTATGATTTTGATCAGAAAAACATATTTATTTTAACCCATGACCGAGTGGTTCAAGAAAGCACCTATGCTATGATTGAAAAAATTGACTTTCTTGTTATCGACGAGGTGTACAAACTCGAAACCGACCCGAGCAACGATAGAGTTCTGGTCCTAAATATGGCGTATTACTATCTCGCACAAAAGGCGAAAAAGTATGTATTACTTGCACCATTTATCAAATCTGTGGAAAACATTGAAATGCTCGAAAAAGTCCCAGTTTTTTATAGCACCCTGTACTCTCCGGTTGTAAACGAAGTAATTCCTGTCAATATATTACGACATAATGATCGTTATCCTGAATGTCAGCGGCTCCTTTCAACATTAAATCCAGAGGACAAAACCCTAATCTATTTTCCTACCGTTACGGGCATCTATAAATACGTAAATGAGTATATTGCCAACGAACCACTTATCGATGAGACTGATGTTCCTACACAGTATTTTTTGGCATGGGCACGTGAGGAAATCCATGAAGAGTGGTGTGTAATAAAGGCCATGGAACGCGGATATCTGATTCACAACGGTCAAATCCCCATGGGTACACGCATGCTCCAGTTAGACTATTACGAGTCTATCGGGGCCTATAACAAATTATTGTGCACATCAACATTGTTGGAAGGCGTTAATACTACGGCGAAAAATATAATTATTACGAAGCCGTCCAGAATGTCTGATCGTAACGACAACAAGGATGATTTTTCAGCTTTTGATTTTTTTAATCTTGTTGGCCGAACCGGGCGTCTTAATCAGCATTTTATTGGGAATGCATACTATATTAAAACCCCGAGTGACCCTGAGTACCAACGAATTGATGCAATAAGAAGTATCAAGTTTGAAATTACCGATGACAGTAAAGATATTGATATTCAAAAAGGAAACATCGAAAAATATCCTGATGTTGTCGCCTTTCTAAGTCATCTCGGGATCAGTATAGATGAATACCACACTCACATTGGCAGTCGCCTTCGCTTTGAAACCGTAAAGGCAATCTATTTACAGTACAGAAGCATGCGAAACCGGCTCCTCGAAGAATTACAGTGCTTCATAGACATTGAAACACACGGGAGATTAGACCTTGTAAAAATTCTATACGAGATTTCAGAAGGAAAAGCAGATGCATATAAATCGAACATAATAAATAACCTTCTCAACCGGAATAGGCCCAAAATAAAAACTGTAGTTAATGAAGTTAACAGATATTTTTCTACACGAAGAATTGACAATATCATCTCTACCACCATAAGTATGAAATCAAGTTATATTGAACACCGTTTTTATCCTCGTGTACTCCTAATACGTTACTTTCTCGAATTATCACACGCTCCCGCTCAGCTTTTAGACATTTTGGAAAGCAAGATAACCGGAGCCATCGAATACCTTTATTTTGCCACATCTAAACAGAAGAAAATGCTAATTGATTTAGGAATTTATGAGAGAGACGTAGACACGATAGTAAAAATCGTTGGTGATGATTACAACGATACTTTTGAACTAAAAGAACGCCTTCAAGCAAATTTGGATAAACTCCAACGCATTAGTTACATTTCAAAATATGTAATTCAGTCTATACTATAATCGTGGTCATTTTTCATGAAGGGTACTCATCGTTTGTGATGAGTACCCTTACGAAACTTTATCCCACCATCTCAAACGGAATGACTTTGCATCCGCCGCTCTCGGGCGGTTCAGGCGGTGTAGGTGCTGTTTCGGGCAGAGCCGTGTCCATGAAGCTGCCCATCTTGTCTGCGGCCTGGAGCTGCATATGGTTGGTGACATGGGTGTACGTATCCAGCGTGAAGCCGGCGCTGTAATGGCCCAGCATACTGGATACCGTTTTCACATCGGCGCCGGTCTGCAGAGCCAAGGTCGCAAATGTATGTCTTAAGTCATGGAAGCGAACTCTTTCGTCGATACCCGCCGCTCTCAGGATCTTCTTGTGCAGCCTTCCCACTGCGTCGGGACTCCACATCTCTCCCGTGTGCGGCGACGGGAACAGATACTTGCTGTCGGGATGATTCTTCCTGTCCTCCACCAGAAGGTCGACCGCCTGCTGCGGGATGACCACGGTGCGGATGGAGTTCTGCGTTTTGGGTGAGGCAACGATGATCTCACCCTTTACACGACCAACCGATTTGTTCACGCTGATGGTGCGCTGCTCCGCATCCAAGTCTGTCCACAGCAGCGCCAGAAGTTCTCCCCGGCGCAGGCCGCTGGTCAGCTCCAGATAGAACATGGGCAGAACACCGAAGTCCTGAGCGCAGCGGAGATAGTCTCCGATCCGGTCGGGCGGAATGATGTTCATTTCCGTCTTCTCCTTCTTGGGGATGCGGACATTGTCGCAGGGGTTATGGTTGATGATCCGTTCCGCCACCGCCTGCTGAAGCGCCTGCCGCAGTATCATATGGATGCCTCGCACTGTTCTGTTGGACAGACTCAGATCGGTTTCCGTATCCGTCTTCGGGATGCGGCCACGGTTCTTGGATCGATTGTAGAATTGCTGGATCTGGATGGATGTGAGCTGCTTCAGCTTGATTTTTCCGATGCCAGGGTCGATATGATTGCGGATGTAGCTTTCATAGTTGTTTGCCGTTGCGGGACGCAGATGGGGCTTGGAGTAGGTTTCATACCAAAGCCACATCCATTCGCCCACCGTATAGTCGCCCTTAAAGTTGATGGCCGGGCCACGGTTTTCATGGATGGCCTCCTGCAACCGTTTTCGTGTTTCGGCCTGGGTCTTGCCAAATACACTTTTCACGATGCGTTTTCCGGTGTCCGGATCGTAGCCTTCTGTGTAGCGGCCTTCCCATCGTCCATCCGCTCTGTGGCGGATGCTGCCTTCGCCGTTTGATCGTCGTTTTGCCATTGTACGATACCTCCTTTTATAACACAAACACATACCACACTTCCTGTGAAATAGCCATGACTAAAAGCCCGCTTTTTCGGAACACATTTGATCCAACCATCGCAGGAATTTATCCTTGGGAACAACGATTCGGCTCCCAACCTTAAATGCTGGGAAATCCTTGCCGCGGGTAAGCTCATAGCTGCCGGCCAAGGATAACCCCATGATGTTTGCCACATCCGGTACAGAGAGCATAACGGGCAGCCCATCGTAGTTTGTATAAACTGTTCTTTTCATAATTTTCCTTTCTCCTTCCCGCGGGAAGGTTTTAATTTGTTGTCATTCGTATTGGTGATACATTTCCCCCTCATTATTTGGAGTGGGGTGCTCCGGCAGTTACCAACCCATTGTCATGGTCGGACCGTTGTCGGGATGGTCATCTTCTTTATGGCCCATAGCGATACGCTTGCTCTGAAGCTTTCGACGGAGCTTCTTATCGGTCATTCCGGCCGGTGATTTCCTCGGCAGAGAGTTGTCCTGGAAGATGCGGCTCATGTGATGGAACAGTCTTGTGGAGGACAGCAGCACGGACGGCGGCTTCATTTCCTCCATTCTGTCCAGCATAACTTGTGCGTAATCGTGTCCCAGCTCTGCCGCCTGCGTGAACCAGTAGGCAGCATTCTCTCTGTCGTGCTCGATGCCTTTGCCCTCCAGACAGAGCTTGCCCAGCAGGTACTGTGCGTGGGACACATCGGCTTCCGCCGCCTTCATGAGATAATCCAGAGCGAGAGGAATGTTCTCTTTTACGATAGTACCTTTCAAGCACTCCTTGCCCAGACGATAGGCGGCATAGACGTTGCCGTCATCCGCAGCTTTCACCATCCAGCGGATGCCCTGAGCCGGATCGCGTACCTCGATATCTTCAGAGAGGTACAGCTTGCCCAGCGCATACTGGGCGATATCGAGGCCCTGCTTTGCCGCCGCTTTGAACCAGTACTCTGCTGCTTGGCTGTTCGGCAGGACAGGATCTCCGTCCCGGCAGAGCTTACCCATGAAATATTGTGCATGGACATCGCCGCTCTCGGCCAGAACCGTCATCTCTACCACTGCGGCATCCCGTTCCGGGAGTTCAGCATTGCAATCACGGATGATCTCCCTCAGATCCCAATACGCCCATGTCACATCTTTCTCCGGGTCGGGTTCGTCGTACTTTCGGATATCGCCGTCCTCGAAAGTGAGCGCACCCAACTTCAACGCCTCCTGGATGACAGCATTTTTGATCTGCCGGAACTCTTTCTGCTGGGACATCCTGAACCGCTTGGTTTCCTCCTCGGTGTAGTAGCTCTGTACCTTGCCCTGCAGTACCAGCCACCGCTCATAGCACTCCCGCACGATAGGCAAGCGTTCCATCTCGTCAACCACACTGTCCACCAGTTTCTTCACGGATTTCGGCAGGTATCCGTAGGTCTTCTTTCCCTGTACCGTTTCCAGCTTCATGGACAGTTCCCAGATGAGCTGCTCCGCTTTTGGATTGCTGCAGAGACCCTCCCGCATTTGCTTTGCCAGCTCCAGCATCGCCTTGCGCGATTCCTGTACCAGCTCATCACGAGCCTCCGTCTTCTGCTCATAGAGATGCAACATCTCCTCCCGGAAAATATCGTTGGTGAGCTTAGACTTGATGGTTTTGATACCGTCTCGGGACAGATAGGCCTGGCCCGCTTTTGCGGACCAGGCCATCATGTGAATATGCGGATGATGCCCCTCATCATGGAAGGCAGCGTACCATCGGAAGTCGTTGACCGGAATTTTCATCGCCGCCGCGATCTCATTTCTGTGCGCGCGGATGAGATTTTTCCACGCCGCGGCATTGCCATAGCCGAGACGCTCGGCATCTTCACGCCGCAGGGAGATGATGTGCGTCCAAACATTTCCGCGGTAGTTTTCCAACGCGGACATCGCCTTTTCCATGTCCACGTTGTCTTCATCACCAAACAGGCCGTGAGAACCGAAGCGTTCGGCGCGAGGACGAGTGGCGATGTACTTCATATAGACCTCAGAGCTTTGTATGGCATCCCAGTTGGACTCCAGCGCCATAGTGATGAGTGCCGACGCATTCACCTTTGTAGGCGCGGCATGGTAGTCGCTGTACTCATAGGAATTTTTGCAGTCAGGAAAATCCTGCAGCAATTTGTTGATGAGCTGCGTCTGTCGCTTTGTAGGCGGACGCGCATCGGGAACCATCTCAACATTTTCACGGGTGCCGATGTACTTGAGATAGCCGCCGGCGTTGCCCGTGTTTTTGATGTAGGGACTTTTCAGAATCAGCTTTACCACTGATCATCCTCCTCATCACTGTAGGACGGCGCACTCATGCGTGCACGCTTTTCGAGAGAGATGAATCCGTTGGTTTTCTTCACGGTGTTGACACTATCCCGTCTGCGGCGGCGCAGCTCCTCCTCCGTGAACTCAAAGCTGTCTGCGATGATGCCGGTGAGTTCATCCAGACCGACCATGCAGTTGAAGCTGATTGCACTGAGTCTGCTCTCCAGCTGACTGAGCCGACCATCCAGATAGGACTGCAGTGCCTGCGGCAGCAGATCGTTGTTGTCGTTCATTTCCAGATAGTCAGCGTAGAAATTGATGGCTCGTTTCATGAACTCATTCTGGCTGCGGCAGTTAGCAGCTTTGTACCACTGCTCCACTCTTTGGGCTGTTTTCGGCTCTACGCGCAGGGTAGGCCGAACCTTGGTTTCTTTGCTCATTTTTCCTCCATTTCTGCGGTGTGGCACCGCTCAAACGCTTGATTTTGCTTACCTTTCCGTGAATGAGACGTCAGAATGCTCATTCCTTGCCGAAACAGACACCAGATTTCGGCTGTCGGAAAACCCTTGAAACCGCCCGCACTGCGGGCAGATGTGATTGCACCGACGGAGGTAAAGACGTCGGTGCTTTATCCCGCTTTTCCTTTCGTGCCGCCAATTGCCTCAAAATAGGCCATAATCTCCCTTGCGAAATCGTCGGAAGATCCGTACATACGGCCCGTTTCTTCGGCTCCGAGCTTCATCACGAGTCTGAGGAGATCGGCGTTGAACTTGCGCTTGTACTTCTCAATGAGCAGCCTTGCACAGCACGATTCCATCTCAGTCAGCGTGTCGAGGATGCCTGTAATGTACAGGTGCAGGACATCTCCCTTCTCGAGAGGTACGCCGAACTCATCTTCGCTCACCGTGCTTACGTTTTGCAGAATGTAGCTTGTGCGCTCTGCTGTGATCATTCCATCCATGCTGATGGCGTACTCTATCAGTTCACGCATCATGCTGTCACCTCCTCTCCGTTGGCATCCACATACACAGGCGCTTCATCTTTCGGCCTGGGTAGCGGAGGTAGGTCCAAAATGAAGTAGGCGTTATTGGTCTGTCGGTTTTGTCCGTGCCGTCTTTCGTAGGTAGGAACATAGTTGATGAAGCCGCGTCGCTTCAGTTCCTGCACGGCAGCACGAGCTGTGGTGGGAGAGCAGTTGCTGTTGGCAGCGATGGTCTGCATACTGGGCCAGCATGTACCGCGACTTCCGGCACAGCACCCCAGATAGCTGTAGACCATGAACTGCACCGGTGTGAGTCCGTAGCTGAACATTACGTTGCTGAGTTTGAAAAATCTTTGTCCTAAAATTTGCATTTGTGTTTCCTCGCTTTCAATTTGATGTGAAATAAAATGGCTCCCGAGAAAATTTCGGGAGCAGTGTCTATATTGCAAATTTTAGGTTTTGTGATATGATAAGCGTGTGGAGGTGATACCGTGAGACAACACAAATATGTGATCTATGAGCTTTCTGCGAAAGCTGTCATCAGCTACGCAGTGCAGAGAGACGGAAAATATATTTTCGAGCTGGATCACTCCTCCACGATGAAATGCAAAAATCCCGGAGCCACTCATGAGCAGAGCAGCAACGCCCTGTTCCACCAGCTCCTCTGTGAGCTGTACGGCAGAGGTGAGAACAGCTCCGCATCAAAATACGCATCCACGAAATTGGACGATGCGATTTTCTATATGAATTTCTCCGGTATCTTTGATGTGCGCGGCAACAGCGGCAGACAGATTTTGCGGAAAGCAAAGGCCAGAGACATGTTCCGTCCGGAAGGTATCACTCTGACCATCGGTAGCACACCACGCCGTTATGTTGCTTTTGAACGCTCCGGCAACATGAGCCGCAACGGACGGCTCTCCTTCATTCGCGCGGATTTGTATGAGCGTGTGCGTCGACGCATTATGCTGGGTATGCACATCGGTCAGTGTCAGCTCAGTAAGCTCTACGCCTACAACGGACTGATGATGTCCACCGGCGCCCGTGTTGAAGATGTCGGCATTGATGTCCCCAGCCGTGTGATCGTCGTTGACAATCTTGTTCGCACCGTGCATAACGTCAACGTCATTACCGTCGAGGATGACGGCACCCAGAACAGCACCCGCAAATATGCGCGAGTGGAAAAACGCGCGGATATCAACATCACCTGTTTTGACGGTGAAGGCTTGATCTCCACGCAATATGCTGAGGCCATTGACGAACGGCTCTGCGGAGAACATGTCCACACCTCGTTCCAGATCAGACTGCCTTTTGTGAAGGGCATGCTGCATCAGGTGGATTTCAAGGACTTTCTAAAAAACTGCGGTACGAAAGCCATCACCGATATCTGGGGCAATGCTCATGCCGTTGATGATGTGGAGGTCATTCTGACCAAGAGCATGTTCAAAGGCTACGGCTGGCTGAAAGAGAACGGTATGTCCTGGGAGGACTATTGGAGCGCTTTCCGGAAGTACGACCATGCGCTGTATGTTACGCAGGTGAGCCGCGAGGAGCCGGAGGCCACCACGGAACTGAATTATCAGTTCCTGACCACCGTTTCCATTCAGGCGGAGGAGTTCCGGCCTTCTGATCTTCCACCTGGCTGGACACACAGCCCTGCCGATGATCCACGGCACTGGCTTACCAAACAGACTGAGCTGGCCTACTACAATTTTCGTGCCGATTCCGAGTTCCGTATCAACTATTTCCTCAAGCATCTGAAACAGGTATTCTTCCGTATGGGAGAAAAGACCACAGTGGAACACATGGCATCGGCCTTGAAGAAAAACGTGCTGCTAATTAACGAACCAGCTTTCACCAAGATCCTCGATGACAAGGCCGAGCAGATTTATGAGCAGTATGGTGAGGGCCGTCTGATCGTGGATGGGGACATTCGCTATCTGTCCGGAGATCTGCTGGACTTCCTTGTTCTGCTGATCGATCCGCAGGCGAAACGCAGCAAGAGAAATGATCTCTATTTCAACGCCGCAATGACAAACCATTTTCCTGAGCGCGCCTTCTATGCGCCAAAGGCAGTCTATGAGCGCGGTTGGAGCTGTATATTGTTACGTAATCCTCACATAGCCCGAAATGAAGAACTGCTTCTCTCTTTTTACGATGATAAAAACAACATGCGCAGCCACTACTTTGGTCATCTGAGCGATGTGGTTATGGTTGACTCAAACATGCTGGCAGCAGAGCGCTTGGGCGGCGCTGACTATGATGGCGACATGATCCGCACCATCACCGATCCCGTTCTAAACGACTGTGTGCGTCGTAACTATGCCGGTTATGGAAGTTTCCAAAAATATGAGTCATACAATAATCAGGACAATCTTCCACTTTTGATGATCCCCGCGGCGGAGCCTCTGATCTGTGATGCCGATGATTGGGAAGCCCGTTTCGACGCTGTCAGCAGCACCTTCTCCTCCCGCATCGGTCAGATCTGCAACGCCGCTCTTGACCGCAGTATTATCGCTTACAACGAAAACTCCACTACCGAAGAGCGTGAACGCTGTCGCAAGGAGGTTGAGCATCTGGCCATCGTCACCGGCCTTGAAATCGACTCAGCCAAGAGCGGTATTAAGCCGGATCTGGATATGTACCTCAATCGCCGCACTGTGAAGCGGAATCTGTTCCTTCAGTATCGAACTTTAGCGGAAGATGCCAAATCCAGCCGTCGGTCCTGGTATGAGAAAAAGCATACCGACAAAACTAAGGATTTTCTGAAAAATACCGACTGGAGTAAAGTGGACTCCAACGTGGAGCGCCTGCCGTATCTGGCCTGGCAGATGAAAAAGAACACGCCCAGCGCCAAGATGAAGCAAGCCAAGGATTCAGAACTGTTCACCTTTGCGGTAAAACCAGATTGGAAGGACACACTTGATCCCAATGTCAAAGAAAAAGTTGCGGCTTTGATGGAGGATTACAGCACCTGCCTGAAACGCATCCGATATCTGAGCAGTACGAATAAGGCGCCAAAACGCAAAGGCGATATTGAGCGCATTCTGTATGCCCGTGATCAGGAGGATGCTTATGATACCGACGAGCTGTATGCACAGTTCCGCTCTCTGCCGCCCCAGCGCATTACAGAGCTGTTTGATATGGCCACCGCAGAGAAATGGCACTTGATGGACGCGGACAGCCGGGATCGATTCCTCGTGCGTGAGCTGCCGGAGTTTGCAGGCTTCCATGACCTTCTGAGTGACTTCCGTCATGATGGTTTCCGTTTGCTGGGTGACATTCTCTCTGATATTGCCGATGAAAACACCAGTGAACAAATGAAAAAACTGACCCGCGGAAGCGAGTCAGCGGAGTATATTCAAATGCTCTTTGCCTATGCGGAACGACCGGAGGGCCGAAACTATCTGCAGGCTGTATCCGAAAAATGCAGGGAGTATCTGGTGCGCATTGTGCCAGTCCGTGCAGCCGTGAAATATCTGGTTGCCCTTGGCTATCGGGACAAGCTGTGGGATCTTGTGCCGGATGCCGTGGAAAAGAACTTGTTGGAGGTGCGCCATGGTAAATGAGTGGAAGGAATATCTGGACTACACCGGTACCGTGAACTACACCTCCACCGGTAAGCCGGACTCTACATGGCGGGGCCGATTCAGCTTTGAGGCTTTTGAGGATCTCCATGGCTTTAACCGCATCCTCACTACGATTGCACGCCGGTATCTCTTTCATAATGCCGATGGCAGTTTACTGTCCGACGATCCCAGAAGTCGGCTGGAGCTGGCTCATCACGCTATGTGTGCCTGGTGCAGTATCCCCGATGATAAAGACACGGAAAGGCAGTCGTGGGGCCATCGCACCGATTTCCGCGAATTGCATGAGGATTTTCCTGATCTGGTGGATGCGGAAGGCCGCGGATGGTTTTATCGGCATTACTGCGCCGTCATGGACTTTGCCGCAAATAATGCAAAACTGGTCAGAAAAACCTACGCCAAAAAAGCACCCGCTTTGATGGCAGAGTTTCCAGACCGCTGGCGCAATAAAATCGTGGCTGCACAGTATCCCATTTTGTCTAAAAATACGGACGCTTCCTGGCCTCTGCGTTTTGAGGACACGCTTGCCCGTGCGTTGGAACTTGGCCCTCTGCGGAATGTGGATATCGAGCTGCCGCCGGCACTGAAGGAGAAAATCAGAAAAACTCTCCCTGAGTCCATTCCCGCAGACAATGCGTACATGGTTTTTGAGTTGATCGCTTACTACGTTGCAAATAAGCCGGAGGATAGCGACTGGGTCGTACTGCCGGTCACGAACTTTGACTACTGCTTTGGGGACAGCAATTTCAGCCATACTTATCTCTCCAGAATTCCCGAAGAGATCCTTGTCCGCAGTCACAGGTACGACATCAGCCGCTACCGTGTTATGCCGGAGTATTTGCCCTAATTGTTTTTCTCTGTCTTAATGAAAGGACAGGCATTCTCACCGATGAAATCCGTCGGTTCAGGATGCCTGTTTTCTTTATAGATATTCAGTTCGTGGCTCAGCCGCCATGCCAAGCAGAAGCCGCTGATAAAGCTGTCGATGGCTCTGTCCTCTGCGGTCTGGTCTTTGCAGTCAATGATCTGCAGCACCAGCCTGCGCTCCGGTTTCTCCAGCCGCTCGATCAGTTCCTGGTGGCAGGCTTCGTTTTCTGCTTTCAGCTTCGCCACCGGCAGTGGCTCATAGAAGCCGTCATAAAGTGCTTTGAGTAGTTCGTTCATAGTTTTCGCCTCCTCTGCAGCACAAAGATATACCACAGAAGTCAGCGGAAAGCTACTTAAAGATTGGTTTCGAAAAGGAATTTAATTTGTTGTCTTTCGTCTTGTTGATATATTCCTCACCATGTCACGAGCCCCCCTGATTTCACTGCAAAGTGCATAGAGGCGCTCATCTCGCACAGCTTTTTTGAGTTCGCATTCCCAAACAACAATCACATTCCATCCCTGACTACGAAGCTGTTCTGCGTTTTTCTTATCTCTTTCCACATTGCCAAGTATTTTTGGTCGCCAATAGTCTTGATTTGAAGAGGGCCAAACAAAACGTGGGCAGTCATGTTTATGCCAAAAACAACCATTCACAAAAATAACTGTTCTATACTTAGGGAGTACGATATCCGGCTTTCCCGGCAATTTCTTATCATTTTTTCGATAACGAAAACCTTGCGAAAAAAGAAATTTCCTGACTATCTCTTCTGGTTTGTTATCTGTACTCCGAATGCGAGACATATTTCTGCTTCGAACTTCTTTAGAATGATTATCAGCCATAAACAAAATCACCCAAAAACAAAGTGGTTTCCTTCTAATCTCAATCCATCGCCATCATACAATTCAAACGGTATAGTTGCGGTAAGAACAAGTCCCTTTCGCCTTAGATATCCTGAAAAAGCGTCTTTGTCTATGGATGTAATTCCATCTGCCTTCATTTGGGCTATCACAAAATCTTCATAGCTTTGGCAGGGATTGTCTATGGATACGATAATACCCTTTTTATATCTTCGATCCTTCACCTTTGGTTCAAGCAATTTAAATCCCATATCATAGTTCTCAATTATCGACTGAAGAAGGTACTCATTCCACTCATAGTCAATTGCAGGGAAACCTTCATAATTAAAGATTGCAAAAATACCATAGTATCCGCTATCTCGCACCAAGCTCTGTAATTGAAGCTTAGTTGCCTCGATTGCATCGGGAGCGACAGCAAATAAGGACCTGTGAATATAACGATTAAGGTCAACTCTTATATAATCTTCCTCAATCGCATTCAGAATGATTGTAAACGTTCCGTTGGACCATCCAGCTCTTTGAGAAATTTGGACAAACTCCTGATAATATAGCTCAGGCCTATCAGCAACGAAGAAGCGAGCAACATTGATGTTTGTAAGCTCCATGTCTGGGAATGCTTGCGACGCAATATGCGGTCTGGAAAAACGATATTCTTTGCTGAACAGACAGGCGGCGATATAGAACAGATTGAGGCTGGATTCAATTCTGTTCTTTTCTAAAAATTCTGGACACTTCTTTTTCGTAACATCATAAAAATTGTTTTCACTGCTGTATCCACCTTGAGTACCCAACAGCTCATCAAGAATTATACGGAGATGCTCTACATCCGAATCCGTATAATGGACATTGTCAATATGGTTAAACTCGTTATAGTCCCACTGTATCAATTTCGGGTCTGCAACAATTGCATTCACAATTCGTATATCTGTTACACCCGGGAATTGTCTAAGCAGTTCCTTTTTCGTTATGGGACCACCATTGTTTTTTATAGAATCAGAGAGTCTTTCACCAAAAGTAACGCGCGACATACCGTGTTTCACAAGCAAATCACGTTCATACTCAAAGTCATCCGGATATAAGTACTTCAATGCACCGTGGAGATAATTCGCATTATCAACACTGGTTTCCGCAAGCAACCTGCCAGAAAAAGCCGCAAATATCTCAGAATAATACAAAGATGTCTCTTCGCTGTTATTGATATATTCAACAATCTGCGCAAACAGAGTTTCATCTAAAATCGTGTTTTCCGGAGCACAGTATCGCCCTCTGCCACACAGGATTAAATCCGGGGTAACGCGCGCAGTAATTGCACGATTGTTATCCGGCAATGTGTATCCCGCATATTCTTTGAAAATAATCTCCTTCATGCGCAGCATGTCTTGGTTTTCATCATCACCATCCAGTTTAATGCCAGCCTTAAAGTGACGCATGATTACATCATAGCATATGCGCTTATATGCACCTCTCCGCTTCATTATATAGTCGCCCATGGCAATATAACGCTTTTCGAAGAGGTACCCCATAAAGTCACTGGCATCCAAAAAGCTCATTTCATGCTTGGCTAACTCGGCTTCCACTTCCTCGAGGATGTCATAGTAGTTTACAGCATCTCCTACGAGCTCTTGCATCATGGTATGAAGCTGTATCTCACAGTTATCGGGGATAAGCTCAGGATCTACAAATTTATCAGCAAATTCAAAATAGTGAACCGTTTCAGTGTTTTCAAGAACATACACAAAACAATCCAGATGCTCAGGGACAGAAAACAGTTTCTTAATGTCACTTTTATAAAAATAACTCCGCCCCTGCATCAGCTTTTCAAGAATTGGTCCACTGACCGAATTCAGCTTTCTCACTGTTTTTGCAATAATTTGGCGAACTCGTTCGCGGGTAACTCCAATACTCTCACCAATTTCTTGCAGCGTCCGACCCTGGGCCTTTAACAACAGGCAGCTCCGCGCACTATCTTTAAGCGCCTCATATGTTTCCACGAATTGTTTGATTGGATCTATTTCTTCCTGAAGCTCCCTTGGTGCCTGATTTATAGCGTATTTGACCGCTAACTTGTAAGCATTCTTGCATGCGTCTGCCGTATCAGGGCCCAAACCCTTGATCTTTCTATACGAGAAATCAAAGTCTCTCAGGTCCCACAAGGTAGCGAGTCCATTCTCATTGCAGTAGCGAATCATAGCGCTTCCGCGCTTAACTTCAGCAAATACAGTTTCTATATTTACTGCCCTGAGCAAGTTTTCTTCCTCTGCTGAATATGCAGCAGATTCTGCTCCTCCAGTATGCTCTTCTTGAAAATGTTCTTCCACGCTGTCACAGAGACAAATCAAAACAGATTTATCAATACCTTCTGGGGTTTCCATGTCTGCAACAAAGGCTCTAAGACCCACGATTTGATCTGAACCGCTAATTCCTTGGATAACTGAGCGTAGAGAATCTGTACACTGTAAAAACAAATTTTGCAGCTCGACTTCTTGGCTAAAATCCACGGATAAGGATATAGATTCGATTGTTTCTCTCGCCAAAACGGAGGTGTTTTCTTCATTTACCGCCTCACAGCCAGGCTCTTGTTCCTGAACGTTTTGGCTGTCAAAGTAGAGTCGTTTCGCTTCTTCAATGATATCCTCAGAGACGCCAGGGACAAAGAGCAGCTCGTCAAAATCAAAGGCCTTGAGGTCTTCCAAAAAAGAGAAGCCGCATTCACTCAAGAAATACACGACATTGCTAAATCTATCATCGTAATATAGCTCTTGAATGGTCATACGGCTTCCCTCCATGTTAGATTTCTATTGCTTTTTTATATATCTTATCATAGATAACCGAAGACGGCAAACAATCCAGGATATAAGTTCCTCCCAAAAGGTTCAAATACTTTGAAAGCTCTCCTATATCATTGGTATCTATCTGTTTTCCGGCACTTTTGGCATCGATGATAGCAGAAATAAATGCTTTCACAATGTCAGGATTATTGGATGTGTTGCGCTCAAGAATATGCATGATATTGTCGGCGTTTTCGCAGACAAATTTAGTCAACTCATATTCACGCTCATTGTCGTATGTAAGCCGTCCAATCCACCAAAGTCTGGATAAAGCATTACGAGTAAGAGATCTGCGCGCACCATATCCGAAGAAGAAATGCTGTTCTATTGTTGTAGCAGAGCTGGTTTCGTCAATCTTCCACCGATATTTAACATAGTCATAAAACGGCCCCATGCATAGCCCTGCCCAAATACGTTCGTCCGATGCCTGTGAGTCTGGCAAAAACTTCAAGCGTGTGTATACTCTTCGGACATTTTCATATTCGGTTAAAAATGGATCCTTTTGTGACATATCAAGCTGGAAATCCTCAATCTCATACTTCGTGTCCTTAAAAGGAGATTTTCCATCGAAGAAATCGGAAATCCACTCATTCCCGCCCCCAAACTTGGTGCGCAACTCATTTAGATTAGCTTTGATGGCAGTAATGCTGTCACCGCTTAAGAACTGAAGCTTCATTCGTCATCATCTCCTTCGTCTGATGTTGGGCAGCCCAACGCTAAGTACTCCAACGCTGCAGACAACGGGCTCTTTATCAGCCGCTGAGCATACAGTACAACTTCATTGGGCAAAAGATCGTCGGTTTCGATATCTTTTTGAAAGCGTTTTTTCATAGCCTTCTTGATAGACTTATACCAACTAAAAGTACTGTAGCTGGTATATCTCTCATCCGCGGTCTTACTGTTCACTTCGCTTAATGCATAAATCAACGCTGGGATGATTATCAGTGCATTCAAGTTTTGCTGAACCTCGGGAACTTTGCTCATGCTCTTAAAATGAGCATGGTCTTTTTCCGGCAACTTAATTGTAATCTTATTCTGCCCGATATCAACTTCCATATCTGTCGCCGTCGTGTCAGCATTTTTCGTAACTACAAATATAGATTTTGCACTAACCAAGTCATTGCGTTCTTTATCGATATCACAATTGACCTGTTTTCCCACAGCCATCACACATCCAGCTTCAATTTGGAACTTGTAGCCTCGATAATCCTCATTGAAACAGCTGTTGACATAGTCAGGGATATCCGCGCACGCTACTATAAATGGGCAAACCTGAAGTCTTCCGCACACTTTATCTTCTGAAATTGAAACGAGTTTATCTGTGCTCTCAGTGCTAATTGCCGTTCTATATCCGGTTTGCGCACATTCTAAGTGATATACAAATGCAGCTTTTCCTTCTTTTATCAAAGCTTCCAATTCAGGATTTGTAAGCTCAGAAACAAAGGATATCTTGATGTTGTATCCTTCACGCACAACTTCAACAGCGCTATCAAAGATGCTATCGATATAGTCATCTGAATTGCTCGACAAAACAGGATATGGGTAAAGCTTATACCTTATTTCCATATGCTTTTACCTCCATAGAACAATAGTCGTGATAGGCTATTGTTACCTTCAACCTGACAGGTTTCTTCTCTGTGAACACAACATTTTTAATTTTGTTGTTTTCGACCTCAAGCCCAGACTGTCCGATTCCAACTGTCTGAACAATAGGCGCTGTATAATTCTGCGTTTCTGCAGACATAAACAGCTCTATATGCCCGTTATCAGCAGATGCCGACGGAACAAATGTTACAGAATACTCCCCACGATCTTTATTAAGGCACACTACACGGGCTTTCAGCGGCACTATGCCAACGAGAGTTTTCTTCTTGCTTTCCTTGTGAGGTCCCTTTCCATCTCCTCGCCCATCTCCATCACCGGAATGGTTTCCTCCTCCACTGCCGCCATTGTGACCAGATCCGATTCCCTCATCGGACTCGGTTTCTTCTCCTGCATCATCATCTGCTTCAGCATCCTTGCCCTCCGCAACGCGTGTACTTGAAGGCACTTTTGGCTTAGAAATAGTTACCTCAACACTTTTAATAGTATTAGAGATGGTTTCTTCCTCTTGCTTGCCTCCAGTTTCTTCTGCATCAGATTCATCAGGAAGATACTCACCTACAGAGGGGTCAACCTCATCGCCGTCATCTTCTGGTTTTAGTTTTTCAAGCTCATCTTTGATGACCCCAATGAGGTCACGGATTATGTTCTGAGCATATTGCCGGCCTTTGGCACATCTGTCAGGTTCCCATTTCGTGTGCTGCGGATTTTCCAGACTTCTAAGAAAATCATTTATTTTTTCACCTTCAATCAACATCACTCCCGCAAAAGGAATGTTTCCGGAAATACCGCCTTTGTCCATGATTTTCATTCCAGTTTTACGAATCATGGCAACTTTTCTGTGCATATCAGGGCGGTCAGGCCGGATTGCAATCCAAAGGCGAACCAAACCCATGTTCTTGAAGTCAACATCAACGCTCTGCGTGGTGGTGAGTATCTCATAATAGTTGTTGGCATTTTCAGTGAGATACTCTTTATAATCATCACAGAGATCGGTCAAATGCTCTTTGCTGATCGTAATATCATCAACATGGACAACCAGTCTGCCCGTATAAATTGCATACAGGAAACCATCAAGAATCGATGCCACAATATCGCTCTTCCAGTCCGCACTTTTGCGGAACCCTGCGATGTACACATCTGTACCAGTTTTTCCTTCCGGGCGGCTGTATGCAGGATCCAGTACAAGCTGCTGATTAAATACAGGAGAATTATTCTCCCCACCACAATAACCAACACCAGAAGTTATTTCGTTATTATCATTTCTAAAGCTGGTGATTCGTGAGATACCTTGGTAGGCGCTCTTTCCATCTTTATCCAAAGTGCTGTAAAAAACCGTTCTGAAGCTCGAGCATGCAAAAGGAGCATATTTGCCGATACCAAAAGAACCTCCCGAGGTTCCAGCTTTATCCGATGCGCCAGATGATTTTGTAAGATTGCACCAAGGAGTGTTGTATTCTCCATCAGAGCCGCACAATCCGGTAGTGTTGTAGTCACTGATCCTCAGAAAGGGAATCTTTTCAGCATTCATAACTTCCAGCGCCGCCTTAAAGAAATCCTGTGCTTTTTTCGGTTCCCAGAACTCTAAAGACCGATTGAATGCATCACAAAGATCCTCCGCGCCAGGAATCTCTTCCTTACTTAGCTCAAAAGAGATGAAATCTACCGTTACTGTATTCTCATCGAGGGCAGCATCCAGAGAGTTCTGACAAATCTCTCTGGCGAGAGACTTTAGAGGCGTTCCCTGAAATGTTTCAACGCCAGAATTGCTTATTCCATTAACATCGCCATTGTTATTAGACGGAAACGACCATCTCATAAATATCCCTCCTTACCTAAGTGTAAACTTCACAGCTTTGGGCGCGTCACTTTTGGTGAATTTTTTTCTGGCTTCTTTAACACTGCTTTCAATAGCAGAGAAGATTTTTTCGACATCCGCATCACTGTACTCGTAGATAGATGTATTGGCGCAGTTTCCCAGCAATTGCACCATGTTGATAATCTTGTTCGTCCGGTTTTCCGCTAAGCGTACAAATCGGTCTCTTTTGGTTTCGTTTTCCTTTGGCATGAAGAGCACCACCTTTCGACACCATTATACAAATGAGTGCTTCGTTTGTCAACTTCATTTGCATCATAATTCTAACATTTTTCATATATTAGAATTATACGAGTTTGGTTGTTCCTATTTTCAATAAATATAGGCAGCACACAATGTGCTGCCTATATTTATTCTCCTATTATTTCATATACACGCTCTGCAATTGCTTTTGCCAGCAAAGGGGGAACTGCATTCCCTACTTGCTGATATTGGGAGTCTTTCGAGCCTCTGAATTCAAATCTATCCGGGAACGATTGAAGGCGAGCCGCCTCTCTAAGTGTAATTGCCCTGTTCTTTTCAGGATGTATCCACATGGATTTTCTTACATTTACAACCGTTCCGCTGGGTTTCTGAGGATCAAGTCGGAGATAAATTGTTTTTTGGGTTCGCTCAGGCTTGGAATATGTAGTTTTCAGTTCATCCGGCAAACTCTGAAAGTTTTTTCCTTTTCCAATTGCTTCAAAGCGTTTTTGGGCCCTTTCTGTTGTTGCTGTTGCGAAATGATTTTTCACAGATGTACTTTCCGCTCTCATCGCGGCTGCATATTCTCCTATTTCCTGATTTTCTATATACGGTATCTCCGCGCACTCAGATTCGAGAGACACATCATACACCACAAGGTCAGAAATTGCCTCTTCTACGGTTACTGTATCGTATTTCTTTGGCTCCTGTAGCATATCAAAGCTTTCACTTTCAAGGCAATCTCTTCTCACTCCAATAACGATATGTCTTTTTCGTTCCTGGGGCACCCCGAAGCACACTGCATTCAATGTTGCGCCACGCTGGATATACTCGTTGCCCAATATAGCATTCACATAGTCAATCACAGCATACGATTTAACCGTAAATATAAGTTCACCTTTTTCAACAGAATATTTCCCTATGAGTTGATTATCGTATGCCTCGTTGATTGTCCGAAATGTTTTCTGCAGTTCGATTATTTCTTGCAGTTCCGGGGTTTCCTTTATATTGCCGTTCTCCAGCAATACATTCTTAACAACCTGAAGCCATCGGTGAATCATTGCCTTTTCTGCAGTATCCGCATCGCTTGCACAGTAATCATCAATTTCTCGGCATATTTCTCTTGTGTGCTTTTGAAGGTATGTAGGGAGCCGCTTATCATTATTTTTATTTTTATTTAGCACATTCAAAAGCCGGAAGAGTGCATACGGAATAAGCAGAGCATCAACTTGCTCACGATTTTCTGCTATTGCTTTCAAATCGAACCCATCGTGGTGCCGAGAAGACATAACGATTTTGTCCTCTCTCATCGGAATTAATGATTTGCCAGGATCGGCAGAGGTTTCATTAAGCTTTTTAATCAAATCATGGTCAATGCAGGAGTCATAGAACCGATGTATGCTGGACTTCAGCATACTTACATTTTCCATAACAAATGCACGCGGTTTAATTTCCTTGATTGCCCGAAAATATTCTTTAACGAGCGCATTGTTCATGCTGATTAAATTGGTCTTTTGCCGATTGGCATTAGAAAATCCTTGGCAGGGAGGTCCTCCAATCACTACATCTATGCCATCAAAGCGCCTGCTTAGCGATTTGAAATCGTATCCAACCACATTCTCGATAAATACAAATTCTTCTCCAGGATCGGGTATGTTGTGTCTATATGTTTCCCTGGCGTATTCTTTAATTTCCGCAGCAGCTACCAGCCTAAAATGCCCAGTTTGCTTGAAGCCAAGACTAAGACCACCAGCCCCTGCAAATAAATCAATCGTTTTTAGCATGAACCTGTCCCTCGGCTTTCTTGTTATTCTGTACTCCGTTGGATCGTATCCACGCATCCACTTCACTTATTTTGAATCGCCATTGCCGATCCACTTTATATCCGGGCATATTTTGTTGCTTTACCATCTTCTTTACAGTGTCCCTGCTAAGGTTGAGGTGATCACAAACATCGGACAGTGATACCCATTTTTCTAAACTATCCATGATATTCCCCCTTTATTTTTATAGATTATACACTAATCACTTAGAATTAGCAAGAGAGATGTATAACAATACTATTTACTATTGTTTTATAGCTAATAACAACTAAATATCGCTTGTCTTTCTGCGTTGCAGATCTGAATAGCTCGCACATATACCCGTGTAACTTTATCGCGTTTTTAAAATGTCAGCATATCGGCAAGGACATCCGCCGCCTTCTTCTGCTCTGCCTTTACCGCCGCACACAGCGCCGCAGGGCGGCTGCTTTGGCTTGTCTGTGGTAAGTAGTCTTTGTATCTTTTCCTCGTTTCCCTGGCCCTTGTGTGGCCCAGTTCTGCCGAGATTTCTCTCAGTTCCTTGCCTGAGTGCAGGGCCTGCACTACATAGGAATGCCGCAGGTCTACAAACCTAATATGCGGCAACCCAGCTCTCTCCAACACTCGCTCATGCAGTAATCGGATCATTGCTGGTGAGTATGGTTTCAGCGTTCCGGGGTGGATAAACATGACCTCGCTACTGGGGTGTTTTTCGTGTTCTTTTTCCAGCTCCACCACGGTGTATGTCGACAGGACAATTTCTCTGGTTTGCGCACCATAGCTTACTAACTCCCTGCGTTCTACAACTCGGTCCATATGGATTGTCAGGATACCTCGCTCCGCATCCAAATCGCTCCACTTCAACGCTATGAGTTCCCGCTGCCGCAGGCCATGCTCCAAGGCCAGAAGGAAGATGGGCAGATATCCCAGTTCCGCAGCCGCATCCAGGTATTCCTCTATTTCAGCTTCGGATAACACCTCTGCCTGCACCTTTTTACTTGTGTGGTAGCGTAAATTCTGGGCTGGATTCTTCTCTATGTAACCGTCGCTGACCGCTTGATTCAAGATGCCGGACAGCAACACACAGATATGCCGCATGGTTTCCTGCGACAAGGGTTCAGTTCTGCGGAGGTTTCCATGGTCATGGCAGTCTTTCAGAAATCTCCGCACCGTGGTTTCCGTCAAGCTGGTGAGTTCCATTTCGCCAAGCCTGGGAACAATATGGTTTTTCAGCAAGTAGCCGTGTGCTTGATAGGTCGACGGGCGCACCGCCGGTTTGTCGTAAGTCTCCTGCCAATAGGCAACCCATTCCCTCAGTTTCACAGGCCCATCTCCTTTGCACAGGCTTGGAGCTGCCGCAGGCTAATTTTTGGTAGCCGGGACTGCCGCAACGCTTTTCGGTGCAGATAATAAAGCCCGTGTTCTGTGTAAGGTTGATTGGTTCTTGCATCAAGGAACACCACAGCGCTCTGCGGATTCTTTTGGCGTTCCATATTCAGAATACGGTCTTGCTTCGGTGTCAACTGTATCCATCGTCTTCGCAGGTAGAGCCGCTGTGCGTCGACATCAAAAGCGGCCCACCGCAGAGAAATTGCTTCTCCCTGCCGTAGGCCGCTTGTCAGTATCATGTATAGAATTGGGTATGCGCCGAGCTTTTCGATTTCCTCCAAATAGCGTTTGATCTGTCTGCGACGGATTACTTTCTGCTCCTGTGCCGCCCGATACGATAACTTGAATTCAGACGCCGGATTGACATCCAACAGTCCTTCACAGCCTGCTTCAGCCAAGATTCGCCGCAGGATCAAATGGCCACACCATACGCTATTTGAAGTCATCCCCTCGCGAGCCAATGATTCATAGAATCCCTGCACCTGCTTCTCTGTTAGTTCCTTCAATGCAATGCCCGAAAACCCTGGCACAAATCGTTTGCAGATCCATTGATAATAGCTGTCCTCTGTGTTTTGGGAGAGACCTCGCTGCATTTGTCTTTCGAGCCATTCCAAGGCCCACTCACTAACCATTTTTTCTTCTGGCATTTGTACGCCTCCTTTTCCGGCAGTACAAACATATACCACAGAAGCCGCCAAATATCCAGAGAAAGATTTATGATTTTAGATGTCGAAATATCCAAAAATGTCATTTGATTTCCTCATGAGTTTCGAGTCTCAAATGTTTTTGTGCGCTTTCAAACAAAAAACTTGTTTATTTTCATTCTTTAGGTTATACTGTTCTTGGAGGTGTTTGAACATGAAACTTCTTCGAGTGGTCGCAAGCAACTTTAAGAACTGCTGCGATAACTTCACCATCGACTTTGTAGCAAAATCCAGAAAAACATCTGAAGATAAAGAATACGAGCTGCAGGCTATTGCCGATGATCTTTATGCATTTAACACCGTTGCTTTTGTTGGTAAGAATGCTTCCGGTAAAACAACTGCGGTTGACTTGCTTGATTGCTGTTATTCCATTCTTGGTGATTTCTGTTTAGAGAATAAGCATTACTCCTATGACGGTATCAAACTGGAGATCATTTTCTATCACGAGGGTTTTATCTACAGATATCGTACCGAGCTCGGCTCCAGCACAACTTTGAGCAACAAAGCAAGCTTTATAAATCAAACTCTTGAGCAAAAGAAATATTACAAATCGAAGCTTAAAAGCATTTACATGGATGATGATTTTGAGCCAGTATCCAACATTAGTGCTTTGCCCGAGGACACTTCCATCACGTTCTTTGTGCTGAAGAAAAAAGAAACTCGCGCAATCTATTTTGACTGTGACGGAGAAGGTGCCAACACCTATCACTTGATGTTCAAAGCTCTCAAAAAGTATGACATTCCGCTCTCTACGCTTTCTCATATTCTCCGCATTTTCGATGAGAACATCCGAGAGATTTCCATGAAGGATGAGCACAACTTCCGTTTGAAATTCGAAGGCGATCAGCCCAAAGATCAAGTCATGTCTGACAAGGAACTGCTCTACTTTCTTTCCAGTGGTACGACCAAGGGCATGCTTCTGTATACCTTTGTTGTTGCCTCGCTCAAGTATGGATTTGATCTGATCATTGACGAGGTCGAGGATCACTTCCACAAAACGCTGGTTGAGAATATGCTTAGTCTTTACAAAGATAAGTCGGTCAATCGGCACAATGCCACTTTGATTTTCACGACACACTATTGTGAGGTTCTGGACCTGTTTAATCGACAGGACAACATCTGGATCTCCAAAGCTAATGGTAAAGTATCTCTGAGCAATATGTACGACGATTATGATCTTCGTCCTGAGCTGCTAAAGAGCAAGCAGTTTTACAACAACGCTTTCCAGACTTCTGTCAATTACGAAGATTTGATGAAGCTGAAGAAGGAGCTGATGCGCGCATGAAGCTTCTTGTCATGTGCGAAGGTCCCAACGAAAAGGCCGTTGTTGACATGCTGCTGGATGCAGGATGCCTGGAGTTTTCGGAAGACAATCTGGTCGGCTTGACTGTGTACCACGCCCGTCAGCTCACCGCTCCGGTCATCAAAACCGCCTTAAGCATCTATACCGGAGATTTTGAAGTTTATCGCATTGGCGATATTATGACGGATAAACTCTCCGTTCCTGCCGACTATCAAGATCGCGTCAAGGGAATCAGAAAGTTCTGTACAAAACCGGAGCTCGAAATGCTCCTCATCATCGCAGAGGGTAAAGAGGCTGAGTTTGAAAAGGTCAAAGCTGGAAAGAACAGCAAGAAAGCAAAGGACTTCAGCAAGGCCAATATTGTCCATAACCGTAAACGCTATAACAACAGTACACAATTTTACAGGGACTATTTCGGCTCAGACATCGAAACGCTTGTAAAGGTGATCAAGAAGTATAAGCAATCCCACGGCGCCCACAAGAAGGATGAAGAGTACCTGGCGGATCTCCTGAAATAAGAAACAGGGCGGCTTGACGCGATGTGTCAAGCCGCCTTTGCCATGGGTTTGGAAGGGTTTTAATTTGTTGTCTTTCGTCTTGTTTATACTATTCCTCACCAGCTACCGGCGGGGGGTGCTACAATCTTCAGCCTTGCCAGTTACCGATATCTGCGCAACACGTTCAATAATACCCAGAATGCTGACCCACAGTCACACCCACAATCCGACAGGGGACAACGGAGAACGTACTTCCGGACAGTGCCGGACAGAAATTTGGTACACCTTGCAACTACTGTATTACAGCGCACGACAGGTCTGAACACCAGCGGAGAGGAGCGGCTGAAATAGCGCAGAGAAAAGTTTGGGAGCAGGATGCCGCAGGTTCGAATCCTGTCACTCGGACCACCTTTCTTAAAAAAACCGCCTATTTTGGCGGTTTTTCTGCGTTAAGAGTTTGTTTTTTAGAGTGCGCTTGACCACATTTTAACTGTGGTCAGAGAGGCAAAATGGCGGCAATAACTGCGGTGCAGAAAAACTGTGAAAACCGCAAAATCCCTAACCCATCCCTAATTGGCATAGCTCAAGTTTTTTCACCCCAAATACGACGGAAACTTGAATTTTCCAGCATTATCCCCTATAATGATTCTACGGTGAGCCTTTGCGCCACCAAGGCAGCCGTGTGGGTGTACTCCCACGCAGCTTTTATTTTTCTCTTTCATACATCGGAGGCTGATTGTATGTTCTATTCAGATAAACCCATTAGCTCCAACAATGAAGATAAACTCAACCGGAAAGGCTTTGCTAAACTCCTGGCTCACACTCTCGTACACTTGGATAGCAAAGACACTTTCACAGTTGGGTTATTTGGAAAGTGGGGATGTGGCAAAACCTCTCTTGTCAACATGACCTTGGCAGAGATAGAAAATATCCAAGCTAAAAATGAAACTGATGAACAGATTATCGTTGTACATTTTGAACCCTGGAACTTCACGGATACTAATCAGCTGCTAACACAATTTTTTGTTCGACTGGCAAATGAGTTCCAAAAGAAGGGCAACAAGAATCTAACCAAGATTGGAAAGGCGTTAGAAAACTATTCTGATGCCTTTGGCCTTTTGGAATTGATTCCCGGAGTTGGAGCGCCTATTGCCTCGGCCAGCAAGTGGGGGCTTTCTCGATTAGGGCAGAAGATGCAAAAGGGACTCGATGAACGCGATGTATTGAAGCAAAAGGAGCAGGTCATTCAGTTGCTAAAGGCTCAATCCAATCGTATTTTAGTCATTCTCGATGACATTGATCGCTTAAGCAACGAACAGATACGTTATGTTTTTCAGTTGATTACTTCGGTTGCGAGGTTCCCAAACACGACTTACCTTTTGGTCTTCGACAAAGAAATAGTTGTTGAGGCATTAAAGGGTGTCCAAAGCGGAAATGGACAGGATTACCTTGAAAAAGTCATCCAAATGCCAATTCAGATTCCCAACATTCAGCGTTCTGATTTACGCAATGCCCTTTTTGAACGGCTTGATGAAATTATTGCAGATTTCAAAGAACTCGGATATAACCAGAAGCACTGGCAACAACTGTTTGGTTCATGCGTTGATCCCTTTGTCACGCATCTCCGGGATATCAACCGTTTGTGCAATGCGTTACGCTTTAAACTAACGAGTATATCTTCCGAAATAGATTTCGCTGACATGATTGCACTGTCTGTTCTGGAAATCCATCATCCATTGATTTATGAATGGGTAAAAAATAACAAATCCATTCTGACTGGTGAAAACGATTATTCTAATCTGGGAGTCAATAGAGCTCAAAAAGAGTGGTTGGCGCATTATACCGAAACTTTAAGCAAATTAGTTCTGCTGGAGCGCCCAGATGTTTCTGTTGAGACTGAAACAAAATTGGTAGTCAAGTTTTTGGCAGATTTGTTCCCGCATTTTGGGCATAGAGTCGGTATGACGTACGAAGTCTATGATATGGCTCAGTTTAATCGTAATAACCAAATCGCCCATCCAGACAGATTTGATCGTTACTTCCAATTGGATATGGACAGTATAGCGTACAAGACGGTTGATGTTCGGAATGTTATCTATAACCTCGATGAGGGCGAGATCATAGACTTCTTACTTAAACAGGAAGAAAACGGCACAAGTTATGAGCTGTTAGAAGATATCCGGGCTCGAATCACTGAATTATCTGGCAACCGTGCTAAAATCATTATCAGCGCTCTATTCAAATCTATGAAAAGTCTCAATAAGACCGTGCGCAAAAGCTGGCTTTCTATGAGTACGGGTGTTTATGCGGAACATATGATGCTCGATTTGATAGAACGAATCCCTACTAAAGAGAGAGTACCATTTATATCCACGTTAATTTCTTGCTCTGATATGGATGCCTTACAGTCCATCGCAACTGTCATTAATATGCTCGAATTGGGTTATGGACGGTTAGCAGCAGAAGGCCAAGAGCGGAATTATAAGAAAGTTATCACTCTGGACGAGCTGATCACCGTGGAAACCATGTTTGTAGACCGAGTCAAGGAAGTTTTAAAAACCAGTAGTCTGTTCGATTTCTCCGAATGGCGTATGGTCTATCATTTGTTGGATTCATTCGATCCAGAATACACCAAGAGCTATTTGGACAGCGCACTGATTCAAGACGAAAATGTCTTGTGGTTCCTTGGTCATTTTGTAAATGTTTGGACTGGAACTGGCAAAGAATACGAAATCCAGAAAAGATACACTGACTATTTCTCGACTGAGCGAGTCCTTAATGCGATTGAATCTTGTAGGAAGAATGGTACATTTTTCCGGTTTCCGGAAGAATTGCAGCACAAGTGTGCAGCATTCTCTTTAGCCCATTCTGGAAGTCCAGATTATAGCGGTGGAGCTTATCAAGACGATACGGAAAAATTAATAACATCTTGGAAATCTTGAGAAACATCCCGCCCCTGATTTGATATATATCAGGGGCGGGGGCTACTATTACCCAACCTTCTCGAACGGAATCACCTTGCACCGGCTTTCCTTCGGCGGGTCGGGAGGCTCCGGGGTGGTGATTGCCGTAGCGGATTCCATGAAGCCGCCGATCTTCTCAGCCGCGCCTCTCTGCATATCGTTGGTGATATGCGTGTAGGTGTCCAGAGTGAAGCCCGCGCTGTAGTGCCCCAGCATGCTGGACAGGGTCTTCACATCCACGCCGCTGGAGATCGCCATGGTGGCGAATGTGTGTCTGAGGTCGTGAAAGCGCACGTGCTCCTCGATGCCTGCATTTTTCAGCAGTTTCCGGTTGATCCTCGACACGGCATCCGGACTCCAGTAGCCGCCCGTCCGGGGCAACGGGAACAGGATTGGATTGTCCGGGTGCTGTTCATGCTCCTGCACCAGCAGGTCCACTGCCTGCTGAGACAGCGCCACCTTGCGGACGGAGTTTTTCGTTTTCGGCTCCGTCACATCCAGCTCGCCCTCCATGCGGGTGACTTGCTTATTCACCGTCAGGATGCGCTCTTTTACATTCAAGTCCTCCCACTGGAGCGCCAGCAGTTCGCCCCGGCGCAGGCCGCTGGACAGCTCCAGATAGAACATGGGCAGGACGCCGTACTTCTCCGCTTCCTGAAGGTATCTGCCGATCTTCTCCGGTGGGAGAATGGTCATCTCTTTCTTGTCCTTGGGCGGGATGCGGCAGTTCTCGCAGGGGTTGTACGGGATGAGCCGCTCTTTCACCGCCTGCTTCAGCGCCGCCTGCAGCACCGCATGGACACGCCGCACGAAGGTGTTGGACAAGGCTTTGTCGTTCTGTTTCGCCCCACGGGGCATCCTGCCGTTTTCTTTCAGATCGTTATACATTCTCTGGATGTGGATGGACGAGAGCTGCTTGAGCTTAATCGCGCCGATGGCCGGGATGATGTGGTGCTCGATGATCCCCTCATAGCCTTTGGCGGTGTTGTAGCGGATGTTGGGTTTGCTGTAAGTCTCAAACCACAGGCGGCACCACTCTGCTGCGGTGTAGTCGCCCGTGTGATTGAGTGGCACGCCGCGATTCTCCCGAATGGCTTTCGCCAGCTTTTCTTTGCACTCCGCCTGGGTCTTGGCGGACACGCTTTTCTGGATGGCCCGGCCGGTGACCGGGTCGATGCCCTGGGTGTATCTGCCCTCCCAGCGGCCACTGGGCTTTTTGCGGATACTTCCCTCGCCGTTGGCTCGTTTCTTTGCCATTTATGATCCCTCCTTTTTAACACAAACACATACCACAGAGTTTTTGGAATAGCTACTAAAATATTTCAGATTTTTTCGCGGCCTGTTCATCGATCCATTCCATGAATTTGTCACGGGGAACGATGATGCGGCTGCCCAGGGTAATGGTGGGGAAATCCCTGCGGTGAGCTACCTCATAGGCATGGGCCAGGCCGATGCCCAGCACATGGGACACATCCTCCACGGTCAGCATCAGCGGGAGTTCATCGAACGAATTGTATTTGGATTTTCTCATTCAGTTCCTTTCTACCTTCCGTGCGGAAGGGTTTTATTCTTTGTTTTGCGGCGCAGTTTCTGCGCCGCTTACATGGTCATGTCTGGCCACTGCTCCTCATGGTCATCCGGTTTATGACCCGAGGCCATACGCTTCTCCTGTAGCTTCTTCAGCCGCTTCCGGTCGATCTGGATACCGCCGGGGCGGGACTTGGGAACGGAGTTGTCCTGGAATATTCGGCTCATGTGATGGAGCAGCCGGGTCACTGCCAGCATCGCAGAGGGCGGACGGTTTTCCTCCAAATGGTTCAGAAGGTACTGTGCATACTGATTGCCTTGCTCGGCGGATCGGGTCAGCCAGTGGATTGCTCGTTCCTCGTCATAGGGAGCTTCCGTTCCGGTAAGGTACAGCTTGCCCAGCATATACTGGGCGTAGGGGTTTCCCCGCTCTGCTGACCGAGTGAACCACTCCACGGCGGCATCACTATTTCGTTTGATCAAATCACCTTTGAACAGTTCTTTAGCCAAACGGTACATGGCGTAGTGGCTGCCGTTGACCGCAGCGGTGTAGAGCCAGTTCATCCCCTTCCGGGTATCCCGCACTTCTAAATCATCCGAGAGGTATAACTTAGCAAGGGAATATTGTGCCACCAGATGTCCCTGATCCGCCGCCTGCTCGAACCAGTACCGTGCTTCCACCGAGTCCGGGATCAGCAAAGGTCCGTCCCGCCAGAGTTTTCCCATCAAGTACTGGGCGTGCATATCGCCGCTTTCCGCCAGCTTTTCCATTTCAGAGACGGCGTCGCTCCGCTCCTCCATGGTCAGGCTCTCGTTCCGAATCACATCCCGCAGTGTCCAGTAGTCGTAGGAGGCGTTGCGGTATTCCTCCGGCTCGTCCTGCTGATTGAGACCCTTCTCCTCGAAGCCGATCTCACCCAAGTGCAGGCGCTCCGCTTCCTGAATGACCGCGTTCTTGATCTGCCGGAACTCCTTTTGCTGTGAGAGCGGGATGCGCTCCTGGGGCTTGTCGTGGTAGTAGGCAGCCACCTTGCCTTGCAGGAGTAGCCACCGGTCATAGCATCTGCTCACGCCGGGGAGCCGCTCCATCTCATCAACAATTTCATCCACCAGTTTCTTCAGCCGTTTGGGGAGGTAGCCATAGAATTTCTTTCCCTTGACTGTTTCAAGCTGCGCCGCCAGCTCCAGCATGAGCCGCTCAGCGTCCGGGTGGTCGCACATGCTATCCTGCATGGTCTGCACCAGTTCCAGCATTGCCCGCCGCGCCTCCCGCACCAACTCATCTCTGGACTCTGACTTCTGTTCGTAGAGATGGAGCATTTCGTTGCGGAAGATATCGTTGGTCAGCTTGGACTTGATCTGACGGATGCCCTCTTTGGAAAGATAGGCCTGTCCCGGCTTTGCGGACCAGGCCATCAGGTGGATGTGCGGGTGCTCGCCCTCGTCGTGGAAGGCAGCATACCATCGGAAGTCACCGGGCGGTATCTTCATTGCCGCCGCGATGTCGTTGCGGTGCGCCCGAATGAGATTTCGCCACGCCGCGGCGTTATCGAAGCCGAGCCGGACCGCATCCTCCCGCTTGAGAGAGATGATATGCGTCCACACGTTTCCGGAGTAGCTTTCCAGTTCTTCCATGGCTTTCTCCAGAGAGACTGCATCCTTATCACCGAACAGACCGTGAGTGCCGATGCGCTCCGCGCGAGGACGGGTGGCGATATACTTCATGTACTGTTCCGACTCGTGGATGGCATCCCAGTTGGTCTCCAGCGCCAGCGTGATGAACGCAGAGGCGCTGACCTTAGTGGGCTTCGTCAGGTAGTCCTCGTACTCATAGAGCGTTTTGCTGTCCGGGAAGTCCTTGACCAATTTAGCGGCGAGCTGTTCCTGCTTTCGTGTGGGCGGACGGTCATCCGGGATAAGCTCCACCCGCTCCCGGGTCGCGATGTAGCGAAGGTATCCGGAGGCCCCGCCGGTGCTTTTGATATAGGGACTCTTGAGGATCAGTCTTGCCATTCGTCATCATCCCAGTCCGGCTCCTGACGGGAGCGCGCATACTTCTCCAGAGAGATAGTACCGTTGGTCGCTCTAACATTCCGGACACTCTGCGCGCGTCTGCGCTTCAAGTCATCCCGGTCCATCTCGAACGCTTCCGCGATGATACCGTTGGTCATGTCCTGCTCCACGCATCTGGTAAAATCTCTGCGGGCAATATAGTCCTCCAGTCTGCTCAGCCTGCCGTCGATGGCAGACGTGATTGCCATGGGCAGCAGCGTTGTGTTGTCCTGTATTCCCAGATAGTCCACATAGAAGTTCACGGCTTTCTCGATGAACTCATTTTTGCTCTGGCAGTTGTCGGCGGCGTACCACTGCTCGATTCTTCTTCTGGTTTCCGGCTGCATCCGGAATGCAATACGCTCTCTGGTTTCTTTACTCATTCAATTCCTCCTTTTTGCTGTAAGACATCCTTGAAAAGCCCTGCAACACGGGGCTTTTCGGGGAAGCTGACGCCCTCGGTGCTTATTTCGCCTCTCAAAGACGCCAGCTTCAAGCTCCCGAAGCTGCCCGCACTGCGGGCAGAAGTGGCGGCTGCGGCGGCGCTTGCGACGCCATGCCTTTATCCTGCTTTTTCTTTCGTCCCGCAAAAGTCTGCCGAAAATGGCTCACATCCGGCTTCAATCCTCTGGCTGGGACTGGGACTCGCTTCCTCCCGGAAAGGCGCACACAAGGCGTTCTGTCGGCCCTGGGCGTTGGACTTTTCGAGGAGCTGCGCCGCACGATAGCGGGCGGCAGCCTCCTCTGCCTGCCGGAACTGCCGCTCATAGAACGCTTCGAGTACACCCGGGATAGGACGAATGGTGTAGAGCAGATTCCCGTTCAGGGGTTTTCCGTCTTTGCTCTGCATGATGGTCGGCTCCGTGTAGATGAGGCCTTTCTCCTCCAGCTGCCGCACGTACTTTGCCACCGTATTTTCACTCATGCCGATCGCATGGCCGATGGTTTTGTAACTGGGGTAGCACTGGTAGGTCTTACGATTCTCGCACCGGAGCAGATAGGTGTAGAGTGAGATCTCCCGGTAATCCAGACCAATGCTGAATATCTCGTTGGGCACCATAAAATAGTTTTTCTCTGCGCTGCGTTTGGGCCATTTGTTGTAACTCAATTCATACCTCCTGTGTTGTTGTAGACTTCTGCGGCACTCACACAGGGAGCGTGCGGAAAGTTTTCATTGCTTTTCCGCTGCCCGTTTGCTATACTTTGGTTAGTTGATTTGCGCGTGCCTGTGTGTGCGCCGAGCCGCCGGACTGTTGCCGCAGTCACGGCGGTTTTTATTTTGCGGGTGTGTTGCGTGATCCACATTCCTCCTTTGCCCTCATCTGTAAACTATCTTTTTCGCCTCCTCCGTGTTAGAATAAAAAGAGGCCGTGCTCCCGGGAGCACGGCCAGAGATGGAATGACCTTCCGAGCGGATTGCCGTATGGCGGAGAGCACTCATGCTCTCATAGATGCTCTGTCGAAGACCATGTGAATTCGTCGGCGCGGATACCGTGCCGTACCGAACCAGGGGCAACCTCACCCGGGTGAAATTGTCCTTCTATTATTACTTAGAGAAAATTCGCAAAATCGGAAGGTCTGGAATTGTAAACTTTTTGTGAACGCAGAAAGGGTGGTGAGCTCATGTCCTTCAAGGATACTCAGTCGTACAAAGAACTTCAGTCTGACTGGCGCTGGATACACGAAATGGACCCGGAAGCTGCCGCCGCTGCAGACCAATGGGTGAAGGAGCATCCGGAGCAGTGGAAGGAGCTGGAGCATATGCTCTACTACAGCGAAGCGAACTTTCACAAGCGTGTAGCACCGGATACTCTGGAGGGTGTGGATATAAAGCAGCCCCGATCTTACAATCCGGAAGCGTTCCTGCCGGAGGAAGTACGCAATGCGATTTACAATGACAGACGTTGGTTTGACCGAAGCAAGTATCTGCCGGAGGGTTCTGATGAAGATCCCTTCATGTATTTGGACACCCAAATCTATGACGCCCTGCATGCGCTGACCGAACTGCAGAGGGAGATTTTGTTCCGCACTGTCATCAATGGCGAGTCCACTGAATCCGTCGCACAGGACAAACAGTGTTCGTCCAGAAACATCCGGGATATCCGAGCCCGTGCGCTTCGACAGATACGGGCCAAAATCAAAAGACGTGAAGGCTACGGCAGACCCGACGTTGTCATCATTATTTTGCTGTTTATGCTGCTTGTTGGTGTTCCGCTTGTTTGCTGGGGAGAACAGCTTTGGGCCGCATATCCCTGGCTGGAGTCTGTGGCTGCAGTGCTTAGCGCATTGGTTATGGCTGTCATGTTCCAAGATTCCTTTCGCAGAGAAGCAGAAAGGCTGCTGCGCCAGCATTGGGCCAGCTTGAATGGGACACAGAGAAAAGAATAGTCGCTGCGAAAGAAGGAGCTGAGACCTGTTGGCCTCAGCTCCTTCTCGTTGATGGATTTGTTTTGTTCATAGTAATATCTCAGCGGTAGGCAGTACATCACAGGGATTTCTTTTTGGGTTCAGAGTTCCAAATCTCCGAATGGATTTCTCTCACTGTGAACTTATTCCCATCAAAATATCCGATATAGCTTTTGTCTCGGTCTGCGCCAAACTCCCCAAATTTCTCTTGTGCATTTCCAGTTCTAATTCGGCGCTCTCGCATTATCCATACCAGACGTTTCCCAGCGCGTTGTAGCCTTTCGAAGAGTACAGGTCTATCTACAATTACATAATTTTGGTATGTTCTCCACTTCTCTCCTGCAATGCTATGTTCTGCAATTACCTTTCTCGAGTTATCAAAAAACAGATATCCATCCGAATCGACAATGCCAATGATATCTCTGATTGGTGCCGACGGAAGGTAAAAGTAAACATCTCCATATTCAGGAGAATTGTAGCAACAGTCATCTACGGCGGATTTCAGTTCGAACTGCGGAAATACTTCAATGTTGGCGGAGTCGTAGCGTGCTTTCCAAGAAAACCAACAAACTTCCTTCGGTGTAATATAGCATGAGGAATGGATTCCTCCATACCAATCAGTCGGATTTGCAACACGATTGTCAGCATTGCTTTTCTCTGTAATGGCTTCTGCGAACCCCAGGACATCATCTTGGTTAACCAAAATAGCATTCATAAAGAGGCAGGTTTCTACTCCTGCACTTTCGTAAAAACAGGAGTACATATCCAGTGCAACGAGGTCTTCTGCTTCTACTCTGTATGCTCCATCAATATTTTTGAAGAAAATCCATTTTTCCCAATCAAGAGTAGGTGCCTTTAACACATTTGTTATCACATCTTTTGCATTGGAAGGAGTTCCTTCCAAAACAGCCTTTTCCGGTTCGGGAATATGCCATGGTCTATCGTCCGGAATGTTATCAGGATTTATGATTCGTGCTTCCTGTATTGGGATAACAAAATCATCGAGCAGACCATAGTCAGTGACCGGAACATTTTCATCACCAAATAATAGTCGGTCACAAAGGAAACCGCTGATTTCATTACGAGCTTGCCAAACATATTTCTCGCACACCGTCATGACTGAACTTTGACTGCCATGCGTAGCAGAATGATGTGTACCTCGGATAGAACAGTCTACTCCTCCAACTATTCCCTCGCCAGACTCATCCTCATTGAAGTTATAAAACTCCTGTTCATTCCATCCCATTTCAAGAATAAATGCATAGGCTGCGGAAATAATAAACTTTTCGACCGTCATTCCAGCATACTCCGGTTGCTCGACAATTACAGCGTCAACAAGCTTTTCAAATTGCTTTACACTTCTCTGCGGATAACTGTTGAAGTCAGACTCGATGTGATCTACCAGTACATAGCGCGACAAATCATAGTCGATTGCACTAAATCCACCCATACGTGTTCCGCTAAGAGCATCCTTGTTCAACGCGATGCTGTTACCAGTAACGGAGTATGGAGGCATATATGTTGCAACCACTTTTTCATCCAGAAGGCCAAGCATTACTGCTCTCTTTATAATAGCAATAGCATAATACCGGATTGATATATCTCGGTTGTCATCGATTTTTTTAGGATGCAAAACATTTTCGAGAGTCCAATCACTTACTGTCCTCACGAGCTTCTGATCAGCACCATCATACATCAGGCACATCAAAATAGAAAACAGATCACTCTTGATTTGAGGGTCGTTGACAGAAGAAAATTTTAGGAACAGCCTGTAGAATTCTTCTGGTACCAGGTGCGCCCATTCCATCAAACGGTTTCGATAAAGCTTCCGAAGCGAATTGTTGACCGTGGATAGCGCCCACGCATAAACTGTTGGACACCCTTCATGCGTATCTTCGGAATCTAACAGGTAATTATCACCTTCAAGTGCGAAAGTCTCACTTTGATACCAACGTTTGCCTGTGGAATTTCTAAGGTAACCGGGAACCGACCAGAGGATATCCCTCTGTGCTGGCTTCTCAAATCCATTTAAGAACTCATCAAGGAGCATTACTCCCAGCGGGTGTTCACAATCCCTGGACAATGGTAGCACAAGTTGATTGACAATTGTAATTAGTCCATCGGCATTTTCTGACATGATTTCGAGTGTTCGCTCTTTGAACTGTGCTGCCGCGCTATGGTCAGAATGAAGGAGAGTTAAAAACTGTAGTTCCTGTCTTGACCAATCATCCATCACAACATCAATGGTCGGATTTCGAGTCAATAGGTACCCATACTTCTGAATCGAAATTATAGCCAGACTGTTTAGCGTATTCGTTTGGATTGCTTTACAGTCGTTGAAATCAATGTCTTTCGGGTGTTCATATTGAGATAAAATGTGCAACGCCGACGCATAGTCAAAGTACCCTTGTATGCCCGGATAATAGAAATATGTATCCGGAGCCAAGCCCATACCGTGTTCGCAATAGCAACTTAAAACGCCATATTCTTCGAGATAGTTAACCAAACTTTCCGCATATTCTGTGGCTGTTTTAAGTTCAGCGGCAAGCTTGTCCACCAGAGAAGAATGCTCTAAACGTTCAGCGGCAACAAACTGCTTCGACAGAAAGACGACTGCTCTTAAGACATATTGATTTTTCTCAGGTCGACCATTCTTTTCGCAATACTCGCCTTCAATCTTTTCGATTTTTTTGCGCCACAGAGATGTCATTGAGACTTCCGTGCGGTTCGAAAGGCTTACCGTTTGGTCTTGATTAAGCTCACAGAATAACTTTAATGCCAGCGGAGATGTCAGGGAGTATTTAAGCCATCCGTTATTTTGCGTTTTAATATTGTAAGCACGCATATAGCTGTCAAACAGTATGTGCGTGGGAGCATCCCCCACATTACTCAATCGTTCAACTTTTGCATAGTCAATCCGCCCTTTAAAAGCGGTTGGCCGTGCAGTGAAGCAAAACCTGATTTGTGGGTAGCTGGCTGTAATGGCGTTTGTTTCCTGAATCCTTTCAACCCATCTTTCGTGTGTAGATGATTCGTCAAGGCCATCAACAAATATAATCACTTTAGGAGAGACCTTTGTTTCAGCCGAAAGCTGCGGCTCTTGGAAACGGTGGCGATCAGCCAAGGAAATCAGTGCCTGCCAGATTTCATCTTCATTCCAACTTGAAGAGAGGCCTAAATAATCGCATACGATATTCTTCCAAGTTGAATATGTCGGGATATTTCTGGCCTGAATTAAGAGAGGAATATGCAACCCATCAGATAAGAGTTTCTCCGACAGCGCACTAATTCCGTGCGTTTTACCCGTTCCGGGTGTCCCCAAAAACAGCAGACTTTTCTTATGGTGGCTCCGCTCAAAGCCCTTGATCAACGTGTAGAAATCAAACTCGCCCAGTTTCCGTAAGACCTTCGTAACATCAGAGGAATGAAAGTGATGAAGTGTAGAGTCTCTACTTTGATTAATGCTATCTGCGGCTGAATCAAAGTCCACATTGAATGCAGAAAGATCAATGTCACCATCGAGAGGTGTTTCATCTCTGTACCATGCAGTGATTTTTAAGCACTCACTGGCTACTGCACTTACCTTACCCATTGTTTCGGTGAGAATATCCGTTATTTCAGGACGGTCACCACAGACTGCCAAGAACGCTTCAGCCGCAGAAAGAAATTTCTCACACAACTCATTGATTTTTCGGAAAGTTTTCGTCTGATTCTCCCGCTGGGCAATATCACCCAAAAGCAGAGAGAGTGTTTGTGCTATATTTCCATAAGTATTTAGTTCTGGAACATATTTAGTGGTCAGCCAGCTACTTTTTGCCTTGTCGAAAGCATACTGCACGCTTTCGTCTGACACTTCAGCATTCTCAAACCAAAACTTAAAAATACCAGATGCGGATGGTTTCTGTAGTTCAGCAACAAGCCTTGACTCGTTCCATAACTCCACAGCTAAATCCGGATAATCCTCAACCACGCTTGTGATCATGTTTTCCCAGCGAGTATCTTCAGAATTCTCACTCCGAGCCGTCTTAGATGCCAAATCTCTGGGAACACATACAATATAACGGCTAATCTCCGGGCGCACTTTTTTCGCTGTTTTGATAGAGTTTTTGATTTGAGCAATCTGGCTACTGACCATGCTTGTTGGAAACCACTTTGCCTGCAAGCCAATGATGGATCCATCTTTCAAAGTAGCATAAGATTCTACGCCACCATCACCGCCAGCTCCGTTTACAACGCGGATGGAGGCGATATCAGACTTGTACTCTTCTTTGCTCCAATTTTCAAACAATTGGTTGCACAGCACTTCAAACGCCTTGTCCGGCGCCATGCCGTATGTTTGGAAGTTTGTCCAATTCATTCTATCGCCTCCATCTTTGAGCTTTACATTCGCAGAACCTCATTAATGATCTGCACCATCTGTTTGTTGCTGAGCTGATCCCGGAAATGGACAGTATACCCTTCCTTTGATAGGATTTCAAAAAACACACGAGCACATTCAATTTTGGCCGCTTCGGTACCTCTCAGCACATCCTTACCCTCAACATCTTTTGTTTCGACCACAATGTTGAGTTCCTTTTCACCAGATGTCTTTTTCACCACATACATAAAGTCGGGGCTATACATGCTACCTGTGATTGTCGGTATTGCGATGCTGCTACGTGGGATTTTGCCGTACACAACGACTTCTTCAATATCTGTCGTGATATTATCCTTCTCCAGCGGTGAATCATATGCAAAAGCATCATACAAGTATTTGCTTCCCGGAGTGCCTGGAACGATTTTTGTACCAATACGGCCTTGTGCAATTTCCTCCCTTGGAGTACCATCCGCATATGTCAATGCAGTTGCGCCGCATGGCGTACTACTCTTGACATAACGGAAGCGTCCTTGCAAGTTGGCAACTTTCCAGTTCTGGAACTCAGCGCAGAAAGCACTTACGGAGTTTTCATTAATATACTTCGCATCAATAGCGCCGTGCTTTCTACTGTAAGCAATCATGGTCTTATGCAGAGTCTCTATTGGAATATTGGTCACGCGCATGATACGAGCCAAAAATGTGCCGTATGGAATGGGGCGCATAATCGTATACTGCACACCCGTACCTGTTGTCCTGCTCATTTGCGTACCATCGCTGTGAACAATATCACGACTACTGGTCATTACAACATCTGTGAACACCCCTGGTTTTTCAAGCAGAGAAAGCGTAACCGCCATCATATCTGTATCCAGGTCAGCGTCATAAAACAACAAGTAGCGCTGATTGATTCTCTCCCAGAATTCCCGCATCTCATTGTAAACGGCCTTGCGGATCTTGATTGGCTTTGGTTTGATCTTATTTCTGTCTTTGACCTTTCCCTCTGACAATCCAGACGCAAATGCAGGGTATTCTTCAAAAAATTGTGTTCTTGTTTCCGGACGGATGTTGTTGCGTCGGTCAATATAGCGCTTATCGTACAGTTCGTCGAACAAATCATCGGCGCTCATACCCAACTTTTGAGCCACTTGAGCCAACCGTTCCTCGGTAATAACAGATGCCTGCGGTATTTCGCCGTTAATTTGATCTACCAAGCGCTGGGCAAAGTCCGCTTCAGTGAAATCAACGATGTAGTTCAACTGAAACTCCTCATTGGAGATACGGTTGCCATTTTCGTCTACAGGCAGGCGTAGGCCTCTACCAACTTCTTGTAGTTTGCTGTTCTCGCTTCCGCTGGAACGTAATTTAGCGATCGTAAACACATTAGGGTTGTCCCAGCCCTCCTTAAGAGTCCATTTAGAGAACAGGAACCGCAAGGTGTTGTATGTGCCATCTGCATTGCGGAAAGATAACAACTGCTTTTTGCCATTGAGAATCGCATCTACCTCTTTGGCAATTTCCTCATCAGAATCACTATTATCCTGTGAGAAATAGCCCGCATGGCAAGCGGAAATATCCGAAAGCGAAGCCTCCAAATAAGCACGATACTCGGCATCATGCTCTGTAAGTGTGGAAATAGTAAATTCAATACGTTCTTTCAGTAACCGCTCAAACGCTGTTCGTAAATAAGGCACTTTCCCGTCGTCATCCGGACGATAGGAAGAAATATCATCGATGAAGAACAGTGCCAGAGTTTTAATTTTAAAGGAGCGATTACAGAAATTCTCCCGCTCGGTTTCAAAATGCCGCTCCAGAGCCAGCTTGAGCATCTGCTCCTGGTAGGAGGACATATACACATCGACATCCATTTCTTCGCCGGATGTTTTGCATACACCGTTAGAAAACTCCACAGTATTGGCCGTAATGGCGGTAATGGTAATGCCTTCAAATGCGTCGCTGACAATCGCCAGCGAATCCCCGGTTTTCAGCACGAAGGTCTTTGTCCCTTCATCTTTTTTCTTTCGCTGTAGAGTAACAGAATCTTTACTGGCTATGGAGAGAATCTTCACTTTCTCTTCCTGCTTCGACAGTGGTTCAAAATGTTCTTTAGCTACCCCTTTAATCAAGCCTTGATTGAAGGACTCACATGCATTGAGATCATACAGGAGATTTTGATAATCTTTTACAGTGATTTTATTCCTACCGCGCCCAGTAGTAATCTCCGGGAATGTAGCGCCGTAGCGAATAATGCACTGCGGCTGAATTTCGTCCATAATGACCTGAAACGCCTTTTGGTCACGAGAGAAACGATGCGGTTCGTCGATAATGACCACCGCCTTTGTCGCGCGTAGGGCATCAAAAGGTCGATAAAACCCTTCTGTACCGTAGTCATAATCATCGCGCCACAGCAAACCTGCATCTCTGCCATTGCGTTTAGAGTTACTGGTCAAGAGCTGCATGTTTACCAAAAGGACATAAATCTTCTTTGCATTCTGACAACTACCCTTAACGAAATCACTTACTACGCTGGGAAAATAGCTACGGCCCTTTTTCTTGTTCTTGGGAGCTTCAAGCACGCCAAGCTCAATTTCTGTACCATAACCACACCCGTCGGTAAAATGCCTGCGAGAATATTCATCCTGCATAAACTGCGCAGTACCCGCTTTAATAGCCAGAGACGGTACCGCAATAATGAACTTGTTGATACCGTAACACTTATGCAGCTCAAAGATGGTTTTGGTATACACATAGGTCTTTCCAGTACCAGTTTCCATCTTGATGTCCAGATTTAAGCAAGTGCCAATAGGAGCAGAACTGCGATATTCAGCTGGAACTGCATTCTGCAAATCGCGTATGTTATCGGCCAATTTTCTGTCCGACAGGTCAATTTTGGGATTCTCATAGAACTGTACGGGTGGTATGATTGTCACACCATCAAGCGCACCGCACACAGCATCAATCGCTTTTTGCTGATGTGGTAAACCTTGTTGGAGGATCAATTCCATAGTGTCTCTCCTCCTTAATAGCGAATATCAAAGTTGATACGTAGGTTCTTTTCTGTGTCTTTCAACCGAGCAAGGTTGGTTTTCAGTGCTTCCATTTCAGTCCATTTGAAGCTATATCCAAACAGAACCACATTCTCCGGATTAAAAGTGCCATCGGTATCAAATTTTTCAGTAATGGCAGCAATCGCCTCATTGCTCAGTTCCTGATCTATGAGATATAAATGCTTGCCCATGTAGTAACCAATGTATCCGGCAAAATCCACAGTCTCGACAGGCGCAGTAAAGCCATAGCCGTCACGCACAAGCCAAGTTGTAAGAACTGTGGTCAGACCAAAATCGTCCAAGGTGGTATTGGAAACATAGATTCCATTTTCATCCGGCGAGAACCGTTCCAATTTATCCAGAGTTTCGACGGAAGGATCAGCTAAAGTGAAGTGACGAAACCCTAAATCTGTAATAGTGTCAGGATTATCTTTGTGGATTCTTGTAGCAGCGCGGACAATTCGTTCGATACCGATTTGGTCTATTGTTCGATAGCCCGCAGCATATGCCGGTTTGTCTTTTTCAATTCGTTCTTGAAGCTGCACCATTATGTATTTAACATTTCCCGTTGGCATTCGCATTACTGACTCAGCAGTAGTAGCAGAACCAGAAAAGAAATCAAGAATAATATCGCCGCTTTGGATACCAATAGCTTGGAAAATTGATGTCAGCAGAGCATCATCTTTTGGATTTGTAAAATATTTTCCTCCGAGTAGCGCTTCCAACTTTTTTGAGGCAACACGGCCATCTTTGTATTTAACACTTGTCAAAGACTGCATGCGTGTATTTTTCAAATAAGTTTTGTCATTGGGAATGGTTGTTTCATCAATTCCAAAATGAATTCTGCCAGAAGCTATTTTCTCGAGCATTGTTGTTTGGGGATAGCGCCATCCGCTGGCAGGTTCCTTTACAACCTTTTTTGTTATTGGGTGAATAACGTCATATCGATACTGTCCGTAGTTCGGTCCCGAAAGATCAGACGCAAAATAAACACCATCCAAATCATCATACCAGTTATAATGAGAACTATCGCTAATCGGATTGGATTCAGGAAAGCTTCTATACCATTTCAGCGCCCGCTTATGAATTACCTCTGGATCATTCCCGCACTCTTTTCGCAGCTTTTCAAATTCGGCAAAAATCTCGTCTAACCCAGCTTTTTCTTCTTGCCACATACCAATATTTTTTGTTTTATCTTTTACATAAAACAAAAAATATTCGTGTTGCATAGAAACATAGTCTTGATCGTTTTTACTGCTATTCTTCCAAATTATCTCTCCAGAGAAATTTTGTTCTCCAAATACATCGTCGCAAATTAGTCTGAGATTACTATGTTCGTTCTCATCAATTGAAATAATAATCACACCATCATCTGTCAACAGATCTCGAGCCAACAGAAGTCTTGGATACATGAACATCAGCCATGCAGAGTGAGATGCACTGCCACGCTTAGTCAAATCCAAGATGCGCTTTGCCTGTTCTTCGCTGATGCTGAGTTTTTCTGACAATTCTTCAGCAGTGAAATTATAGCTGTCGTTGTATACAAAACCATCCGAACCCGTATTATAAGGTGGATCAATGTAGATACATTTAACCTTTCTGGCGTAGGATTTCAGCAGATGTTTCAGACCATCCAGATTGTCACCGCTGATGTACACATTTTCGCTGTTTGCGTTTTCTGGTTTGCTGTTATGTTCTTCATCCGGTACAATGACAGTAGTAGTGTCAACAGAAGCAAGCAACCGGGCGTAGTTCTTGCCAAGAAAACGAATCTCGTACCCGTCATTTGTAACGGCCACTTTATCACTCAAGAATTCTTGAAAGCGAACCAAGTCAAAGCTACCGTCGCTGTGAAAGCAGGCCGGAAAATGCTCTTTAAGAATTTCCATCTCGCGACTATTAGGCGCAATCGATTCGTTAGCCGTCATAATATCTTTAATCATACAAATAAACCCTTTCTATCACTCACACAATCTCTGATACGCCTTGCGAACAGTTTGTGCCATCAAGATTCTGCGCTGGCTTAGGAACTCCATGTAGTCCATATTTTCGAAGTTATCCGGCAGAGCGTGTTCCTTGCAGGTTTTGCGATAACCTTCTTCGCCCAGCTTTTGGCGGTAATGAGAGACATAGTCTTGGGGCGCCTTATCTGAAATCTCGATGTTGGTGGCGTAGTCGAGATAGGTAAAGTTTGCGATCTGGTTCCGGTCACGGTCGCTGGTAAAACCAATGCCGGTCAGGTAGTTTTTCGGGAAAATGTGATGCTTGTCAATAGCATTCTTCGTTCCGCTGGAACCCAAGATGAAATACTTGGATACTGGGGTGTTGCTGAACAACATAGGAGTATTCAGCACGATCTGAGCTGCCACATATCCATACCACGCCGGAGAAATAGCCGCAGCGCTGTTCAGCTCGTTAGGTAGAGTCAAACTGAAATAATCGTCTGTGAAGTGTGTTTCGATTACACAGTCAATATAGGCAACGAACTCTGCCGCCGTATGAACATCACGCAGATCTGCAAATTGCTTTTCCACTTCGGACTCCGTGGAGCCGGTGTAGAAATATGTGATGGTGCTCATAAAGAACCACTTGCTGGTGCATTTCTTCAACTGCGCCGCATCCAGTTTGTAGTCGTATTTGGCAATCAGGTAAAGGACATAACTGAAAACGATAGCGTTGGACGATGCAATCAGCTTGTCGCTGATATATCCGGCCTCTGCCACGATGTTAATGAAACTGTGCCAGTTGTTAAGGTTCATGACCTTGTCCAAAGCGTCCTTGAAAATCTGGAGATTTTCATGCCGGACTTCATCAGAGAACTTTCCGGTCTCAAGATTTTTACCTCTCAAAAGCATGTAGGCGTATCTCAACCGGGCACGCTTGAAACCAACGCCAACGGCCATGCGAATCAGATGAGAAGGTTCAATTGCCAAAAGTGTGTTGTAAGAGGTGTTGGCGGCTGGTACTCTGGATGCTGCTACAAACGCATTGATCTTATTGCTGGTTTCATTCTCGTAAACGGAGATAAGAGTCTGAATGAAGTTGTTCTCCGTCAGACTCTGTCCGCCAGAATTGACTCTGACGAAAATATCTGCGACATCTTCTTCGTCTGCCGTGTAACTGATTTCCAGAGTAGGTAGAGAATAATCAGACAAATTCAGAAGCGCATTGATGTTATCTTCGATTCTATCTTCTTCCTCGTCTGTCAGCAAGGGGAGTTCTTTCTTACTGCGGCCTTCGTTTGCTTCCTTGATGAAATGTCGCCGCAGAGAACTGATGGAATTGTCCTCTTTTGCCAGGAACACATCACTGATGCGACTGATCCACTCGGTGTCTTTTTCGTATGCCTGGGACCACACGGCAAATTCGCGAGTCAGCGGATTATAGGAGATTTTTATTTCACGATCTGCGAAATTCTTGTCTTTCACCTTGACCGCAAACATAGCCGCAACAAGGGCAGTCAAACGCTGCTGACCGTCAATGACGAGTTCCTTAGGTTCTTCATAGGTTTTTGAGTTATCTCCAATCGTGCTCTTTTTGCTCTCATAATCAACTGGAGACTCCCACAGCATGATATAGCCAATGGGATAGCCCTTGAGCATAGAGTCAAACAACTCACGAACTTTATTGTCCCTCCAAACAAAAGGACGCTGAAGATCAGGCAGACCGATGCGGCCATTGCGTACATCCTTGACCAAATCCCCGACTTTACTGGGGATATTCTTAAACAGTTCTTTTCCCATCTGGATCCTCCGAAAAGCAACGCTATGGTTGCTGCATTTTCTCTATATAAGCCTATCACGAATAGCGTCCGTTATATCGGATATTTTTAAGATTTCAATTTGTAAGTTCTATTCCGGTTACTGCCTTCGGTAACAACGATTTCTTCTTTTACCATTTTTGTCAGTACCGCTCTTGCACGAGGGCTACTGATTCCGAGTAACTCCGCAATCGTCTTACAATCTGCTTTAATCTCACGGGTCAAGTATTCGATGACATATCGTCTTTGTCTGCTGTAAATTGTGGTATCGCTTGTTTTTATCGCTTGCTTTTTATCGCTTGCTTTTTCAAAAACGAGCGATAAAATCGTTCTCTCCGGCTCAAGCTGTTCTGTGACAGCAGGCACTACCCACCCCTGCTCACGCCAGACGCCAAAAATGAGGGGGATGCCGCTGCCAGAGCGCTCACCGATATCGATTAGATTGAACATCTTCAGCATAGTTCCGTTGCGGGGGTCGGATACGCCGCCGCTTTTCGCAGCGTCGACCTCAATGCGGAAACCGCCGGGATTGGCCATGGTGATGGAATCACGCTTTTTGATGATGACCAAGCCCTGTCTGCCGTAATAGTCAGCATGAACCAGGCAGTTCGCCAACGCTTCACGCAGAGCTTTATGCACATTGGTATCATCCACTCTGGTGCCGCCCTCCATCTTGAATGGTACCTTGATGTCCTGAATCACCTTGTTGTAGACCCGGAAATAGAAGTCATATATATTGCCGCTCCAGTCGCCGGAGGAAGATATGATACGGTCAGTCCAACGGGTATCA
>OJOP01000075.1_pt1 | contig 66548 bp, 54 predicted proteins | sample 1598161 | NCBI WGS metagenome assembly OJOP01 (sample SAMN01915206, study PRJEB22387) | human gut metagenome | isolation source: stool | host: Homo sapiens | place: USA | reverse complement strand
GAAATCTCTATTAGCATCAATTAGAACATCACCGTTAATATAAAGATTACCATTCTTTAACATAGGAGCTACACGAAGAGCTTCTTCATAAGCAGACTTGTTATAATCTACTTGAATTGCAGATTTATGATAACCCTTATAGAAAGAATGAGTTGCTTGTGTAGTAATAAAAATAGATGAAGCAGAAGATTCTAATTCATTATAAATAACATCACTTGCAGAAGAATGTGTATGTTCAACATTGATGAATGTAGGAGTAGTAACTTCAATTGAATTTAATACTTCAAAATCTGTATCAGATACAGAAGCAACATCAGTATCAATTACATCTTCAGTTTCAACATCAATAGTGCTATCAACAGCATCTTCTGTTTCAATCATATTAGCATCATTGAAATCTGAATTTTCATCCATTTGAACTGATTCATTATCATCAATAGCTAACATGAATTTATGAATAGCATCAGAATCTATAATAACCGATAACCTATCAGTTATAATAGTTTCACCATCTTTTTGAACTTGTGCCATCATACCTTCTTGATAAGTAGGTATAATACTAATATCACCAGTCATTAAAGATGCTTCATTACGAAGTAAAGGATTAACAGGTAAGAATACATAAATCTGTTTCAACGGACTATTTGTATTTGTAGGAATTGCATATCGTTTGTATACACGATTCTTACTACGAGTAATTCTTTCAGTTACATATTCTGCATTAGCATATTCAGAATTAATTAATCGAGCTTCAGTTTCAATATAGAAATTCTGAGTATTACCGTTTTCATCAATATAAGAACCAGTACCAACATTTTCGCCGTTAGCATTTTGAACATAACCAATAGTAGCTTTATTCTTATTTGCTTCCCAACGATAACGTTTTTGTATATCACTTAATAATACTGGATTCATATCTGATTTCATACGAGATATTAAACTCATAACAGGTGTAATATCTACGTTTCCATCAAATACAGCTTTTTCAGCATTTCTTAAGTTCTCTGCGTAATTACCAAGATTAACAGAAGGGTCAGGATAATGAACTTCACGACATAAAGCATCGTATTCTGCATTAGGTCGATTAGTACTTATAAGTTCAATCGGAATATATTTTGAAACATTATAAGCATAATTAAAACCTTCTGTAACATAAGTATAAACTAATAACTGACGTATCGTATGAGCAATATAAGGAATCTTACTATCCCACATACGAAGTATACTATCAGTCATATTAGACCAAGAATTGACATCATTATCATCACGTTGGATTCTAATAACATCATAAGGTACAGAACGATTATTCTTACGAATTGTTAAATACTTAAATATGTTATCACCTCTAAACTCAGGTGATTTCTCAATATAATCTCTTAATGTACTATCTTTTTGAATAAATTGAATTTGTTGAGCAAGTGAAAGTTTAGTATATTGAGTAAAACTTTCAGGTGTATAACCATCTTTAATAGTATTCAAAAGAGTCTTAAAGATAAGTTTTTGTTCTTTAAGTTGTTCTTCTGTATGAATACCTAATATAGTAAGAATTTCCGGAGTATTATCAGGTGTTAAAATAGGAAGAACTTTAACAAGTCCATTATCTAATCCACCGTTAATACTTACGAGATAGTTCATAATACTATCAGTAACATATTTATAAGTAGATTCATCAATCGAATTTTTACGTTGAAGTATTTGACCTAAAATCGTATTAGCAATGTGATGATTTCGAGTAATGAAAACATCACCGAAACCATTAGCCATTAACCAATGTGCATATTGATAACGAGCTTGAATTACTCCGTAAGCACTTTGATTTTCAGTATCATTAAATTTGTTGCCATCAAGATAACCTTCAAATGAACCAACAAATATACTTTCAATAATATCTCTACCATTATCAAGAATTACCTTATTAGGAATTTCATATCCAACAGCTAAATCCTCAATAAGTTCACGACGTGTCATAATATCATTTCGTTTCGGAAGTTCCGAACGAAATCTTTTCATATCTAAATAAGTAATCGCAGCAAGAGGATTACCTTTAACATCTTTTGGTTTATAATGCCGTCTAAAAGCATCAGAACTTTCACGAGTAAAAGCAGCTTTAATCGCATCTATTGCTTTAGGATTACCAGCATTTTCTTCGATATATTCATCAATAAATCGAAGTGTTTGATTATATTTATCATTTACAAGTTCTTTTAAGGTTTTTACTGGATAATAATATTCAGCAAGTTTACGTTCTTTTTGGTCAGCCTTAAAGAAACTATCAACCCTACTTTCACTTTTAAGCATAAAGTTAAGGTCAATCAAATTAGTAGCAATTTCATTGTATTCAACAAAATTACCAAGAACGCTAATCTGACGTAATAACCAATCTGCTGTACGATTATTACGATTTTTGATATTATCTAATAATTCTTCAGTAGTTTGATAACCATATTTACCACTGATTTCATTAATAGTAATATTCGGTAATTTATCTTTCAGTTCATTAAGCTGTCCAACAGTAAGAGTTTTAGTTTTACTTTTACCGCTTGCGACAGTCATTATTACATCATGAGATTCAACCGGAGTAATTTCTTTCTTAACAATTAAATCAGCATAAATCTTAGCAAGTTCTACACTATAATCAGAACGAATTGCTTCGACAGCATCAAGAATTGTAAAATTACCACGACTTAATGATTGAACTTCCATTCGATTAACTGCTTCAACAATAGCAGGTTGATGAATAAAAGCATCTTCATTAGTGAATCTATTAGGTTTATCATTGTAAAGTTCAATAGTAACACCAGATGATATAGCACGAGCTACACTTAAAGTATGAACATTAAGATTAAATCCAAGTCCAGCTTTAAGAACATCAAGAATACCAGAAGTAAACTGATTCATTTGAAGTTCAACTCGTTCACCACTAATATCCAAATGTTCATTAAGTGCATCATTATTAATCCAAACATCATTAACCCAAAGAGCATTTTCTTTTGGCAATAATTGGATATTTTCAGCACCATATCGTTTAGCTAAAAACTCTTTATATTTACTTGTTAATCGAGGTACACCTTTATCACTTACAGTGTACATTTCACTTCTATCAGCAAAACCTTTAGGTATCGGTAAAGAATTAAGACTAATCTTACGACGAATACCTTTAAGCAATCTACCATGTAAAGTAGAAATTGTTGCGATTAAAGTATCGAAATTAACAGAGTGACCTTTAAGAACTGTTGAACCCATACTCATGTTATTAAGAGTAATCTTATCCATGAGGTTATTAGGATTCAAAGTTTTAAGAGTATAATTCCAAAGAGCATTATCACGGTCAGATACAGCTTGAATTTCAGCCATACCATTAGGTTTATTTACTTCTTCAGCATGATTTGGATTAGAAAGAACAGCTGTAATAATATCAATCAAATGATTATCACGAGCTTCTCTACTATTCAATTCATAAATACTCTCATTTTGAACAAAGTCTTTTGTAAAAGCATTAAATGCTTTATCAATATTACTTTGAATAGCACTTAAATGAGGAATAATAGTTTTATCAGTATCCTCAACAAGATATTGGAATTTTGATTTAATAGTATCAAAATTACTAATTGTATCAGGAGAAATATTAATAGTAGCTAACTGACTATTAACATTCTTAACAAACTTAATTAAATCATTAATTGCTTTATGAGCACGAATTAATAAATCCGAAGTATAAGCGCGTTGAGTTTGAGTGTAATTACCAAAATCTTCAGTAACACCATCTCGCTTATTAGCAAGATATTCTCGAACTAAACTATTCACATCACCGTAATTCTTTGCAAATCCATACTGTAAATTATGCAGAATAGATTTAAGAATCTTAGTATATTCCGGATTACTTTTAACATCTTGCAAATCCTCTTTAATTAATTCAATTATATTATTGAGAGGAGATTGATTTGCATTAGTAGGTACTAAATTAGGATTATAATACCGGCTAATCCACTTAACAATAGCATTAAAATTATGACTTGTTAAATTAGTAAATTCTTGCGGAGTAGTGGCTAATTCGATATACTTTTGCTTAAACACCGACCGTGTAAATTTACCCCCTATTTGGGCCTGCGAGGCATCAAATTTCGACTTAAATTCGACAGGTATATATTTGTCTTGTTCAAAAATTACATTGCGATAGTAGGCGTAAATCGAGTCAATATCAAAGTCCCAGCCAGTACGAGTAATAAGACTTTGTGGAAATATAGCTTGTGTAGCATTATTATTAAGAAAACCAACAACTTCAAATACAACCATTGATTGTTTACCCTCAGTAGGAATACGAATACCTATCATCCGACGAGCTTCGACATCAAGTTTGTCAATATCAACAGTTATAATATCCTTAGTTGTACCATCTTCATTAGTAATAGTTTTAACAGTACCAATATTTTTATAGAAATCCATTTTCCACGGATTAACTATAACTTCTGCATAATGGTAATTTCCATCCTCACGATATTCAGCTTGTAATTCAAGACTTCTACCAGTTCGTTTACATTCTTCAATAAAACTTGAAGCATATGTGATAGAACCATTAGCAACAAGTTCATCAATAGTTTTATTGTAAAGTTCTTTATCAGAATAGAACTCATTATGTTTGATTAACTCATTACTTGCAGTAAATATATCTGCTCGAATAGGAGCATGAAATCCGGGAAGATATTTATTAATAACTTGTTTACTTAACATAGAAGCCAGTATCTTCTCTAACTTACCTTTAATAACAGGATAAGATAAAGGCATAGTCGGAAGACCATCTTCTTTAATTTCAAGAGCTTTTCGAATAGTTATAGCATCAACATCATCCGATATAATTTCTTGAAAACGATTAACAAGTTTATTTATATCAATTTGAATAGCACCGCGAGCATCAGTTCGAATCTCACCATTCTCATCAATACCACCAATATCGTAAAGTAATTGCATAGCATCTTCACGAATATTAGTAGCTAATGTCTTTTGAAATTCATCAAACAGTTCTTTACCAGTAATATTTTTACCGTCCAATTCATAAATAGCATTATTCCAATCAAGACCTTCCATAATCTGCTTAACTAACTGACCACCTAAAATAGTAGTTTCATCAAGCAAATCAGCTTTAATATCTTGTTGAATAACAAAATCACTATCTCGCATATAAAGAATAGACCTATCATCTACTCGATTTAATGCCTCAATATCAAGACCACCTTGGTCATTATGAATCTTAACTGGTGTAATACCAGATACTTTAACAGCAGAAATAGGACTAACTTGGTCAATATTATTTTGAATCATCCAATCATATAATTGACCCATAGCACTACCTCGTGTCATACTTTCAAAAAGAACAACGGTCGAGTCTTTAATCTGAACACTATCTACTTCATCAGCAAATATATCAACTTCATTACCAGTTACAGCCGGAGCATGATAAAAATCACCACGGCGACGACGAGTTGTACCAAACAATTTAACTTGTTCTACAACCTTAGCGTAAGATGTAGGATTAAATGTTTTAGTCGGGTCTTGTAAATCAGTAATATATTGATACAAAGGTTCACTTGGATTCCAACGACCTGTGGCTTTCAAAAGTTTAATAAGACCTACATCAGTCATAATAGACTGAGAGTCATTGATAGTAGCAGTAGCACGATAAGCATCCAAAATAGCTTCATTTTGAATACCCATTTTATCAAGAATATTACTATTGAAATTCATATCTTCCATAACAACAACCTTACGAGGAGTATCGTTATGAATTGAATCAATAGAATTAAGACCATTCTTAATAACTTGTGCTACACGTTTATTGAGGTCTACTGTATCTTTATATTCTTCAATATCACCATTAAATATAGCGTTCATACTATGGTTATAAATAGTATGATTAAGTAATACTTTAAGTAAACTTAATCGAACACCATCATTATCCATAATATCATAAGTAGCAAGAACGTGCTGACGAGCGCTATTTAACAAACTTTCTTTCTTTAATGTAGGGATAGTATCAAGAGTATATTCTTTACCATCAGCTTTGCGACGTTTAATCCAATCATTAGCTTTCTGATTATATACTTCTTGAACTAAATCTGCTAAATAACTATCGAAAGTAGTAACGACACTTGTATCAGTTTTGATATTAGTATCGTAAATACTTTTAGCAATATTTTCAAAACTATCAACACCAGTTGTAGCATTCCAACGAATGTAAGCAGTTACGAAATCACGAATATTACCAGTATTAGCAACAAGATTTTCATCGTAAGGTTCATTACGAACTTGTGCAATCATATTACGATAAACTTCTGCAACATCTACATTATTTATCTTTGCAATATGAGCAGGTAATGTGATATTCTTACCATTCTCAATATAAGTAATATTCAAGAACTGAAACGCCTTACCAGTCGGAATACCTTTTGCATCATAAATAGCTCTACCATTCCAATACTTTCGATTATGACGAGTTTTCATTTGAGCAAGATTCTCGTCGCTATTATCTCTTAATTGGAATATAATTTGTCCAAAAGTATTAAACTTAAAGACATCACTATTTACAATCTTTTCGATAGAATGAAAAATATTTGATTCTTCATTTATCGGATTATCTGTTATACGAACAAACTTATTTCGTGCAACAAGATTATCTAAATATTCAGTTACATAAGAATATATACGAGGAGCATGAGTAGCTAACCTACTACTAATACCATTCATCGGAAGATAAATATTTAATCCACGAGAAATAGCATCATTAATAAATGGAACTACTCGACTTTTAAAATCTTTTACATAAGCATCATAATCTGCATCAGTAAAATAATCTGTAGTAGTAGGTTTATTCGGAGTAATATTCTCACCCTTAAAACCATCAATTTCAATAGTATTTTTAAGACCTCGAATAGATTCTTGTCCAGATGTTGCTGGAGCACCTATCGCACGACTTTTAGTATTACCTGAGAAAATAAATACCGATTTAGGATGTGCTGCAACAGCGGCAGGTGTATAATTAGAACCAAAAGTCTTAACGTGAATTGAAGTACGAGGTTTAGAAGAATCTTTAATAAATAAATCATCGACTTCAAGTCGTTTTGTAGTCATCATATAACTACGAGGACTATCAGATGTTAAGAATACATATTGACCAAGCATATTAAGAATAACTTCGGTATATGTATAAAGAGCACCTTGTACTTCACGATATTTCAAACCTTTATTTCCAATCTTAACACCATTAAATGCAGATAATGCAAATTGATAACAACGTTCAACATCAGAAATAAATGCAGGATTTACTTCATATTCACCAATACTATTTTTAGTGAATATACCAATACCAGTCTTTTCATCATAAATAAGAATATTATCTTCTGCACCCGGAGCAGTTAACGTAGGGTCATTAAGATAATCTTTAAATATATGTTTAATATATTCAGTATTTACACCAGTACGAGTAACAAATCCACGAAGGAACTTTGTAAGCATACTATCATACTGAGGTGAATAATTAAGTTTACCTTGAACATCAAGATAACTCATATTCGTAAAACTGTTAAAATCATAAGTAGCAATTTGTGCTAATGAATATAAATATCCATTAATATTATGTGCAGGAATTTCTTTACCACGATATGTATTAACACGATGTTTAGTATCATTAACTACATTTTCAAGAAGAGAATTAACTCTTGAATATACTTCATTAGCATTATCGTTTGCATTATAATATTGAGTAAGAGCATCACGAGTAATTGCTAATCCTAAATAATTAATTACAGACATCTGTTTATCTAACAGAGCTGCTTTATCAATCTTGCTACGTCTTGAAATAGGTTCAAAGATACGTTTAGATTTCGGATTAGTATAAAGTACATCATTCAGATTATTATACAATCCAAATTCAATATTTGTACTTAAAACACTTTCAAATCTATCAATATATGTTTTAACACCAAATGATTCTCGATTATTCTGATAAATAGTAGCATTATTACCACCTTCTAATGCCATAATATTTACAGGAATAACAGCAAGTTTAATTCCAGAAATATAAGCATTCACAAAAGAATTATCATAATCAGAAGCAGCAGAACCATCATCTTCAAATACTCGTTGGAATATTTCAAGAATAGGAGTAAACTCATCATTTATAGCTGCAAGTTGTTGCAATCTATTATATACATCTTGAGGTTGAATATCGTAAAGATGTGCCTCAATAAGTTTATTCCATAAAACATTAATATCAATAGGAGCAGGAATATACGCTTTGTTAGCAGTTCTATTTTTAAAATTACTCGAACCTACAAGAAGAGCTATTTGAGCTTTAACATGAGATGCTAACGTATTCTTTCTATCAATACGTTCTTTTTGTAAATCATCCCACATTACTTCAATATCTTCAATAGCATCACGTTGCCCCTCTTCTGTACTTTCATCATCAACAATCTGATTATTCTGATAAGCACGCTTACGATTAATACCATAGTTCTTATCAATATAATCAAGAAAATAATTAAAGATTTGACTATTACCTTTATTCAAATCTGTAAGTACATTTGCTACAAAAATATCGTTGAATCTTGTAGGAATAAAATTAGGTCGAGCTTTATACTCTTCAAGTTCTTTATTAAACTCAGCAAGAATTAAAGCCTTAAATCCACTACGAGAAACATCTCTGTAATTAGCTCCAAAACGAGCTTGTCTTTGTTCCGCAGTAAGACCTTTTAACTTAAAGTAAGCAGCAGTTAAAACACGAGCCATATAAGCATAATCCATCTCATCAAATGTAGCAGTATTTACAATAGACGGATTAAAAGCGTGTTTAATATCAAGACCTAATGCGTTACCAAGAGATTCAAAATCTTTACGAATATCTTCACTATAAGTTTCATCTGTCGAAAGAGCAGCTAATACAGATTCTAATTTAAGTTCTCCACTTGTATAAACGGGATAACCCGTAGCTCCATAAGGAGTACGGGCATCCGCTTCTGCATATAAAAACGCTGTAAGAATACGACGCTTAAACGCATTCTCTAATGATACATCAGCATTATCTTCAGCATAACCTCGAATATTATTATAATCTTTAATAGTAGGCAAAACACCTTTTTCCATTAAAGATGTAATAATATCTTCAATAGGCTTAGTCTTAAAAGACTTCATTTGATGATAAAGACCAGATTTCTCAAGTCTTCCATCAGTAGTTAAACGATAAGGTTCAGGACTACATTGTGCATTCATAAACTAACAAATTTTGTTATTATTGTCATCAATATATTTATCAATAAATTCGATTACATATCCACCGTTTGAAGATACAACATTTTTCTGATTATTCAAAACATTTTCAGAACTATTTGAAAAAACCTGACCAGTGGGCGTCAAACCCACTCCCCCACCGGGTATCACTATGTTCGGGCCAATATCAGAAACATCAATACTATTAAGTGTTTCAGAATTATTGTCATCAAACGTAATTTCACTGTCATCATCAAGGAAATCTAATTCAGCTTGAGCTGCTCTTTGATTTTCTGTCAGAGTTTCATCAGGTGTTTTAATAGGTTCTGTAACTGATAAATTATCATGTGTTGCATCGTTTGTAACATTAGTTTGATTAGTTGTAATTGAAGTCGGCTCCGCTGCTGGGCTTCGCCCAGCGCTCCGCTCCCCGGTGGGAGAGGAGGTTGCACGCCCACTGGTCGGATTTTTTGCGCGTCGGCTATTCACACTATCCAAACTATTAATTACTATATTTCGTACATTACTAAGTAAACTATTATCGGTAATTGTATCTATACCAATAACCGAAAGAATTGCATCAATAATTTTATCCCAAAGACTTTTACGTTTCTTAATCTTCGGAGCTTCTTCTACAATAATTCTATTTGCTAAATTAGCAAACTGTTTATTTGTAAAAGCATAAGTAACTATTTCAGCAGGAGTTTCACTTAATATTTTAAGATATGTACGAAGATAACCAAGTTCAAGTTCAGTTAAATCGCTCTTATATTTAGCATTAAATTCTTTAGCATCAACTTTAAATGCTGTGTCATTAATATCACTAATTAATGTAGCAAGTTTATCGTATAATTCTTTAGAATTAGCTTGTTGTTCAAAATACTTATGAAGAGATTCATGAGTAATATTAACACCTAAATCAGTAGCAGTAAAATTACGTTTAGTAAGTTTATTACTATTGATAACGATAGTTTCAGTACTTTTATCATATTGAGCAATTATGAAATCTTGTTTACTTGATAGTTTCTTAATACTGAAATTAGTTTTACCATCAGCATAAATTCTATCATATAATTCAGCGATTCTGTTAGCAACATCTTCAGATACAAAATCAGGTATAACACCTAATACTCTAAGACCTGCTACTTTATCATCTGTAATATTAACAAGTTTTTGATACCAGTTTGTTTCAGTATCACTTGTCATTGAACTTAATGTTGTAATTGCTTTAACAGCAAATTCTTTCGTCATATCTTCTGATTCTCGAATAGGATTATCAGAACTTTCAGATTTAAGTTCAAAGAACATTGCAGGTTGAATAGAATCAATAGTATAATTGGTAACAACATTACCATTGGTATCTCTAATTCCAATAACACTTGTTGTTAAAGCGCCGGTGTCAAGAATAAAATCTTGCATCGAATCAAATGTTGAAGAAACAGATTTATCAACGATACCCTGTTGTTTAGCCCAATCAAGTATTTTAGATTTATATTGACCTTTAACTGCTGCATAACCATCATCTGTTTTAACACCGTAAGTATAATGGTCGCCTTGCAATGCAGTAGTAACACTACGTTGCATATTACCATACAGTTTACGGAACAGATTATGATTAAGTAAATCAGTTAAATCTTTACCAGTAATACCTCTTGCTTGTAAATCAATTACAGCGTAAGTTCCTTTGTTAGATTTACTCTTTTCAATAATACCATTTAATTGAGCAAGTTCTCGTGCTGTAAAAGGACTCTTAGCAATACGAACTTTTGAAGTAGTTCTATTAACTGGAATTACTCTACGACTTAATCGAAGTTTAACGGGAGTAAATTTATCACCAGATTTAGTATATTCAATACTAATTCTATTGATATAACTTATTCCATTTCCAAGTATATTCTTTTTACGAACAACTGTTTGGAAATCTAAATGTTTAATATAACGAGTTTTTCCAGTAGCAGGGTCTGTATTTTCATAAAGAGAACTGATATTAAACCATTCAGCTCCCGGAACTCCACGATTATAACTTGTAATAATAGCTTCCGATAAAGGAGCTAATCGACTACGAATATTAGCATTATGAGCTTTTGTTCGAGTTTTATTAGTATCATCTACAAGAGTATACAGACCAGATTTAGCATCAGTTGGAAGAGATGTAAACGTAGCATCTGAAATAATGTCACTCATAGTTTGAGTAACAAATTCCATAGCAGCTACATTAAATGGTGTATCTGCAACATCACTTGCTAAATTACCACGATGTAACGGAACATAACTTTTTCCATTTTCACCAGCATTAGCTTGAATTTCTGCATACATTTGGAAATGTCTATCAGATGAAGTAATTTTATCTTCAACAATAGGATTATTAAATGCAGTGTCAGTAGTAAGTGATGAAACTAACATTAAACCATCAGCATCGGGCTGACGTTGAATAATATTAACAGCAGGTTTACCATTAACTGTAACAGTACGTTGCATCTCTTCATTTACATTAGCTCGATAACCACTTGAATCGGCAAATGTAATAGGAGATTTATTAATACCTTTTAATACTAAAATTGCAGAACCTTTTTCTTTAATTTCAGTAATAAGTTTTTGACTTTGAATAAAGTCATTTCCAAGTTTAGTATTTAGATTCTGATAAGCGTTCTTGATTCTAAGTCCATAACGAACATAATCATTAAGATTTTTAAGTCTTACATTATAGAACATAGGACTAATAAGATAATAAACTTTATTCAAATCAAGAGCTTCAATATCAAACGCTTCAGGACTAACACCTTCAACTTCGGTATTATATTGGATAGCTCCAATAAAAGCATTTATTATTTCAGAATGTTCAGTTTTTGATGTATTACCATATTTATCTAATTCTTTAATAATTGATTTCAGTTTTGAAACAACTGAATCAGAAGTTTGTTGTTCACGAGTTAAAGCTTCAGTATATACTTTATAAAACTCTTTTGTTAAGTTAAATATTGTATCACTTCCACCAGCTTTTCGGATAATAGTATCTACAAATTTAGATGTTCCATAAGAATTACCAAAAGCAGAATCATATTGATTAACTCCACTTTCATCAATTCTACCTAATTGGATTCCATGATAAGTTTCACTATCACCTAAACCAATTCGTTCAATTAATAGTTTCTTACCATTTACATCTAAATTGACATCGACATTACCATCTTTATAAGTAACTTCAAATTCCTGACCTTCGTGTAAAGTTCTTAAAGCATCAAATAATTCAGTAGCCTTAAATTTAACACCATTAACTGTAATGTTGTTTTTAATAACACGAGTTTTAGGATTATAATATTCAGGACTTGTGATAATCTTATAAACTTCAGGTGTAAGACGACGTAAACCTTTGAAACCATTAGTTTCAAATTCACGTTGAATATGAGTTTTGAAGAAATCACTTAAAAACTTACCACGAAGATTTAAGTTACTATCAAGATAAGCACCATCTGTTGTTTGAATAGGATTAGCAATTCGTTTATTAATAATATCAAACAAACGTTTAAGAGCATCAAGTTGTTCTTGTGGAACACCATTCTTACTCATTTGTTGATATATTGTATTAACATTTACATCATTTTTGAAATATTTAAGTGCATACCAGATAGGTTCATAATATTTGATAACATCATTACGGCCATCTGTTTGCTGATATATAGAATCAAGAATATCTTCGTAAGTATAAACGTGATTATCAGTAAATATCTGACGACCATCAAGTTTTACAATAGTATTTTCAATAGCATCAAGAGCATTGCGCATTGAATCACTAATATAATAACGATAGTCATTAGTATTAAACTCATCTCTTGATTCAGTATCATCTATAAAGTCAGAAACACTGTTAGCAAGTACATCAAGACTATTAAGAATAGATACATCATCGTTTAATTCAGTACCACTTTCAAAATTATAATATCTCGAAAGAATAGAATAAGCCATTCGAGCGTTTCTTAATAAATCAAGAACATTACTTTGACGAACAGCAGTAATAACATCTACTCCAGTAAGATTCAAAGCATCAACATCAGATACCAAGTAAGGTTGAATTGATTGAGCTAATGTATGAAGTCTTGTACGAGCAGGAAGATTAGGAACAGCACCATATTCTAAAAACTCTTTTGCTAAATTGTTAACAGCAGTAGCAAATTCCATAATTTTAGAAGTTTGACTACCAAAGCCATCATCATTTACAAGAGCATCATGTAACGGACTATCTTCATCTTGTCTAATAGCACGAATTTTACTAATAAACCTATTCATCACACTATTAATATATGCGATATTAGTTTTGTAAAATTCAGTTGTACTTTTAGCTACTTCATTAATAATACTATTTTTGAATAGAGTTATCTTATGATAGAAATTTGAATATCTAACAGTATCAAAATTACTATTAAGATTTTCAAATTTAATTTGAGTAAGACCTTCAATTAGTGCTCGAATTACATTATGGTCTACATTAATATTCTTAAGAGTTAATTTACCATCAGTTATAGTATAATTATTGTTAAGAACATTAGCAACGTTAGCAATATAGTCAGCAATAGCTTCACGCATTTTAGCATTTTCCTCTTCACTATAACCAACTATATCACCACCGTAAAGATTCCAAATCCAATCTTTGAAAAGATTAGATTTAAGATTATTTGCAATACGGATATTGCTATCTGATAATAACTGTTTTACACGATTAGCTTTTTCTAAATTCTCATTACTAATTTCAGTAGGTTGATATTCATTTATCCAACCAATAAAATTACCAATAATATTAGTTCGTAACGTATTAAGTTCAGTATTATCAATAGGAGATAATAATGCTTTATAAATATCACTATTAGAATCAGATAATTCTTTATACAGATTTATAATAGTATCTAAATAATGATTCTTAAATTCATCTGCTGAAAGTTTATCTTGAATACTATAAAGTGTTTTATAAATAGCATCAAATTTAGTTTGAACTTCACTTCGAATTTCAGTAATATCCATACCTGCAAGTTCTTTTGCAGAATATGTATCTTCTTTACCAGTCGCATCATCTTTTATAGTAACCATTACAGCACTAAAATCGGTTTCGTCGTCGGTTACGACCTCGATTCTTTGCACGGTTTTGGGCGATTCTGCGACATTAAATTTTGAGCCTACCGAATATACCTTATTTTTAATATCGACGGTATTTGGGGCCTCGCTGTCATCGAGAGAGTACGAAATTCCGTTACTGTCTGTCAGCACCTCGGTAGTAACATTTTCGGGTTCTTGACTTGCTTCTTGATTAGTAGTTTCAGTAGTTTCTTCTACTTTATCTTTAGCTTTTTCAATCTCTTTTTGTTTATCATAAACCTCTTTAAGTAACTTACTTCGTTCAGCCATAATCTCATCTCGATTATTAACATTTTCTTCGAGAGCCATTACAGCCATACTTAGTTGAGTTCGAGCCTCTTCAAGAGATTTATATGTTTGATTATTGTTATTGCGAGTTTCACGCAAACGTTTTGCAGCTTCATTATATTCAGCTACATTGTTATTTTCACGTTCACTCTGTTCTGCAATATCAGCATTAATTCTATCAAGTCTTGTATCGTAATCAGCTAAATCATTTTCAAATAATTCAATCTTCCTACGAGTATCAGCAATCTCTCCATTATGAATAGCAAGTTCTTGCTCATATTGGAGTTTACCAACTTCTAATTCTGCAATAGCCTGACGAGCATTTGCAATTTGTTGTTGCAGACTTAAAATAGATTTCTTACTATTTTTAATTTCAAGAAGATAAGGTTTACGAGCTTTACGATTAGGTTGTTTTGTACTAATAGCACCTTGATTAGCAATATAAGTATTTAACTCATCAATTTGAGATTGTAAACCATTGATTGTATCTTCAATAGTTTTAATCTTATTTACTAATCGAGTACGTTTACCTTTAAGTGTACCAATCGCTTTATTACGAGTTTTATCTTCAAGTTGAGTTTTATAATCTTCAATAACTTTTTGTAGTTCTTCACGTTCTTGTTCGAGAACAATTTTTTCTACATTTAAGCTATGAAGTTTACTATCAATAGCTTTAAGAGCTTCATCTCGTTGTTTACGAAGATTAGACGCTTCAATATCGAAAGTTTGAATATCAGTATCAACGATAGCTAATTGACGACGATAATAGTCAAGTAAATAATCATCAGTTGATGCCTGAACTTTAAGAACATTGTCGAAAGGATTACCCCAACTTAAACCCATATTACGAGCATGAATATCTCGCATAATAGTAAATTCTCTACGAAGAGCATCTACAACAGGTCGTTTGTTAGCACCGTAAACTTCTTCAAGTTGGGCATCTGATAATTTACTTAATTCATCAAAATATTCAACAGCATAATTGAATCCATTAGCAGAACCAATTCTACCCATAATACCAACCAGTAAACTTGAAGCAGGGTCAGTAATAGTTCTATTAACTTTCGGAGTACCATCATTATTCATAACTTGATTACCAGCTTCATCTAAAACTGGTGTTTCAGTTACTTTAATATTCATATCACCGTCAAAATCAGCAATAGCTGCGGCGGTATCTTGAATACCATTTATAATGTTAGTAGCTCGCTTATTTTCAGCTTCTTGTTGAGCTTTACCATTAAGTATTCGTGTAACACCATTACGTCCAGCAGACATTACACCACCACCAATAGCACCCCAAATAAAACTATCCCATGAAGAAGCTTGTTCAACAAGTCTTCCCATACGAGCTAACGGAGTTAAAGCAGCAGTTTCATCTTCAATTCCAAGTTCTTTTTTTGCAGCAATGACACCTTCATTAAGTGCCATATCAACTCGCATTTCTTCAAGACCTTCAGATAAAGCAACAGAAAAGAAATCTTTTGTTTTACGAAGTCCAACACTTGGAATGAGTTTGCGATTAAGTTTAGATGTTTCACTATTTAAAACAAAAGTCTTACCTTTTTGTGCAAGACCTTTTATATTACTTCTTAAACCTTTTTCAATAGAAATACTATTAACTGGAGCTTCTTTAATACCACGAAGCATACTATTGAGTTCAATAGCATTAAATAATACTCCATAAGCCCAAGCATCATTGTAACTTTCAGAAGCATAAACAGATGCAAATTTACGAGCATCATCTTCACTGAAACCTAAATCGAGAGCATATTGATATTGTTCATCATAACCACGAACAATTTCTTCCATACTATCGAGATGTGCTCCGTATAAAGTACCAATTATCTGTTGAGTATAAGGATTTTGTAATGCACGACCTGCTTTATTCAATGCAGAACCTAAACGGCCAACACCGTTAATCATTGTTCCTAATTTACCAACAGCTTGTAAAGCTCGCATTTGTCCAATAACAGGAAGCATAGATGCGGCCGCAGAACCTACGGTAGGAAACATACTTGCCCACCAAGTAGCATCACCCATACCACCAGCAAAACCACCTTTTTTAGCTTGTTCTGTTTGATAAATAGGCATTGCTTTACGACCCCAATTCTCAATGTCTTTACCTATTCTCTGCCATTCAGAACCAAGACCTTCGTTAATAGCTTTGTCCCATTTATATTTGGCATTATCATCCCATACTTGACTAATAGCACGATATGTAGTAGGAAAGAAATTAAGAATACTACCAATACCAGTAATAGTACCACCAAGAATAGTAGTTCCTAATTGACCAATAGCATTTTTAGTTAAATACCAACCACTTTGATTTTGTGCTCTATTTTCATTAAGAACACTTAAATCAAGATTGGGATTAACTTGACCTTTACCTAATATATTTTCATATTCAGAAATATTAAAAGGTCGAATTGAAGATTGTTTTCTACCACGAGAGAGTTCAGGTTCCGGCATACTACCGGGTAAAACAGGAGTAGCTCCTACTCCCTGAATTGGTGTTTCAGAAGGAGTAAGAGCTTGCGAACCTGTAATAGGAATTTTAATATCTGTTAGATTTGGCATAATTTAATATCCTATATTAGCATTATTTATTTTATTCATTTGAATAGCCTCAGCGGCTTCTTGCATATCAAGAACAACCCCATATTGAGTTAAAACATATTCTGCAATAGGAGCTAATGCTTCATTTATAGTTTCATAATATTGAATATTGTTAGGAGTTATACCTTTAATTGTATAAAGACTATTTGGAATTGAGTTATATCCAAATTCTCCATAATGAACAGAACCATCAGGATATTTCAATCCACTAATATCTTTTATATAATAACCTTGTGTTGTTCTACCAATTTCAACTTTACGACTATTACCGTCAATACTATTGTAGAAAGGTTCGTGAATATTCAAATCATATTCAACTTTACCTAAATCATCAACGGTTCTTTGAAGGTCTGCGATGTTTGCAACAGCAGGACTATTATTAGCACCAGTAGTATTGAAATCAATAAATCCCGAAGCGTATTGAGATTCAATCATTCCAGCACTACGTTGTAAACCTTCACCACCAATTTTAGCATAAGGTTTAATATTACGATAATTATCAAGAATTTGACGAGCAATAGTAGACGGGTCTACTTGTTCAGAGAAAATAATATTACCACGAGCAGCACCAGTTTCATCGAAAAGAGTAATTGCATATTCATTACGGCCTTCACGAGCTGCAATTCCATTAGCAATCGGACTAACTTCAGTCTTATAAATATCGTAATCAAGACCAAGTTCTTTACCTGAAAGAGGTTTAGAATTTTTAGTAGCGTTACTCTGACGAGTTACACTTGTACCTTTTGAATTAGTAGTAGTCGAAGTAGGAAACGCATCAAAGTTCATATACTTAGCTAATTGCATTCCGGTAAGACCAATACCTTCTCCAGATGGAGTTTGAACAACACTAATATTACCAGCACCTTTTTTCCAATTTACCATAGCAGCTGCCATGTAATTTTGTTGAAATCTTGAAGGATTAGCAATAATCTCACGAGTTGCTGTAAATTCAAGAGGTGCGTCGGCAATAGCTTTACGATAACGATTTGAAACATTATCTGCTGCATTAGACAAAGTAGATTCAAACTCTTCTTTTGTCAGCATATCACCGAGATATTTAGCTCCAGTTGTTACACCATCTTTTCGTACCCAAGTACTACTATATGTTTCAGGATTATAAAGTTCTTTATAATTTTGATTTATATAATCAACGTATTTATCATAACTATCGAGTCTGTTATCAAGAATAATCTTAGCTTCTTCGTTATTAACTCTATACCAACCTATACCACCTTCAATATTATCTCGATGTTTATTCCAAGTATCAAATACAGAATTAAGTTGAATTTCGTCAGAACGAAGTTTAGCTTGAAGATTATTATAATTACGTTGAGCAGTTTGAACTTGTAAGAGTTTACCTTTAAGATTGGCTGCTGTTTCTTCGTCAAGACCTGCTGAATCAACTAATCTTTCAGCAGTAGAAATATTAAGTGTTTTAACAATATTACCATCTCCCGGATTAAGACCTAAAATTCCAAGTTCATCAGATGTAAATATCTGATTCATAGAATTTGAAAGTTTAGTCATTTGGTCAGTAATTTCATTACGACGATTAATGTTTTCTGCAACACTATCACCAGTAACTTCAAAACCACCTAAAGTATCAAGATATGGAGCGTACTGTTGAAGAGTTTCAAGTTCTTGCTGTTTACCTTTTGCACGAGCTTTAATATAAGCAGCATAACCGGGATTAGCAATTAAATCAACCGTAGTCTTAATATCTTGATAAGAATATAAACCTGCGGCAGCACCAGCTAAACTTTGAATATTATTGTTAATAAATTGACCAGACAAAACACTTTGTGTAAAAACTGTTCTATCAAGATTCTCAATATCATCAGTAGCACCAAGTACACCCTTAGCGTAACTTTCAAACATTTTATCTACATAATTCTGTAAACCAGCTTGAATAAGTTCAGGTGGAACTTGAGCTTTATTCTGTAATATATCGAGAACATTAACTCCATATTCCTTATTAACAGTATCTAACAAAGTTTTAACTTCAGCAGGTAATTTAGAATTAACAGTAAACTTACCGTCTTTTGTAGGAGCACCAAGTTCATTTACGTTAATACCTAAACCATTAAGAGCGAACATTGTAGGATTACCAGCGAATAAAGGAGCATAATCTTCTAATTCATAATCTCTTAAATGTCCACCAGCAGAACTATCATCTTTTACAAATCGAGTAAGAGCATCTTGATTCTGCCAAATAGTAGTAAGATAATTAGTATAATCAGGATTAGATTTAAGTAATGACATAGCATAACTCATAATCTCTTGTTCTGTAATACCTTCTCTTTCACTACCAGTTTTAACAAAGTGACTTGCTAACTTTTCACCATCAAAACCTGTTGCAACATCCAATCCATACTGACGTATCATATCAGGATTAGTAACAAGATTTTCAAATGATACTTTATCAGCCTTAGCTTTTGAAAGAATATCAAATACGTCTTTTTGATATTTATTTACATCGAACTTTTTACCGATTTGAACTCCATTAAAACCACCGCTTACGACAGTATTAGTTTCTGCATCATAAATAATATCAGAAGATTGTAAACGACTACGAAGTAGAAAAGCATTTTGATTTTGAGTATCCCAATCACTCTTTTTCAAATCTTCCATATACTGCTGTTCCAAAGCATAATCAGCTTGAACAGCTTTAAGACCTTCATTGGTCAGAATATTCTCAGTTTGCTTATAAATATAATCATCTGCTGCAAACCAATTATCTTGTTCCTTAAATTCATTAGCACCTTCAACAATCTTAGCTCTTTCAGAATCAAGGACTTTTTGTCCACGAGAAGTTGCTTTAATTTGACTTAAAGGATTAGCAATTCTGTTAATATATGCTTCACGATTTTGGTAATACTTTTGATTCAAAGCATTTCCAACAGCAGCATATACACTTCCATAATCTTGTAATTGTGGAGTTTTTAATGTATTAGTATCGTATCGACCTATTGCAATTTCTGCCATAATTTTATAATGATTAGTTTGTAAATTAGTTGTAACTCGTATGGCTCCGCCTGCTGTGCTCCGCACAGCGGCTCCGCTCCCCGGTGGGGCAGGAGGTTGCACGCCCACTTGTCGCGCGTGTTTGTACCACTATTTGTATCATTACAAATATACAAAAAATCGTGAATATCGGACTATCCTATAAAAGAATAATCCGATATATCACGCATCATATTAAGCTCTTTTACGTCTTGCAAGACCACCGCAAGCAAAACCACTCCTCATGTGATTAGTTACTCCACGAGGCCATAACTTTTCATATAAGCGGGCACTTGCGTAATTATTAACTGCTCCGGTAAGACCTTCAACTCCTTGTAACATTCCTTGTAATCCTTGCGTTCTGACTGCCATTAACTGTTGATTCAAGCCGACAGCTTTGTTATATTCATTAATAGCGTCTTGATACATAATTTGACTATTAGCATTTCGAGCATTAACTCGTTCTTGCCTATTCAAATCATATCTTTGACGTTGATAATCTTTCTTAGCTCCATACAATTTATTTCGAGCAAGTTGAGCATTAATTGCAAGATTTGCTACACTATTTCGAGCAGTTTGAACATTACTTGTGTTATCAGTAATATATCGAGCAGCTCTACGTTCTTGTGTGCCAAGTTCTTGTAATTCCTCACTAATATCATAATCTGTACTATATTGGACAGCATCTACTTTATTACCTTTCGGAACATGAAGTGTAGATTCAAATTCAATAGCCTTTCGATTAGCACGAGTATTAAGAGCGTTACCTACAATTCCAAACAGTGAACTTGCAAGATTCATACCAAGTCCAAATTCATTAAATCCGAACTTAAATGCAGAACCACCGCCAGCACTTGCAGTAGTTTGAATTGGAGGTAAAGTAGTAAGTTTAGGAGCTGAAACTCCTGTAAGACTATAAGGTGAAGCATATCCACCAAAAGGTCTTTTCTTTCTTATCATTCCACCACAACGCATAATCGGAGCATCATCACGAAGTCCTAAAGCAGTGGCATAAAGTTCTTGAGCTTCAAACAAATCTGCTGTTTTAGCATCAATAGCTTCAGATTCACCACGAGCTTTATTCATTTTATAAACTAATTTTTCAATATTACGAACATTTGTTCCAGTTTGTAATTTGTTAGTTTTACTTTTATCTAATGCAGACAAAGATAATATAATTCCATCAGCAATTTGAATAACTTGAGCTTCTTTTTCACCTTTCATATCAGTAAGTTTCTTTGCGTAATCAGCGAAAGTACGATTTGTTCCGGGAACTTTAATCGTATCACTGAATACTTGACCACCTTCAGAAGTTTCACGAACAACTTCACCAGCATACATTCGACCATTTTTAGCGCCGCCGCCTTCAATTTCCGAATCACCATATATGATTCCAGTTTCACCAGTAGCAGGATTATATTGTTCATGAGTTTGACCATAAGCAACAACACTATTAGATGAATTAGGAACTACTTGACCGTCGGTGTTTAACTTTCTACGACCAACCATTCCACCTAATTTAGCATAAAATCCTGTACCTTCAGAGTAATTGCCAAGATTACTTTGTCGAATAGTTGCAACATCATTTTCAACTTTATCTTGCATATTACCCAAAGTCTGCTGACGTTCCATTTCAGCTTGTTCAGCTAAAAGTTCTTGACGACGACGTTCTTCTTGACGCTTTTTCTTACGTCCAGTAAACAGACCAACAATGCCACCAATTAATGCGCCGATACCAGCACCGATAGGGCCAAGCCAAGAACCAGCAGCTGCACCAGTAGCAAGCGCCGCGGTTCCACCAACAGCAGCTCCAATTCCTAATCCAGTTCCAGCTCCACTTAAAGCGCTACCACCTACGATACCTTCGCCATCAGCACTATATTTAGATTCGTCAATATCACTGGTTTGAACTCGTGTACCCCATTGAACACTACCGGGGTCATTAATACTTGTTCCACCCCAATAAAATTTCCTACGAGGAGTTCCAACAAGTCCACCGAATTTAGCAGTAATACCACGAGAAGTTAAAACTTCATTATTAATCTTATTTTGCATATTAGCATAAATAGCTGAATCACGAGCCATCAATTGATTTGCCTTTGCAATACCTTGGGCATTCAAATCAAGGTTGCCGTATTCATAAACATCACTAAGATGTTTTCGTTTAATACCAACACCTTCATTTTCAAAATAATCTCGATTGTTTTTACCAGCGATTATACTACGATAAGCATCACCAGACATAACGCCACCGAAATCTTTTCGCTTACGTCTTACAAGACCACCACAACGAGCAACTCCACGAGCAGTAACAATTTCATTATTGATTTTGTTCTGCATATTTGCATAAATAAGTTTATCATTAGCAATCAACTTATCTACATAGTTCTTAACTGGGATTCCAGTATCATCATTCTTTCCGCCATGATATAATAAATCAATCATACCATTACCGAAAAAACTATTACCGGAATTACGAGCCATTCCTAAATAATCAGCGGTAGCGTCATGTGTAGAACGAATACCACCGAAATTATATTTTTTACGATTAGTTTTACTCATATCTTCAACATAGTTATCAGGATTATCATCAGTATTAAAATTAGAAAATAATTTATTTCTAATCATATCGTAATCATTAGAACTATTAGTTTTAAATATTTCTAATTCAGATTTATCTCTTCTTTTATTACCAGTAGTATATTCTTTAATAATACTATCTGTATTACGTTCATTAGCACCTTTTAACAATTTCTTATATTGTCTAAAACCAGTTCGACCTACTCGATATGCAAGATTAGACATAAGATTAACAATAGGTTGAGGTAAGGTATTGAAATCATCAATACCATATTTCTCAGAATAAATATCACGAACATCATTGTAGGCTTTCGCCATACGACGATTCAATTCAGCATCAATTTGTTTTCTTGTTGCTTTACCTTTCGCTTTAACAGATTTAGTAAAATCAGAAGTATCATTTAACTTAAAACCGGGACCAATAGTTTTAGCACCACCTTCATATGAAGCATAAGGATAATAATATTTACCATCTTTTGAACGTGAACGAACAGTTTTAAGTTTATTATTTTCTTTAACACGAACAAATTCTTTATCACCAGTCAATTCGTTATCCCAAATATGTTGAGAATACTCATTAATATAACGAGTAACTTGACGAAGACTATCAGGATTAACTTTACGATTAGACATACCATTAAAAGTTTGAGTAACACGACAAGTGGGCGTGCAACCTCCTGCCCCACCGGGGAGCGAGGCCGAAGGCCGAGCCGCACAAGTTGTTACAAATTATCTTTGATTATTACGATTATCAAGAATCCATTCAGGATTAACATCAATAAGTTCCCAAAGTCTGTTATTATCACTATTATTAAACTTCATTATACAATAAACATATTGACAAATGAATTTATTAATGTCATACCATTTAGCTTTACGTTTTAGTGCAGATTCATCTACAACTAAATCAGTAATCATAAAAGGTATTTGTTTGTGTATATCATTAACACTATTAAATCTCCAAAGATTTACTTTATTAACACCAGTTGTACCATTATACCATTTATCATTAAATTTAACAATTTTATAACCAGTACATTGGTCATCATTATGAACCAATATTTCATTAATAGTTTTCTCAAATTCATTAATAGTAGGTAACAGATTATTAACAATATCAACTCTGTCTTTCCAAGCAATATTATTTAATAACTTATTATAACTATTATTATCATTAAGAATAAATTTAATATATGATTCTTTAATAAGTTGATTACCATTATCATCTTTTAAGAATCGACCATAATTATTTTTAGATATTGCATAAATACCATGTTTATCAAACCAGAATAATCCATTTCGATTGGTAATACCTACGATGGGATTATAATCATGGAATGAAATCCAAGCATTAGCAATAGGACTAAAACTAATTGTGAATTGTTTATTATCAACATTTTGGACTAAATATAAGATATTAGTATCTTCATTAAATGCCCAAATTCTACCATTATTTTTAAACGGATTAACTACATCTTTTACAAGATTACCGTCAAACCACTTAAGAGCATTGAGCGCAGTCATATTACTTACTTTATCTCCATTGATATTAAAGATACGCCTATGAACTGCATCAATAACAAAATAACCAATAACATTAACATGAGTATCAAAATAACTTTGACAACCTATATAACCACTGGGACTATATGTAACCTCTTGAGGTTCCATATTAAATATATCAGCTGTACCTAAATATGAAGTACCTTCATCAGTATTAGAAAGTGTATCACGAAGTTGCAATAAATGCAAACCGTATGTTTGTTGAATATAAAGATTTTTATTGTCAGTTTTTAATGCGATAATTTCACCTCGATTAAAAGGCATATCTTTATAATCATCACTTCTAAATAATCGCCAATTAAGATTAGCATTTTCAGCATTCTGTAATTGACTACGAATTATACGATAAGGATGGTCTTGAGTTCCGGGAATTTCTTCAAAATAAGTAAATGTTTCAATTCCATTCTCATTGTAAACAGGAGAATAACCTTTACCAACACTACTATTTATGAAATTATCAACTTGATAACTTAATTGATAAAATTCGCGTAATTCATTACCCCGTTTATCGTGATATTTGAAAGATTTATCTACGTTATTAACACTAAATCGAGCAAGAATATTGAATTTACTTTCAAGAGGAACAGTGAATATCCAACGATAAACAGTGGCGTTACTGTCTAATTCTTTTGCTTGAGCATCACCATAACGATAATCAGATGATGGAGCAGTAGCTCGAAGTGTTATATATCCAATAAATGTATCACCAACTAATGAAGTTATTATTTCAGAAGAACCTTTAATATTAATTACATTAGATGCAATTTGAAGTTTCTGATTATTAACATCAGAATAAAGTGTTTCAGAATTATTAATTAAATCGGCAATATATCCTCTTGCCCATTTTTCATTATCTGTACCTTTATTAAATCCATCAAAACCTTTTTCAATACGATAATAACTATCGCCAGCAATATTGTTTTGAGAACTAATATTAGCATTGATATATTCAAGTGAAACATCTTTAGTTGCACGAGAAGTATCAATAATAAGACTATTAATGTCAGCATCTAAGAATCGAGTTCCAGATTCATTAGGATTTGTATCAAATCCATTAAAATCTTCACCTTTCCATTTAGCTGGAAATACTTTTATATCATCATCAAGTTCTTCATTTTTAACAAATTTAAGAACATCAGTTTCAAAGTATAGAGGTTTAAGTTTACCTCGAATACTATTTATCTTATTATAGAGATATTCAAATGTATAAAATCTTGCGTTATCTCCACCAAAAGGATTCTTATAAGTTTGATTCTTACCGAAATTGTTAGTTTCAGTATCTCGCATTGCGAAACCTTGTGTAACAATTCGAGAATTATTAATATTATGTTCAATAAAGAAATAAACTATTGAACTAATATATTTATTCATTAAGTCTGTTTTACCAGCAAGATTAGCTTTAATATTGATATTAGGACTTAATGTATAAGTAGGATTCCATTCAGAAGAAGTAGAATATAATTGAGTTAACCAATCAAATGTCGGAGCAGTTGAACCATTAACTTTATAACTTAATCGAACTTCAATTAAAATATATTTAGTTTCTTTTGCATCAAGATTAATTACAAAATTAGTTTTAGTATTAATTGTATTACCAATAAATGTAGATTTACTATCAGATGCTAAAAGATTAGATTCAGAAACTTCATAATACCCAGTTTCAACTTCAGATTCTTCTGAATCAATTTGTTTAACTACCGATGTAGCATCATAAACTTTTGTAGTTAAATTTATACCAGCAGGTATTAAACTATTTCCACCAAATGTAGGACTACATTCAACACCAATTAATTGACTTGATGTACTCTCACTTGTTATCTCCAATACTACAACTTGATAATCAGAAGGATTAACTCCACCTTCAGAATCTTCAGTTGTATACGGTAATGGAAGACTTGGTAATTTCAGTTTACCTTTTGTTAAAGAACGACCTTTTGCTTTAACTGTTGTATGTCCAGTCGAAACTCCGTATAAAGTAAAATAACGATTACGAGCTATTGTAGGTTTTTCACTACCAACACCAGTTTTAACAATTTCATCTACTTGTTCAGCAGCATCAATATCAGGTAAACTCTTCCAACTCGGACGTATAATCTTACTAATACTTTCAGATTTATAAGGAATTTTATGAGCATTTTGATTAGTAGAACCTACAGGATAAGCTTCAACATCATAATTGTTAGCTTTCCAAGGAATATGATGTATATTTACAAGGTCACCTTTATAATCATAATATCCAGCATAAAGAACATAAACTTCACCACTCTTAAAATAACGTCGAGTACTATTAATATAAGAAGAACTTGGATTCCAACTTAATTGAACATCAAGATTGTTCTTTGTAAACTCTTTAAGTTCACTATCAAGTTTACTATAATCAAGAGTTTTTACATTACCTCGAATAAGTCTATTATTGAAATTAACAAGAGTATTATCTCGAATATATGATATATTTTTAATAAAAATATCATCAAGACTTATAGTAGATAAATATGAAACATCACTTACAATATGAGTAGTACTTACACCATTAATTGAAATATCATTAGTTTCATATGATAATTGAGCTTCGTCAGTAATATAAACAATAGCAAACCTACAATGTTTATATTTAATACCACTATTTCTAAAATTAATAGTAATATTTTTATTGATTTCGATACCTAATGCATAATCTTCTTCATAATTACCACAAACAATAAGTGATGTACTCAAAGGAGAATAGTTTGTATAAGTACCATCATCAAGACGATATTTGATTGCTATTTGATAAGCACCAGTTTTAAGATTACCACCGTCTTTAACTTCTAATTGAAGTTCAGGATAAGTAACATTTGGAATAAGATTAAACGAATCAATTCCATCAACAGTGATGTCATATCCTATCGAAGTATCATCTCCATTGTTACCATCATAAAACGGGTCAGTCATATTAATAATTCTTGTTTCATTTGCTGATTCATCAGTTCCCTCAGTAAATGTAACAATCAAATTTTCTTTATAATTATATATATAATCTCCATGAATTGGTCTATCAATACTGAATCCAAATGCACCCGATGTACTATACAAACAACGTTTTACAGTTGGGTTATTATCATCAAGATTAAGATATATAATAGCGTCGTTAGTTTGTAAATCAGATTTATCTGCATTATTCCAGTATTCTACAACGCAAAAAAGTACAACACCAACATTAGTTGGAATTGTACCTATAATATTATATTTGTGATTATTGGCATCACTATAAATATAAGGAATGATATGCCGATTTGTCGGATGATTTTCAAGAATATCATCTAATTCACCTATGAAATCAAATCCTCTTTCATTAAAATAACTTTGACCTTTATTATCAATAGTTATATTTTTAGCATATCGTAAAGATTTATCTTGTGCAATATGAGGTGAATTATCTAAATCAAGACCTAAAACTTTCATAGTTTCTATTATTCTAATGTACGAAGAATAGTAGCAATATTCTCTCGACGGTCGTTACTAAATTTATTACAAGAAACTCGAACTTGTATTCTCATTCTATCGAGTTCTATTGCAGGATTTGTATAAGGATTGTTTGCTGTAAGACTTATAACCGGATGTTTATAACCTCTTAATAACATTTGTTTAAGAACATAAAGTTTAAGATATTTTTTAAGAGGGCCATTATTATAAATAAGAGGAACATCCATATTTATAATACTGTCATAAACAACAGGCAAAGCTCTATATCTTAAATGAATAGTTCCATAATCAATGTTAGTATGAATCCAGTTATTACTAATGTAATAATAAGGTTGCTCTTTATCAACAGAAGCATGATTAAAACTATCATTTTTATCACCGGGACTTGTTATATCTGCATTTGGAATACCGGGATAAGGAGTATATGTCGGAACAGTTGTTACCTTTTCAGTAATAGTATCTTTGTTAAACTCAGCTGAATTTTTAAGAACAGCTTTTTTATTATTTATAATGACATCAATTACACCTCGGAAATCCCACGGTAATTGGCAACGATGGTCATAAAATTCAATATCTTTTTCTACATTAGCATAAGCCTGAATAAATTTAAGTTCTTCCAAAGCATTTGCAACCCAAATAGGAAAACGACTTACAAAGTCATCACTTTGTATATTATAATCGTTATACATATCTGGAATTAATGTAGCACTACTAATGAATATATTATTATCAATCATAAAGCATTATTTTGTTTAGGAAGATTATTTCGATATAGTTTAATAGCTTCGTCAGGATGATTAAAACAAATTGCAAGAATTTTATTGAAACAATTAAGTCTTCGATTTGTTGCAATTTCATCGACAGTTTTACCTTTCATTGCAAAAGGTGTTCTGTCAATAGTTTTTTCACCATTTTCATAAGCACTACTTGTGTGACCAAATTTGAATTTGTAATAAACACTTTGCGGTATTCGACCTTTAACTTTATGATATACAGCTTTTATGCACCAGTCATAATCATAATATATGAAATAAGGAATACCATTTGGATTATCAGCAGTTCGTATATTAATACCTTGTTCTAACAATTTCTTTTTTAAGTCTTTTGTAGCACCCCAATCGACAACACTACATACATCTCCTGGCATTGTCTTTTTATAGTAAACATAAACGTAACCTACGGAACTACCAAAAGAATAATTATTACCTTTGCATAGTAAATTAGCTATCTCATTATTAACTTCATCTTGCATATAAGTATACATTTCAGAAGGTAATTCTTTAAGAGCAGCAAGAGTTTCTATATCATCATCGAGTTTATCAAGACGTTCATAAACTAAGTAATTATAACTACGAATATAACTCATTAGTTTAGTACCAAGTAAAGCATCTTGTTTCTTATTAAAATAAATCTTACTACGATTATCAATATCGAATACTACTGAAACATCAACACCGGCTTCTTGATATTTAGCAAGATTATCTTTGATATTATAAATACAATCATTGCGTCGTTCATAAGCAAGATGTAATTGTTTAATTAAAGAATTAAGTTGTATTTGAACTTCTTTAACGAAATCTCTCCAATAATATTCGTTATCAACCATAATGATAGAAACATGATGTTAATCTTGACCATTACCACGTTGAGCAATAGTAGGATTATTATTATTTGTTTTAATATCCAAATCTTGAGGATAAATACCAAATTCAGTTTTAAGTATTTCTTGAATTATACCTTCAAGCATATCATTAGGTAAAGGTAATTCAATATCTTGACCATCTTCATTCTTAAAAAACGAAAGAACTTCATCAGGATTTTCAAATATACCTGTAATCATTACTTCATTAATTGGTCGTCTATCATCAATATCTTTTGTACCAACTTTTTCAGCAATAATTATATGACCGTTTAATATAATATAAGCTCGTGGATACCCGGTGGGAAAGCAGGTTGGACGCCCACTCTGACGTAGTTTAAGAGATGTAATAGAACTCTCATACATATATCCATTACCAACAGTATCACCTACAAACGCAAAAGGCGCATCACTTTGTATGCGCACTGGTGTAGGAACTTTGTACTTTGTTCCTAACAATCTAATTTTATTAGCAACTCGATATTCAGTAGGAAGAATATCACTATATTTCAACTCTTCAACAGGAGCAATAAAAGTAAGTTTAAGAATATCATCTATTCCATTTTTCTCAATGCTTTGTCGAATACGATTTGCAAACATAGTTTTAATCATATCCTTAACACGTTCTTTAAGTTCGTGATTATTAGGTTGATTAACCATGTTTGCAATACGAGCTGCATATTGATTAAGTGTTCCCATATCTTACTTATTTAGATTCAAAAGATTAGCAATAGTATTTTGTTTTTTCCAAATATATTTTTCATCATCAGGATTAAATCCTTCTACGATATTATATTCAAGAGAAATAAAACCAATAGGTGTTTCTTTAATAGGGTCTTTAATAAGAAAAGTATAAGCAGACTTCATACCTCTACTTTCAAGTTCATCTTTATAACATCTATCTTGAAACTTATATTTACTAACATCATTACAATAATGACGATTTCTAACAAGAAGATTATGAAATAAATAAGGAAAATTATTAACAAGAACATCCTTAAAAGATTTCTTATAAGATACTACACAACAATCATAATCTTCACCAACAACAGTGTATTTATCCATTTCTACACCATTAATGAAATGACCGCCATTATGAAAATAAGCAATATAAACAGCATTAGCGTGAATAATATCTCGAATAGAAGCACATATCTTATCAAGTTCTATATAACAATTACTTTTTTCAATAGTGAGTTTTTGTTCTTTACGTTTAGGAAATAACCATTCTTTTAGATAAATACCAGCAATCGTACTTATGGATGTTATTATAGCTACTATAATAGCTGTATAATCGAACATAGATAGGCATATAAGAGGATTAATATTAATAGGTATATTATATTGGGCTACTAACAAATATACGTTAAAATCCCCCATTTCCAGCCGTAATTACATGAAAAAAGACGTGCTAATCTAATAGCACGTCTTACCAAACAAATTACAATAGCCCATTAAATAACCCTAAAATATTCCCAAACCTTATCACTACTTGCATCTTCATCCTCAAACCAATTAGCAATAGTAGCTTCAATAATCTTTTCTTCTATTTCACTATCATTTGCATTTGAGAACCATTTTTCATATAAATCAATATTATCGTGATATTGTGCATTAAGAGCTACATAAACATCCCACATAGTAACATCCTTATTCAAAGGACGTATTCTCCTATCATATATCTTTTTAGCGTTTTCAATACTGAATAAAGGAGTATCAATCTTAACACCTTTATTATTAGTATGATACATTTGAGAAACTTGATATATAGCATAAGGTTCATTAAAATGTTTACCAGCTAAACGTTCATGGAAATCTTTCATTATTTCGAATAAATCTTCTTCATCAATATCTGTATTTTCACAAACAGCTTCTTTGAAATGACAAACTAAATCCCAAGCAAGAGACCACATACCATTAATAAGTTCACACTTATCTTCCTTTTCAACACCTGCGGCGACAGCACCAGCTGCTCCCATTCGATTACCGAATAAACCACCGCTAAGACCACCGCTTAACAACCATTAAGCCGTACCTGCAATACCAAGTCCAAGACCAGTACCAGCAACGCTTTTCGAAGCATACTCTTTCTTGTCATGTCCAGAAACTTCAACCATCTCATGGCCAGTTTCAGTATCAATCATTTTCATACAATTATTGATATTAGTTTGTTTGTTATTAAATGATAGAGTAATCGACTACACTACAAACTTACAACTAATATCTCCAATAACATAAGGATATGAAAAATCCCGTAACCTATTAAGATTACGGGATTTACAAGCGCAAAAGATTATTAATCTTTATTATTAGCCAAATAACGTTTAGCTTCATCTAAATCTTTAAGAACCCAACTAAGTTCATTAAATTCCAAACGTTTACGACCGTGAGGAATAATACCTTTTCTGACAAGATAATCAAATTTATTAGATGTAATATGAAGAACATGTTCACAAGCATAAGCTTTTGAAACAGTAGCTACACCTTTATTGAGCATTGTAAGATGGTCTATAATAACAGAAGCTTCTTCCTCAGTTATATTAGTATTTCCAGCATTAACATTCTCAAGAGTATTTTCGAGAATTGCTACAAGAGCTTTCTTATAATCCACCATCTTTTTAATCAGTAATTTTACACCTTTTCTTAACATACCAAATTAGTGCTATAAATATACCTGCAAGAATATAATGAATTGTAAGTAATAAACCGTCACTACACTCACCAATATTAGTATAACGAATTAGCAGAATATATGATAGCACAAATAGGTCATAAGTTATAACAATTTTATGCCAATAACAAAAGTTAAATACATAACTACAGGCATACATCATTATAACGAAAGCTAACGAACTACCGACAGTAATATCAAATAAATCTAATATTACATCTTTGACATCTAACATTGCAAGTGTATTATTAATCAGAATACCCGCAGCAACAGCTACGGGTATCCATTTAGCAATTAATAAGAACACTTTGTGCTTAAAGTTTGCCATAATGTTTTATTTCTTTTTAGAACCTTTCTTAATCTTCTTAACATCACCAGATTTAATGCCAGCCGTACCAGCACCACGAGTTACTTTTGCCATAACTTAATTAGTTTTAGTAGTTTTATCAATTTTCTTATAATCAACACCAATCTTTTTTAGAATCGGTTTGAATATCCAACTCCAAGCAACTGGTGCAAGAATAGCAGAATTAATAAGAATTGTAGTATTCTCATATCCACCTGCTACATATCCTGCGGCAATAACAAAACAACTAATTAACATAACCAGTCGTTTAGTCCATGTGCTAACAAATTTATCACCATTAATATCATCTATTGCTTTAATAAGTATATATGTTAAAACATTCACACAAAGCATAAATGATAAATCGAAATGAGTACTGAATAACTCAACGAAATATCCTACGAGTTGTTCCATTTACCATTCATCAATTTCATCGACCACCATATTTCTTATTTGGAATATATTTTAAGAAACTAAAAGGAAACAATTTCTTTCTAAAATCTTTATCAAATTCTAAACTTCTTGCTTCACCTTCAAAACAAATATCTTTATAAGCTCGGTTATAAGGAGGTAATATAATTTCAATTATCCAACTAACAACATAAGCTAATAAAGGAAATATTTGAGTAGCAAGCAAAGCCCACCAAGAATAACTTGTAGTAAGACTTAATATAATACTAACCAACAAACTTGTAATAAAAAGAGTAATTTGTTGATAACTATGAACGGTTTCATGTCGTTCAACAGTTTCAGTAATTTTATCTTTTTGTTCAGTTCGTATGATTAACCACCATAATATCGTCATACATAAATACCCTTTGAACGGTAGGAATTTACAATAGACTTTAATCATGATTTTATTTTAATTGAATTTGTTTATAACAATTAGCATGTATAGTATTTATAAAATTTTTAGCAACTCCGCTATTATCAATAACTAAACCATCTTCATAACCTTGTAACTCCATTATCTTTTCCCATTCAGATTGTACTGTCATATGATTATAAACAGTTCTTTGTAAAATAGACATAGCACCTGAATAATCATCATTTTCAACATCGTGTAATTTAATAAGACTATGAATACAAATTGGTACTATAGAATTAATATTCCCCATACCCATAATGCAATTATATACATAACTGGTATTATCAAGATCAGTATACATAATTGTTACAATGGAAGGTTTCTTTACTTCTTTTTCTTTAGGTACTAAATCATAATATGTAATCCTAAGCGCAGTAAATCTTTGAATGATAACATTCAAACTTGCAGTGAGATAATCCAAATTATCATCTGTCATACTTTTAAGCAAGGTGACATTCGGAACAGCATACTTAATATTAGCATTTGCAGAATTAGTTAAATTATTTATAGTACTAAATATGATAAATACTGGAACTGGTTTTGTACCATTTTTAATATCATTATTAAAAAATAAATGAAGACTAATAGATAATTGAGACATATATACACCATGTAAACTTCTATAATTCTTTATAGAAAGTTTAATGTTATTTTCATCACCATTTATATTCAAACTACCATCAGGTGAACCAATAATATTAAATATAGAATCTATAAGATTACCGAATTGAGCTTGTGTAGGTATTTTACCTGTTTCAAAATATTCTTTAAGCTGACTTTTAGTTGCCATAATTTGATTACCTGTTTTTGTATTACGAATAAATTAATCATAAGATGTACTTGATTTAGGATTAAATAGATTATTTATAACAACTAAAAGTCAAACTTAATTTAACTTTTAATTTGTAATATTAATATCTCTCATGTATTTATTAATAAAATTCAGCAGTTGTGTAGTTCCTAAATCTGTTGAATTTAAAATAGCATTTAATTCTTCTTTGTAAATATTGATATTTGCAATAGAAGTAGGAATGTAATTATATGTAATTATAGCACCACCCGATACTCCTATTCTAATAGCTTCAGAAACAATAGGGAGTGTATCATTTTCAGTAGCATAAACTATTTTAAAATAAGCTTTTGTAGAACCATCAGTTGTTATAAAAAAGTGTTCTTCTACAAGGTCATTTTTAATAACTCGATGTGTATTAGATAAATGATACCAGCCAACCCAATTCCACTTAGCATTTGAGGGAATTGCTCCTACAAGTACTTCATCACTAGTTGAATATAATTCACCACCTTGTATTAACATCTTTGTCATCAGTTCAGATGTAAGAATAGTATATTTAACAGGTGGCGTATTACCATATTCAGAAGGTGAACCAGTATTACAATGTACAATTATATAAGGTAAATATGTAGCATTAGCTGCATCATAAAAACCTATAAATAAATAAGATGCTTCATCACCAATAGTAACAAATCTATAACCAAGTACATTAGCATAATTAGGGTCGCTAAAACTTAAAGTGTTATCCCCCCTCCCAGTTGATTCACTGTTTGGAATTTTACTTATCAAATTTTCAAAGTCAGCTTGTGTAGGAATTTTCCCAGTTTGAAACAAGTCTTTAATTTGTGCAATAGTCATAGTAATAATAGTTAAAGTTTGACATATATTGATTAAACTCTAACTATTATTACTAATAACAGTCAGAGTTTAATATAGTAGTTTTTTACTAAATTTACCAGCGTTTTCTAAATCATTTGCGACAACACTGTCAATAGCAGTCCATTTAATTTGAGAATTACCAGTACAACGATAAACATATAAATCATTGGAACCACCCATATCAACATCCATTGCGAAAGCATAACCAACATACCATACACCATTTTGCAATACAGGATAAATACGATATGTTATATTGGTTGATTGAATGGTTCGAGGTGACGGATTATTATTAGTAGGTTGTGTGATATTAAACCACGTCCAACCAGAACCTTTAATATTATTAATTAAATCTATTTCATCAGCAGTATTAATATCGCCAACTTCAGATTCAAAACGCGCTCTATCTGTTTTATCTAATAAATGATAAGTTATATTAAAATTGGCACCGCTAACAGCATTATCTTGAAAACAAATAACTGCTACAAGATAATTACCTCTAATTTCATCATCCCAAGCACCAATTAAAAAATAACTACAATTATAATCATAAATATATCTAAGAGATTTAACATATAGTCTATCGGTACTATCTCCATTTCCGAAACCTATTGTTGTATCACCAGTCCCCCCCCCAATGGCATACTCAACATACCATCAATAAGGTTGGCAAAATCAGTTTGAGTTGGTATAGCACCAGTGACAAATTTTGCTTTTAAAGCAGATTTAGATAAAGCTATAACTTTTAATTAATTAAGATTAGTAACAATACGTTTAATTTTAGCAAACAAACTTTCAGATTTAGTTTCTACTGCAACTTCAACAGGTTCTTCTGATAAAGTTTGAACATCATTAGAACGAGTATTTGGTGTACGACCAACTTGGAAAATATAGTGGTCAACACCATCACCTTGTATCTGCATATACCCAATACCATCCGGGCCAGCTGCTTGTGTAACACTAACTGACTTAGAAGTAGCACCAGAATAACTTGCAGTTACAGTAGCAGTTTTTGCTCCAATAAGATTATTAGCTGCTGTTAATTTATTACCACTTAATGTAAAACCTCCCGGATTAGTTGTTAAAGCTAATGTAGGAGTTGCACTTTCAGTTGTTGCTGTTCCAGTTGAACCTGATGTATAAATAGGAGTTTTAGAACGAGTACAACTTGCTGTAATAGTAGAAGTTCCACCTGATGCAGCAATAGTTGTAGGATTTGCCGAAATAGCAATATTCCAACTACCGTAATTATAAGATTCAATTTTGTTAGCCGCTTGATAAATATATATTGTTCCACTTGCAGATTTACCATTAGCCGACCAAGTAACAGCTTGACTTTTAACAGTAGTTTGAGCTGAAACAGTTGTACCCTTCGAAGAAGCAGTAGCAGTAATGGAAGATACATTCGGAACAACATTAGCAGTTCCACTTGAAGCAGCTTCAGTAATAACATCTTTTGTAGCACCAGATGTATATTCGTAAGTAGTAATTGTAGCAGATTTATTCCAAGTTTGACTACCATTTCCGGCAGTTGCAGTAGCAGAACCTCCAGATGCAGGAATAGTTTTATTTGAAATAGTACCAGCTACAATATTACCGTAAGTATAAATTCCACCAGATATAGACTTAACACTTTCAAGATTTTTCTCTTGATATAAATAATACGTTGTCTTTTTAGAACCCCAAGTTACTTTAATAGAAGCACCTCTATCGTTTGAATAAATAGTTGTTCCAGCAGAAGGACAAATCCATATATGTTTTGCAGAATCCCATGTACCAAAAGTAACATTACCAAAGGTACATTCATCACTAACATTAGTTTCAGAACTATTTCCGCTGGTATAATCATATATAGCAAAAGTATAAACCCAAACCGTACCACCGTTAGCTTTAACAGTATTTTGTCCAGTTAAAGGATTAGAACTTGTATATCTATTAGTTATTTCTCGTAATGTTTGAGAATTAGCTTCTTGTTTAATAACAATATTTGCAGAAACAGTTTGACCATCGAACGTATTAGAGAACTTGCCAGTTACATTAATACTCCGTTCAGTTCCTACAATAGTAGTTCGATTGCTTGCAGTAACTGTAACACCAGATATAGAAAATCCAGTAGCACTTCCTGATAGAACTGGAGTAACATTATCTGTACTAACTAAATTACCATTACGATACGTTTTAAGTACAGCTGTAATATTTGCAGTTCCACCTTTTGCGGCAATTTCAGTAGTATCACTACTTAATATTAAATTATATGTATAAACAGATGCTTCTTGTTCAACAGTAAGAATAACTTGTTTACTGGAATCTTTTTCACACTTTCCAATAAACTGCATACTTCTCTTAGAAGTACCTTTTTGAACAGGTGATGAAATTTTAACAGTCTGATTTCCTTGAAAAGAGGGAGATTCAATACTAATTGAATCTCCACTCTCGTCATTCCATTTATTAGTGATAACACTCATAAACGATTAATTAATTTATTTCAGCAGGCTCGAACGTCCATTCGTCATTCGACAGAATCTTCAGAGTCTGCTCACCACCACCCTTCGGAATAGTAACAGTTGCAGTAGTTGCACCCTGCGAATTGAGATACAGATAGCTGTCACCAAGAGCCTGAGTAATAGTAATAGTTTTAACAACAGTCGAACCCTCACCCTTGATTTCAAGAGTTGCAGAACGAGCTGTGATAGTTTCATTCTTCGGTACAACAACAGTAACATCATAAGTATATTCTCCAGTAGCACCGGGGTCACCAGCAATAGCAGTACCAGATGTAGCTGTTTTACTACTATTAACCTTAAATGATGTTACCTTTGCAATACCGAAGTTAGTTTTCCATGTAAACGTAAGAAGTTTCGAGTTAGACTTACCAGTTACATGAATTGTTTCACCACCTTTAGCAACATTAATAGTTAAACCATTGGGAGTGATAAATTCGTCAGCAGCCTTTTCAGTAACTATGACTTTAACTGTGTTAGTCTTTCCGACAATCTTACCGGAAATTGCAGTGCTTCTATCTGTACGACCAGTATAAGGATTCGCAGAATTAATCTTAATCTGTGCATTTCCAGTACCAGCTTTAGGAACCCAAGATAAATAACTCGGAATAGTTGCCATTGTTTTTTTTTTGGTTGATTAACTATAATAACAAACTAATTACCAAATTCCCATTCAGCTGTATCACTTGCGAAAACAGTTATGGTATCATGATAATTATTATCTTTATTTAGAATAACAAGAGTTTTATCAACAGCTAATTCTACAACAGGTTCATCCATTGGCCAAACTTTTTTACCATTAAGCCACATATCAAGAACCTGCCGACGATTACCATTAAGCATTACGACAGCTTCCGTAGCTCGTTCAAGAAGATTAAGTTGTGCCATAGTTGTAGAATTTTATTAACTTTGTGGTGTTTCAAGAGCAGTCACACGACTTTCCAAAGAAGTATAATTACTCTCTAATGTACTTACTTTACCACTTAAAGTAGTAACAGTTTCTTGTAATGTATTAACAGTACCTTCAAGAGTTTCTACTTTTGTTTGTAATTCTTGAACAGTTGAAGATTCAGCCTTAGTGGCTAAACCTTCAACTACAAAAGTAATTAACTTCTGAAAAGCACCAGTTTTCGGAGGCCAGTTTAAGGCACAAAATACTTTGCGAATTACTGATTCTTTCATATCATTAAACCGTTAATTAGATTCGACATTACCAACCCTAAATATAGGATGTTCAATACCATTACCTTCTATTTGCATATAGTCAATACCATCATTTTCAAATACTGGTTCAGGTACTAATTCAATAGTTGTAACACTATGATTTGCAAGATTATCATAACTTTGATTATATTCAGTGTAGCCATCACGTCTAACCAAAATTACAACCTTTGAATCATAAGTACCACTAATATGAGCTATACCTTGATAATCAGTAACAATAGTTTTAACAGAAGAACTAAACCGACAACTAATACCTGTGGTAATAGGAGCTTTAGTAACAGAATCTACAAATTTAAGAGCTATATAATCTTGACCTTCTTTCGGATGTAAATCAATATAATTGACAACAGCTTCAGAAGGTTTAGCTGCAATAAACAATGCAGGTTCAGTAGCTTCATAACGAGTATCGCCTAAAGTCTTATAATTACGTTCGAAACCAATCGGATTAGCTTCACTAACATAACCATCTTCTGATGAATCACAGTTACCTATCTTTTTACCAGTTTCATCATAAATGGTATCACTAAGCATGCAACCAGTTAAAGCATCCCGTGTACGAACTTTAATAAGGCCGTTATTATTACGAAGACATAATATCTCAACTGTTTTATCAGTATCAAATACTACTTCTTCACTACCAATATTATACCCATCAGAAGATAACGGTAAAGCATAATAAGTTATAACACTATTTTTATTCTTTGTGATTACCAAAGGTTCATCAGGTCTGGTTGTACCAACAGTAGTTCCAGTACTTGATATTTCTTTAATATCAGCAGCTAAATAAAGTTTATTACTATCATAAATTTCATAAGCCTTGATGGTTACAGAAACCTCTTCGGGTTCAGGCGGTAACTCTTCAAGTACAATAGTAACACTATGTTCACCAGTAGAATTAATCGTACCAGTTCCAGTGTTAGTTATATAACCAGTTTTAGAAGCTCGGAAATCAACACTTGTTCCAACTGGAGCTGTAACAGCTTCAGATTTACCAGTAGTCGATTCATCATTACCAAGAGGTTTCCAACTACTTTCAGTACTGAGTTTATACTCAAACGTAACACCGTCTAAAGCAGTAGATTCAGTATTTACAGCAGTTGCATAGATAGTACCAGTTTGAACTGGAACTTTATCCATTTCAACAGTAACTTCTGCGGTAGGAATTGCATAAGTTACCAGTTGTTCAACCTCTATATAACCCGACGAAACAAACCTCAAAATTCGGCTCGTATTGACATCTCCGGTGAGTTGTAGCGGCGTATCTTTTGTGACTTGACCTAATATACCACCCGTGTCCTTATCATAGACGTATGCGGCTATTTTGGCCTTTGTTTCGCTATCAACTACCGTAAGACTTACAACACCTTGTTCAACTGGTAGAGCTGTAAGAGTAATATCGCGAATTATATTCTCATCCAACGTAATACGCTCTTCATAAGTTTCATATCCATTTGCACCAACCTGAATTAAAATATCACGCGGGTCATAAGTTTCATATGTAAGAGTACCAGTACCTTGAGCAATAACTACATTAGAAGGTTTATCAGTAAATATAATTAAAGCATTATCAGGAGTTGCATTTACAGTTAATGTCTTTTTAGTTTTAGGTGTAAGAACAACGTTAATTGTCGTATCTTCAAAACCTACATCGACATAAACATCTTTTGTGATGTAATTCTCTTTTTCTACAATATAATGTAAACGACTTTGAATTAAACATTCAAGACTTGCACTGCCAACACCTGCCGATTCTTTACCTTCCGAATTAATCATTCGTATAATAGAATCAACCGGAACAGCTTCAATCTTAATTGTTATATAATCTTCTTCATTTCGAGGAATACGAATCCAAAGTGTACCATCTTCAAACGTAGTAGGAATTTCGCTTGTAACTTCAATTTGATTAATACTGTTGCTACGAACATGATTATTATGTTCTACAACAATACCATAAATCTCATTAATAGCATCTACAATACGTTTGTTATCAGTAACAAGTTCTTCAGAAGTTTTATCTTGCTTATTAATAAGCAAACCTTGAAGTTCTTGAGCTTTTTGTTTTAATTTCTCAATGTCACTTGCGGCAGTTGGTAAACCAACTTGTGCGGCAGTAACTCTATGAGGGTTATCATAATTACGAATATGAGCATCGAAATTATCTTTATCATTCTCGTAATCTTCTTTATCAAGTTTCTTGTTTATAGCAGCCCAAACATCTTGAAACTTCTTATTAACTTCTGCAACATGATTGTTAATCCAAACATTCAACTGTTTGAACCAACCTTTAACCCTATTTTCAAGAGCATCAATGTACTCTTTTTGAGGTCGAGATACAGGTTTATCCATATCGGCAGTGTTATCAACATTGCCAAGACCAACTTGTTCTTTTGTTACCTCATGAGGATTAAACTTATTATTAATATGTTCAAATAAAAGTTTTGTAAGTTGTTCAACAGGATTTAAGTCCTCAGCTGTAAGCTCACGAACATATACTTGAACATCAAGAATCTCATTAACAGCATCATTAAAATCAAAATTGGTCTTTACATTCGTCCGATAAATCCACCAAGATTTACCTTCATGAACATAAATACCAGTAAGAGTAAATATCTGATTACTTATGATACCTTGTACTGTAATTGTATGTATAGAACGAACAATCGGTACAAGTATATAAAGATATTGTTGAGTTGATTTAACCCACGAAACTTTATATTCATAATGTCCTACATCAATATTTCGAGATTCAAACTCGGTAATCTTTGCAGAACTAATATCAGATTTTTCAGTTAGCTTAAATAGAGCACTATTATCGTAAGCAGTTACATTAGTTAAGTCTATTTCAATCCTCTCCTTTGTCCTATATAAATATAGGTGGCCGTTCTTTCGATAGTACATATATAATGTAGGAACTGTTTTAACACCAGCACCTTCACCATCTATTGTACCAATATATTCTCCGGTTTGGCCATTATAAACACTCGGATATACACCATCTTCAAGTACACCGAGCGCTACAACATTTCGAAGATTAATTACTGCCATACCAAGAACAATAACGAAATAAATACTCCAACTACAAAGTTAATAATAATAGGATGAATTTTAAGACCAGTTATTGCTTTCTTTCTTGCAGCTTGAATACCACAAGTAATGATTTGATAAGCTAATGTAATCCATAAACTCATAAACCAAGTAGCAACAGTAGCCTTAAATAAAATACCTACGACAGTAGCAATGACGAAACCAATAATAATATCGTCTTTATGTTCTGAATAATAACCACTTAAAAAAGTAATTATTTTATTCCATATTCTCTTTATCATAATACTAATCGTATTTATTGTTATATGACGATTAATAATAATAATGGTGCAACTTGTATGGCTCGGCCTGCGGCCTCGCTCCCCGGTGGGGCAGGAGGTTGCACGCCCATTTGTCACATAACATTAGCATCATTAAGAGAATAACTCCTAACACCACAATTAATAGCATTAGGAGTTATCCTTGTGGTTACATTTTTAACAAATCAATTTCTTACTTAATGAGTGCTAATACCCCTTCAAGTGCAGTAATTGCAGAAGTTTTAGCATTGTCAATAGCAATAAATTGAGTAACCTGTAAACCCTCTGTATGTAAATTAAAGGGATGTGTGAAATCAGCACGAGAAGTAATTACATAAGTGTCATACATAACACCCTCGGTAGCTGTAAAAATATCACCATAAACACGGTCATATTCCTTGAAATTAGGATTATAACCTACGCCGGCAACATCTGCTTCTTTCTCAAGTTTAGCAACTTGGTCATAAGTACCAACCGGAGTTTGATTCTCGTCACCCTCTTCAAGCGTAGCACGAAGAATACCATCAAACGTCACATAATACTCAAAACCTGCGGCGCCAGTGAACGTAACACTTGCTTCGGTAAAATCATCAATCGTGATGCTATCAGCACCAAAGCGAGCATTAATCTTAGTCAAAGTCTTTTCAACCTCAACTTTCAGACGAGCAATAATATCTGCACTTGTTTCATCAATTCCGTTGATAGTTACGCTGGCATTGTAAACTTCCAGAGGATAACCACCAAAAGAATTAATAGGCTTACACGAGATAATAACCTCAGCATCGAAACCTTGATAACCAATACCACGATTAGCTACGAGATTCGTAAACTTATACGTTTTACCAGCAGGAGCAAGATACTTTTCCTTATGTTGCTTCGACCACTTAGGATTAATCCAAACGCCGCGCTTAACCTTGCCATCACCAAGACCAAGAACAAACTGCAACATTTTGTCATCCTTGACATCCGAAGCAGCTGCAACGACTTTACCAGCCGAATTAAGAAGAACAGCTTGTCCGCGAGTCAACTTGCTAACATCATTATTAGCAAGTGTTGTCAGAAAATCATTTGCGACAATTACACTTTTCATTTTCTATTCTAAATTTGATTGTTGTTTAACAGCATTAAAACTGTCATCTTTAAGAACAAGAAGAATATCGCTAACTACACTATCTATGAAATCAGGTGTAACTTCCATATCTGACATTTGGTTAATATCAATATTAAAAAGACGTGGCTTCTTAATATATGAAATCTTAACCGCATCAACACAAAAATCATCACCGTAATAAACAAACAGCCTATCATCAACAAGTTCACTTATTGGATTAAGATGTCTATTTTTATTACCATAGAAGTTGTTTAGAGTAGCTCGAATATTTTCGGTAGCAATTAAATCATTTTCAGAAAACTTATTACCTACATTTACAAACTCGTCATAAGTAGTATTATAAGTAATAACAGGAATGTCTGTATCATTAACTTTTAATGCAATTTCATCTTTTACATTAGAAGTAATAATAATACAATCTTTATAATAACGACCAATCAGATTCTCCCAATAAACATTATATTCATTAGAAAGAGCTTGACGTAATCTATCACAAGTTAAACCTGCAATTTCATACAAATCAATCTTATCTGAATCACTATCATAAAGAGAAAAAATATCTGAAATATCAATCTCATTCCCATTAACAATAATTTGTCCATTAAATTCATCACCAGTTAAGGCAATTTTAGACAAATCAATTAGATGATAATATAAATTCTTAACTTCATCATCAGGATAAACTTCATGTAAATTCTCAACAAGTCGAGCTTTACCATAAGTCAATCGAGAAGTAGAAGAAATAAGTTTTAGATAATCACCCGGAAGAATAACGAAAGCTCTATTTGGATAATCCGCATCTTGCTTATCACGTTTAAGTTTAAGCCACGGAGTTTCACGCTTTAATGATTGAATATCATCTACACGTTTTTTACTATCTTCAAGACCTTCGCCTTTATAATTAGTTTTCCTATTTGATTTAGTTTGTATATATTTAACGGCAGCTCGATTCAGCATCATATCAATAAACTGAGGAGCAATACTCCGATGTCTATTAGATGTTATCTGCTGTATTCGTTGCTCTATTTCGATGTGTAATTCTTTTACCGTTTCATACATGACTAACCTTTCAAACTACGATACTTCGCGTTCCACTCGGCAACAATACCTTTGTTGTTATCATTCGAGAAATACGAGATAGCATCATTGATATTATTACCAATAACATTTTCCGGATTAGAAGCATCGACAATGATAGAACTATTCGGAAGTTGTCGAATAATATTCATCCAAAGATAAATAGTAATCTTAGCTTTCATCTCCAGATGTTTATCATCAACAATACTAATAAACTTCTGTGGGTCACTGTCAATAAGTTCAAGAAGAACAGATTGCTTATCATCGGCAGTCATTGCCATAAATTCCGAATAATCGCCTACGCTACCTGTCGATACAACAACATTGTCGATAAGTGCGCTATTCGGATTATTAATAAGTTCTGTATATTTCTTGAGAGCATCAGTGCGAAGTTTCGTCCGAGCAGCTTTGAGTGCTTTACGCTCACTATCCGAAGTAAGATAAAATTGAATATTGACGCTCTTATTAATGTCTTCAACTTTATTAGCAACTTTGCTACTTAAAAGGCAATATCTCCAACTAATATAATCGGGAATATTAACAAAAGTAACATACTTATAAAGTTCCGTTTCATCAAGTTCCTTAATCCGTTTCAGAACAATAACTTCAAGTTCCGAACCAGTTTCATTCTTAATCTTATCAGCTTTTTTAAGTTTACCGATAAGTTCGTCGATATTACTTTTCAGAGCAGGATTACCTAAATCTAAAACATAAGAAGTATCGAACTCTAAGCCATGAACAGGAATCTCAAGAAGAAAATCATTTAAGTATGTAGTGATTCGTTCTTGCCAAGAACTATCAATAGGAGATACACCAACAACAGTAGGAAGAAGAACTCGCATTTCCTCACTACGGCTCAGCAGTTCATTAACAGGACGAATAGCAGAACCAAGACGAAGAAAGTCAGTTTTGAAAGCATCTTTATTCCGAAGTTCAAAAGAAGAAGGATTGTTCCTCCATTCAATACGAACTGAACGATTAACTTTAATCATATTTTTAACATTTTAAGTTATTCAATCTTTTATATGTTAATGAGTAGTAATAACCTTTCGATTATTACTACTCAAATTGGGTGTTTAGTTCAGAGCTAAATCAAGCCAGAACGAAGTAGTAGGATTATCAATATTGATACCCTGCGAACCAAGAACTTCATAAGAAGCAATATCCTTCGTATCCGACAGTTGAGTACCACTTGCAAGTCCCCACGAAGCAGGCAGTTCAGCCATACCTTTATAGACACCTACTTTATATTCACGACCCTCTTCACAAACAAACTTAATATTACGCTCACCATTCGAACCCATAGTATGGTCAAGGAATACAGCACTATAAGAAGTAATAGGCAGACCTTGATACATATTACCGGCTTCACGGTCACGACGAGCACGAATACCGTGATCGAACATATCAACAATCTTAACAGTAAGAATCTTACCATTAAACATCTTATAACGGTTAAAATACTTACCATAAGACATCATCTCACCATCGCTCTTAATCTCGTTATCACCAAGAGTTACAAAGTAATTCTTAAGACGAGCATCATAATAGATAGCATCATTGAACATTCGTGCGAAACCTTTACCGCAATAAAGAACAAGTTCCTCAACGGTAGAATCAATACGATTGTCAAAGATACGAGTGATGATACGGTCGAAACGATTAAGTGTCAGAACAGAATACGTTTCATAATTACCAACGGCTTTGAGAATATCAAGAACACCAGCACCACGAGGAATTGCCTCACCAGTCTTTTCATCCTTTAAGTGGATAATACCATTCGAATCGCGGTTGTATTCCGAGAACCATAAGTCCTCTTCGAGCATCTCGCGTCGCATGATTTCCCACATCTTCATCTCATAAGGCATCCAAAGACTACGCTCACCACCTGATGCAGTATCAAAGGCAATATTAACAACCTTATTACCCATGTTACCAGCAATCTCTTTCGAGAAACGGTAGTAACCATACTGGTTAGTTGCCTTGCTGAACGACTGGTTATTCGAGCGGTTTCCGTCAGACTTGCTACCCGGAATAGTCGAAGCACCTAATGCCCAAATAGCACCACTAATGAAGTCTTTTGCAACAGCATCAGCCGAGATAGGAGCACCTGACATATTGGTAAAACGATAAACGTATCCACCAGTCGAAGTAGCAATACCCTCATTCTGAATACGCCATTGCATACCAGACGGAGCAATAGCCGTGTGCTGATAAATAAACCAATTATCCTCCATTTCAACCTCAACAGTTCCATAAGGCTGAATAGCAGTTTTATCAGATACCAGCTTTTTCAGACGAGAAGTAACACGCTGACGAGGAGCAATTTCCCAAGTATATTGAGTATCACCACCATTCAGCTTAACTTTTGTTGTAACAGCACCTTGACCCTCAGTAAGAGTAAGAAGAGGATACTTGTCACTATCCTTACCCCAAAGATAAGTAAGATTACGATTAAGTTTAACAGGGTCAATCAAATCAAAATTCAGAAGCATATTAGCATCTGTATATTGATTCGAGTCAAATTTTACAGTTCCAATTTCACGCATTGTAAATTAGATTTTTGGTTAAGTTATTATTATAAGGCAAGAACATTTGCTTTATTTAATAGGTAAAACAATTTTATCATCCTTTGCAATCTTTTGAACCTTAGGATTACCATTGTTTTTACCAGTCTTACTTGCTAATGAACGAAGACGTTTAACTTCTTTTTTAGCAAGTTCAGCTTTAATCAGTTGGTCAACTCCACCGTCAAGATTCATAATAAATCGCATAGCCAATTCAGCAGGATTAGAAAGACGATTAATTTCATCAATCTGTGCTTGACTATAAACCATTCCATTAATCTCTTGAACAGGACGAGAGAAATAATCAAATAACTCTTGACGAGAAACAAGTTTCTCACCATCAGTTGTCTTAATTCTCAGACCTTCTTTCGGAAGAGCGTATTCTCCAATCTGACCTTTAACAACAATTAAATCATAAAGACTACCCGGTGCATTATGAACTTTGACAGTACCGTCATCTTCATAAGAAACACCAAAGTATTTAATTTCCTTTTCAAGTTCAGCCTGCATTTCTTTGGCCTCACGTTCACGAATTGCTTTAATCTCACTCTCTTGAGTTTTACGCAACCAGTTAAGACTTTCAGTTGCATCATCTTTAAGAGTATTATTTGCTTTTGCAAACTCAACAATTCGTTTGGCACGTTCCGGGGAAGTACCTTTTTGAATTTCAGCTTTATAGATTAAATCAGCAAGTAAGTTATCATCATCTTTGATTTCAACTTTGCTATAATCTACATTTGCCGAATAACCTTCGATTGTACCGAACTTACTCTTATATTCAACAAGAGCTGCAATATCAGGATTGTTAGCTAAAAACTCATTAAAACCTTTTGCAAAACCCTCTCGTTCACCAAGAGCTTTTACAGCAGCTTCACGTTTAGCAAAACCCTCAATCGTAGGTTCAAACTTAACAGGTTCACCTTTCTCATCTTTAATAACAATGCCACTGGCTTTTGAAATAGCTTCGATATAATCATCGTCTAATTCATTAGCACCTTCGTCAGACATTGCATCAATCTGTTCTTTTGTGAACTTAATTTCACCGTTATCATCTACGGCGTTTCCGTTATCATCAAGTGTGTAAAGAGTACCATCAATTTCTACTTGTTCCGGTTCAGTTTCTTCTTCACCATTACCAGTAGAACCACCCTTATCACCTTCTTCCTCAGCTTTCTTACGAGCAGCTTCCTCTTCAGCTTTACGTCGTTCTTCAGCTTTTTGAGCTTCTTTAGCTTCCTTAGCTTTACGTTCTTCTAATTCTTTACGAAGACGTTCTTGTTTTTGCTCCTGAGTTTCATCATCAGGTATAACAACTTTTTCAACAGCCATATTAGTATTTATTTATAGTTGAATATTATTACATGAACAAAGATATACTATATATAATATATTATCAATAATTATAGTAGTATTATCTTGCAGGTTCTCTTGCTCGCCGTCGATAATTCTCGGTCATCATTGCTTTAATTCTTTTTGTAACTTTATTCTATTAACATCAGAAGCAGTGTAACCAGATTGAGCAGCCATAGCTTCATCTTTATCTATATTACCATTTCCATTGGTATCAACTTTAAGTCGCATATTCCAAATCTCTTTTTCACCTTCTTGTTTAAGAATCTCAAGATTAACATCATGTTCTCTATCAAGAGCATTTTGTTGAGCTTCAAATTCTTGTTTAGCTGCTTCACGCTGACTAACAATTTGTTCAACTTCTGCTTGAGCTTGTTGTTGAACTTGTTGCATTTGAAGTTCATAATCTCGACGAGCTTGAATAGCTTTCTTAATATTCTTAGCAATAGAAGTAATATTATTATTTTCAATAGCTTCAATAGCAACTTCCAGTTGGTCATTCTGACCTGCACTAAATGCAAGTTCTTTCATCATATTCAGCTTATTCTGAACATCGGCATTATTACGAATATAAATTCCAATATTACCAGAGAAATCAGAAGAACCATCAATATCAACTACAACAACTTTATTAGTTGTCGGGTCTACATAAGAACCTCGTTTACCGTCAATCCAAGCAAACTTACTGTAATCAATATTTGCAACATAATCACGTTCACGGAAGAGATTAAAACATTCAAGACTCCAAACACTTCCGGTCATTGCTTGAGAATAATTCGATTCATTAACAGCCTTACCTGCATAATCTTTAGCATCACCAAAGCGAGCATTATTCATATTAGCTGCTTCCCAAGCTTCTGCTTTCAAACCTTGCTTAAGATTATCAAGCATTTGAATATAATTCGTAATAGCACTTGTAGCTACTTCTCGAATAGATTGTAAAGCATTAGGTTGTGCATCAGAATCATCAAACGGTAAGAAACTATCTTTATTCGCAACAGCAAGACGTTCCTCGGTAGTCATGTCACTACTATCAGCGAGAATACTTTCAGGGAATAATAGCCAAGACTTAAACTTAGCTACTGCACGTTCTTGTTGTAAAGTATAAATACGATAAAGAGCAAGATAAGGTAAAACACGGAAAGGAATAGGATTACGAAGATTATCTTTATGTAAACCTACAATACCATTATAAGGTAATTTACAATCACTATAATTGTTAAATCTTTCACGTTGAACTTCGATAGGTCGCGGCTTAATATAAATACCACTATGACAACCACCTATACGCCAACCTTCCCAAACTTGATTTATCCATTCCCATTCAATTTCAATATCCCCAGCGGAAGTATCAAATTCATAATTTTCGTCTACAACACTTTCAACGATATTTCCTAATAAATCTCGATGTTTAAGAATACCTTGTTTAATTTCAGTTTTCCAAACATAATGATAAATATCAATTTCTTTACCATATAATCGAGCTTCACTACGAAGTGCTTCTGCGTTAGTATGTAATATAGCTTTACGTTCAGCAAAATCTGTTTTATTGAAGATTTGAACTATGCCATCAGGAGCATCATATTTAGGAGATACAGTATAAATATCTTTAAGATAATTCATCTCTGCATCTGTAAGTTCATCACGGAATCTATCAATGATTTGTGGAATAGTCATTCGATAAACACGAACTCCTGCATCATCATCTTCGATATATCGTTGACCACTTTCAATACGATAATATTCGAGAGGAGATATTACTTGAAGATAAACATCACCTTTATAAACTTCTCGATAAGTATAAACCTCTTCACAAGCCCACCAATAGAAATAGCATTGTTGATACTTGTCTTTCGCTTCAACAATAGTATTGATAAGTTCAAGACGTTTTTGAGTTGTAATAGTTACATCATCAATCCAATCATTAAGAACTTCCTCAATAATATCATTAAGTTCACCTTGCTTAATTGTCTTTTGACCAGTATTAAATCCTGCTTCATTAAGACGATTAATAATTTCTTGATTACAATAAGCCATTACTTTATCAGCAAGAACTTTATTGCGAGCAAGAGTTACAGAAGGGTCATTATTAAATACTTGATAATTAGAGAACATATTAATAAATTCTCCCATATATCGTTCTTTAATAGGAGTGAGAAAATCTACATCACGTATCTCACCATACATTACAGCTTTCTCACCAACCTTATCAATATAATTCCGAAGAACATATTCATAAGTCTTAGGGTCTACTAAACCATTAGCAGCATCAAGAAATTTCTGCGTAACAGTTTTATCATTCTGACCAATAGCAAGATTAATCCAATAATTACAATTAGGAATGTACCAAGCTTTCGTTTGTTTTGTAGCAGTACTTGCACGCTGGTCAGGCATAACAAGTGGAGTTGCTCTTAAATCACGTTCACTCATTTTAGGAATCTATTAACTTTACGACCAGTGTTATTAGTTTTACTTTTCGAGTTAGCTTCTCGTTCAAGTAAAAGGGAATCTTTACGAAATTCAAACATTGCAACGATAGCCGAACTTAATCGGTCTGCATTACGCCCAAATATAAATCTATCTAACTCTAATAAGAAACTTATATCATAAATTTGATTAAATCTATATATTGGTGTATCGTCGGACGTTTTTCCGACAATTTCGTATAAGAAATCCCGCACCATACGCATACCTTCCAACTTAATATCGCCATCACCAATGACAATACCATAACCTGTAATACGAGGGCCATCAACACTACGATTAATATAACTACTTGGGTCTTTTAATAACTTATCTCTATAACCCCATTTCTTGAAATTAGTAACAAGTTCACCAGTACCAGCCTCATAAAGAACTTTACAATTCCAACGTAAACAAGCATAAAGAACAAGTTTATCGACAGCTTCCATAGTATCAAGACGACCACAATAAGAAGCAACAAGTCGTTTACCCATGTAAGGAGTTTTGCTGTTAGTACGCATCCACACTTGAAAACTTGCAAGTGAATTTTTTGTACTAACTTCTTCTTTATTTTTATCTACACGATATGGGTCATAAGAAATAAAATAAAGACTACCATCATTTGGAATAGGAGAATAAAATTCTCTTATACAACCATGAACATCAGTCTTTGAATTATGAGGTACATCAGTTATATATTCATGGAATCTATCGGAACCAAATATAGTTCGTTCAATACATTCCTGTTTAGTAATAAATCTAACACGTCCATCATCAAGTATATACCAACCATCTTCATAAAAATGATTAGACTTATCATATTTAATAGCGTTAATATGATTAGTAAGTTCCGGACTGTGAAAAATGTTCTCTTGTGTGTTCGTAAATGCCTCATTAGGACTGTTAGCACGTTGACCTACATAAATATTATATTCACCAGCATCTTTCTCTTTTTCTGCACCACGTTTCTTATCATAATCATCCTTCCAAGAAGCAAACAGTAAAGAATTACCATCTTCTATAAAAGGTTCATAATCCCATATCTGCGGAAAAAAGAAACCACAAACAGCATGTCTACTATTAGCATCCCAGATATTTTCCATAGGAAGCATATCATTCTTTCCGGGATTATAAAAACAATTACTGAAAGCTTCCCAGTTAGCACCTTTTGTACCACCCGTACCATATACACGAATAGTACCAATTCGCATTGCACCTGATTCACTATTAGACATCATAACGTCTAATGCCTTTTGAAGATTAGGACAGTTATGAGTAATAGTAAAATCTTCTAATAATACAAGATTATCACCATCTACTTCAAATCCATAATATCTACCTCGACCAATAGGTTTAATATCAAATCGAGTTTCCAATACATTCTTTTGTAATGAAATATAATTTTCTGCTTTTTTACGATTTATTTTAGTAGGAATTAAATGACAACCAGATAAAATAAAAATTCTATAATAAGTAACACCTCTTATAATCTTTTCTGAAACAGTGGTTTTCAATCCAAGACTTCTACAAATATAAACAATATCATAAACAATTGCAGGGTCTTTTTGAGCTATTTCAAAATTATGTTTTTTAGAATCATAAGAACCATCAGTGTCAATAATACCAGCTAAAAATTCTAATCTACTTTGTTTATCAGTATAAATGTACTCTTTTGGAATATATTTATTATGAAGAACTCCCATATTAAAAAGTTCTTGTCTAAACCAATTATCCGAAGCATCTTCACATTTTACTAATGTAATTCTTTTAGCATTAGAATTAGTATCTGCAATTGAATAATCAAGATTATTATTTTTTGAATATTCTTTTAAATAATCAATTACTTCACTATCTTCATTGGTAAATCTACATGTATCTTTATCTCCATCACCAATCCATAATCCAAAAACATAAGGTTCAATTTTAACATTCTTTTTATCAAAATCAATACATGTTTTTATAAGAGCATGATTATCTTTCCAGCGAGGATGTTCTTTAATCATATTTATATAATCTGGAGCAGTCATAGTAATCGGTTTACATATATTACCATAACTTTTCCTATAAATCATATAAATGTCATGCTTACTATTTACAACATGAGATTCACCATTTAAAGGAGTAACTTCGTATAAATCATCTTCACCATTTATAGTAGCTAATACTGTACGAGGATTTCCGTCAGATCCCATAAGTTTATCACCTACTTTAATATCTTGAACAAATTTAATTTGTCCATCAGACATTATAAAACCAGTATTTTCCCCAAAACATTTACCTGCTTCCTCAAAATCAGTTTCAATAGCTTTCTTACCTACTGCGGCACTTTCATTTTTACCAATAGCAACACTTAAAAGTTTACTACGAAACCCGAAAGCCTTTTGACCTTCTTTTGATTTCTTATATCCAAGTTCAATACCTTTATCGAAGTTCTCACTTAAATAACCTCTTCGCCAATAAGTTTTATCTTCATACCAATCGAGATTAACTTTAACCATATAAGATGTAGCACCTTTCTCAGTTAAATAATCCATTTGGTCGGCAGCAAGTGTAACAGTTACATTCTTATTTGCGTTAATAGTATTAGCTGCTTGACTACCACGTTTATATGAAAAACCTTTACGACGAGCTTTTGCCTTACATAAGTTACAACTATTATTAGCAATCAGCTCATCAATCTTAAAGTTCCAATAATCTCCATCCCAAAATCGAGGAAAGCCTTCAACAGTATTAACCTTAAATCTTCCCTCTTTATCTAACTGTTTACGTTCTTTTTCATTAGGAGCACGTTCGATACGACCATAATTAAGATAATTATAATGGTCGCCAGTTATACGAACTTTATGAAGTAAAGCCTTACGTTCAGCATCAGATTTAGCTGCTAAATAAGCAGGAATATCTTTAATGTATAATTTACAATATGCTTGAACACCTTTAACTCGTCTATCCATTTCACGTTGCCAAAACTTTACGGCATTAGGACTATCATCAGGTTCAAGACAATAACATCCATGTTTTTCATAAAAGTCTGCAACACGACTAAATATTTCAGTACCTACGAAAACAAAGTCTATTTTCATAAGTACACCACCACTTTCACCTATAAGAAAATCGTTATCTCTGTCAATCCAAGGTTTACCAGTAAAACGACAAATACTTGAAGATAAAGGTTTATAACTTTCTTTATCTTCAAGTATGTAATCTATAAACGGACTTCGACCAGTTTCATAACCATAACGATTATCTTTACGATAATGTTTCTGTTTCGTTAGGAGCGTTAGATGCTCTATCATTTGTTCCGTCATAGCTATCTCTATATTCAGCTCCACCACGAATTGACGTTACACCTTTTTCAATCTTATCCCACTTATCATTAAGCTCAGTAAGACTTTCAACTCGTGCAGGAATTTCATTAGCAATTTTAATAATCTGTTTAAGAGTATCTTCACAAAGAGCTAAATCTTTCATTTCAAGTTCTTTCGACATTAAATCTTCTATACCATCAGTTAATGTACGAACTAACTTACTTGAAAGATTCAAAGATTTAATAGTAGAATTAATTAAATCTTCGACAGCTGTAATATTAAGATTTGATTTTACAAATTCAATAGCAGATAAAACAACTTTATCCGGTAGATAAGATTCATCTAAACCGGCATTAGACTTAGCATAAGCATAAGCTTCTTTTTTAGTAAGTCCTGCTTTCGTTACATAACCTTTTCTATCGGATAAATATAATATAAATCTAAATTCTTTTTCTGCAAAAGATTTATCTTTACTATCATCGCGAGCATATATCTGTTGAAGTAAAGGATATTGAAGTATCTCTTCTACATCAAGAATTAGTTTGTCATTTTCTATCTTAAATCCATGTACCATATATCATCGACTTGATATAAATATTAATACAGCGTTCAAAGCAATAGAACCAGCTGCAATCCAACCATTTCTACGTTTCTTTTTTCGTTCAGCTAAATATCTTTCTTGATAATCAATTAACTTATTATTGAGTGAATCAAGGCCACCAAAAGAAACAACCAAAAGACTATCACGAATAGCAATATGATAAGACTGGAAGGATATAACGCTATCTTGTACCCTTTGAATTTCACTGGCAGTAAGATAAAGTTTTTCATACTTTTCACCTTCAAGAAGTTTTATAGCTAACTTACGAGTTTCTTTCGGAGTAAAAACAATAACTGTATCGCCATCAATCTTGTATCTTTTTTGCGATATAGCGGAGAACGGAATCATCACTAATGATATTACTATCATTAAAATCACTTTCAACTTTCTCATAAATAGTAATAGTTTTTTGTTCAATTCCTCTAAGACTATCAATAACAAATTGTTGTTCATTAATAATCGTATCATATTTCTTAATGAAACTATTAAGACTATCCCTTAAAGATTTAATAGTTTCATCATGTCTTTCAATACCTAAAAACTTACGATTAACATATCTACCAAAATAAGTAGCTCCAATACCAATCGCAAGAATCAAAACAATATAATATATATATCGAACAGTATCTTTCATAACTTACAAATCTAAATCCATTTCATTAATAAGAACATAAGATTGAGTTCCTTTACCAATCGCCTTATCAAACAAAGGAATAATAATGTCATTCCATTGATTCACATCTTTGATAACTTGACAGCCAGCAGAATAAAGACCAATCTCATCATTTACTTTCCAGCTTGACGCCCTATGTAAATTAATACCAAACATACCAAAGTCAGTATTATCGGTAATATCAATTTTGTCATCTCGATTATTGTCACGAATTACTTGACAAGGATTAGCTTGAACAAGCGCCTTATATTGTCCTTTATGTTTACCTATTTTCCAAAGAGCTTTGTGTACACCTTCTCGAAGAACTGCACAACCTTTATTATTAACAGGAGTTTCAAGATTTAGATTACTTGGGTCAGTAGTAGCTTCGAAAACCATACATTCCCATATATTAAAATCTCGTTCATAAAACATTACAATAACATCGTTATAATGTTTAGTACAAGTACTTTTAGAACGAATACCCCAGATATTAAGATTAATAGGATATTTATCATTTTTCCTAAATATAGGATATTCTAAATCTTTCGCAATTCCAATAAGTCTATTTGGTAAATCATTTACATCAATAAGTTTATTAAATAATGCGTTATATTTTGATTCCTTAGTTGCTTTCATATTTGTAATACTTTTTCTAACTTGTGTGGGCCTCGCTCCGCTCGGCCTTTCGGGTGCTCCGCACCCTCACCCGGTGGGGGAGTGGGTTGGACGCCCACTGGCGACACCATTTGTATCATCACTTATAACATTTCTATCGTCCAAACTAAATTTTATAGTTGCCCACGATAATTACTATTAAAAATCCTAATAAGATTTACTGCAAGTTTACCACGAGTATCTATATAATAAATCTTAATAGTTTTCATAGCTTAAAAAAGTGTTTTAGCAGTTTTATAAATATGTTTACTTGAATAATCAGCAATCATCATTCCGACTTCATTTTTAAGATAAGGAATATCATACATTTCTACGACTTCTTCATCTTCTTCATTTTCGTCTTGAAATTGATTCTGAATAGTTCTAATATGACAGAGAATAATTCCTACATTTTTATAACCCCAACTCTCAACAAGATTAGCATAAGTAGAAAGTTGCATTGCATAGTGATTACCTATACTATCTGCGAGGTGGTCAAGTGGTGCACCGAAATATTCCTCTTTATAAATAAAATTATTGAGGTCAAGTGTACCATCAAGTTTCTTATCATAATAACCACTTTCAAATCTAATTGGAGCCTTATTAGTTTTCCAGTCTAAAATAATAAATTCATTACCACGAATTAAAAGAATATCAATAAGACCGGAAACAAGATTTTGACTATCATAAACACCAATCTCAGCGTAGATATGATAACCTTTCGTAACAAGAGCAGCAATCAGACTAAATATATCAGGATACTTTTCTCGAATACCAGTCTTAATAAAATATTCAAGATTAAGCTTACCGTATTTATGACTACCAACAATATCATCTATCGTATAGATTCTATCATTGATAAAACCATTAGCGTTCAGCTTATATCCATTACAAGTCTTAATAGCAGTTTCAAGGTAATTATGTTTCTTTGTTCCTTTATCACAAGCCTTAATAGTTTCTTGTTCCCATTCCCAAAGAATTTGTTTCTTAGTTTTACCTTTATATTTTTGATATTTTGGATGTCGAGGATTCTTACCTATACGTTCACACGCGGCGGCAATTTCTTCTTTCTTAAATTCTTGCGTATATTTACCAATAAGAGTAGTAACAGATATGTAACCATTACCTAAATCATCTGTGTACTTATGTTCCTCTTCATTAAAGTACAGTATTCTACCCTTTGGCAAAATCTTTTCTGAAACGCATTTTCTTCCCATCTTCTTCGGCAGTTCTACGTCTACGACGATTAGCAATATGATAAGCAATAATCTTTGCTTTACGTTCCTCTCGACTTAAACCTTCAAGTTCCTCAGCATGAGTTTTCTTAAAGAACTTAGCTGGACTGTATTCAAATCTACCAACGCGAGGAACACTAACAACTTCATCTCCTCGCATCATAGCTTTGGCAACACTATCCTTTTGTGTTCTTTCCAGTAACTCTAATACTTTTGCCTTTTGGTCAGGTCTTAACTTTTCCCAAGCCGCAACACTTCGTTTATAAGAAGCAGGTCGTCGAAGAACATAAGGTTTAAGATGTTTTTCAATACGTTCATCTACGAAAGGAACTAACTTATCATAAACAAAAGGATTAAGCATAATTTAATTATTAACGGCAGGAGATTCAATCCAAACACCTACAATAGAATATTCATCTACAAGAACAAATTCACTAAACTTAACAGTTCCAACACCAACAATAGATTTACCTTCACGGTGAATTTTCTGTTTAGCAGCAAGTGTTTGAGTATCACCCGGCATTTGAATAAGAGTAGGAATACAACCGTTTTCCAGTTTTACTTTATCTCCAATATTAAGACCTTTGACATTTTCGGCAGCAGCCATAACAGTATAAGCCTTAGCTGGAATCTTATTAATTTCCTCGTTATTAAGAATATTAAGAGTAGATACTTCAAAATCTGCACGAAGAAGAACTTTGTTACCACGAGGACTAAATGCAATTTTTGTTTCCATAGTTTTATTTTGTTTAGGATTTACATTATTATAACTACGAGTACAAATATATAATATAATCTTATCCCATGCAAGCAAATCTAAATAAATTTCAAACTGAATTAATAAAATTATCACTATTAAAAGCAGAATTATCAATAAGTCTAATAGTAATTACAGTATTAGCGATTGCAAGACCTCACGAGTGGGCGTCCAACCTGCTCTCCCACCGGGAGTACACAAGTTAAAACTAATAAAATCTCTATTGAAAGCTCTTCAAAGTTTATCACTTTTTGCATCACCAGTTTTTCTACCAAAAGAATCAATTTTGGCGACATTAGTATCTTGACCAGTTGCACTACTAAAATCACTAATTTTTGAACTAATTTTTTCGTTATTAAATTCGTTATTAATTACGTGATTATTTGATATAGTTTCTGAATTACGAGTTGGAATTTGTATATATATTATATATTCATTATTTGTAATAATATTACTTGTAATATTATTACTATATATAGGTATATGGTCAATTAATTCAAAAATTCATTCAAAAATTACGGAAAATAATGATGCAAAAATTGTAGATTTTAGTGAAGATAGAGGTTATTTTACAGGTAATCTTACAGGTCAAATTACAAGTAATATTGAAATTACATTAAAAATTAATTCAAAAATTAAGGAAAATGGTAATGAAAATAATAGAGATTTTAATAATTTTACAAATAGAAATTCTGGTAATTTTAATGATGGTATAAAAATTAAGAGGAATAATAATGAAAATTTTAATAAAGATAATAATGAAAATGATTATGATTTTAATAATTTTCGCAATCTTTTTAATGTTATTTTTGAAAATGATAATGTTAAAAATAATAAAATTATAGATTTTCTTTCTGATTTTAATGATATAAGAGATTGAATTTTTAATGATAATTCGGATATTTATGTAAGTCTTTTCGCAGGTATCGGAAATAATATAAGTATTTGTTATAAATTTCAAAATGATTTTAATGATTATTTTCAAGATAAAAATAATAAAAATATTAATGATTATAAAAGTATTTATACAAATAATGATGATAAAGATAAATATTTTATATATTTTAGTAATTTTATAATGATAGATAAAGGAAATTTTATAGATAATTTTAATGACGAATGTGTGAGTTTTATTATGGGTATCGGAAATAATATAAATGTTTATATTGTGGAAGTACCTAATGAAACTGCCCCGTCCATTCAAGGGTTTGCGAAGCCCCCCGCTTGAGATTGCAGGAAAGAAAAAAATAAACGTTTCCTGAATAGTCTAACTAAACATTATTCAACTATGGCAAAGCAAATCAAAGAAGCAACTGAAACAATCGTTAAAGTTGTTCGCATTAGTGGTAAAACTAAACCGCTGGCAATTAATGGTAAAGAGAATACCGATAACGTCGTATTTCTCCGCGCATTTGATGCCGAAAGCGGTGCGAAACTCGACACACCGTTAAGTATTACCGAAAGTCGGGCTAAAATGTTCGGTTTCTCTTGCTTGTGTATTAGCGAGGAAACAGCCGAACGCGATAACGCCGGAAATATGGTAGAGGAGTTAAACACGCTCACGAATCCGCCCAAGTACTACGAAATGACATTGCGAGTAATACCGAAAGGCGAGCCGGGCGAATGGGGTTACAAAACCAAAAAGGCCGTAACGGTGGACGGCAAAGAGTACAAAGCGGGTGAACTTGTGCCCTATCGTACTACCGGAACAATGATTGTAGAAGCAATCGGAAAAGAGTACAAAGATACTGATTTCAAAAGTGCCGCGATAAATCGTATCAACGGGGCCGCAACCGCTGCCGGTGATATGGCATATCGTGTTGAAACTTTCCGTCTGATGTTCGGGCGTGTTCCGAATATGGCTAACGAGGAGGACAGAAATACAATGCTTTCGCTTCCGGTAATACACTAAACAACTAACGTTAAGGATGACGAACGTCGTAATGATGTTCGTCATTCTTTTCGTAAATTACAAGTTTCATTACGACCAACACTTTAAGTTTCATTACGACCAACACTATTAAAACTATGAAATGGTTAGGATTTATAGCATTAGTTCTAATTGAATCATTAGCTATATTCGGTTTATCATTAAAACGAATAGGATTTACTGTTCCACAAGCGATATTAATTTCGGTTTATGTTATGCTATTAATTATCACAATTACGGGATTTATTATTGTGCATTTTGTAAATCTACAAAAAGAAAGAGAAAGTGAATTTCGAATTTTAATACGAGAATTAAGAGAAATTAAAGAAGTAGTAGGAACATCTGAAACACAAATAATTAAATTAGAAAGTTTGATAGAAAATGATGTAAGAAATGATATAGAAAAAGTAAATGAAATTGTAAGACAAAATTTAATAAGAAAAGCGTAATTAGTTGCGGAGGTATTATCTCCACTTTTATCTTTATTATTTTCACTATCAGAATCTCCAATTTTAGGCAAATAATCTCTTTATAATTGTTATTAATCATTTTTCATTATCATTTATAATAATTTCGATATTAATATTTTCATTTTCATCTTCAATAATAATTATAATAATTATTTCTCTATTTCTTTCATTCTTTTTAATATTACGTTTAACTATAAAATTTATATGAAATTTACAAATAATTTCTTTATCACCTTTACCATAATTTTAGGCAAATAGTATTCCAATCATTGTAATTATTGATTTCATAATAGTAATTATAATAATTTTTACATTTTCTTTTTTATTATTATGATTATTAATTTTTACATTTTAATTATCTTTTATTTTCATAATAATAACTATAACAATTTTCAGTCTTTTATTTTCTATTGAAATTGTAATAACAATCTTAATAGATTTTGTTATAGCTCTTTCTTTTTCATTATTATTATGATTTCTTTATATTACATTTATAATATTTTCATCATCATTTGTAATAGAATTTGTAATATTATTTACCTAAATTATCTCTTTATCTTTTTCATTCATTTTATCATCTCGATTTTCATTATTAATTGCCATTGTAATTGTAATAGAATTTATAATATTAATTGTAATTATTTATTCTTTACTTTTATATTACTTATCTTTATTATCAATTATATTAATTTTAACATCTTTATTATCATGACTTGTGCTATTATTGGATTTATTATTTCCTTTTTATTTGTTAAATTAGCAGACATAAATGGTAAATCAGCGTTTACACTAACAGAAAAACTACAAGCATCATTTCTGATATTTTTATTCGTAGGATATTGGATTGTATTACTTGCAAAATATCTTATTTCATTAATTTAATCAACTATGAACACAACAGAATCTCCTAAACGAAAAATATCTGCATTAGAACGTACAATCGTTGCAGGTATGGGTAGCATTACAATGTCTGATATGATGGCATTACATAAGAAATTTCCTATATTAACTATCGAAGATATTTATGATATACTTAGTTCGATAGAAACATCTGCATTAGGTACAACATCACGAGAATTTATTCTTCAATATGCAGAAGTAAGACTTCTTAGTTTACGAAAATCTAAAACTATTGAAGAAGCAACAGTACAAACTTGTGAAATATCAGAAAAAGTACAAGCTCTCACATCTCGTAATGAAGAATTAAATGACCGACTTGAAAGACAAGCATCTTATATCGGTAAACTTCAACGAGAACTATCAACATTCAAATCAGTAAATAAAAATATTAAAATAGTATCTCTCGTACTATTATTCTTACTGATTGGTCAAGTTATAGCACATTTTACATTATAAATTTTAACAATAATTCAATTATATCGAACAGTATGTTTTTTCTTCCTTGTATTTGTATCATCATTTGCTTTATTATTTCCGCTATTACTTATACCTATAATAAGGCCAAAGATAGAGCAGTTAATAAGGCTATTAATGATGATATTCAAGATGGTTTTGTATGCTTGGGGGATGTTTATATTGATAAGTATTCTATTGAGTCTATTTATTTAGATGATAATGGACATCTTGTTGATATTAAAACAGACCGCAATCAATATTCTTATCGTTTTACAAGTGAAAGTTCATATCATAAATATCTTGATTATCTTGAAGATACTTGTAAAATTGATACAATGATTCATAATCAATATTAAGCAAATATGAGTAATCTTAAAGAAGCTCTCGCACAGGATTTTATCTTCTTACATGGAGATAAAAAATATAGTAAAGAACATCAGTTTATAGCTTGCGAACGTTCTCGTAACGAAACTCATGTAATTGTTGGTTACGCGTATCGCTGGTTTAGTGATGCTAAAACTACTATTTCTCAATATGCTATTCCTATTTCTGATTGGGAAGATACAGAGAAATTTATTACTTTCAATGATTATGTGAAAGAAAATCTTATAACAGGTGAGAAATATAATTTACATAATATTAATTACTGTCTTAGTATTAATGCTTTCTTTATTGAACATTTAGAAGATAGTATGAGTACTATTAATGAACGTAATCATCGTAAAAATCCACCGTATAAATGTTGTGATAAAGAGGTCGATTATTCAGATGATGATTTCATGGAAATATATGATTAACATAAAATAACTAATGTTATGACTGCTAAATTAATTGTATCTGTTAAAGAAGTAAACGGTATTGCACAAGTCGTTTATTGTGTTAAAGAACGTCGTAGAATTTGTCGTAACAAGTTTGCTCAAACTGTTGCTGAATTCAAAGCTAATTATCGAAATGGTAATAAATAAAGTGGTAATATTGTAATCCGCTCCACTCCGGCCTGCGGCCGTCGCTACGCTCGCCGGTAGGGGAGTGGGTTGCACGCCCACTTGTCGCACTAATCATAATATTACTATGAATACTGATTGTTGTTCTAATATTCAAACTATTAATGATATTTTATTTTTTCCTAAATCAATAGAATATGCTGGAGAAACATTTATGTTTAGTGTTTGGATTACTTTCAAAGGTAATTTCTGTATTGGATATAAACATATAAGTACTCGTGATTCTATTATATCTATTTTGATAGGAGAAAATGTATCATACGGAAGTTATATGACTGTTATTAAAGTCAATGGAATAGATAAAGAAATTGAAACTATTATAGCTGAATATATAACTCCTAAAGAAGCATTTAATAAATTACATGAAATTGTAGTTACTAATGACTATAATTGTAAATGGTAAAGTAAAATTAATATGAAAGTATGGGAAGTTGCTGTTGAACTAAATATGGATTCTTCTAATGTTGTAAAAATTGAAATAGAAGCATCCACTGAAAATAAAGCTCGTGTTAATGCTGAAATTAAAGCTCGTAAGAAATATAATACTAACTTTGTTAAATCAGTAAATGTTAAATACTTAGGTATTTACAAAGAATCTTAAAATAGTGTTAAACCATGTTATGTGAAATTATATCTGAAACAAAAGGCACTATTATTAATTTACCTATACAAGGTGATATTAATGTTAGTCGTGACGATTATATCGAAATCAATAATGTTCGATATGTAGTTCGTCGAAAAGAATATATTCTTAAAACTGAAACTGAACCTACTGGAAGACAAGTTTATATTACTCGAATTGTTATTTATGTCATATAAATTATGCCAAATTTAGAAGATTGTGTTATTCAGTTCGAAGACCCTAATCCAACAATGACTCGTGTCGAAAATGCTCCTGCGGGTATTGGTGCTGATATAGTATTTCCAAGTGTGGAACCGGAACATTTACGAGGTGGGTCATTATCTGCTATTAGGCCTATGACAGTTACTGAATATAATAGTATTCATGCAGATAATTATAAAACTGAAAAGAATACTGGAAATATCATTCTTATTATGATTGTTGCAACAATATGTTTAATTAAAGTCATTAGAGCTGCGAAAAAATCAGATTAGCTAAATATGACTACTGAACAAGAAAAAGATTTTAAGAAAAGAGGCATATATAATGATATTATTCTGATGACAAATCTGACGATGATATATTGTTATATTATGTTCTTTGCTCTTGAAGAAGTTGTTAATATCTTTGGTAAATGTTATCGACATTCGACCAAGTATTATTATAATATCGTTCGAGAAGTTCTCGATAGAATTAATTGTGATAATATTAATTGTTTCAAAACAAGTCAGCAAGATGCTGGTCAAATGGTTTTGGATGTTGTTAAAGAAATCGAAGATAGACTTGCTTTTGATGATAAACAGTTATATATCCTATTTGTTATTAATCAAAAGGCTTACGATAATATTCATAAATTTGAACCTGAAGTTACAAGTATATTTAAGAAACAAATTGAATACATTTATCGTAAACTAATTGATTATTGTCCTGTAACATTGGATAAAGACAAAATGGCTATTGCAACTATTGTCATTAATCAAGTTATTAATAAAATTAAAGCTCGTGAGGAATCTGATGGTTCACTCACTATTATATATGATGATGCAAAATAAATTTCAAGATTTGTTTGGTCATACCATATATAATTATTATATTTGAATCATAAATAATAAACAAACAAACACAAGAACTATGCCTTACATTATCACTCGTGCTAACGAAAATAATAAAGTTGGTAAAATGGGAAAAGGTCGCAAAATCAGTCATGTTCAAACTATCGTAGTCGGTGGTGATGAACGTAATAAATGTCGGCCTGTATATCGTGTAACAATTATCCACAAGAATAAATAAGTAATAAATCAATACAACAAGTTGTAAATACATTATCATAATAAAATATGTAATGAGTAAAAATCCTCGATAGGCAATCCAGTATTAAACTACTATTTTTACAACTTGTTTTCTTGAACTATGGTGTAATGGTAACACATGAGATTTTGGTTCTCAGATTTCAGGTTCGAATCCTGATAGTTCAACTATTATAGATAATCATGGCAGAGATATAAATGCAACCGACCGTGTGCTTGGTGATACATAAGTCGAGACTTAACTGTATTTTAGGCTGGTGTAAGTCCAGCTGGTTATCTATAATTACGCCGTGTTAGCTTTAATGGTAGAGCAGCTGACTTGTAATCAGCAGGTTGTAGGTTCGAATCCTACACACGGCTCACATTGGGATTGTTGTGTTCCAAATGTTGATGTTTTGAAATGGACATCTCGGAGTACTTCTGTTGTGATAATAGTGGTACTCTTTTTCATGTAAATTCTAATCTAATATATAATATTATGACTTTAATCACTCTACCTTCTGGAACTGTTTTAGCTAATGATTTTGCTCTTCCGATTATTGTTGTTAGTAAAGTTCTTATGGCTAATGACAACAATCCTCATGCTAAATTGTATCCGTATTATTTTACAATCATGTATGCTAATGGAGTTTCAATTCCTATTATAGCTAAAACATTAGCAGAAGCTGAACTTGATAGACAAATAGTTGTTAAAGCTATTAATCCTACGAAAGATTCAAATGTAAATTAAATAGTAGGTTGGCGAAATGGTGGAACTGGTAGACACGCCGGACTTAAAATCCTGTGGTCAGCAAATGACCGTGCGGGTTCGATTCCCGCTTTCGCTACAAGTGTACCAAAATGAGTACACAATCTTGCATACAAAGCTGTCAAAAATATGCGAGTTAAAAATGTGACAGTACTTATGGATACTCATAAGGCTAACGCTGGTACCAAGCGGAATGATATTATGTAAGTTTCAACACATTCATTTAGTAATGCTGTTGTTAATGCTGACGAGCAACGAATAAGAAACGAGAGTACTCCTCCTTCTTGTCTTTTTAATAATGACGAAACACGCGCGACAAGTGGGCGTCCAACCCACTCCCCCACCGGGTAGCGGAGCGCTGGGCGAAGCCCAGCAGCGAAGCCGACTTAAATTGCTACTAAATTAACTCTTAATTAAATACAAATTAAACTATCTAACATTATGGTATGAGTAAGCAACCTATTATACAAGTTCATAGTTGTAGAGCTTGTAAGTATTGTAAAAGTAAAACTTCGTATAAGTCACGAACTGAACGAAAGACTTATTATGAATGTGATAAGACTAAAACTATGATTACAGAAAGTGTATATCAGACAAATGATTGTTTAACTTTTATTAGTCGTAAATAGTTTATGCCTAAACTCAATGCTAATCAAATAGACAAATATCTTAATCCGAAAGATAACGGAGATAAGAGAAGGTCTAAACCTAATAGGAATCTTCGAGAAGATAACAATCAAAATTATAGTAAGAAGAATGATAAACGTAGGCCAACAAGTCGTAACCAGTAAAGGTAGATATGGTCGTGTTATTGATGTTGATAATTCATCCAGTGAACTTAAAGTATTAGTTAAGATTGGTACTAAGAATTATTGGATATTAGAAAGTCAATTAACTCCTGCTACACATATAGTTAGGGTTAAAGTTGAATACGAAATAGATTATTGTGGTAAATCTATTACCGATAGTCTTGAAGTAGCCCTAAAACGTGATACTGTTCTTTACAATGATAATGTTAATTATTTAGCTCAACTTTGTAAAGATAAAGTAGAAAGACAATTAGAAATGGAAGTAAAAGTTAAACAAATTAAAATTTCATAAGTGCTATGACATTTGACTTAAAAGTTATTACTATTGAAACCAAACCTCGTGCTGGATATTTTATTCTTGACGAAGG
>OJOP01000065.1_pt1 | contig 71359 bp, 59 predicted proteins | sample 1598161 | NCBI WGS metagenome assembly OJOP01 (sample SAMN01915206, study PRJEB22387) | human gut metagenome | isolation source: stool | host: Homo sapiens | place: USA | reverse complement strand
GTTATGAAATGATATTTATAGCTTGCGGGTTTGGAAAAAAAGAGATATACTATACTCAGTTTATAATACCACGCAAAACAGGAGGGATTGCATTATGATAGAAGCAACGAGCTGTGGCGGTGTGGTAATTCATCGGGGTAAGATTCTTACTTTGTATAAATCTTACAGGAACCGTTATGAGGGCTGGGTATTGCCGAAAGGAACAGTGGAACCAGGCGAAACGCATGAACAGACAGCATTGCGGGAAGTGATGGAAGAGGCTGGAGTGCGTGCGACCATTGTGAAATACATCGGAAAGAGCCAATATAACTTTACCGTTCCGGAGGACGTGGTTTTCAAAGAGGTACACTGGTATCTTATGACTGCGGATAATTATCATAGTAAGCCCCAGAGAGAGGAGTTTTTTGTAGATTCCGGATATTACAAATATCACGAGGCGTACCATCTGTTAAAATTTCCGAACGAAAAACAGATATTGGATCAGGCGTACGAGGAATATACTGCTTTGAAGCAGAATAATCTGTGGGGAAGCAAAAAATATTTTTAATGAGCTATGAAAAAGAAAAAACGTATCGTATATAATTTATGTCTGGCTGTATTGATCTGTATTTTCCTTGGTTCTGCGGGGTATCTTGCCTATTATTTCCTGCAGAGCAAGAAAAGTGAAGATCAGTTTCAGGAGCTGGAGGCTATGATTGACGCTCCGGTCAACGAAGAGGAGATTGTCTACGTGGCAACAGATGGCGATGCAGAACCGGGATTAGAATTTGTGAATATCGATGGAACTCGCGTCCAGAAATCTTTTGCTTCCCTCTATCGGGAGAATCATGATTTTATCGGCTGGCTGTCCATCGAGGATACGAACATTGATTATCCGGTTATGCAGACACCAGAAGAGGAAGAGTATTATATCCATCGGGATTTTTACGGCGAATACAGCAGTGCAGGTACGTTGTTTGTTGATCTTGAAAGCAATGTGCAGAAGCCTTCCGACAACATCTTGATCTACGGACATAATATGAAAACTGGAAAGATGTTTCATGACTTATTAAAATATGAGAATGAATCATTTTATAAAAATCACAAATACATTCAGTTTGATACCATTTACGGAAATGGCACTTACGAAGTGATTGCCGCCTTCCGTACCCACATACTGACAGAAAAGGAAGATGGGTTCCGTTATTATCAGTTCTTTAACGCGGAGGATAAATCCGCATTTAACCAGTATGTATCCGGCTGCAAAGCATTGACCGGATATACGATTGACACGGATGCTTCTTACGGTGATTCGCTGCTTACTTTATCGACCTGCGCCTATCATACAGACAACGGAAGATTTGTTGTAGTTGCGAAGAAACTGACCCCTTAATTCTATGAAAACAGGCGAACAGAAACTGTATTTTATTATTGACAAGTAAAATGTTCTATGATATAGTATCAAATGTTCCGCCGGTGTGTCGGAATTGGCAGACGAGGCAGACTCAAAATCTGTTGATGGCAACATCGTGCGGGTTCAAGTCCCGCCACCGGCATTGAATGTAAAATGCGAGAGTCCTTAAAATTTAAGGATTCCCGCATTTTTTGTTACTAAAAACATGGTAGGTGCGCAAAAGGTGCGCAAAAGTATCAAGTATCATCCAAGCCGGATCATTTCTTTTCGCAACCGACGAATGATCTTCTTCTCCAGTCTGGAGATGTACGACTGTGAGATTCCAAGCAGATCTGCAACCTCCTTTTGCGTCATTTCCTCATCATCATGGCCAATCCCATATCGAAGCTCGATGATCGTGCGCTCCCGGTCACTTAAAATGTCCATTGCCTGTTCCAACAGGTTCAAATCGACTTCATCTTCGATATCCTTGTACACCAGATCTTCCTCCGTGCCAAGAATATCGGAGAGCAGCAGCTCATTTCCATCCCAGTCCACATTCAGTGGTTCATCGATGGAAACCTCGGTTTTGATACGGGAATTGCGGCGTAGATGCATCAAAATTTCATTTTCGATGCAACGGCTGGCATACGTTGCCAGTTTGATATTTTTGTCTGACTTAAAGGTATTGATTGCTTTGATCAGTCCGATCGTACCGATCGAGATCAGATCCTCCACGCCGACACCCGTGTTATCAAATTTCTTTGCAATGTAAACGACCAGACGCAGATTATGCTCAATCAACGTCTGTCTTGCCTCTAAAACATCATCATCCAGATGCGTCAAGAGCAAGGTTTCCTCCTCTGAGGAGAGTGGTGCCGGAAGAATCTCCGCGCCTCCGATATAATGCACTTCATTTTTTGGAAATAAGAGATAATTCGCTATGCTCTTGATATTGAAACGGATCATATTGTTGCTGACGATGCTAATCATGTTGGTTCCTCCTTCTTAGGTTGTAATTTTTCATGCAGTAATACGTCATATCGGTTTTCAAAGAAGATTTCCCGGCTGATTCCAGCTGTGACCGCATAGAATGTTGTGCGCGATTGCGTATACACCAGCTTTGGAATCGTAATTGCCGGCATCAGGGAAAACCGGTTTCCTATGGTATGGTAAGGAATCGGAAAAAACGTGATTTCTCCGGTTTCGTTCATTTGTAAGTACGGAAATTGTCCGGCTTTATGATACTGTTCGAGTTGTGCGTAGCTTTGCTCAGACAGAAGATTTTTCAATAAACGATAGTTTATAAGGATTGCCGGTTGTTTTGTATAGGGATTTTGAAGCCGGTTTCCAGTATCCACAAAGGCATTGGCAGAGAGTGTCCTTGCAGGAAACACAAGTTCTACTGCATATGCGTGGGCTTGCATCTGCTTTCGGTCATATATCCGCCGGGCAATCCGGCATACCAATACCGAAGCGATACATGTCAGATAAAATCCGGGGGTCCGAAACGCTGTGCCGTCCGCTATGTAAAATAATTGCAGCATTCCAGCCAACCATATACAACCAGCAAGCACGACCAGTATCATTTTCCACATTGGAATCGGATATGGCACGTGTTTTGTAAGAAAATATGTCATAAAAAAGTAGCTTGTGGCATATAATACATAATAGAGAGTACATAAAGATATCGTTATCAAAAAAATACCTGTCGATAAAGCTGCCATAAAAATCGTCCACATACATGTGCGGAGGATTTTTATGGACTGCCCAAGTATCGTCTGTATCATGCAGAGCAGCGTCACATTCACAAGACAGTGATACAGAAACAATACATCGGCGTAGACAACATAGGTCATGTTCACCTCCTTTGATCATTCCTCCGTATTATATATAATTCCGCATGAAATAAATGTCATAATTCGTATTCTGATTTCGTAAAATTCCAAGCATTTTCGACATCGCCATTCGACCAAATACAAGCAATAGGAGAGAATTATGGATGAATCTGTCTATTCTACCGAGAAAATCAGCACCGGGCTGGCAGTGTCCTTGGAGACAGACCAAAGTTCCACGCGGCAGTTTACCATTTTGATCTGGTATCTTGGTGCATTTGATTCCTTACAGGAAATCGCTGTTTTTCCAATAGTTCCGTTATTGAACCGTTTTGCAGTTGGAACAGCCTCCAAAGAAGAGATTCTTCGTCTGGCATATATGCCAGAGGTTTTATACATCGACCTGACACGGCAGATGGAGTACGAGCAGGCAGTACAGGCAGAAGACCGGATTGCTGCATGCTTTCCAATGTATGACGAACAGGAAAGCGTTTTACGCGGCAATGGTATCCTGATTGGAATCGTAGATTCCGGACTGGAGTTTATGCATCCTGCATTGATTACCCAAGACGGCAAAAGCCGGATCGTTGCTTATTGGGATCAATCACAGACCGGTATTCCACCGGAACCCTATGGATTTGGTACAGAATATTCTGCGAACCAGATTCAATCTGTTGTTTCAGAAGGAACGGATCGCCGCTATGATACAAGTGGACATGGAACCGCAGTCGCAAGTATCCTGACGGCATTAAGTCCCGGAGCTTCTCTGATTGGCGTAGCCTCCCGTCCAAATACCGCCGCATTTTTGTGTGCAGTCGACTATATTGTCCGATATGCCATGCAACAGCGCCTTCCACTTGTTTTAAATCTGAGCTATGGAAATAATTACGGCGATCACTATGGAAATTCAATCGTAGAGCAGTATCTGGATGCCCTGCGCGCAAACGGAAAAGTCACAATCGTAACCGGGATGGGCAACGAGGGGAACACCGGTCGACACCGTTACATCGGAGGAAATACTGCACAAACCGTTGGAATCCTTGTCGGAGATGGACTTCTTACCTTCTCTTTACAACTGTGGTTTGCACCTGCGACCGCCTTTCTTTTTCGCATACAGGCTCCATCTGGGCAGGCAACCACCTACATACCTTCCCAAAATGCCGGAGAATTTTATTCTTTCGTACTTGCCACAACACAGATTTCTATACAGATCGGGCAGGCAACACCTTTTAACCCAAGAAGAGAGATCTTTATTGTTTTTCGTGGAACGGTAATTCCGTATGGATATTGGAGTCTTTCCATCCAGCCGTATTTTGATCAGCCCTATCAGATTGATGCATGGCTCCCGGTTGCCTCATCCACACAGGCAACTGTAGAATTCGAGGTTCCAACAACTGACCTTTCCCTGACAATTCCAGCATCTGCCTCAAACGTGATCAGCGTTGGTGCCTATAACGGGGCAAGGCTCAGCGTGGCACCATTTTCAGGAAAAGGAAGTGCTGCGATACAAAAGCCGGATCTGGTCGCCCCGGGTGTTGATATCCTTGCCGCCAATGCCAGCGGTGGATACCGTCTTTTTAGTGGCACCTCTTTTGCGACACCGTTTGTTGCCTCTGCCGCAGCCAATCTGATGCAATGGGGCATTACCGATGGAAACGATTCTTTCCTGTACGGTGCCCGGGTAAAAGCCTATCTGATCAACGCAGCACGCGCCTTACCTGGCAGCAACCAGATTCCAAATCCCTCCGAGGGCTGGGGGAGATTATGCGCCAATGCCAGCGTCCCCAGATACAATCCACCGATTCTGTCCTAGATTTCCGGTGTCGACGATTCCCGGAATCTGTGCTATGATAGATTTCAGTGTAATTAAACGAAAAACAGAAGAAAAGTGAGGGCGTTTCGATGACAGAAACAACCGCAGAAAAAAAGCATATTACAATCGGTATTTTAGCCCATGTCGATGCTGGAAAAACAACGCTTTCGGAAGAACTCCTCTATGAGACCGGCGTCCGGAAGCAGGCAGGACGGGTCGATAACGGTGATACCTTACTCGACCATGACGAGATGGAGCGAAACCGGGGCATTACGATTTTTTCCAAGCAGGCAGAGCTTTCCACCGCTGAAACAGATATTACCCTGCTAGATACACCCGGGCACGTGGATTTTACCGCTGAGATGGAGCGTACCTTACAGGTACTTGACTATGCCATCCTTGTGATCAGTGCCTCTGACCGGATTCAGGCGCATACAAAGACAGTCTGGCGATTATTAAACGAATATCGGATTCCAGTATTTTTATTTGTCAATAAAATGGATCAGCCTGACAATCTCCAGTCAGAGATTTTGACTGAATTACAGGATTTTTCTGATAAAATCGTCGCATTTTCCTGCTATGAGCAGGGTACTATCCATACATCGGAGGATTTCTATGAATCCATCGCAATGGCATCGGAGGATGAAACCATTTTAAATACCTATATGGAACAGGGGGCACTTTCTGATACCTGTATCCAGACTATGATCAAACAGCGGCATATCATCCCGTGTTATTTCGGAAGCGCGCTAAAAGGAATTGGTGTGGATGCACTTTTAAACGGTTTAGATGCTTACACAACCGATGCGTACCAAACCCTGACCGAAGCACCGTTTGGTGCCCGCGTCTATAAGATTACCCGCGATGAAAAGGGAAACCGGCTCGCCCATATCAAAGTGATGCAGGGATCCTTATCTGTCCGGGATACCGTCGGAGAAGAGAAGGTTACACAGATCCGTATCTATAATGGGGAACATTATCAGACCGTTCCAACCGTAACCGCAGGACATATCTGCAGTATTACGGGGCTGGAAACCGCACAGGCAGGGGACGGCATCGGCGATTACAGTGATAACCCGATGGCGTGCATCGAGCCGGTGATTTCCTATACGATCACCTTTGACGAAGCTGTCAGCACACGTTTGATGTATACAAAAATAAAAGATCTCGATGAAGAACTTCCAGAGCTGCATCTGTCATGGAACGAACCGACTGAAACAATCCAGATCATGCTGATGGGCCCGGTTCAGATTGAGATTCTGACACAACTGATCAAAAACCGCTGTGGTGTTGTGCCGACTTTTGACAGCGGTAAGATCCTGTATAAAGAAACGATCGCCCAGCCGGTGATCGGTGTCGGACATTTTGAACCACTGCGTCATTATGCAGAGGCACATATCCGTATTGAACCGGCAGAACGTGGAAGCGGCGTGGATGCATCCCTTGACTGCAGCGAAGATATCCTTGCCAAAAACTGGCAGCGTCTGGTCTATACCCATCTGCTGGAACGGACGCACCGTGGCACAAAGATCGGTGCACCCTTAACGGATGTACATTTCACTGTAATAAACGGACGTGCCCACACGAAACATACCGAGGGCGGAGATTTCCGTCAGGCAACATACCGTGCAGTGCGGCAGGGGCTGATGGAAGCTGGTACGATTATTTTAGAACCGGAATATGATTTTACATTGGAAATACCTGCTTCGATGATTGGACACGCCATGACAGACCTGCAGTCTATGTATGCGGTCATGGAGGCACCGGAACAGCTTGGCGACCGTGCAATCATACGCGGACACGGACCAGTTGCAACGTTGCGGGATTACCAGCTTCATGTACGCGCATTTACGAAAGGGCAGGGCGAGTTTCAGGTAAGCTTCCGCGGCTACATGCCGTGTCACAACGAGGAAGAGGTCATACAGACCCATCCATATGATCCAGAAGCGGATTTACGCAACCCGACATCCTCTGTATTCTGCGCACATGGTTCCGGTTTCCTTGTCCCGTGGGATCAGGTAAAGGCATATATGCACGTCAGTGATGCAACGGACACTGAGCAGGAACAGGCAGAATATACCGTTCACAGCCGGGAAAACTTTGATTATTCGATTGGATTAGACGAGATCGATGCGATTTTGTCCGGGCAGACTGCAAACCAAAATGCGAAAAAACAGATCTATAAAAAGAAGATCGTGCGGCACACAGAGACTTACACCGGAAAAGCATCCAAGGTAATCGTCACGCCAAAAGAAAAGCGCCTGATCGTAGATGGCTACAATGTTATTTTTGCATGGGAATCCCTGACGGAGCTTGCAAAAACGAATCTCGATGCGGCAAAGGATAAGCTCATTTCCCTGTTATCAAATTACCAGGGGATCACCGGTGTCAAAACCCTGCTTGTCTTTGATGGCTATAAGGTAAAGGGCAATCATGGCAGTACGACCGTGCAGGAGGATATCGAAATCGTGCACACAAAGGAAAACCAGACTGCCGATCAGTTTATCGAAGCCTATACACATGAAAATGAAGGACAATACCAGATGACCGTTGCCACTTCAGATGGTCTGATCCAGACGATCACACGCGGTGCCGGCTGTCAGATCATTTCCTCCAGAGAGCTATATTCTGCGATGGAAGCAGCTGCAAAAGAGCTGCGGGAAATGTACGATATCAAATAGAGCATAACTGTACCTGTAAATCAACAATTTATGGGTGCAGTTATTTGTATTTATAGGAAATCTATGCTATAATTTGAGTAATTATGACTAGAATAGATATAGTTTGACATAACAGGAGGTTTCAATGAGAGAATATACAACACAGATGGATGCAGCCAGAAAGGGCATTATCACTCCGGAACTTACAAAAGTTGCTGAAAAAGAACATATGCGGGAAGATGAATTACTCCCACTTGTAGCAGAGGGAAAAGTTGTCATTCCTGCAAATAAATTACACACCTGTCTGAATCCAGAAGGAATCGGGTCCATGCTTCAGACGAAGATCAACGTCAATCTCGGCATCTCCAGAGATTGCAAGGATTACGATATTGAGATGAAGAAAGTCATGGAAGCTGTCAATCTCGGTGCACACGCCATTATGGATCTGTCTTCCCACGGAAATACAGAACCGTTCCGTAAGAAGCTGATTGCTGAATGTCCGGTTATGGTTGGTACCGTACCAATCTATGATTCAGTGATTCATTACCAGCGCGATCTTGCAACACTGACCGCGAAGGATTTTATTGATGTGGTACGTCTGCACGCAGAAAATGGTGTGGATTTCGTAACACTGCACTGTGGCATCACAAGAAAGACAATTGACCAGATCAAGAAGCATAAACGGAAGATGAACATTGTATCCCGTGGTGGCTCCCTCGTCTTTGCATGGATGACAATGACCGGAGAAGAGAATCCATTTTACGAATATTACGATGAAATCTTAGATATCTGTGCTGAGTACGATGTAACCGTTTCCCTTGGAGACGCCTGTCGTCCGGGCTGTCTTGCCGACGCAACCGATGTCTGCCAGATTGAAGAGCTTGTACGACTCGGTGAACTTACCAAGCGTGCGTGGGAGAAGCATGTACAGGTTATGGTCGAGGGACCGGGACATGTGCCAATGGATCAGATTGCAGCCAACATGAAGGTGCAGCAGACGATCTGTATGGGTGCTCCATTCTATGTACTTGGTCCTCTGGTAACGGATATTGCACCGGGCTATGATCATATTACTGCCGCTATCGGTGGTGCGATCGCCGCACAGGCAGGTGCCGCGTTCTTATGCTATGTAACACCGGCAGAGCATCTGGCATTGCCAAATGTCGACGATGTCAAGCAGGGAATCATCGCATCGAAGATTGCCGCACATGCAGCCGATATCGCGAAGGGCGTGCGCGGAGCACGTGATATCGATGATAAAATGGCAGATGCCCGTCGCGTATTAGACTGGGACAAGCAGTGGGAATGCGCTTTAGATCCCGAAACTGCCAAAGCCATCCGGGCAGACAGAAGCCCGGAGCATGAAGATACATGTTCGATGTGTGGAAAGTTCTGTGCTGTACGAAGCATGAATAAAGCGTTAGCAGGAGAATACATTGACATCTTATAAAAAATGGGAGGGTACTTATGGAAAAAAAAGAAGTTTGGGAAAACATAAAGAAATATGCAAAAGTATTTTTTCAGGGTGTAGGATTATTTTTTGCATATGTCTTTCACTACATTGCGGTATTTGCAAAGTTTGTCTATAAGCATTTGAAAAAGCTGTTCAAAAAGCTTTACCGGATTATCCGCAGACATATCCGCAGAGTGAAAAAACATATGAAAGCCGGTGATTACAGTTTACTATTTTATACCGTGCTTGGGGTTGTGATTTTTATTGTATTGCTGGTTTTACTGATTCACGGAATCTCTGGCAAGAAGAAGACTTCCACCGCTACAACGACGGAAGCAACCAGCGAAGCTTCCACTACGGAAGAAGTTGATCCACAGGCTGTTCTACGCGAGCAGGCAACGTATATCTACCAGAATAATCCAGATTACCTGATGCTTGTCAACGATACAAACCCGATTCCGGATGGATATACCTTTGAACAACATACTCTGAACAGTGGTTATATCGTAGATGAACGCATCTACAACGATCTGCTTGCAATGCTGGAAGCATGTAACGCTGCCGGAAGTGAGTATACGATCAAGGGTGGCTATATCAGCGCCGATACCGAGGGTAGTGGGGAATATGCAACCGGTCTTGCATTCGATGTAACAGCGCATGATGTTGCAGAGTTAGACCCTGCTGTTGTATCACAGCTTCCAACAAACCAGTGGCTGATGCAGAATTGTTCTTCCTTCGGTTTCATCGTCCGTTATCCAGAAGGTAAGGAAAGCATTACCGGACATAATTTTGAGCCATGGCATTTCCGCTATGTCGGAAGAGATGCGGCTGTCTTTATGACGACGAACAACCTGACATTAGAAGAGTTCTACACTTTGGTAAATGGTGGTTCCGTATCCACAGCCACAGCAACCTCTGCCACACCGGCAGTTGATCCAACCGCTGTGACAGCCGAAGATCCTAGTGCAACAACAGAAGCTACAACGGAAGCAACAACCGAAAATCCGCTGGATATTTTAAATTAGAAATAGAAAGATAGAAAGTATATGAGTAAACCAGATAAACATATGAAAAAAGGACCATACGAACGGGAGATGGCGCGCCGCAGACGGGAACGAAAGCGACGCATCCGTCGTTTCCACCTGATCTGTCTTGGCGTTATGCTCCTTGCATTTATTATTGTGTGTGTAAATATATTTTCGCACAAAAAGAGCATCCGCAAGGAAGCGGTTTCTCTCTATGAAGCGGGAAACTATCAGGAAGCTTTGGACAAATTCAAGGAAGCTTATGCGGAGAAACAATGGTTTTCAGACTCCATCAATGTAGATATTCTGCTATATGAGGCAGACTGCATGATGCAGCTCCAGTTGTTCTCCGATGCGGAGCTGACTTATCTGGATATCCAGAAAAAATACCCGACTTCCAAGTATGACAAGGAACAGCTTTCCTATCTGTCCGACCTGTCTCATGCGCTTGGCAATTATCAGCGCGGAGATTATGTTTCAACTGTCGCGACTTTCACAAAGGCAGTGGAAAACGGACATAAGGATATCAGTATCTATGCAGCCATCTGTTATGAAAACCAGAAAAGCTATGATAAGATGAAAGAATATCTGGATATCTACGCGAACTATCATGGAATCGATGCATATGTGAATTATAAATATGCATCCTATTATTATGACACCAAAGACTATAATCAGGCATTAACCTATCTTGCACAGGGAGAATCCGCAGGAGACAGTGACTATCTGCAGGAAATCTTATATGCAGAGATCATGTGCTATAAAGAGCTACAAAACTATACCGAAGCATTTTCACGTGCCACTTCCTATATTGCCAAATATCCGGAAGATCAGAAGGGACAGGATTTATACGCCTATCTGGATACCCGTGTGAATGTAAATGAAGTTCCTGTCAATGATCGTTACCACCTGTATTCAGAACCAGAGAATTCCAGCGCAGTAGAGTAACAATAATTTATTTATGTAAACTAAAAGGACATTCTATGTACGAAAATAAAGAAGAAATTGAAAAAGTCATTCTGTTTGCGGTTGATTTAGACAACGGCGAACAGGTTCCAGCCAATCTGGATGAATTGGAAGAACTGGTAGCAACCGCCGGTGCTGAGACACTTGGACGCATGATCCAAAACAAAGATTCCATCGAGAAAGCGACTTATCTCGGAACTGGTAAAGTCGAGGATCTGCGAGACATGGTGGAGCGTCTTGGTGCGACGGGTGTCGTGTGCGATGATGAATTATCGCCGATCCAGATGAAGAATCTGGAGCAGGAATTGGACACAAAGGTCATGGACCGGACGATGATAATCTTAGATATCTTCGCGAAACACGCAACAACACGGGAGGGTAAGCTTCAGGTAGAACTCGCACAGCTCAAATACCGCAGCAACCGTCTGATCGGTATGGGACAGGTAATGTCCCGTCTTGGTGGTGGTATCGGTACGAGAGGTCCCGGTGAGAAGAAGCTCGAGGTCGACCGCCGTCTGATCCGTGAACGTATTTCAAAGCTGTCTGCTGACCTGAAAGACGATATTGCGCACCGCGAGGTAATGCGCAAGCAGCGTCTGAACAGCCATATACCGATCGTATCGATCGTTGGATATACGAATGCAGGCAAGTCAACCTTGCTGAATCATATGACACAGGCGGGTGTCTTAGAGGAGGATAAGCTGTTTGCAACCCTTGATCCGACCTCCCGGAACTACAAGCTCCCGAATGGACAGGAGATCATCCTGACGGATACGGTTGGTTTTATCCGCAAGCTGCCACATCATCTGATTGATGCATTCCGTTCAACATTAGAAGAAGCAAAGTTTGCCGATATTATCCTCCATGTCGTTGATATCTCGAACCCACAGGCAGATCTGCATATCCTGACTGTATATGATACATTGCGTGAGTTAGGCGTAAAGGATAAGCCGGTTGTCACATTATTTAACAAGATAGACAAAGTGGACGAACTCCCGGCTGTCAAAGATTTTCAGGCAGATCATACGTTATATATCTCTGCCAAACAGGAGACCGGATTCGAGAAGATCACGGATATTCTCGCAGAAATTATCAACCAGAGCCGCATTTACATTGAACAGACGATTCCATACGCCAAGGCAGGCGTGATCCAGCAGATCCGCAAATCAGGCAATCTGTTAGAAGAAGAATACCGCGAGGACGGCATCTTCGTCCGTGCGTATGTCGATGCAGGCACGAAAGGGCTATTATAACATGGAATTACCGATTACTTTTGAACAAAATATGCGAACGCTTCTTCAGGACGATTATGATTCGTATGCGGCATGCCTCGAACAGCCGATGCATCACGGCATCCGCATCAACACGATGAAGATATCTGTGGAAGAATTTCTGAAGATCAATCCATTTCATCTGCGCCCGGTTCCATGGTGTGAGAATGGATTTTATTACGATGAGACACTGGATAAGCCATCCAAGCATCCATATTATTTTGCAGGGCTTTACTATATTCAGGAGCCTTCTGCCATGACACCGGCACATGTACTGCCTGTGGAGGCAGGAGACCGGGTGCTCGATATCTGCGCCGCACCGGGTGGCAAATCAACCGAGCTTGCGGCGAAATTACACGGAACCGGCTTGCTTGTATCGAATGATATCAGTGCTTCGCGCGCGAAGGCATTGCTGAAGAACTTAGAGGTTTTCGGCGCAGAAAATGCGCTGATTATCAGCGAAGCACCTTACAAATTAGCCGAACGCTTCCACGAATATTTTGATAAGATCCTGATCGATGCGCCGTGCTCCGGAGAGGGCATGTTCCGCAAATCCGTATCGATGATCACCGCATGGGAGAATAACGGCAATCAGTTGTTTGCCGACCTGCAGCGAAGCATCTTAGATCAGGTTGTCACAATGCTTAAACCCGGTGGCATGCTGCTTTATTCGACCTGTACATTTGCGCCCCTTGAAAATGAGCAGTCCATCGAATATCTGCTTTCGTTGGATGATCGTCTGGAGCTGGTGGATTTCCACCCGTATGAGGGCTTTGACCACGGACATCCGGAATGGGGCAACACCGGAAATGAGACACTGAAGCGCTGCGCCAGACTCTGGCCACATAAGATCGAGGGCGAGGGACATTTTGTATGCCTTGTCAAGAAGCAGGGCGATCGGGATAACCGCGCCAATTATGGCGATTATCCGGTCAAGCGCGCAAAGCTGCCGGATTCCGTCACCGAATTTTTATCACATACGACGCACGAATTTCATCCGGAACGGTTTGAAATCTCAGGCGATAAACTATACTACATACCAGAAAGCTTCCCAACAGTCCGCGGACTCCGGATCTTACGGTGTGGCTTGTATGTCGGCGAGATCAAGAAGAACCGCTTCGAACCGAGCCAGTCACTTGCAATGGCGCTTACAAAGAAAGAATTTGATAACTGTCTCGATCTTCCTGCGGATGATGCAAAGGTCATCAAATACTTAAAGGGCGAGACGATTGATTTCGATGATGCATCGGTCAAAAACGGTTACGTATTAGTATGTGTAGATGGATATCCACTTGGCTTCGGTAAAGCAAACCAAGGAGTTTTGAAGAACAAGTATTTACCTGGATGGAGGTTGATGTCATGAAGATAGCAGTAATTACAGGTGCCTCTTCCGGTTTGGGAAGAGAGTTCGCCAAACAGATCAATCAGCATTTTGTCACACTTGACGAGGTCTGGCTGATCGCACGAAGAGAAGAACGATTGAATGAATTAAAGGAATCCCTGCACGGTGTCCATGTACGGACAATTCCGATTGATCTGTGCGACCGGGATGCCGTTGGGACTTACGAGGAAATGCTGCAGAAATTCCATCCACAGATCCGCGTGCTTGTGAATGCTGCTGGATATGGAAAGATGGGCTATGTCGAGCAGATCTCCGAGGAAGATTTGGCGGGCGAGATCCGGTTGAACTGTGAATCCCTGACACGTATGACGAAGATTTCCCTTCCATACATGGCGAAGCGTTCGAATATCATCAATATTGCAAGCTCCGCTGCATTTATGCCGCAGCCAAACTTCGCGGTCTATGCAGCAAGCAAATCCTATGTGCTTTCATTCTCCAGAGCCTTGCATCAGGAATTGAAGAAGCATGGGATCGTTGTAACCGCTGTCTGTCCGGGACCGGTAAACACGGAGTTTTTTGATATCGCAGAAAGCTATACCAAGACCAAAGGATATAAGGTTATCCTGCGTGCCAATGCAGGCAAAGTCGTTACACTTGCAATAAAGGATGCAATGAAAGGAAAGACCGTATCAACGTATGGAGTTGTCATGAAGGCATTCCGAGTTGTGACAAAGATTATTCCGCATGGCTTAATTGTTCCATTCATACACTAAACAGCTTGATATATCTAAAATAAAGGACAGACTTATTGCAATGAAAAAGAAAGAAAAAGGCCAGTATGGCTATATTAATTATTACAAAAAAGGAAAGCTGCTTGTGACGTTGATCCTTGCGATCATGATTGCTTCGATCATTCTTTCCATGCTGCTTGCATTTGGTGACACCGGACGTATCGGTATTATATTCGCGATACTCCTTGTTCTGCCGTTTGCAAAGTTTCTGATTGCCTATATTATGTGTGCGAAATTTCAGACGATGCCGCAGGATGTTTATGACGTGGTACACGGGCAGACCGATGAGACGGACATGATCTACGATCTTGTGATTACACAGTCCGAGGGGATGCATTACTACGATGCGGTCTGTGTCAGAAACGGAAGTGTGTACGCGCTTGTATTAGATAAACATTTCAAGGAAGAGAAGAAGGAATACGAGACATTCATGCAACAGGCACTTGCAAACAGCAAGTACAAATACATTGTTCACCTGTACACGGATACGGATGCCTTTGCGAAGAAGATTCATAGCATCGGTGAACCGAATGACAAGACAAAATTAATTGACCAGTATATGCGGGAACAGATACTGACGTTCTGCGTGTAGCAAGGAGGAACCCGGGTATGCAGGAGCTAACCATCACAGATTTAGAATCCGGACAACGCTTAAATAAATACATGATGAAATACCTGAATCAGGCACCTTCTTCCTTTATCTACAAGATGCTCCGAAAGAAAAACATCACCAGAAACGGCAAGAAAGCATCCGGTGATGAAATCCTGGAATGTGGCGATGTGATCAAAGTATTTCTGGCGGATGAGACGATTGAGAAGTTTCGTGTTGTACATACCGGGAATCCACACTTTGATAGTGGCTCCAAACAACATGATATCGTGAAATCCGCAGGTTCGGCAACTTCCGATGGTTCAGCACAGGCCTCCGGACAGAAGCCGGGAATCACGCTGCAGATCCTCTACCAGAATCCGGATATCTTAGCGGTGCATAAGCCCGTTGGTGTCTTATCGCAGAAAGCAAAAAAGGATGATTACTCCATCAACGAAGCAATTCTTGATTACTGCCTTTCCATGCGGATTCTAACCGCGAAACAGCTAGAGACGTTTCACCCGTCGATCAGCAACCGCTTAGACCGGAATACCTCCGGCATTATCCTTGCCGGAATCTCGTTGAAGGGCAGTCAGATGTTAGCCCGCATATTAAAGGGGCATACATGTGAAAAATATTACTACACGATCGTAGCCGGAGAGATGAAACAGTGCATCCATGAGAAAGCCTATATCGTAAAGGATACAAAGAAGAATCAGTCTAAGATACAGAAACATGAAAGTCCCGGTGCATCGATGATCGAGACTGCATTTACACCGCTTTGCACGAAAAATGGTTTCACCTTATTGCAGGTACAGCTTTTCACCGGAAAATCGCATCAGATCCGTGCGCATCTGCAGTCACTTGGCTATCCGATGGCAGGCGATACGAAATACGGCAATCCGGCGGTAAACCGGAAGCTTCGCGAGAGATACCATCTGAACCATCAGTTACTCCACGCAGGCAAACTTGTATTACCGGATATCCCGGAAATCACAGATCCGTTGCCGGCAGAATTTCAGAACGTTGCGGATGGGCTGGGGTTGAAACTGCCGGCAAATCACTAAATACCCTGGATCTATGAAGATAAAATCCATAAGTATTTACATTTCATAATATAGCACAACAAATAGAAAGCATAACGAAACATGCCAACATGGAATTCCAGAGGATTACGCGGTTCCACCTTAGAGGAACTCGTCAATCTGACCAATGAATTATATACAGAGAAAAACTTAGCGCTCATGCAGAAGATTCCGACACCGATCACTCCTGTTAAGATCGATTCGGAAAGCGGACAGATCAAGCTTGCTTATTTCGAGAAGGATTCCACCGTCGACTATATCGGGGTGGTACAGGGCGTTCCGGTCTGCTTCGATGCAAAGGAGTGCGCGACAGATACATTTCCACTCCGGAATATCCATGAACACCAGATTCATTTCATGCGGCAATTTGAGAAGCAGCGGGGCATAAGCTTCTTGCTTGTGATGTTTACCGCACGCAATGAGTTTTATTATCTGCGGCTGTGTGAGTTAGAAACCTATCTTGCCCGGGCCGAGCAGGGACATGCAAGGAATTTTAAATACGAGGAATTAAATCCCGCCTATTTTATAAAGTCACAATCCGGGGCACCGATTCATTATCTGAAGGGGCTGCAACTGGATTTGCAGGAAAGAGAGGACTAAACGATGTATCAATATTACCGTGTAGCAGCCGCAGTTCCGGACATGCGTGTTGCGGATACTGCTTATAATGTCGACCAGATGCTTCAAAAAGTGGAAGAAGCAAAACAAAAAGGCGTCAATCTGATTACATTCCCGGAGCTGTCTGTCACCGGATATACCTGTGGGGATTTATTCCTGCAGCAGACGCTGCTTACAGAAAGCAAAAAAGAAGCTGCCCGTTTTGTACAGACAACCGCAGATTGTGATATGGTTGTTGTATTCGGTATGCCGCTTTCGATTGCAAATGCGCTCTATAATGTCGCTGTGACCGCATACCGCGGACATATCTACGGCATCACCGTCAAGACATTTCTTCCGAATTACAACGAATTCTATGAGAAACGCTGGTTTTCTTCTGCACGGGAATTATCAACAGATCATATCTATGCCTCTGAATTACTTGGCTCTGTTAAATGTGATTATGATATTCCGCTCGGCAATAACCTGATTTATCATCTGCCGGATGCATTCTGCTTTGGCGCAGAAATCTGTGAGGACTTATGGGCACCAATCCCCCCATCTGCATTTATGGCAATGAGCGGGGCAGAGCTGATTTTAAACCTTTCCGCAAGCAACGATACGATTGGAAAGCGTGAATACCGCGAGAAGCTTGTAAAAGAGAAATCAACCTCTCTGATGTGCACCTATCTCTATGCGAGCGCCGGAGCAAACGAGAGCACAACCGACCTGATTTTCTCCGGTCACTGCATGATCTGCGAGGGCGGAAAGATGCTTGCCGAAAACAGCAGGATTGCGGAAAATAACTATCTGCTTGTCGCAGATATTGACATCGAACGGATTCAGTCAGACCGCCTGAAAGGAAAGACCTATCAGGACTGTGCGGGCACCTATGGCAGCGCGGTTTCGATGCGTCAGATCCTGATTCCGGTATCCGAAGCTTTTGAAAGCGACGGAAGTCTTCGCAGCGTCAACCCACACCCATTTACACCGGGCGATACAAAGAGACGTCAGAAGCGTTGTATGGATATCTTCCATATGCAGATCGGCGGACTTGCCAAGCGGCTTTCCATCTGTGGCGGAAAGATGGTGATCGGTGTATCCGGTGGTATGGATTCCACCTTGTCACTGCTTGTGGCTGCACAGACCTTGAAGAAGATGGGGCTGCCTGCTACGAATCTGACCGGAATCACGATGCCAGCCTTCGGCACGACGAACCGCACATACCAAAATTCCCTAACCCTGATGCAGACACTCGGCATCACCGTGAAGGAAATCCCAATCAAGGATGCATGTATAATACATTATGCGGACATCGGACATGATATGGAGATCAAAGACATTACTTATGAGAATGTGCAGGCACGCGAGCGGACACAGGTGCTGATGGACTATGCGAATAAAATCGGTGCCATCGTCGTCGGAACCGGAGATCTGTCAGAGCTTGCCCTTGGCTGGTGTACCTATAACGCCGATCAGATGAGCATGTACGGCGTCAATGCCAGCATCCCGAAGACACTTGTCAAATGGATGATTGCCAGCGTGATCGAATGTAACATCTTCCCGGACAGCACGGAAGTCCTGAAGGATATCATCGATACCCCAATCAGTCCGGAGCTTCTTCCACCGGATGAACACGGCAACATCGTGCAAAAGACCGAAGATTCGGTTGGCCCTTACGAGCTGCATGATTTCTTCCTGTACTATGTCATGCGTTTTGGATACAGCCCGGAGAAGATCTTCTATCTGGCAAAACGTGCATTTGCAGGAACCTATGATGCTGCAACCATCTTAAAATGGATGAAAATGTTCTATCGCCGTTTCTTCGCCCAGCAGTTCAAGCGGAGCTGTATGCCGGATGGCGTGAAGGTCGGTAGTGTATGCTTATCCCCACGTGGCGACTGGCGTATGCCAAGCGACGCATCCGTACAGATCTGGATGCGGCAGTTGGAGGAAATTGTAGATTAAGAATTTATTTTCAAACTATATGCAACCTTTTGTCTGGTTGTGAAGTGTTATATATAGTAAGGGATCGGGAGGAACTGTAATATGGATTTGGAGACAATTGCACTTATTGCCATGGGAGGATGCTTATTTCTCTGGCTTGTTGTGAATTTCATCATCACACTTCATAATGTACGCATAGCAAAAGCGGCGGGTCTTACCGTACAGGTACAATGCGAAAAATGTGGAACGATATATGAAGTAACCGGAAAAGAGGCAACACGCCCGGCTATGGTGAAATATAAGAAAAGCAGTCGTACCCATATATCAAACGGTTCTTTTGTAAATACGCAAAATTACAGCCATTATGCAAAGAAATTTCATTGTCCATGCTGTGATAAGAAGACTTACGGCAAGGTACTTGATATTCAGGAACTGCAATATGAGGGACAGGATAGTACAATAAAAGAACTCGGAAAAGGCTTTTTACGTATGGTCATTGGCTGCACAATTATCCTGATTCTTGCACAAATCCCATTCCAGATCGGGAAGAAACAACGGGAACGTGAAGTGCAGCAGATGAAGGAGCAGCAATATGAAGATCTTAAGAACAAAGCAGATAATCGAAATTAAAAATGTACGGCATTTAAAATTTGTACGATATATTCTAACTTTGTGTTTCCTGCTTTGTATAGTTGTGGGCATAACCGGCTGCACAAAAGAGTATACCGCGGACGATATCAAATCATATGCCAAAGAAACGTTATCCATAAGAAGAGTTACTGTGGATATAATCCCCCATGAATATAAAGATGAGGATGGATACACGGATATTTTATGGACTGTGAAAGATAAGAAAAACAACATTACATTTCATGTATTGGATAACACCTTCTATGGTGTGGAAAGCGTAACCAATATGCTGTTGGATGATTACGATGACTGCGTATTTGCCGCGTATGCAGATAAGCTTCCATCCAACATTTTATCCTATGAAATCACAGAAAATGACCAAACGCATCTGACAAATGTCGAAATCGTTGCTGATTATACAAACGAGACAGAACTTAACGCATGCCTTTGCGCTTTGCAGGATGTATATACATTCTATGAAGAAAAAGGGTTTGATGATCTAGTTATTGGATATACATTACATTATCAACCACCAGAAAACAACATGGATGCGGAACCGGATACCGAAGGAAAAGAATACACCGGTATTCTTTCCGATATTCCAACTTTATCTGAATTCAAATAATGAATCCCTGAAAAGCGCAGTTTATACTGCGCTTTTTTTATAATAAACCTGTTCAACCCCCCTACTCAGAAAAATCGAACATTTATTCGAAAAAAGTATTGACAAAAGAACAGATGTTCTGTATAATTCAATCATCGAACAGATGTTCATCAGATGAAACAGCAACAGGGAGGAAACAGATATGAAACATAAATTAATTTTTGGACTTAGTCTTGTACTTATCATTTGTATAATATTTGGTGTCAACAATAAAAAGCAGAACCCGGAAGCAGCAACATCCAATCAGAAATATTATGCCTGCATCACGATTGATGAAGACGAAACACTCTGGACAATTGCAGAAGAGCATTATTCCGAAGAATATAACAGTTATCAGGAATACATCGATGAAGTCAAGTTTATTAACAACCTGACCGATGATACGATTTATCGTGGAGCCAAGCTGGTAATTCCTTACTACGCAGCCCCATTATAAATAAATTCCATACCATACCTTATTTGAAGCCGGAACGTAAAACCTTCCGGCTTTTTTCAACAAATTTCCTGCCATATCGGTTGAAAGTTAAACCGATTTCTTATATAATAATTTAATTGTGGGATTGGAATACATACACCCACAAATTATATAAGAAAGAGGAAATACAAATGAACAGCGTGTCAATTCCAACTATGGAGCCGGATAGACAATACTATTTCATGAACCAGTGCAAAACACTTGTACTTGAGAAAAAGGCAGCATTGAATCGACCACTTACCTACAACATCCAGACCTTTGGATGTCAGATGAATTCCCACGACTCAGAGAAGCTCAAAGGCATCATGGATGAGATCGGATATGAAGAAGTGGACGACGAGGCAGCTGACTTTGTAATCTTTAATACATGTACGATTCGCGAGAATGCGAATCAGAAATTATACGGACATCTCGGCCACGTCAAGACATTAAAGAACAAAAACAAAGACATGATCGTGTGTCTGTGTGGCTGCATGATGCAGGAGCCACATGTCATTGAGACATTGAAACAGAAGTATAAATTCGTAAATATTATCTTCGGCACACATAACATCTACAAATTAGCAGAGCTTATTTACAGCTATTTAGAGACAGGCAAGCAGACAATCGAAGTCTTAGATGAGACAAAACAGACCGTCGAACAGCTTCCTAGAAAGCGGAAATATACATTTAAGTCCGGCGTCAATATCATGTACGGATGCAACAATTTCTGTACGTACTGTATCGTGCCATATGTACGCGGACGTGAACAGAGCCGCAAGAAAGAAGAGATTCTGGCAGAGGTAGAAGCACTTGCCAAGCAGGGAATTTCCGAAGTTATGCTGCTTGGTCAGAATGTAAATTCCTATGGCAATATCTATGAATACAAGGACGGAAAGATTGTTGAAGTGGACGAGAAAGATCGTGTAACATTTCCACAGCTGCTTACGGAAGTGTGCAAAATTGACGGCATCAAGCGTGTACGCTTCATGACCAGTCATCCGAAAGATCTGTCAGATGAACTGATTGAGGTAATGGCAGAAGAGCCGAAGATCTGCAAGCATCTGCATCTGCCTGTACAATCAGGTTCCACTAACATATTAACACGCATGAACCGTCGCTATACGAAGGAACAGTACCTTGCGTTAGTTGACCGGATTCGTGCCAAGATGCCGAACATCTCCCTGACAACCGATATCATCGTCGGATTTCCGGGTGAGACAGAAGAAGATTTCGAGGATACACTGGATATTATCCGTAAAGTAAAATATGATCAGGCGTTTACATTTATCTACTCCAAGCGCACCGGAACACCGGCTGCAACAATGGATAATCAGGTGCCGGAAGATGTCATCAAGGAACGTTTTAACCGTCTTCTGACATTAGTCAACGAGATTTCGAATGCACAGATCAAGCGGTTTGCTGATCAGGTAAAGCCTGTGCTTGTGGAGGAAGTAAATCATCACGATGCATCACTTGTAACCGGACGAACCGAAGAGAATGTAACGGTACATTTTCCGGGAACTGCCGATATGATCGGAACGACTGTCGATGTAAAGCTGACAGACTGTAAGGGATTTTACTTCATGGGTGAAAGGATTGGGTGATTGGCGTGGCAAAGCTATCTCCTATGATGGAGCAATATGTTGCAACTAAAGAAAAATATAAAGACTGTATTTTATTTTACCGTCTCGGTGATTTCTATGAGATGTTCTTTGATGATGCAATCTTAGCATCCAAGGAACTTGAAATTACACTAACCGGAAAAGACTGCGGTATGGAAGAGCGGGCACCGATGTGTGGGATTCCATTTCATGCAGCAGATACTTATATCAATCAGCTTGTAAAAAAAGGCTACAAGGTAGCAATCGGCGAGCAGGTCGAAGATCCCAAGCTTGCCAAAGGACTTGTAAAGCGTGAGGTCATACGGATTGTAACACCGGGTACCAATTTGTCTTCCGAAAGTCTGGAAGAGTCCAAGAACAATTACCTGATGTGTATTTCCTATGTTGGGAAAAACTATGGTATCTCCGTTACGGATCTGTCAACTGGTGTATTTAAGACCTGCCAGATACAACAGGCAGAAAAGGTCGTTGATGAGATCAATAAATTCCAGCCATCCGAGGTATTATATCAGGCTGGCGTAGAACAGGTAGAAGAGATTCACGCCGTATGTGAGCGGTTGCAGGTATCTCATACCGAAGCACCGGACTATTATTTTAACTTAGAAACAGACGAAGAAACATTAAAGCGTCAGTTTCACATCAACAGTATCGAGGGACTCGGGTTAAAGGACAGCCCGGCTTGTGTTGCTTCCTGTGGTGCATTGATGCAGTATCTGCATGAAACACAGATGAGTTCCCTGTCACATATCAACCATATCGAGACGTATTCTGTGGATTCCTTTATGATTTTGGATTCCGCAACCAGACGGAATCTGGAACTTACTGAAACCTTGCGGGATAAGCAGAAGCGTGGTTCTCTGCTTTGGGTACTCGATAAGACAAAAACTGCAATGGGTGCCAGAAAACTGCGTGAATTTGTCGAACAGCCACTCTTATATAAGGATGCGATTGAAAAACGTCTGGATGCAATCGAATCGATCAACAAAGAGCTGATCGTTCGGGAAGAACTGCGCGAATATTTGAATACGATTTACGATCTGGAGCGTCTACTGACACGAATCGCACTGAAGACTGCCAATCCAAGGGATTTACTCGCTTTCAAGACATCCATTCAATATCTGCCGGATATTTATAATCTGCTCCGTGAGCTTCCTTGTGAACGTATCAATGAAATTTACGAGGATTACGATAGTCTGGAAGATCTGTATGATCTGCTCGAACAGGCAATCGTGGAAGAACCTCCGGTTTCTATCAAGGAAGGTGGTATCTTCAAACAGGGATACCGCGACGAGATTGACGAGCTGCGTCTGGCAAAAACCGAATGTAAGACATGGCTGGCGGATCTGGAGTCAAAAGAACGGGAAAAAACAGGAATTAAAGGTCTGAAAATCAAATATAACAAGGTCTTTGACTATTATTTTGAGGTGACAAATTCATTCAAATCCTTAGTTCCAGATTATTTCATCCGCAAACAGACGCTGGTAAACGCCGAACGTTTTACGACAGATGAATTAAATACTCTTTCTGGCAAGATTCTTGGCGCAGAGGATAAGCTATATGCGCTCGAATACGACTGCTATGTGGAATTAAGAGAAAAACTTGCCGCAGCCCTTGTCCGTGTACAAAAGATGGCTGGATACATTGCAGAATTAGACGCCCTTTGTTCTCTTGCATATGTCGCTGACAAGAACAATTATGTCCGTCCATCCTTAAATACCGATGGCGTGATTGATATCAAAGGCGGCAGACATCCGGTTGTTGAGAAAATGCTTGCAAACGACAGCTTCGTGGAAAATGATACTTACCTGAATAATGCCGAAAGCCGTATCTCGATCATTACCGGACCTAATATGGCAGGTAAATCCACCTATATGCGTCAGACTGCATTGATCACGCTGATGGCCCAGATTGGTTCCTTTGTCCCTGCAGAGTCGGCGAATATTGGACTCTGTGACCGGATATTTACCCGTGTCGGTGCATCGGACGACCTCGCAAGCGGACAATCAACATTTATGATCGAAATGAATGAAGTTGCAAATATCCTACGCAACGCAACGAAAGACAGCCTTCTTATCTTAGATGAGATCGGACGTGGTACATCCACTTTCGACGGTCTTTCGATTGCATGGGCAGTTGTTGAATACATTGCCGATCCAAACATATTAGGCGCAAAGACATTATTTGCAACGCATTATCATGAGCTGACAGAATTAGAAGGAAAGCTTTCCTCCGTCAATAATTTCTGTATTGCTGTACAGGAAGAGGGCGACGACATTGTGTTCCTCCGCAAGATTATCAAGGGTGGTGCAGACCGGAGTTATGGTATACAGGTAGCCAGACTTGCCGGTGTGCCAGAACCAGTTTTGAAACGGGCACGCGAAATCTGCAATGAGCTGATTGACTCCGATATCACAACGAAGGTAAAAGATATCGACATCAAGCCGGCACTTTCTGAGCAGCCAAAGAAAAAAGAGACAAGATCTTCGGACTATGAACAGCTTTCTCTGTTTTCTTCCCCTGTGGAGATGACGATTGCCAACGAGTTAAAAACGATGGATCTGAATAATATGACACCGATCAAGGCAATGTTATACTTGCAGGAATTACAGGAACGTCTGAAACAGCAGTAACCGATGCCATTGTTTATGAACAACTATGAGGGTACATAACATATGATTAGAGTATTAGATAAAGCGACCATCGATAAAATTGCAGCCGGCGAAGTTATTGAACGTCCATCCTCTGTCGTAAAGGAGCTTTTGGAAAATGCCATTGATGCTGACTCCACCGCAGTGACCGTTGAGATTAAGGACGGCGGAACTTCCTTTATCCGCGTGACCGATAACGGTTGCGGCATTCCAAAGGAAGAAGTGCGCATGGCATATATGCGTCATGCAACAAGTAAGATTGAACATGCGGAAGACTTAAATTCCATCCTGTCGCTTGGTTTCCGTGGTGAGGCACTTTCTACGATTGCAGCCGTCTCACAGACGGAAATGATCACAAAAACCGCGACCGACCTGACTGGAATCAAATATGTCATCCACGGTGGAAAGGAAATCGAATACAAAGATGTCGGTGTGCCAAACGGCACCACGATTGTTGTTCGGAATTTGTTTTTCAATACACCGGCACGTAAGAAGTTTTTGAAGTCTGCCATGACAGAAGGTTCCTATATTTTTGACCTTTTGACGCGAATTGCACTGTCACATCCGGAAATATCCTTTAAACTGATTGCAAACGGACAGACACGTATTGATACTTCCGGAAACGGAAAGTTAAAGGATACGATCTATCAGTTATATGGCAGAGACATCACTGCCAATCTGATTCCAATTGATTACACTGACGGTGATATTCATCTGTCTGGATTTATCGGCAAGCCTTTTATTGCAAGAGGAAACCGTGGACTTGAAAATTATTTTATCAATCACCGGTACATTAAAAGCAACGTCGTAAACCGCGCGATTGAAGAAGGCTACCGTACCTTTGTGATGCAACACAAATTTCCATTTACCGTGCTGTATCTGGATCTGCCACAGGAAAAATGCGATGTCAACGTCCATCCGACCAAAATGGAATTCAAATATGATAACGAGAAGAAGCTGTTTGAGGTCTGTTGTACAGCCGTAAAGCTGGCTCTGACCCACAAGGAGATCATACCGAAAGAGGGAGAAAAACCAATTGTCTCCCCTGTGATTTCCCACCCGGAGCAAAAACCAGCAGAGCCTTTTGAGGTGAGACGAGCACAGTCACAGACGATTCCACAGAAAAACGTCCGTGCCGGAAGTTACAGTCCGACTTACAAGATTCTGGAATCTCTTCGGAAAGCAGAAGAGCAGGAAGCTGCCAAGAATGGGACACCACTCCCGAACATCGCTGATATGGTTGCCGACGATGGCGTTGTATATGCACCATCTGCACAAGCACCGCAGCCGAACAAATCAACTTCTTCAGCTCAGGCAGTACGGCAGGACAATTACGCAGCAACCGCGTCTCAGACTGTGCAACAGAATAGTACAACGTCTCAGCCAGACAATTCTGAGCCAACACAGGTCCAGCCAGCGGAACCATCCAACAAGCCGGATCTGTCTAAGATGGACAAAAATTCAGCAGCCTACAAATACACAGTTGGCAAGCAGGAAACGCTCTTTGACGATGATTTTCTGACGGAAAAAGCGCGGCTTTCGCACCGTGTGATCGGTCAGGTATTTGAGACATACTGGCTGATTGAATACAATGACAATCTTTATATCATGGATCAGCATGCCGCACATGAGAAGGTAAAATACGAAGAACTGATGGAAAACCTCAAAAATAAACAGGTGTTTTCCCAGCAGCTCTTACCGCCTATGGTAATTACCGTTACCTATGCAGAGCGGCAGGCAATCTTAGATAACTTTGATTTGTTTATGAAAATTGGCTATGATATCGAGGAATTTGGCGGCAATGAATTCAAGATCAACGCAATTCCATCCAACCTTTTTGGTCTACATGGACGGGATATGTTCTTAGAGTTTGTCGGCTCCCTGATTCAGAATTCCGGTTACATGTCGAATGATATTTTCGTCAAGAAATTATCTACTATGGCATGTAAAGCGGCAGTAAAGGGAAATATGAAGTTATCCTTTCAGGAAATTGATGCCTTGGTTGACAAGCTGCTCAGTCTGGAAAACCCATATACGTGTCCACACGGCAGACCAACCATCATCTCTATGAGTAAGACCGAACTGGAAAAGAAATTCCACCGTATCGTTTCATAATCCCTGCGGACGAACACACAAAATGAAACAATACCTACATCAATTATGACAAATACAGAAAAAAAGAACAATTTAATTATACTGACCGGTCCAACCGCAGTCGGAAAGACAGCGCTTTCCTTAAAGCTTGCAAACGATGTAGGCGGAGAGATCGTATCCGCCGATTCCATTCAGGTGTACAAACATTTTGATATCGGTTCAGCGAAGATCCTGCCAGAAGAAATGCAGGGCATCCCGCATCATCTGATTGATATCTTAGAACCAAAGGACAGTTTTAATGTTATGGAATTCAAGAAATATGCAGAAGAAGCGATGGCTGGTATCTATGAGCGCGGACATATCCCGATCATCACTGGAGGAACGGGATTTTATATTCAAGCTCTTTTATATGATATTTCCTTTGATGAAGAAACCGAGGATGGCTACCGAAAAGAGTTGGAAGCCCTTGGAGACGAAAAGGGAAACGATTATCTGCACACGATGCTTGTAGAATGTGATCCGGAATCTGCCGCAGCAATCCATGCCAATAACCGGCAACGTGTGATCCGGGCATTGGAATATTTCCATCAGACCGGAAAGAAATTTTCGACACATAACGAAACAGAGCGTGAGAAGACGTCTCCATTTAACTTTGCATATTTTGTGCTGACAAGAAACCGTGCAGCCTTGTATGAGACAATCGAGCAGCGCATTGACGAAATGCTTGCCTCCGGGCTTGTGGAAGAAGTTCGTTCTTTAGTCGACACCTACCATTTGACCACAGAGGATACAAGCATGCAGGGGATTGGATATAAAGAAATCCTTGGATACCTGAACGGCGAATACGATCTGCCAGAAGCCATCCGGATATTAAAACGCGACACCAGACACTTTGCAAAGCGTCAGCTTACCTGGTTTCGGCGGGAACGGGACGTAATCTGGCTCGACAAGGATATCTTAAACACAGACCAGAAGCTGGAAGATGCAATCATGACGCATCTTGCAGAGAAAAATATACGATAATTTTACAATGATCAATTACAGGAGAATATTATGAGTGCAACCGATGAAATTAAAAACTATTATTTAAGTCTTGGCATCAAAGAATCGGTCTACGATTTCTGCGAAGCAACCGAACAGGCATTGCTTCCAAGATTTCAGGAGATCGACCGCATTGCAGAACAAAACCAGATTAAGGTAATCTCTGCTATGCAGAAAGCTGGATTTTCAGAGTCCCATTTGAATGGTACGACCGGATACGGCTACAACGATCGCGGAAGAGAAGCAGTCGAAGAGATTTACGCCCATGTATTTCACACCGAGGACGCATTGGTACGTCAGCAGATTACCTGTGGTACCCATGCACTATCCATTGCCCTGTCCGCGAATTTGCGTCCGGGCGATGAAATCTTGTCCCCGGTCGGAAAAGTGTATGATACTTTAGAGGGAGTTATCGGCATCAGGGAGTCCAAGGGATCTCTTGCCGAATTCGGCATTACATTCCGCAAAGTTGATTTATTGCCAGATGGCAGTTTTGACTATGATAACATTAAGAAAAACATCAACGAGAAGACAAAGCTGATCGAGATCCAGCGTTCCAAGGGATACGATGTACGTCCAACCCTTTCAGTCGAACAGATTGGTGAACTGATTGCATTTGTGAAATCCATCAAGCCAGACGTGATCTGTATGGTTGATAACTGCTACGGCGAATTCGTTGAGACAATTGAGCCATCCGATGTCGGTGCAGATATGGTTGTCGGTTCCCTGATTAAGAATCCGGGTGGCGGACTTGCTCCAATCGGCGGATATATCTGCGGTAAGAAAGAATATATTGAAAACTGCGCGTACCGTCTTACAACACCAGGACTTGGAAAGGAAGTCGGTGCATCTTTGAACGCAACCCGTCCAATCGCACAGGGACTGTTTTTAGCACCAACTGTAACTGCAGCTGCATTAAAAGGCGCCATCTTTGCCGCCAATGTCTATGAACGCCTGCATTTTAAATCTGTTCCGAATGCCACAGAACCTCGTTATGATATCATTCAGGCAGTAGAATTTGGAAAACCGGAATATATCCAGGCATTCTGTGAAGGAATTCAGGCGGCTGCACCGGTTGACAGCTTTGTAACTCCAATCCCATGGGATATGCCAGGTTACGACAGTCAGGTCATTATGGCTGCCGGTGCATTTGTATCTGGTGCATCCATTGAACTTTCTGCCGATGCTCCAATGAAAGAGCCATATGCCGTATATTTTCAGGGTGGACTGACCTATCCCCATGCAAAGTTTGGTATCATGATGTCCCTTGAAAAAATGGTAGAAAAAGGACTTGTAGTATGTTAGACTAGGCGATGATAAGCCTCGCACCCGGAGAGGTGGAAGGAGTGCTTATGCATATATTAGTCAAAGATTTAGCTGTCTGCGAACGCCCTTACGAAAAGGCAGAGCGGTATGGTGTTTCCGCACTTTCGGATGCGGAACTGTTATCCCTGATCATGCGAACCGGCACCAAAGAGGCCAGCGTGCTGGATCTGGCAAATCAGGTATTAAATGCACACGATACGCAAAAAGGATTACTTGGATTGCAGTTTTTGCTGCCACAGGAGCTGACGAAAATCCCTGGTATCGGGAAGGTCAAAGCCATCCAGCTTCTTGCACTGGCAGAGATATCCAAACGGATGAATCTCGAACAATTGCAAAAAAAACTGGAATTTCATACTCCTGACACAATTGGAGCGTATTATAGGGAGAAGTGCAGATTTTTATCCGTTGAAAAAACTTTTTTATTGTTACTTACAAATGCGCATACTTTAATCAAGGAAGTGGAGTTATCCTCTGGCACGGTCAATCAGACTTACCTGTCACCACGCGAGATATTTATTCACGCGCTGCGCTATGAGGCAGTGCATATCGTGCTGGTACATAACCACCCATCCGGTCGCGTTACACCAAGTGAGGCAGACATCCAATCGACGCTTCGCATCCGCGATGCAGGGCAGTTGCTTGGAATTCAGGTATCTGACCATATCATCGTCGCTGGAGATCATTATTTAAGTATGCTGGAAAGAGGCATTTTATGAGATTTGATCGAAGAAAAGATATCCATCCAAAATATCTGTTACTTACATTTACGATTATCGGCATCGTGCTGATCGTATTGTCATATGCAGCTGCACCAAAGGTCGCAGGCATCAGGCGCTTTACAAGCAAGCTGATCACGCCAATTCAGAAAGGAATCAATGAGATCGGTCTGTGGACGGATTCAAAAATGAAGAATCTGAACGAAATCAAAACACTGACCGACGAAAACGAAGCTCTGCAAGCAGAGCTTGCATCCTGTAAGCAGGAGATCACAAACTATCAGAATAAAATGCTGGAACTGCAGGAATTGCGGGATCTGTATAATCTGGATGAATCCTATCCGGATTATGAGATGACGGCTGCCCATGTATTTGCAAAAGATTCCACTTCGTGGTTTTCTACATTCTATATTGACAAGGGAACCAAACAGGGACTTTTTAAGGGTGCTAATGTCTTGTGTGGCGATGGCGTCGCAGGCATCATCACGGAATGCTTTGATGATTACGCCAAAGTGCGTGCAGTCATCGATGACAATTCCAATATCAGTGCGAAGGTCATGCCTGCAAATGCACTCTGTACTGTCGAGGGAGATCTGAACCTCTATGATAGCGGTTATCTGCTTGTTGAAAATATTGATAAGGACGCCAATGTATCAATCGGAGATAAGGTTGTAACCTCGCCGATTTCAGACCTGTATCATTCCGGTCTGATCATCGGCTATGTGGCAAAGATCTCTTATGACACGAACAACCTGACAATGACTGCCTATATTACACCCGCAGTTGATTTTTCAAACATCACAGATGTGCTTGTCATTACGGCAGAAAAAAAGACCGTCTCCCACGAGTAAGCAAATGTAAGGGAAGCAGCAAATTATGAAACATAAACTGAAACGAATCATAACTTTGGCAATTCTGATTGTCATAAATTTTGTATTACAGTCGACGGTGTTTGGATTTCACAGTTTAAGTGTGATCACACCGAATCTTCTTCTGATCCTCACAATGTCCTTTGGACTGATGCGCGGCAGAAAAGAAGGTCTGCTGGTCGGTGCATGCAGCGGTCTGCTGGTGGATATATTTTTCTCCAGCATCCTTGGACCCTATATGCTTTTATACATGTTTATTGGTTATATTAACGGTTTCTTTCACAAAAACTACATGATTGAAGATGTATTACTGCCTTTGATCGTAATTATTGTGGATGATTTTCTGTTTAACACGATTATCTATATTGTCAGTTTCTTATTAAAGAATAAAACGAATTACGGTGTATACCTTCTGCATGTGATTCTGCCGGAGATTTTATGTACCGCTTTGTTAACGGTGATCATTTACAAGCTCTATGTAAAGATCAACAAACGTTTAAAGGAAGATGAGTAATCTATGTTACGTGAGATATTACAATCAATTAAAGAGATTATTGTCGACTATGTAAAAAGCCGTCTGTTTCCGGTTACAGTTGTCGTCCTTGTACTTTTCTCGATTCTGGTACATCAGCTTTTTGTGTTGCAGATCAAAGAGGGAGAAGAGCATATGGAGAATTTTGTCTACAAGTCAAAAAAGACTTTGACGATCGATTCCGTGCGTGGAAATATTTACGACTGCAATGGAAACCTGCTCGCCTACAATGAGCTTTCTTACTCGGTTGTTTTCAGTAATGACAACGCACAGACAACGATGGCAAAGAACCTGAAGATCAGCGAGAATGAATTGAAAAACCAGATTGTCGACGAGACAATCTCCATATTAGAGAAAAACGGCGACTCCCTGACATTGGATTTCCCGATCAAGCTTGATGCAAATGGGAACTTCCAGTTTACAGTCAAAGACCAGCAGTTGAAAAATTTCCTGAAGGATGTCTATGCAAAAACCGATTATGATTCCATGCCTGACGAACAGAAAAATGCAACTGCGGACGATATCATGGAATATCTGAATACCAAAGTATTTGATGTTTCAGATTCTTATAGCAAAGAAGCAGATTTAAAGATTGTCGGCGTACGTTACAAGTTGTGGATGAACCGCTATCAGCAGTATGTTCCGGTTACCATCGCTTATGACATCAGTGAGACAAGCAATGCAGCGATTACAGAGCATGCAGATGAGCTTCCGGGCATGTCTGTCTCCGTCAAATCCCTGCGCCGCTACAACGACGCCAAATATTTCGCCCATGTCATCGGCTATATCGGTGCCATTTCCGATGAGGAAATGAAAGAAAAAAATGCAAAGCTTTCAGATGAGGAGCAGTATACAAACGAAGAAATGATCGGAAAAACCGGTATTGAGCAGTATTGTGAGTCCTATCTGCGCGGTACAAATGGTCTTGAGACGATGTATGTCGATAACCTTGGTAAAGTAATTGACACAGTTGAATCCAAACCCGCAACAGCCGGAAACGATGTCTATCTGACGCTGGATCTGAATCTACAGAAATACTGTTATGATACGCTGGAGGATGAGATCACCTCGATCATTTTATCGTATCTGACACCCGCCTATAACGTAATTGCCAAGGAAAATGCCAGCATCGCGATCTCTGATGTTTATTTTGGATTGTTTAATAACAACATCCTGTCACAGGATGATATGCGCGCAGAAGATGCAACGGATACTGAAAAAGCAACGATTCAGGCAATCGATGCCCAGAGACAGGCAACCCTTGACAATCTGTATACTATTTTGACATCTACCTTCACGCCGCTTTCTGAGCTGGATGAAAACTATCAGCATTACATGGAATATATCTGTGAGGTTTTGAGCGACAACAATATTTTCCATACCTCCATGATTGACAAAGACGATCAGGAGTTTATCGATTATACAAACAATGTAACGTCTCTGGAACATTATCTGAAATATGCAATCAGCCAGGAGGCGATCGACCTGTCTGCTTTGAAGGTTGAAAGCGATTATTATGATAATGACGAGATTTATAACGCATTATGCGATTATATTATTGAATATTTAAGTACAGACAGTGAATTCGACAAACTCGTGATCAAAGTTATGCTACAATCCGGAATGATAACCGGAGATGCAGTTGTACAGCTTCTGTATGATCAGGGAATTTTGAACGTCGACGGTGACACCGAGTATCAGGAATACCTCGCTGGAAATTACGGTGCCTATGACTTTATGCGTAAAAAGATCCAGAATCAGGAGATTACGCCTGCCATGCTGGCACTGGATATCTGTTCCGGTTCAGCGATTGTGACTGACGTCAACACTGGAGATGTCAAAGCATATGTCAGCTATCCAAGCTACGATAACAACTATCTGACCAACGAAGTAGATACCGCTTATTATAATCAGCTGTTAGCCGATAAGACAACGCCTCTATACAACCGTGCCAGCCAGCAGCGTACCGCGCCAGGTTCCACCTACAAACCGCTTGTTGCGATTGCAGGACTCACGGAGGGAGTAATTGACACCGGATCGATTTACTTCTGTAACGGACTTTTTGAAAAGATCACACCGTCTCCAAAATGTTGGGGCAACAGTGCACACGGAGGATTGAATGTCGTGGGTGGTATTCAGCATTCCTGCAACCTGTTCTTTTACAACCTCGGATATGATCTGGCGATTAAAGATGGCTCCTATAACGATGCCTACGGTGTTGAACGGATTCAGAAATACGCAGAGCTGTTCGGCCTTGGAGACAAATCTGGTCTGGAGCTTCCGGAAATCGAGCCGCATATCTCTGATAACGACTCCGTTCGAAGCGCCATTGGACAGGCAAAAAACATCTATGCACCCGTCCAGTTATCCCGCTATGTGACAACCATTGCCAACAGCGGAACCTGTTATAACCTCACATTGATCGATAAAGTAACCGACTACGAGGGAAATGTCATTTTGGACAATCATGCAGAAGTGAAAAATCAGGTGCAGCTTGCCAGCTCCACGTGGGACGCCGTCCATCAGGGTATGCGAAACGTGGTTGCGTATTCGGCTGGTTCCGACGAATTGATCAACCGGATCAATGTTCATGTCGCCGGAAAAACCGGAACCGCGCAGGAGAGTGAAGACAAGCCGGATCACGCGTTATTTGTATCCTACGCACCATATGAAAGTCCGGAAGTATCCGTAACCTGTGTTATCCAAAATGGTTATTCCTCCGCCAATGCCAGAGAATTGGCTGGATTCATCTATGCATACATGTATGATCCAGATAAATTAGTTGGTGCCGAAATGAGCGGCAACGCAACGCCGTCCCAAGATTAGTCAAAGAGAGGTGGAGTATGATTAGTCCCGTTATGATGAAAGGTAACAAAGCGGGGATTCGACTGATTATATCGCCGGATGCTACCATAAGTCAGGTGGTTACCTGTCTTTCTGATAAGCTTCAAACAACCGGAAGATATTATGCGAACATCAAACCGATTACCGTTACCTTTGAAGGTAAGGATCTGACAGAGGACGAAAAACAGCAAATCATCGATACACTAAACGACAAAGGCATTCGCATCGGACGCAGACCGCGTTCCATCGAAAAGCCTAAGAAGAAATCAATTTACTCCGATAAAAACGGTCTATTTTATATAGGCAACTTAAAGAACGGACAATCCATACAGGCAGCCGCCAGCATCGTGATTGTCGGAGATGTGGAATCAGGTGCCAGCGTTGAATCCGAGGGCAATATCATTATCATCGGAGCACTCCACGGTGCTGCAACCTCCGGGTGCAAAGGGAAACCTGATACGTTCGTATATAGCCTGAAATAGACTGGAGGATTTATCATGAGTGAAGTGATCGTTGTTACATCAGGAAAAGGCGGTGTCGGAAAGACTACGACAACCGCAAATATAGGATACGCCCTTGCCAGACATGGATTTGAAGTTCTGCTGATTGATACCGATATCGGACTTCGGAATCTGGATGTTGTCATGGGGCTTGAAAACAGAATTGTTTATAATCTGGTCGATGTCGTAGAAGGAAATTGCCGCCATCAACAGGCAATCATCCGTGACAAGCAGTGTGATACGCTATCTCTGCTCCCGGCAGCCCAGACGCGCGACAAAAGCGCCGTCTCTCCAGAGCAGATGATCAAACTCATCAATCAGCTCAAGCCAGATTATGATTACATAATTATCGATTGTCCGGCAGGCATCGAACAGGGATTTAAAAATGCTATTGCTGCTGCAAAACGTGCGATCGTCGTGACCACACCAGAGGTTTCTGCTATCCGGGATGCTGACCGCATCATTGGAATCTTAAATGCAAACGAGATACCACGGATTGACCTTGTAGTAAACCGAGTACGACAGGATATGGTCAAGCGGGGCGAGATGATGTCTGTAGAAGACGTTGTAGAAATCCTTGGGGTCAACCATATCGGAAGCGTCTACGACGATGAGAATATCGTCATCGCAAGTAACCGTGGAACACCGATTGCAACAAAAAACTGTGTTGCAGGACGTGCCTACGACCACATTGCCATGCGGATCTGCGGGCAGGATCTCGCAAAAGAAGAAAAAAGGAGCCGCTTGTTCGGCTGGTTAAAGAAGAAGGATAAAGATGTTCACAAGATTCAGTCTCAGAGACTATAATTTCAAATTACTGATTACCGTCATCATTGCCATGATCTGTGGCGTTGTCATGATCAACAGTGCAGACAGTTCATTCACGCCCAAACAGACCATCGGTATTGGGCTTGGCGTTATCATTATGATTTTTGTCTCTCTATTAAATTACGACTTTGTGTGCCGGTTTTACCGTGTGTTTTTCATCATTAACGCGGTTATATTACTTTCCGTTATCTTTTTTGGTGTGGAAGTCAATTACGCAAAACGATGGATCATGATTGGCGGAAGCGGAGGTATCCAGTTCCAGCCATCCGAATTTTCCAAGATCCTTATGATCTTATTTACTGCAACCTTTCTGGATAAACTGAAAGAAGATAATAAAATCAATACACTTAAAGGACTTTGCCTGTTTGTGCTTCTGATTGGATTATCCCTGGCACTGATCGCAGTAGAACCGGATCTGTCCACGACTCTGTGTCTGGCTATGGTTCTTGTCACAATGTTATATCTGTCTGGATTAAGCTATAAGATTATCGGAATTGCACTGCTGGTATTTGTTCCACTTGCTGGAAGCTTTCTGTGGTATATTCAGAGGCCAAACCAACACTTGCTGCGTGATTACCAGGTGAACCGAATCCTGCAGTTTATCTATCCAGGGCAGTACGGCTCCGACTATACACAGCAGAATAACTCCGTTATGGCAATCGGTTCCGGACAGCTTACCGGAAAAGGCTTAAACACTTCAACCATCGCCACAGTAAAGGATGCAAATTTCATTTCGGAGCAGCAGACAGACTTCATTTTTTCTGTCATCGGCGAAGAACTTGGTTTCGTTGGAAGTGTAATAATTATTGCAATTCTACTGTTAATAGTGTTACAATGTATCCATGTAGCGAGAAATGCAAAAGATACAAAAGGCATGCTGATTGCAGCCGGAATGGGCTGTCTGATCGCATACCAGACATTCATCAATGTCGGTGTTGCAACCGGTGTTATACCAAACACCGGACTACCGCTTCCGTTTATCAGCTACGGGCTCAGTTCCCTGATTAGTATCTCGATTGGAATCGGAGTCGTGCTAAATGTCAGTATGCAAAAAACAAGCTACTAGGGAAGACTATAATGTTACTTAAGGAGAACCGTACATGAACATCGGTTTAATCGCACATGATGCGAAGAAAAAATTAATGCAGAATTTCTGTATCGCTTATCGGGGGATTATGTCTCATCATGAACTTTATGCAACCGGAACGACAGGACGTATGATTGAAGAGGTTACCAATCTGACTGTCCACAAGTTCCTCGCCGGGCATACCGGAGGAGAGCAGCAGCTCGGTGCCATGATTGAGAGCAATGATCTGGACATGATGATATTTTTACGCGATCCACAGACCAAGAAGAGCCACGATGTAGATATCAATAACATCTTTTCGCTTTGTGATATTCACAATATTCCACTTGCAACCAATCTTGCAACCGCGGAATTGCTGATCAAAGCGTTGGATCGTGGTGACTTAGATTGGCGAGAACTGTTTAAGCACTAAAAAACTATGCGAAGTAAATATTTAACTAGAAATTTAATAATACTTGTACTGTTGGTATTGTTTGTATCTATTGTCTGTATTATCAACAATCACGTAAAGGCAGCGTATCCTGATGTTGATTCCGCTACTTACGTGATCGACCACCTGGTTCATCAATCGGACAATGTTGATTTCCATCAGGAGGACACGATTGTTTATCGTGACGACCGTACCCAGGCGGATTTGTTTCCCGAAGACTATTACGCACTTTTAATCAATGAATCCGACCAGACGGTACTTGCCGCCAAAAATGTACATCAACGTATGTATCCGGCAAGTATGACGAAGATGATGACTGCAATTGTTGTGGCTGATGCCATTGAAGCCGGAACCATTTCACTCGATGATATGGTTGAGATCACACAAAACTATGATCTGACAGCAGAAGATGTTGCCCCCAGCCAGTTGCATCGTGGATATACCATTTCCGTAAAAGACCTGTTGTATGGGCTGATGTTAGAATCCAACAATTATTATGCCCTGTATCTGGCAGAGTATGTGGGTGGGGATATCCAAAGCTTCTGTGACCGTATGAATCAGAAAGCCCTGGAGCTCGGAGCTACAAACACTCATTTTATGAATCCACACGGACTGGACGATCCAAATCACTATTCGACCGCATATGACATGTACCTCATTGTAAAAGAAGTCCACAATCATCAGATCCTACGGGATATTGATGGTTTTGATACATATACTTATACGTTTTATGATTCCAATGGCGCAGCAATTGATACCGAAAGCACCGCAACAAATTTATTTGTTACGGGAGAAGTGTCTCTGCCAGCGACCTTCCATCTGGAATCCTGGAAAACAGGAACGACCGAAGGAGCTGGTAACTGTCTTGCCATGTATCTGACCAAGGACGGTAAGGACTATGTAGTTGTCGCATCATCCGGCAATTCCAAAGCGGACTTATACAATTCTATTATACGTTTATTATGTTTAACAGACTAAGGAGGACATGAGATGCTGGAACTAATTATTGGAGCAAAAGGAAACGGTAAAACACGCAAAATGGTGGAAAGAGCGAACAACGAAAGCAAGCGTACTAGCGGTTCTATCATTTACATTGATAAGAGCAACAAGCATATGTATGAACTTTCTAATGTCATCCGGCTCGTCAATCTGCACGAGTACGATATTCAATCCCCAGATGCCTTTATGGGCTTTATTCAGGGACTGATTTCTTCCAACCATAATGTAACTCACATCTTTTTGGATAACTTCATGATGATGTGTAACATCGAGGCAGATGCACTTGGCGCTGCATTGAAAGAGATTGATAAGATTTCCGAAAAATACAATGTTACATTTGTCATCAGTACTGCCGTGGAAGAATCCATGTTGCCAGCAGAATATGCAGCCAATGTTGTCTGTAAACTGTAAAATACACACAATCAGGTGAGGATATGAAACAACCAAACCGTATTATACAACTGAATAAAGAGATACGTGCAAACGCTGCAACCATAGTTATTGCAGCGGTTTTGCTGTATGTCGTAATCAGCGTCGTATCTTCGCTCAGCAAAGAATCCGTTACGATCTATCAGGTCAGCAAAGGCGATGTCAGCAATGATATTACCTTACAGGGACTTGCAATCCGTGACGAGGTTATCGTAAACACACAGAAATCCGGTTATCTCTGTTACTATATCACCGATGGAGAAAAAGTAAAAAAGAACTCTACTGTATGTACCATTGATGAGACCGGAGAGATCTATAATACTGAAAATAATTCTGACAGCAATTACAACGCACTGTTGTCAAGCAATGACTATGCAAGCATCCGTTCCCTGATATCTTCTTACAAGTTATCATACAGCGATGTAACCTTTTACAACGCGTACAGCTTCGAGACAAGCGCTAACAACAAGGTATTCGAGCTGACAAACGAAGTACTGATGCAGCAGGCAGGCTCCTCTGGACGCGGACTGTCTTCGGTCAGTGCCCCAGACAGCGGGCTTGTAACATATTACATTGACGGATATGAGAATTATCAGATTTCTGAAAAGATCAAAGCTTCCGATTTTGATAAAGCCGGATACGATAAAAAGGCGATGAAATCCGGGGATTATGCAGAAGCCGGTTCCACTATCGTGAAGATCATCCCATCCGAACAGTGGAACATCGTTGCGCCGATCTCACAGGATCAGCTTGCAGAATTGGACGGGCAGTCATATGTGAAGTTCCGTATCAACAATTCGAACTTTACGATTACGATGCCTTTTACAATTATTGAAGGTTCCGATGGCTCTTATATCAACATTGCCATCGATAAATATATGTCAAATTATCTGTCCGAGCGTTTCGTGACTGTGGAACTGATTCAGTCCGATGAGAGTGGTCTGAAGATTCCTTCGTCTGCACTTGTAGAAAAGCAGGTCTATCGGATTCCACTCAGCTATCTGTCTGCAGGCAGTAACCAAAGTAACGAGAACCGTCTCAACCTGCAGCGGACCGATGACAATGGGAACAAAACTATACAGCAGATGCAGCCAAAGATTTATAAGACAGACGAGAAATACGCCTATGTTGATCCAGAAGGCTTTGAGGATTCTGACATTCTGGTCAATATTACCTCGAATGCTACGATTGCAGCATCGTTGTTAGAATTATATCCACTGACCGGTGTTTATTTTGCCAATCAGGGTATTGCAGAATTCCGCCGGGTAACTGTGATTAAAACAATCGACGAATTTGTTCTGATTGAAAGTGGCGAAGAGCTGAAAGCCTACGATAACATCGTGCTGGATGCACAAAGTGTCACAGAAAATCAGCTTATATATTAAAAATTAGAAAGGTCTTGATCAAGATGCTATACGAAAATTATGAACAGGTAGTTGCAAATGTCAAAAAAGCGTGTGAACGCTCCGGCCGAAATTTTCAGGATATTACGATCGTTGCAGTCAGCAAAACCAAACCATTATCCGATGTAGAGGAATTACTTTCACATGGTGTGATGGAATTTGGTGAGAACAAAGTGCAGGAGATGGTTGATAAATACGAACATGTATCCAAACCGGTTCACTGGCACTTAATCGGACATCTGCAGACAAACAAAGTAAAATATATTGTAGATAAGGCATGTCTGATCCACAGTGTGGATTCGGTGCATCTGGCAAAAGAAATTGAGAAGGAGGCTGCTAAAAAAGGGGTAGTTGCAAAGGTTCTTCTCGAAGTCAACATTGCACAGGAAGAAACAAAATTTGGAATCCGGGAGGATGAGGTTTACGCTTTGATTGACGCGATCAAGGATATGCCGCATGTTCATGTTATGGGACTCATGACGATCGCTCCATTTGTGGAAAATCCAGAAGAAAATCGTGTTTATTTCCGTAAAATGCATCAATTATCGCTTGACATAAAATCCAAATGCATTGATAATATTGATATGAGTGTTTTATCAATGGGAATGACCAATGATTATGAAATCGCCGTCGAGGAGGGCGCGACTATGATTCGTGTCGGAACCGCCATTTTCGGTGCGCGAAATTATAATATTTAATTAAGGAGAATAAGGTTATGGCAAAGGATGCAGGTAAAAAGAGTTTTCTGGATTTTTTCAAAGTCAAAAATATAGATGATGATGAAGATGAGTTCGATGACGATCTGTTTGACGACGATGATTATGATGACGATGACGACGATGATTACGAAGATGTAAAACCACGTGCATCGAAATCAAAACCATCTTTCAGCAAGCCAGCTGCACGTTCCGCTTCCAAATACGAAGCAGCTACACAGCAGGCATCGACTACACATCGGAGTACAGCAGGCAGTTCATCCAGTGGCAAACTGGTTGATTTCAAGGACTCCCAGAAGTCTTACAGCAGAAGCTCAGATTTCCGCAACCGTAGTGAAGTATTTGTAATTAAACCACAGGAGACAGATGAGGCACAGTCCGTCATTGATTTCCTTCGTGCAAACAAAACAATCGTGATAAATATTGAGGGCTTGGATGTCGCAGTCGCACAGCGAATCATCGACTATGTTGGCGGTGCATGCTATGCAATGGGAGGCTCTTTGAATGTGGTATCTTCCAACATATTTATTGCAACACCTCAGGATATCGAAGTATCCGGAGATTTGAGAGAGGAATTGGTTGGTCAGGATGCCCTGACACCATACGTACAGTACTAAACGAATAGGGGGGTTGGAAAGTTGCTTACACCAGTTGATATTCAACAGAAGAAATTTCATGTCGGTTTGGGTTACGACAAGAAAGATGTAAACACATTTTTTGACAGTGTTTCAGAAAGCTATGAATCCTTGTATCGTTCAAATGCGGAGTTAAAAGAGAAGGTCTCCATATTAAACGATACATTACAGAATTATCGTTCCAAAGAATCACATCTTGAGAAAAGCTTGAAGCGTGCGGAAAAAGACACCGTAGAGACTATCTCCAATGCAACAAAGGAAGCAAAGGAGATTATTCGTGATGCCAAAATTCAGGCAAACAACATTGTGTCTGACGCAGAGAAACGTCTGGATCGTCTGGAAGATGAGATTGCATTATTAGAAGCAAAATACACCGCTTACAAATCTAATTTCTGTTCGTTACTGAAAAAGCAGTTTGAGTTCTTAGGCGAGCAGGATTTTGATCCATCCTCTATGATTGATGATCGTGCATGGACACTCATGGGTGGCGAGGAGAAACAGGCTTCCGCCTCTGCAGGTGACGGGTTTGGTGCCTACACCGGAGATCCTCAGTTGCGCGATGAATCTACATTGGGTGGATTTAATGGTGGATTTGGCAGTGGCGATACAACCAGCACAAGTGCTGTATATACACAATCTTTAAGTGCCGGAGAGAATTTTGTTGATCCTTTTAAGCCAAAGGAGCAAAAGGATTATAATCCATTTGACGCAAAGGGAAAAGGTTCAGAAGAGAAAAAATCTTCCTTGAAGGTTGCCAATTCCGCGGAAGAACGTAAAAAAATGAAGCGGGCAACTGTCGGAAGCTCCGAAGCTGCAGCAGCAGTTCAAAAAGCAAGGGAAGCCGCTGCTCAGACAGCCAAAGCGCCGAAGCCGGAACCACCAGAGCCAAAACGGGAAGCGCGTCCAGAACCAGAACGTGCTCCAGAGCCGGAAGCAAAACCGGAGCCGACACCGGAACCAGCTCCAGAAAGAAAGCTGGAACCGGAAGTAAAACCAGAGCCAGTTCCAAAAGAGCCAGATATTGATGAGATTCCAACGATTTCTCATTTATCAGTGTCCGACGATGATACAGATACAGAAGAATCTGCAGAGAGCATCGAAGGCGAAGTAGAAGCAAAAAAGAACAACGGACCAGCGTTGATCGGAGAAGGCGAAGACGATGATGCCGAGACCGACGATGATGGATTTGAGTTCATCTAATCAAATATCGTATTACATACAGAAAGAAGAGTTACCATGAAGAATTTAACTGTCCATCTTGATGATAAGCCAATCTACGATATCGTATATGAAGAGAGCTTTGATGCACTTCCCAGTATGATAAAAGAACTTGGCTACAGTAACCGTAAAATCTGTGTGGTATCCGAAAGTCATGTAGCATCCTTGTATTTGGATGCTATATTGCATTCTATCAAAGATGCCTGCACATATACAACATCCTTTGTCTTTCCAGAAGGAGAGGCAAGCAAGAATCTGAATGTTGTCAGAGACCTGTACACCCATCTGATTGAAGAAAAATTCGATCGAAACGATGTACTGATCGCCCTCGGCGGCGGTGTGGTCGGTGATCTGACCGGATATGCGGCCGCAACCTATCTGCGCGGTATCGACTTTATCCAGATTCCAACCAGCCTGTTATCACAGGTTGATTCCAGCATCGGCGGAAAAACCGGTGTGGACTTTGACTCCTACAAGAACATGGTCGGCGCCTTTCATATGCCGAAACTGGTGTATATGAACCTGTCTGTGTTAAAGACATTATCGAACCGCCAGTTTTGTTCGGGTATGGGCGAGATCATCAAGCATGGTCTGATCAAGAATGCCAATTATTTTATATGGTTGAAGGAAAACGAAGCACAGATTGCAGCGCTTGATCTTCCTACCGTTGGAGAGATGATCTACGAAAGCAACGTCGTAAAGAAAAATGTCGTTGAAAACGATCCGACCGAAAAGGGAGAGCGTGCACTGTTGAATTTTGGACATACTCTCGGTCATGCCATCGAAAAATACATGAATTTTGAATTTTTGCATGGAGAATGCGTGCTGATCGGATGTGCACTTGCCAGTATCATTTCCTACAAAAAAGGGAATATTACACAGGCAGAGCTGCGAGATATCCTACACAGCATGAAACCGTACCATGTACCAAAGCTGCCAGCCGACGCGAATTTTGCAACAATCGTATCCTATACGAAAAACGACAAGAAAGCCATCGGTGGAAAAATCAAATTTATTTTGTTAGAGACGATCGGACACGCGTATATCGACATGGATGTAAGCGAGGAAGATATGCTTCTGGCACTCAAAGAATTACAGGAAAGATATCAGGATGAATACTAAAAATAAAATCAAAATCTATATAATACCGATTCTTTGTATCGGTTTGCTTGTTGCATTCGATCAGATCACAAAATTCATCGTACGCACATCCTTTGCGTTATATGAATCACATCCACTGATCAAGAATGTATTTCATTTGACATATATTCAGAATACCGGAATCGCATGGGGCATGTTCAAAAATGGCAGAATAATCTTCCTGATTCTGACCGTCCTTGTGTTGCTTGTCTGTGCAGGTATTTACGCAAAAATTCCAGAGAACAGGCGCTTTACCCCAATTCGTGTCTGTCTGGTGTTCCTTGTATCTGGCGCAATCGGAAATATGATTGACCGTATTTCTTTACATTATGTAGTGGATTTCTTTGATTTCCGGCTGATCAATTTTCCGATTTTTAATGTCGCGGATATCTATGTGACCGTGAGTATGATCGTGTTGATCTTACTGTGTGCATTTTACTATCACGACCACGAAATTGATGTGTTATTCTCAAAATCAAAAAAAGACTAAGATATTACAATATGGAAACTTACGAATTTACAATCGACGCAGCTTCCACAGACATCGGCACGCGACTGGACAAATATCTGACTGAACAGATACCTGACCAATCGCGTTCGTATATCCAGAAGCTGTTAGACGATAATTTCATAACTGTAAATGGCAAATCTGCTAAATCCAATTACAAGCTCCGGGCAGGCGATACGATCACAGTAGAGATCCCGGAAGCAGAAGAATTAGACATCGAACCGGAGAATATTCCACTCGATATCGTCTATGAGGATGATGATATCATTGTCATCAACAAACCGAAGGGCATGGTTGTGCATCCGGCACCGGGACATACAAGCGGAACACTCGTCAATGCCCTGATGTACCATTGTAAGGATTCCTTATCCTCCATCAATGGGGTATTACGACCGGGAATCGTTCACCGGATTGATATGGATACGACCGGACTTTTAGTTGCCTGCAAGAGCGATCAGGCGCATCGTGTATTGTCCGATAAGTTCAAGGTACATGATATTCACCGTGTCTACACAGCGATCGTCTACAATCAGTTTGCCACAGATGAGGGAACGATTAACAAACCGATTACCAGACACAAAACCGACCGCAAGAAAATGGCAATCGATCCAAACGGCAGACATGCCGTCACACATTACCGTGTGATTGAACGGCTAAAGCAGAACTTCTCCCTCGTGGAATGCGAGCTTGAAACCGGACGGACACACCAGATCCGTGTCCATATGGCAAGCATCAATCATCCATTGCTTGGGGATGAGGTGTATGGGCCGAAGCAGAAGCCTTTTGCCACACAGGGACAGGTATTACACGCAGGGGTACTCGGGTTCGACCACCCAATCACCGGAGAATATATGGAATGGCATGCAGACCTTCCAGACTATTTTCAGGAGATTTTGAAGCGGCTTCGATAAACGGACTTTTTTGGCGCTTATAGGATATAAGAAGGGATTTTTATGAACACAATTATCCGGTAACGATTTATAATTTATAAAAAATTTTTCTTGACCTAAAGCTAAGTTTAGGTTGTATAGTAAACACAGAAAGGATGAATAAAGATAGTATTCATCCTTTTTGTGCGAGAAATAATAAGAAAATTTCAGGAGGAACAAACGTTATGTACATTGAGAAAATCAACGGTCCAGAGGATGTGAAGAAGCTTTCAAACAACGAACTTACAAGCTTAGCGGCGGAGATGCGTCAGGTGCTCTTGAAGCGTGCGAGCATCCACGGCGGACATTTCGGTCCAAACTTCGGTATGGTAGAAGCAACGATTGCTTTGCACTATGTATTTGAATCTCCGAAGGATAAATTTGTGTTTGATGTATCTCATCAGACCTACCCACACAAGATGCTTACTGGCAGAAAGGATGCGTATCTTTACGAAGAGCATTACAACGATGTATCCGGCTACAGCAACCCGGAGGAAAGTGACCATGACCATTTTGTGATTGGTCATACATCTACCTCTATCAGCCTGGCTTGCGGTCTTGCAAAGGGACGTGATGTGCGGGGTGAGAGCGGAAATGTGATTGCAATCATCGGCGATGGATCCTTGAGTGGTGGCGAAGCATTAGAGGGACTTGATTTTGCATCTGAGCTGCAGAGCAACCTGATCATTGTCGTGAACGATAACGATATGTCGATCGCAGAAAATCACGGTGGCCTCTACCAGAACTTAAAGCTCCTGCGCGAGACAAACGGACAGGCAGAATGTAACCTTTTTAAGGCGATGGGACTTGACTATGTGTATGTTCATGATGGGAATGATATTCCGGCGTTAATCAAGGCGTTTGAGAACGTCAAGGACAGCGTAAAACCAGTTGTGGTACACATTCGTACCTTGAAAGGAAAAGGCTACAAGCTCGCCGAAACACACAAGGAAGAGTGGCACTGGCATCTGCCGTTCGATATCGAGACCGGCGAGGTAATCGCAGATTTTGGTGGTGAGGATTATTCCAGCGTTACCTGTGACTACTTGATGAAGAAAATGAAAGAAGATCCAAGTGTTGTGACCATCACATCTGCCACACCGACGGTAATGGGCTTCACGGAAGATAAGCGAAAGGAAGCGGGCAGACAATTCGTGGATGTCGGAATCGCCGAGGAAACAGCTGTGGCACTCGCCTCCGGTATTGCGAAAAGCGGTGGCAAACCGGTCTACGGCGTATACAGCACATTTATCCAGAGAACCTATGACCAGCTGGCGCAGGATCTGTGTGTAAACGGCAATCCGGCAACGATCCTGACATTTTCTGCGTCCATCTATGGTATGAACGATGTCACACACCTCGGCATCTACGACATCCCTATGATGGCAAATATCCCAGGACTTGTCTACCTCGCACCAACGACAAAGGAAGAGTACCTTGCCATGTTAGACTGGAGCATCGCCCAGACAGAGCATCCGGTTGCAATCCGCGTACCGGGCGGCGCATTTGTCTCAGACGGAAAGGCTGTCACAAAGGACTTCTCGAAGCTGAACAAGTACGAGATCACAAAGCAGGGCAGCAAGGTTGCAATCATCGGTCTTGGTTCATTCTACGGACTTGGTGTAGAAGCAGCCGAAGCACTGAAAGAATCAACTGGCATCGAAGCAACCATCATCAATCCATATTATATTACCGGTCTTGATGAGGCTATGCTCGAAGACCTGAAGGCAAACCACGATGTGGTTATCACACTCGAAGATGGCATCTTGGACGGTGGTTTCGGTGAGAAGATCACCCGGTTCTACGGAGCTTCTGATATGAAGGTATTGAACTTCGGTATCAAGAAGGAATTCCTCGACCGTTACGATGTAAATGACGTATTAAAGGACAATCATCTGACTGTGGAACAGATCGTGGATGATGTGAAGAAGTGTCTGTAATGTAAATAACGATACACACGGAAAGAGATAATTATTTCTATTGGAATGATTATCTCTTTTTTATTTCATTGCACCAGCAAGAAAAATGGCTTATAATTAAATTATTATTGATTCTGAAGCAGAAAAGCAAGCAAGAAAAACATATATAAATGGAGAACAACATGGCAGATATCATCAGAAAACATATCATATTTCACGGAAGCGTACAGGGTGTTGGCTTCCGGTATTATTCCGAGCACAAAGCAAACCAGCTGCGGCTTACCGGCTGGGTAAAGAACCTCTATAACGGAGATGTCGAGATGGAAGTGCAGGGATCGGAAGCAGCCATCGATGAGCTGGTCACATTCCTCGCCGGACGTCGATTTGTCCAAATCACAGGGATGGATGTCAGGAAGCTGGATGTGGTGGAAGAGGATCGAAAGTTTGGGATTGATTAACCTGCATCCAAAGTTATTTTAACGACACGCAAGAAGCCGCGTATCTGTTATGGATATGCGGCTTTATTGTATTTATGAACTTATTGTGTTCCATGGATATTTTTATTGTTTCTTATAAATGTTTGTAGTAAAATTAATTTATATTGGTGGGGATTATTATTGGGGAGATTTTATAATAATCTGAAATTTTCTTAAATAAAATCCAAAAAAGTGATTACAAGTCCGTTTTTTTGTACAAGTGATAGTGTATTATGTATACAAATGGTTCAAACAAATATTTTAATAATAAATCAAACGAAAGGAGGATCTGAAAATGAGATTTCAATTATCATTCAACCTAAAAAGTTGCGTCTTATCCATAGACTATCGTAGAAGTCTTCTGTCATTCATCAAGCATTGCCTGTCAAATGCAAACGACGGTAAATACTTTCCCGACTTCTATGGACCAGCCAAAGAAAAAGCTTTTTGTTTCTCGACTATCTTTGACCAGCCAAACTACACATCAGATCATATTGAGGTTACAAGCCCGAAAATGTCAATGGTATTTTCCACCCCAGATACGAGAACTGGATTTATTCTGTATTCAGCATTTGCGGCACAAAAGGGAAAATCATATCCTTTACCATTGGAAAATCGTATGACTTTAACCCGAATAACCCAATTAAAAGAAGATGTCGTTCGAGGCAATAAATTATTAGTCAAAATGAGCGAGCCATTGTGCATTCGGAGTCATAATCCTGAAACAAACAGAGACTGGTACTATTCCTGTAAAGCCAGAGACCAGTTTATGTCAGAATGCCAGAGAGTAATTTCATATGAATTACAGCGTGCCGGCTTCTCAGAGAGCTTATCTCAGGTATCAATGACACCAATAAACGCCAGAAGCATCGTCGTGAAACATTATGGAATCAACATTGAATGTTCCATTGGGGATTTTGAATTAACTGGAAATTCTGCGGCTTTGGACTATCTGTTGAAAGCAGGAATTGGATCTCGCCGATCCAGTGGCTTTGGAGTTGCAAAAATAATCGCTCAGGAGGAGGTGTAACTAGACTATGAAAGCAACAATAGAACATCCGTTATATGACACATTGCTTCTTCCAACCGAATGGCGCTATTCCGCAGCAATTGTTGGTTTAATTCGTTTTTTTGATTTCATCGAAGAGACGGAAGGCAAGAAGCTATATACATATACAAATAATGAGGATAAAGATCGATATGTTGTGTATTCCGATATAGGCGGCTACATACAGGGTATTCTATATAACAGCACAGATCTAACAGAAGAACGATACTTACTATTTTGTGAAAACTGGTATGGCAGAGAATTTCGACACCGAAATGTAGAATGGTTGTTAACACATATCAAAGAATTTTCACAAGATAATATAAATGATATTAATTCTTACCTAAATGGAACTTCTTCTAATACAGTTATGAAAAAAATATTTAACGGCATGAAATTCGATGGAACAAACACAGACACCATCCTTAATCTAATCGACGAACATCGTCTGGAACTAATTAAAGAGACATTTCGAAATAAACCGAATATGTATAAAAATTTTGCAAATATAAATAAACTATTGTCTAACTCGAATCCCCATTGTCGTTTGCTTGGCTATGATCTTGATGAAGGCAAAAAGAACAAATCAGTATCTTACTATTTTGATACTTCTACATTTATTGCAAATGATATATTTGAATTTGATTTTATACCATTTGCATTTACATTTGCAGATCCGGGACTTTTTGCAAACTGCAACACTTCCATCAATGCGCTTATCAAATGTAATGATCAACTAAACGAACAGTTGAATGTGAAAAAACAGATTATAAACAATAGCATTATTTACAATGGATATCTAACAACGCTAATTAAAGCATTGTTAAAATCCAATGATTATTTAAACTGCGATATTGAAATTATATACAAAGAGCAAGAGCATAAATCTTTCGATACCCTATTTATTCGAAAACAATCATTACAGAAATTGAAAGAACTATATGGAACCTATAATCTTCGATATATCTACAAAAACAAAAAAGATACACTTAATGTAGAAGAAGAGATCATTCGCTGTTGCTTGAATAATATGTATCTGGACAAGCTTCTGGAACAACTATTATTACTAAGTCGAATAGATACAGAGAACAGAATTTTACAAATTATACAACCATTAATAAAAATCAATGTAGAGTGGAAAGGAGATTCATCTATGCAAGATAAAGTAAAACGAGCTCATGCAGCTGGATATCGAGTTGGACAGGTTTTATTAAGCAAAAATAATGGCGCGAACAAAGTGAAAGGTTATAAAAACAAACTCACAAATGCTATTATTGCACACGATCGCGACCGGGTACTTGAAATCTTATTGCAATTATCAAGCACCCAAACTGACACAATTAATTCCAATGGCACAAACCAAATTGGAGACTTCTCTACCATTTATGATATTCTTGACACCCCAGATAATTGGTCTGATATCGCAATCAGCTTTACAAGTGCTATGATTCCAGGTTCTAAAAAGGAAAAGGAGGAAAATTAATATGAAGAAAAGTGCTTTAACATTAACAGTTGTTGCCAATATAACAAGTAATTACGGAGAGGGACTCGGTAATGCGTCCAATGTTCAGAAAATCTATAAGAATCAAAAAGAATATGCTATACGAAGCAGAGAAAGTCTCAAAAATGCTATCTGCGTACAAGCAGGTTTATATGACGATTTAGAAACAGTCTTAGATAGCGTGGCACAGAAAAAAGTAACTGAAGAATTAAATGTTTCTAATTGTCGTGCTTTGGAAGGCGGCTATATGTCTACCAAAGGGGAATCTTACATCCGAAATAGTTCGTTCTATTTGACAGATGCCATTGCTGTCGATTCACTCATTAATGAGTTACGTTTTCATAATAACCTATATCTTGCAAACACATATGCAAAAGAAAATAATCTATGTATTCAAAGCAAAACAGACAAAACAGGGCTTAATCCATATCAATATGAATACGATAAATCGTTGAAGGTTTATAGCATCACAATTGATTTGGATAAGATCGGAGTTGACGAGAATTTCCACGCAGAAGCTGATAATTCAGAAAAAGCATTTCGTGTAAATGCTATCTTAGATGCAATCGCCAACCTTTCCCTGATCGTAAAGGGAAATCTGGATAATGCCGAACCATTATTTGTAATCGGCGGTTTATCCTGCAGAAAAACACATTTCTTCGAAAATGTGGTGAACGTAAAGAACGCATCCCTGATTCTTGAAGATGGCATCAAAGAAAAACTGCACAGTGAGAAGGGAGACTTCCAGGCCGGCGTTTTGAAATGCGGTATTTTTGCAAATGAGAATGACATTGTCAGAGAATTAAATGCTATGCAGACTGAAGATTTCTTTAAGCAGCTTAAAGATCAGGTTAACTCTTATTACGCATAGTAAGGGGGATTTTTTATGAAAGCACTACGCATCAGGCTCACACAGACTTCCGCGAATTACCGAAGAGAAGAGACGATTGATAACCGTATGACATATCCTTTGCCTCCTTATTCAACCGTTATTGGAGCGATTCATAAGGCTTGTGGATTTACCTCTTATCATCCTATGGATATAAGTATCCAGGGGGATTATCAGAGCATGCAGAAAGAAGTCTATCTTGATCATTGCATATCAAATTTTCTGCAAAACGACAGAGGTATCCTTATCAAGATGTGCAACAGTCAAACTATATCAAATGGATATGTGAAGGTCGCTGTTGCAAAGAAATCGCAAGGGAACGATTTTCGCAAGGGGGAATATATCGACGTATATCATCCCGAATATTTAGACGAATATCGTGCACTCAAAGATCTGGCAGATAAGATAGGCTCTTACAAAAAGGATAAATTAAAACCTTTTCTTGAGCATGTAAAAAGGCACCGGCAATATTTAAGCGATTTGAAAAAGGATCTGAATCCTTCCGCTGAGCAGGCAAAGATTCAGGCACTTTCAAAGCAGGGAGCCAAGTGGAAAACCATAGAGAAGAATGTTAAAAGGAATGTAGAAACGTATGAGAGAGAACATTACAAATATCCTATATCTCTTTTTCGTACTCTGACTACTGCACCGAAAACGTACGAGACACTTTATGGAATTACATTGATTTTACATATTCACGCAGATGATGATACCCTTGCCTGTATCTATGATCACATTGATGATCTTACATCAATTGGTAGAAGCGAAGATTTCGTAAATGTAGAAGAGTGCAGCTATACAGAATTGAGGGAAATCAATTGTAACTGTAAGTGTTCAAATCACATATATATGCCTTTAGATACATTTAATTATGCAAAAAAAACACATAGTATAAACCCTAATAATCATACAGACATTCCATCTTGTGTAACAGCTTATCTTCTTAATAAAGACTATATATTAAAAGATAACAAACGTATATTTAACAAAAAATTAGTATGCTATATGTCAAAATTTAATATATTTGCCTCTGTACCTGGTATATATATGGATGACTGTTTAAACATTGTAGCACTTGTGTAGCCTATTATTTAACCAAATTGGAATAATTGGTAAGGGTGGGAAAAATGACAAAAAAAGACTTTGAAAAAATAATAAATACGTTTTGGGCAAAATCACCTGACATAAACAATAACGCCGAAACTATTCAAGAGCATACACAAATTGTTATGGATGAGGCTGCCAAGCTATATAATATTGGATACATTTCCAAGAATATTTACAAATTACTATCCTACGCATGTCAAAAGCATGATTATGGTAAGGTAAATCAACAAATGCAGATACGTTTGCACAACAAAAATGTAAATTTTAATCAAGCAAAAGAAGTACAACATAATATTTTATCCGCATTATTTATTAATGAATCAGATTTTGCTTGCGAGGATGATTATATAGTCGTTTTATATGCCGTACTATTTCATCACCAAAATCACTATGACACTTCTTCCCCCGCATCTATTTTATCTTATTCATCAGATTTAATAGATGCCTTTAAAGAAGAATACAAAGATATAATACCTGTTGATGTTAACTATAAAGCACTTAGTATAATTAATGATTTTACAGAATATCAAAATCAAGAGGGTTCTTTTAACATATCTATACATGACATAAATTTGTACAATAAAATGACCCTCATGAAAGGATTGCTTCACAAGTGCGACTACAGTGCAAGTGCGCATCTTCCATGTGAATATAAGAACGATTTTCTTACAGGTTCTCTGAACGATTTATTACACACTTGGGGACAATCTGCATCCTGGAATGAATTACAGATATTTATGCAGGAAAATTCCGATAAAAATGTCATTGTAACTGCGCCTACCGGAAGCGGAAAGACAGAGGCAGGATTATTGTGGGCTGGAAACAATAAATGTATCTTTGTTCTTCCATTAAAAACAGCAATCAATGCCATGTATGAACGAATTGGAAAAACTATATTGCAAAATCACAGCCTCGATTCTCGGCTTGCCTTACTACATTCTGATACACAAACCTATTATCTTACAAATAAAGATGACAACACAGATATTGATAATGTGCTTACTTATGTGACTGCAAGTAAGCAATTATCGCTTCCAATTACCATTTCAACGTTGGATCAGATATTTGATTTTGTACTAAAGTATTATGGATATGAATTAAAGCTTAGTACATATTCATATTCCAAAATCATCATTGATGAAATTCAGATGTACTCACCAGATCTGCTTGCATATCTGGTTCTGGGCGTCAAAAAGATCATAGAATTCGGTGGAAAAGTAGCAGTTCTGACCGCAACACTGCCTCCATATGCAAGAAAGAAACTGGAGGAAGTTATGGGAGAAGACGTAGTATGTAATAGCTTTATCAATACAGTAAAACCCAGACATAATGTGAAGGTTATAGACTCTACCTTAAATGCTGATGATATTCTAAGATTTTGGGAAGAAAAGAGAGCAGCGGAGAGCTGCAAAATTCTTGTTATCTGTAATCGTATTAAAACCGCACAAAGATTATACACAGAGCTAAATTCTGCCGAAATAGCTAATATTCATTTGCTTCATAGCCGATTTACTCAGCAGGATCGTTCAAAAAAAGAGGTTGAAATTCTACAAACAGGAAAAACAGCCACAAACGCGCACGAAATATGGATTGCAACCTCTGTTGTCGAAGCAAGCTTAGACATTGATTTTGATTATCTATTCACAGAATTATTGGATCTATTTTCTTTATTCCAGCGGTTTGGGCGAGTGAACAGAAAAGGGGTAAAGTCCATCGCTGAAACAAATTGCTTTGTATATACGCAATTACAGGATTCTGATTATATGAATCCAGAAGAAAAAGATTTGTTAGTGAGATTTCAATCCGCAATGAATGATCAGTCAATAGATCCTGTTATCTATCATTATTCAAAAAAGGCAATTGAAACTGTATCCGGTATATTAAGTGAGCAAGAAAAGAACAATTTAATCGAACATTACTTGTCCTATGAAAATTTAATTGATTCCAGGTATGATGCAAAATATTGTAGAATGTATGAATATCTAAATGCATTACTGCTAAATGAAAAAGATAAAGACACAATAAGAGATATTCGAAATATTGATATTATTCCATATTCTATTTATGAAGCTCATAAATATGAATTTGAACATATAGAGCATATTATTAAATCAAGCAATCGCAGTTTGGAAGAAAGAATCAATGCGATAAACTCTATCCAGAACTATATTGTTTCGATTCCTAGTTATTTTTCGAAAAATGAAGAATATATCGAAAGGAAATTTTATATCAATCGATATACAGCCATTCCAATTCTTCACTGTGATTATTCATATTCAATGGGATTTGTAGATGTAAAACTTCCTGAAAAGGATGCATACGCTTGTAGCCATTTTATCTGACAGAAAGGAGCTTCTATGACTAAGGAAGAAATAAGTGGAATCATGATTTACTACTATTATGTATGTAAAAAAAAATTATGGTATTATCTCCACGAAATAAGAATGGAAGCCGGGAATGAAAATGTGGAACTCGGAAAACTGCTTGATACATCTTCTTACGATCGAGACAACAAACACATCATGATCAACGGCGTAATCAATATTGATTTCCTGCGTGGCAATCATGTATTACACGAGATTAAGAAGAGCAAAAGCATTGAAGAAGCAAGCATCATGCAGGTAAAATATTATTTATATTATCTGCATCAACGTGAAGTGACCGATATCAGTGCCAAAATTGATTATCCACTCTTAAAACAAAGTATCACTGTCGAACTGAATGATGAGGATTTTCCTATTATAGAAAATGTCTTAACTGATATATTAGATTATGCAGCTTCCGAACAAACACCACCGAAAGAAGAGACTGCGATATGCAAAAAATGTGCTTATCACGACCTTTGCTATATTTAATGAAAGGGGATATACATGGAAGAAACCTATTATATTTTTACAAATGGAAGCCTTGCCAGAAAAGATAATACGTTACGTTTTGTATCAGAAGATGGAAATAAACGGGATCTTCCGATTGAGAATATTTCAGATATTTACATTTTTTCGGAAATAAATCTGAATATCAGCTTGTTAAATTTACTGTCTAAAATGGGAATTTCCGTTCATTTTTTTAACTATTATCAGTACTATATTGGCAGTTTCTATCCAAAAGAGCAGAAACTCGCAGGCAAATTATTAACACAGCAGGCGGAGCATTACTTAAATCCTGAAAAACGACTATTCCTTGCACAAGCGTTTATCAATTCCGCTTCCTGCAATATATTTCGAAATCTCAGATATTACAATGGACGCGGCAAAAATGTGCAACCTTACATGGATCAGATCGTTGAATACAGAAAATACATACCGAAAACGGAATCCATTACCGAACTGATGGGAATTGAGGGAAATATCAGGAAAACATATTATCAGGCTTGGAATACCATCATTGACCAGAATATTGATTTCAGCAAACGGGTGATGCGCCCACCAGATAATATGATCAACAGCTTGATTTCATTTGTCAATTCACTGATATATACAAAGGTTTTAACAGAAATCTATAAAACGCAAATAAATCCAACGATTAGCTATTTGCATGAACCAGGTGCGAAACGATTTTCCCTTGCATTGGATATTTCAGAAATATTCAAGCCTTTGATTGGTGATCGATTAATCTTTTCGTTACTAAATCGAAACCAAATAACTGAACAAAGCTTTGTAAATGAACTTAATGGTTTACAGCTGAAAAAATCGGCTGTTCAAACGATTGTAGAAGAGTTAGATACTCGTCTGCAGACAACCATTAAACATCGCGATTTGAACAAGTATGTATCTTATCAATATTTAATGCGACTTGAAATTTTCAAGCTGATCAAACATTTGACCGGAGAGAAGGAGTACACCGGATTTGAAATATGGTGGTAGGAAAGGAGCGATTGCTCATGTATGTTATTCTTGTTTATGATATTGTCACAGATGATGCAGGAAAAAAGATTCTCCCGAAAGTATTTAAGATATGCAAAAAATATCTGACGCATATCCAGCATTCGGTGTTTGAGGGCAATATCAGTACGCCTAAAATAACAGCTCTGAAGAATGAATTGAAGCAGTTTATCCGCAAAGATGTGAACTCCGTTATTCTCTTTTCCTCCCGTGATGAGCGATGGCTGAAAAAGGAATTTATTGGGCTTAATGATGATAAAACATCCCGTTTTATTTGATTTGTCGATCTGAAATATCGAAAAAAGTATTGCACATCGACAAAATACGTAATTACTTAGTAAATATAGAAATAACTCTGTATTTATAAAATTTTTTTGATATACTAAATATGTATAATATCGAGGTCGACAAAAAGGTGGTGTTTTAGCCGCTGATATTAAGATCTTGTGATTATACGGGTATAGATTTAACCAGAATGGAATGTAAAGTGCACATGACTCTGTATACTTTGCTTTGTTCAAAGAGTATAGATTTAACCAGAATGGAATGTAAAGTTTGATTCTCAATTACGCTGTCAGGAACGTGTGCATGTATAGATTTAACCAGAATGGAATGTAAAGTGCTATTTTTGAAGTATCACCAGTCTTGAAATACTGGTATAGATTTAACCAGAATGGAATGTAAAGACCACCTGCCACATTCGTCTTTCCGTCCTAGCGTACGTATAGATTTAACCAGAATGGAATGTAAAGTTTCAAGCGAACGCATCATAAACCGACGCACCATTGGTATAGATTTAACCAGAATGGAATGTAAAGATAATTGGGGAAGATGCAAGAGTTGTAGAGCCTCTAAGTATAGATTTAACCAGAATGGAATGTAAAGAAGAAGATGCAGAAGAATATGCAGATCATAGCGGGTATAGATTTAACCAGAATGGAATGTAAAGGCAATCAGCCCGATCGTTACACTTGCTATCTGCCCCGTATAGATTTAACCAGAATGGAATGTAAAGGCTTGCTAAACGAGATGTAGAATAAGCCGATTCATGTATAGATTTAACCAGAATGGAATGTAAAGCTGGATAGGGGGAAAGGGGGCGAAGGGCAGGGGGTTGTATAGATTTAACCAGAATGGAATGTAAAGCCAACAAGTGGAATTTTAACACTCTGTCTATAACTGGTATAGATTTAACCAGAATGGAATGTAAAGTTCTTGTAATCAAGATTGATTGCAGTCTGCAAAACCGTATAGATTTAACCAGAATGGAATGTAAAGTAATTACGAAGTTATCTTGCACGTAATAAGGATTTTGTATAGATTTAACCAGAATGGAATGTAAAGATACACGGATTGAAGATAGCGCATTGACTGAGTATCGTATAGATTTAACCAGAATGGAATGTAAAGGACCGATGATGTATGATCTTGGCTACTCAAACAACGTATAGATTTAACCAGAATGGAATGTAAAGTGCCAACGGCGATACGTCGGATATTAGCACGCTTAGTATAGATTTAACCAGAATGGAATGTAAAGTTACTGTCGAGGGTGATACTATCAATAATGATGTAGTATAGATTTAACCAGAATGGAATGTAAAGCAATTTCCGGCTTAGTAAGTCTACTAAACTTCATAAGGTATAGATTTAACCAGAATGGAATGTAAAGTGAACAGATCGTCAATAAACAGAACACTCACATTCGTATAGATTTAACCAGAATGGAATGTAAAGGACTTGGGATAGCGCTTTTGGAAGCACAGGCTACGGGTATAGATTTAACCAGAATGGAATGTAAAGCTTTTTATCGAGAAAGATAATCGGTCGTATTCCATGTATAGATTTAACCAGAATGGAATGTAAAGTCTGAAGAATATTGACACACAAGTACTATCTCTGAGTATAGATTTAACCAGAATGGAATGTAAAGATTAAAGGCTCTGCATCGACTGTCGTTGATAAGTCGTATAGATTTAACCAGAATGGAATGTAAAGGAAGTTAGATATACATGTTTTCATTTGCCGCTTGTTGGTATAGATTTAACCAGAATGGAATGTAAAGAACTGTGACAAATGTACAGGAGAATGCAAGCGACATGTATAGATTTAACCAGAATGGAATGTAAAGTCATTGTATATCCAAGCGGGTATGAGCAGCTTGAGAGTATAGATTTAACCAGAATGGAATGTAAAGATCAGCGTGATCCAGTGACAGCCGCCTCCTGATACGTATAGATTTAACCAGATTGGAATGTAAAGACAGGAATCAGACCCGCAACGAAGAACACCATAAGCGTATAGATTTAAACCACAATGGAATGTAAAGAACAAAGCTGACATAGATGTGATTGATTATATCTTCGTATAGATTTAACCAGAAAATAGATATAGCTACGGAAAGGGAATTTGAACCCTCGACACTATAAATTTAATCAGATTGGAATTATAATAACACAAAAGGAGCCCCACCCATGAAACTTTTCCACAAAAAATCACACACCACCTACAACCCAGCCGAGAAAACACCTGTCATCAAATGCAGCATCTGCACAGGAGAGCAGGTGGCTGGATTTCAGGATAATGCCACAAAAGCATTTGAGGACATTATGCTGATTCAAGATGCATCAGATCTTGCGCATTTCCGGGAAATGTATGATATAATCGGTGACATCAAGAAGATTTATTAGCCCGATATTATACCGGGATTTATAGGAAAGGATCTAGTCATATGTCATACATAACTACTTACACCGGAAAACATTTTGATCCGGTCAATCCGGATGCATCCCTTCTTTGTATCGAAGATATCGCGCATGCATTGTCGCTTTTGTGCCGCGGAAATGGGCACGTACAGACCTTTTTCTCGGTCGGACAGCATTGCATTGCCTGCGCAAAAGAAGCGCAGGCACGCGGGCTGTCAGCACGCCTGGTTCTTGCGTGTCTGATTCATGATGCAAGCGAATGTTATATGTCGGATGTTCCTCGTCCATTCAAGCAGACCTTGCCGGAATATAACCGGCTGGAAGATCAATTGCTTGATATGATTTATATGCATTTTCTTGGAAGTACATTAGATAATGCTGAACAGGAAATTCTGAAGGATATCGATAATGCAATGCTATGGTACGACCTTACATATCTGTTACACGAGAAACAGCCTATACCGAAACCACAGGTTTATGATGAACCAGATTATACAGTCCGACCATTTACAGACGTAGAAGAGGAGTATTTACAGATCTATCAAACTTTTATCCAGAAACTTCATTAATATCTTATAAACACACCAAACTTCTGAAAAATAGCAAGAGCCTCCTATCATAATTAGATAAGCGGCTCTGATTATTCTTTACCACTTTTTTCTTCTCAAATGTTTTTCCCATGTTTGATTCTCCTTTGTTTGATTGTATATAGTTTCTTTGTTATCCTGATTAAACACAAGTATCTTAACATACATTTTCCCGGAAAGAATATCATAGCTTTGTGGTTATTTGCGAATAAATGGAACTGTTTTTTACATTTGAAATAAATGGCACATTCCCACGACAAATAATAAATCTACAGGTGGAATAGCAGAAGTCCCTCCATATGTTTGCTTGTAAATTTATTCGCAAAACTCAGGTTTTACGAAATTATCTATTGATTTATTACCAGAGTAGTGGTATCCTAGAAATATAGAGAAATCAACGCTTTACAGGCATTGGGAGGTTTTTATCGTATGGCTGATATTACTTATCATGAACAGGAAGAACAACACAATCTGGATTTGATTCGGAATGTGTGCAATGATCTTCCGGACTACGTCAAGCGGTTCGTCCGTGGTGTCCAACAGACAACGTCGCCGCGAACCAGATTGGGCTATGTACGTGACATCAAAATATTTTTCGAATATATATGTGAGGTCTATACCGAACATCCTTGTGATACGCCAAAGGATGTCTCTCTTGACGTCCTGTCGTCCATAGATACATTTTTCATCGAGGACTATCTGGATTACCTCCAGAAATACGAAAAGAACGGTCGTATATATACGAATGGCAAATCTGCGCTCAAGCGCAAGCTCTGCGCCCTGAGTGTCCTCTTTAATTACCTGTATAAGCACGATATGCTGCAGGAAAATATATTTGATAAGGTGGATCGTCCCAAACTGCCGGAAAAGGCAATTACACGTATGGATGCGGATGAAACGGCGAATTTCCTTGATACAGTTGAATATGGAACCAATCTGACTGACCGCCAGCTCAAATTTCACGAGAAATCCAAGGTACGTGACTTAGCAATCATGACGCTCATGTTATCCACGGGCATCCGTATCTCCGAATGTGTCGGTCTGGATCTGAACGATGTGGATTTTAAGAATACATGCATCCGTGTGACCCGAAAAGGTGGCAAGGAAGCAATCGTCTATTTCAGTGACGAGGCGGTTGAACCTTTACAGGAATATATAGAGGAACGCAAGAAACTCACGCCTGCCAAAGGCTCAGAAAATGCACTCTTCCTCTCCTCCCACCACAGTCGAATCAATGTTCGAACGATACAGAACATGGTGAAGAAATATTCACAGATTGCGGTCCCTCTGAAGCATATTACGCCACACAAGCTTCGTAGCACCTATGGTACCGCATTATATCAGGAAACCTCCGATATTTATCTGGTTGCCGATGTCTTAGGCCATTCTGACGTAAATACAACCAGAAAGCACTACGCGGACATGGATGATTACCGCAAGCGCCGCGCCAGAAATACCGTACAGCTCCGGGAACATAATACAGTAAAATAAGTAAAAAAAATTTTTTGTAAACAAATTGTAAAAACGTACTTTATTCCGGAGTTAAGTAAATTTTTTGTTTTGAGCATTTTTTTCAAAAATGTACTTTATCCGACTTAAGTAAATTTTTTAATTTGGGTGTTTTTTTCAAAAATGTACTTTATTTTATAAAAAAATGGAGCGGTCAATTTCAAAAACCGCTCCATAATTTTTATATAAAATGACTTCTTTTTCTCCGTCGTCCTTTACAGAATATACATGACTCCATATGACGTTTCTGATACATGATCTTCTGTTTTGGTGTACATGTATATCTATGATTTGGATTCTTAGGGCAATTCCACCATACCGGTATGGTACAGTTGTCTCCAATTTGATCCGGCTTGGCGAGAAGATAATTATTCACAAAATTCCACTCTTTCATAAGATCTTTATGAAGTACATCGAAGGAATTATATCCCTGCAGCACTCTTCGACCGGCACAGTACGGGCAATCTACATTTCCGACTCCAGTACGATCTCTGACTGCACAGGCGTATTCCCCTTTACATACCGGACAAATCCAATTTATGATCGTAGATTGTCTTTTCAATACATCCGTAGGTTTCTTTTTGTTGTTGAATGACCATTCCTTGACAAACTCCGGATTAGTGTCCACAAGCGAATTATAACCAACAAGCACCTTTTTCCCTGAACAGTACGGGCAGTCTACATTTCCTGCTTCGGTTCGGTCTTTGATTGCGCAGGCATACTCACCGTCACATACCGGGCAAATCCATTTTTTACGTAGCCACGATACTTTCAATACATCCGCAGGCTTATCCTCGTTATTAGGCGACCACTCTGCCGCAATCTCCGGATCGGTATCCACAAGCGAATTATAACCAACAAGCACCTTTTTCCCTGTACAGTACGGACAGTCCGTATTTCCGGCTTTGGTTCGGTCTTTGATTGCGCAGGCATACTCACCGCCACATACCGGACAGATCCATTTTTTACGTAGCAACGATACTTTCAATATATCCGCAGGCTTATCCTCGTTATTAGGCGACCACTCTGCCGCGATCTCCGGATCGGTGTCTACAAGCGAATTATAACCAACAAGCACCTTTTTTCCTGTACAGTACGGACAGTCTGCATTTCCGGCTTTTGTTCGATCTTTGATCATACATGTATATTCCCCGTTGCATGTAGGACAAATCCACTTTTCGGACAACCACGATCGTTTCAATACATCCGCAGGTTTATTCTCGTTATTCGGCGACCATTCAGCTGCAATCTCAGGGTCTGTGTCCACAAGCGAGTTAAACCCCGGCAGCGCCCTTTTTCCTGCACAATACGGACAGTAATCATCATCTTCATCCCGGTCCTTAATTTCAGCCATGAATTCCCCGCTGCAGACTTTACACTGCCAGATTGCATAATAGGAAGATGTTGCTGCAAAATCTGTAACCAAACGGTCATTTTTGTCAGACCATTCCTTTGCAAGCCCCGGTTTTACATCTGCGAGAGAATTACAGCCCGGAATAACAAGCCGGTTGTCACATATAGGACATTTAAACTTTCCAGCATTTACAATCTGGTATATGGGCTGGATAAACGAGTGATTTTCTTCACATTTCCAATGAACAGCCTGATTCGACATATACGCATAACTGTTAAATGGTCGCGCATTCTTTTCAGTATCATAATATGGTTCTAACTCAGGCATAACATCAAAAAGCCGTTTCTTAAAATTATAGTTTTTGCAGACCGGACAACCACCCTGTCCATAAGACCGGGTACGAAAAGTTGCTTCCCATCTGTGTTCCTGATTGTTACGGCAGATCCATTTGACGATCCTATCACTGTGTCTGGCTATGGTGTATGGATCAATTTCGTTTGCAGGATCATATTCATCCATGATCTCAGGATATGTGGCAGCAAAACTGTTTTCCCTCTTTACAGCTTTACCGGCACAGTACGGACATCCATTTGAATCATGAACTTTGATACTTCTAAGTACCGAATCAAGATATGCTTCATAATCCTCGCCACATTTATCACAGGTAAAGATCATCCGTTTTGTCTTACACGTTTTACTGTCCTTGATATCCATGATGTCAAACCCATTTTTCTCTTTGCTAAAGATTCTCTGCAACACAGGGAATTCCTCTGCGTAAGCCTTCGTTCGCACCTCACCGGTACAAGCCGGGCATGGATTAAATGCATAACCGTCTTTTAATACAGTAATACGGGCAGCGACAGACGCTTTCCAACCATACCCGCATTCCGGGCACAGCCAGTTAACCGGCTTATTGTAGGATACTGACAGCTTATCCGTGTCTATCCCGTTGTTCTTACTAAAATCGTAATATCTCCTTGCTTCAGGAACAAGCGTAAACAGATCTGTAATGCCTGCAACAACCTCTGTGCGGTTCTCACAGCACGGACACCAGCCTTTGCTCAAATTTCTGGAACTGATCTGTGCCTGCCATTCATACCCGCATTCCGGACATGACCACCATACTGTCATTTTGCTCGTCACATAGATCTTTGAGGCGTCGATGTCCTGATTCTTTCCGTAATTCCACTGTTTCATCAGCTTCGGGACCTGATCTACAGTTGTCCATGTAGCTTTCCGGCACTCCGGACATCGTGGAGAGCGCCTAAAATCATTCAGCAATTTTTGAAAACTGTGCCCATTTTTACAATGAAACCAGTATTTCTGCCTTGCATGTAAAAGTTCTGTTTCCGGATTCACACCCTCGTTTTTTTCAAAGTCCCACATATCCGCCGCCTCTTTGCACTGGGTAAAAAAGTCGTTTTCCCCCTTGATGATCTGTCTGCGGTTTCCTTTGCTGCAGAACGTACATCCATATGGAGATTTATCCGGGATCAAAAATACCTTCTTCTGGTAAATATGGTTTGGTTTATCCGGACAGCGCATATATACGATCTTCGTGGACTTAAACGAAACATTATCCGGCGTCAAACCGTTATTCCGTTCATCCACCCAATATTTAGATGCTTCCGGATTATATTCACGAAATGTCATTTTGTCACCTCATTTTTATTCCTGAATACTGTCAAATAGTCCCTGTATCACGTTGCTTTTGGACTTTACGACCGTATCCGAATGAATGATCTCTGACTCAAGCACTTCCTCTTTTATAATCCCCTGTGTATTCTGCAGAAAGCCGCTTTTTTTCAGCAGTTCGTTTGCAATCTCCGGGTAGATATAGGTATCAACCACCTTTTTATACGCTGCATTTTCCTGCTTCATATCCCTGAGTTTTTCGCTTTGATCTGCAATCTGATTTTCGAGGTCTGCGATCCGGCTGCTGAGTTTCTTTAATTCCGCCATGTTTTCACTGTTCTTTCCTTCAAGCTTCTTATTTTTCTGGAATACCTCAACTGCCCGGCTGCTTACTGCCTCATAATACCGGTCAAGTTCGGTAAGAGCCTTCGTCAAAGCCTTCCTGCCACTGTTTCTTGCAAGAAAGCTTTCTACATCGAGTGTCTTGTAAGCAGATAAAAAGCTGGCACCCATCTCCTCTCCGGACGACCGCAATGCCTCGATATGCGCCACCGCAGGCTTATTGCGCCGTAAAATATAGTCCTGATATTCCGGATAGCCGTTTTCCCGGATAAATGTGCAGATTTCAGGCAGCTTTAACCTTTTTCCATCCCGTACACATACCGTCTCGTAATACTCATCTATAAGTCTTAACAGATCCTCGTCACCGATTATTTTCTTTCGTCCCATGGGTTTGCTCCTTTCTCTATATCATGCGCAAGCTTTTCATTACAAAATTCCTGATAGGAATAGGAACTTGCCTTTAATTTAAGCAGTGCGCTCCCGATATCTTCTGTCTTTCCCATACCTTTTCTGACAAGTGCGACCGCTTCAGCCAAGTGTTCCGTATCCGCTTTTATATGCCGCTTATAGACCGATGCCAAAGAGAAATAGCTTTCTCCCTTGTTCCTGTAATAGCCGCATTCCAAGCAGTATCCGATCTCCCCACGCGGTCCGACTGCACACTGGCAGTCGGATATATCCTTGTTCATCATCTTTTCGGAATAACACCGTCCACCGTCATGCAGTTCAACATACCGGTCTGATCTTACCGGCAGGTGCTGTGCCGTGCTTACTTCATAGGATGCAGTTCCCTTTGTGATAAGCCGGTACTGCCGGTATGTCCGGCACTCGATCAAATTGGTGAGATTTGAATAATAATGTGCCGCCATATTGATGTCACTGTGTCCGGCAAGCAGCATGGCTGTAAGCGGTGTTCCGCCCTCTGCAATAATGTTGATAAGGGCTATATGCCTAGTATCCCCAAGGTGGAGGTAATTGATCTCTCCTTTGTGCAGATGCCCCTGTTCACTGCTGACCACCCTGAAGCCATATATCCCTTCAATCACTTCCCCGTAAAAGTACCGGAGGATCGTATTAAAGTTGATATAGGTCAGATACCGGCTGTTTGAGTGCTTTTTCTGCTTCCACTTTTTGTAATGGGTATCAGACACAAACAGCGTATGGATATCGGTATTGTCATATTCCTTCGTATAATCAAGATACCGGCTAATCTCGTTTCCAAGCTTTTCCGGAATCTTATATGTACTGGTGTCGTAATCTTCACTGATATTGTAATAGACTTTCCGCTTTCCACCTTTCAGCTTGTCTCTGCGAAGCGTAAGGTAATATCCGTCTTGCTTTTTTTCAAGGCAGTCTCTTTGGGTAAGTATAAATTCCCGCGGACGAAGTGGGATAACACCTGTTATATGCCACCACAGGTAGAGCGGATAGTAAAAAAGCCGTTCTTCCTTTTCCATAGATCTACCCCAGTAATCATCCAGAATATCATTAAACAGAAAATAACTGTCAAACTGTGCAAGTTCCCGCTGCGACTTTCTGTATTTGTTTGCAAAACTGCAGGATTCAAGCCCATCAAGCAGGAGGTTTACGCTTTCTTCATCTGCACTTTCAGGCAGCATGGTGAAAAAATCAATACACACACTCGGAACGGTTATGGTAAGCTCCACGGATGCGCCAAATACCTCGGATACAGGCGTTTTTATAATACGCTTAACGTCATTCAGGAATGTCTGGATCGTCTTTAACACGATCTTTCCCATCATCATTGTCACAAAGATCTTTACATATGTGACAAAATCCTCAAGTGGGATGCCAAACATCTTCTCGTAATAACTTTTATAACTGAATTCATTAATATCGAAATGCAGTCCCACGTTTGAATACTCATCCGTTGTATTCCAGACAGCATCTTCAAATTCGCATCCGGTAAAGACTCCGGATTTTACATAGGAATCAAAGATTTCCTTCGCCCGGCTTACGCCAGCATCCGAAAGTGATTCCACGGACATGATAACATCGTAGTAATTTTCTGCTGTTTTACTCATTCATATACTCCTTTATCATTGTTTCATATTCCGCAAAAACTGTTTGTCCATACTGCTCTTTCAGGCAGAACAGTATTTCATCTAACTGTGGGATAACCACCTGTCTTATCATATTTCTGTATTTGCTTTTCTCTGGTTCTTCTTCAATCTTTTTATAAAGACTGACCATGCGCTTATATTCATCCAGAAGAAGAAACAGTGTTGATTTTGTGCCGATCTCATACAAACATCCGACACACTGCTTTCGGTCATCAAACGGACAGAACTTTTTAACCGCCAAAAGAAGGCACAGGCATTCCGGCTGTTTCGCAAAGGCAGAGCCGTTTCCAATCCTGTGCAGGATTTCGAGGATACCACTCTCATTTGCTGTTGTATGGGTAAACAGCTCCTGCACAACATATTCTGCCCGTTTCTGCCCTTCGTAAAGAACAGAAACCGTATGTTCCACTTCACCCGGAGACATATCAAGTGTATGGATCAGTTCTGTCTGCTTGGATGGGGAAAGCTTGTTATATTCGCCATCCGTGACCATTTTCAGGAGCATGGACGGAATAAAGGATAATACGCCTCGTTCAAACAGCTCCTTCGCAACATATTCCGGCGTAAGTCCGTTAAATTTGGCATCCTTTAAGTACACAGCAGTTGTCTTCGCAAAATCCGCATAGGAGCCTTTATGCGATCGCGCCAGAGCCGTAAGGACGTAGCTTTCGGAAAGCAGACTCTCATCACCAAGGACATCATCCGTGAGCATATATACTGCCTGCAGATAGGATTTGTTCGCGGAACGTGACCTGAAATTGGAATCCAAAAACAGATACCCTATTTCATCACCCATATATCTTGAGATCCGGTCATAATCGGCTATTTTCCGAATCAGTGGCTGTCTATCTGGAATACCTATTATCTGCCTGTGGGCTTCGCACAGTGCGAGCAGCGTTCCTATATGTACTTCCGCAGATGAAGGGACATGGAATTTGATCGCGGATATATTACTGTGGCTTGACGTTTTATTCGGTTTAAGCTGCAGCATACAAAGCCGGAAGGTGACAGAATAAAGTGTTTTTCTCGCATCGGCATCCGAAAAATCGCCTTTTTTGATCTGCATAAGCACCGTCTCAGGCGTATCCGTAAGCTCCGGATGGGGAATCCGTACCAGATCGGTAAAACGCAGCGGACAGATAAAATGAATCGCAAGAAAAAGCCACGTATCCGCGTAATTCTTTGATTCTGCCGCCTTTTTATACATGTCGTTTTCCCGGATATACTCTTCGTTATAAAGGTAATACATAAGCTCTGTATATTCGTCGATATCGTATGCCTGATTCTTATAATTCGTTTCATAGCGGTTTTTCATAACATATTCGTTTTTGTACGCAGTTTTATACGTGCTTTTAAGCCATGACAGGAAAAATGTGAATACATCTCCATGTGCCTTTATCATCTCATCCACCGCATAGGAAACAAGTTGTGACATTTCCGCATCATTCATAAATGCAATTTCCTTTTTCAGACGGTACAAAAGGAAATCCTCGATATAAAACCTTGTTCCTTTTGACACTCTGGTAATACGGAAAAAGCTTGAAAGCTGTCTCGAAGTAGCCGGGAAAGCCTGTTCAAGCTGCTTTGTAACAAATTCCTTTTCTCCACGATTGCTGGCATACCGGACCAGCGGCACACGGTACAACTCCTGCTGTGCATAACTAAGCTCAACACGTCCATCTTTTAGTTCCGGACGCGATCCAAACCATGCGTTATCTTCGAGAAACTGGATCACCTGAGAATAATCAACCCGGCTTTCCTTTACAATCCCGTCGATATACTCCTGCAATTCCATCATACGTCTTTCCCCTCTTCCTTTTTCTTTTCTCCATACCACATCAGATAATCAAACATCCGGTTATTTACCTTCTGGTACTTCTTCATCAGTTCACCCTTGTTCTGCAGATAGGTAAGACAGCTTTCGGGTGATGTATCCCCTCTCGCACTCATAAGCTCTCCCACTTCGCTCACACCGGACAGAACAAGCTGTACCGTGTACCAGTGCCGGAAGATATGCGGGGAAATGCTGTGTTCCATAAGCATCTGCCCGTACAGGGCTGTTTCCGGGTTATCGCTGTCACGATAAAGCGGGATCATCTCATCGCGGATGATCTTCGTAAACTTCTGGTAATAGCTGTCATATGTGATCGCACGTCCCTGCCTGTTTACTGAAAAAGCCCCGTATTCTGCCTCGTACTTTTTTCCGTCCATGTATCTCATGTAGCGGTTATAGCTGCTTACAAAGGCATCCGTAAAGATATACGGAACAACCGCCCGACGTTCCTTTTTGATCTTTCCTGTGGGCTTTAAGTCACTGCGCAGGCATACCTCACGCCGCAGGTCGATCACGACCTTTTCGACAGTGTTCTCATATTTATGGAACACGATTCCCGGTCCAAGCGGACTGTCCACCCGCCGCACGTTACACGCTTCCGACGGACGAAGCCCGGCAAACGCGGATAATGACACCAGCCCTAACAGCTCCGTATGGTGTGTGCTGATATGATCAAACAGCATATGGAACGCTTCATTCGGGATATCCCGCAGGATTTCCTTTGGCTTATTCACATACAAAATGTCAAATGCAGGCATCTTTTTATTATGCGTCCTTCCGGTTTTGTCCCTGACCGGCACATACTTATACAGATCCTCTTTCTTTATACGGCATCTGCCTTTATTTTCCTCTATAAACCGCTCCATGAAATCCATAATGGAAGATATACACGTATTCACGGTATTTTTTGTCCTTCCGTCTCTCTTGTCCGGAAGCTCACCTCTTCCATATCGGTTTAAGTATTCCTCCACATCCGCTGCTCGTACTTCCGTAAGACATGGGATGTTCTTATAGAAGTAAATATAATTCAGAAATTTGGTCACAAAATCAAACCGGTTGTTCCCATCGTCTGATATGTTCCGGACCCTTACCGGAAGCACATATCGGTGGAAATCCGTAAAATGCAGCCCTGCAGTATCCTTCAGGACGATAAATTTACGCGTGATAAGCTGGTCATTCCCAATAACAAGGTTATGGGAATACACAATAAAACGAGGATTCATCTGCTCTTCTCCTTTTTGCTGTTAAATTTGGAAAACTTATTATCCGCTGGTTTGGGCGGTGAAAGACCAGAACAAGACATAAAAACAAGGCTCTCCTTTCCTGATGCTGAGTTTCTTCGTCAAAGAAGCAACGTTATACCACAACGTTACTTTCTGACGTTATTTTTTTTGGCATCAGTTAAGAAAGCCCTTGACTATATGATTTTTTATGATACAATAAAACCATGCAAAGGCTATGATGCCGGGATGAAAAAAAGTACCTATGGGCGGCAATCCACAAGGGTGCTTTTTTTTGCCTTTAATTATACTATCCGCAAAGTAATAAATAAAGCGATTCGACAGAATCCATAAAATTTTGTATAATTCCAACAAGGAAGTTTTGCACTGCGAAACTTTACTGTGAAATATTACATACCGGGAAGGAAAAGAAAATGTATTTTACTGGTGAACGCACAGTAAGTGAAAAGAAACAGTCGGTAAACCGGCACGTTGGCGAAAAGATACGCGCCATCCGTACCGCAAATGCCATGACACAAACGGAATTTATTAACAGTTTAGAACTAAAGGGAGGCAAAACACTCATATCTCAGGTGGAACACGGCAAAAAACCACTGCCTTCAAGCGTGCTTCCAATCATTGCCGAACAGGGAAACGTGACCGTGGAATCGCTGTTTCGTGACGCAGGATCAGGCGGAAGTATCATTGGCACGCTGCTTGGTTCCATGCAGGTTTCGCACAGAGACAAAGATGCCCTAATCAGTTACATGAACCCGATGTTAAAAAATGCTGAAAAACGTATGGGACCGGCAAGACTCTTGGATATCATCTGTGGAGCTGTTGTGTCTGCGGCTGAATCTGAGGATACTGATACTCTCCCATTCAAGATGAATGACCGGATGTACCGGGTATCAAAATACAACTACACTGCAGATCACCCATCCATGTTTATCGAGGAAGCCAGACAGAGTGAAAAGTAATATTGCGCGAGTCTGACATTTCGCAATTTTAATTACAAAAATTTGCACATATATATATGAGTTATTTGTATTTTATGGAACGTCTTGATTTTAAGCCGAATTTTCCATATAATATAAGTAATGAAACAGCCAGTATCTATGGTGTGATATTGGTGTAAAGAACAAAACAGGCATTGTCCTAGTATGTAATTGCCGGGGCAATGTTTGAGAAGGTTTTCTCCTACATGTTCCTGTCTTACGTACTTATGGATAAGGAAAAGGAGGAATCTGTGAAAACCAAAAAAACGAAATCAAAGAAAACAAGATCAAGAAGAACAGATGAAGAAAAAGAAAAGATTGTTGAGCGCCTTGTGGTAATGGATGATGCAATGTTTGAGGCGATGTGTCAGTCACCTGACTTTGTACAAGAACTGTTACAGGTGGTATTAAATGAGCCGAAGCTGCGCATTAAACCTAAGTCTCTGGTTGCACAAAAAAGCGTAAAGAATCTCCGAGGACGTTCCATCCGGATGGATGCTTATGTTGAAGGCGAAAACGATAGGGTTTTCAACATAGAGGTTCAGAAGGCTGACGACTGCAACCACGTAAAACGGGTTCGCTATAATGCATCTCTCATTACAGCGCATAATTCAGAACCCGGAGACAGTTTTGACGATGTTCAGACTTTATGTATGATATATCTGTCAAAAAAAGATATATTTGGTAAGGGAAGAACAGTCTATCATGTTCAAAACACTATTTTGGAAACCGAAGATGTAGTTGACAATGGTTTGGTTGAAATCTACGTCAACGCCGAGGTAAATGATGGCAGCAAAATTTCAGCCCTAATGGGTGTGTTCCAGAAAAAGGAACTGGATGATAAGGACAGAGATAAGTTTCCAAAAACTTACGAAAAATTCAACAACCTAAAACATGATAAGGAGGAGGTGTCCAAAATGTGCGAATTAATTGAAAAATACGCAAGAGATCATGCCGAAGAATATGCTATTCGTAGCGCAATCAAGTCGCTGGATGATGCGCATGTCGCGAAGAAAAAGATAATTCGAATCGTGATAAAACAATTTAGCATCACAAAGGAAGATGCCGAATCATATTATAATGCTTTTTCTGAAAAGTAAAAAACAAAGCTCTATCGTGGTTACGGTGGGGCTTTATTTTTTATCGAGCTACTGCTGTCCTATTCAAAATGTACTTTATTTTATCACCTGTGTATAATCATTTTTCTTTTGAAAACGTACTTTATTTTGGATGTTTAATATTCAACATAAAAAATGTAC
>OJOP01000051.1_pt1 | contig 76902 bp, 97 predicted proteins | sample 1598161 | NCBI WGS metagenome assembly OJOP01 (sample SAMN01915206, study PRJEB22387) | human gut metagenome | isolation source: stool | host: Homo sapiens | place: USA | reverse complement strand
AGAACGATTGCAACTATGCTATTGTCCGATGTAGACCTCAAGTCCTACACGGATACAGCATACCATAACGAAGAGTTAAAGTCACTAACAAGATACCGATTCGATAAGGTTCGTGAAAGAGCCAAGCTGAAGCAGTCAGTGTCCAGACTGGTCACGATTCTGTTTCCAGAACTGGAGAAGCTCGTTCCCTCTCTCCATATTGCTTCGGTTTATGCGCTCCTCAGTGAATATCCCGGTGCAAAACAGATTTCAGAAATTCATCTCACCAAGCTGACAAACCTTCTTGCGACAGCATCCAAGGGTCGTTATGGCAAAGATAAGGCTATCCAGATTCGAGATGCTGCCAGAACTTCCATTGGTTCCGTTATGCCTGCTAAATTTCTGGAACTGAAGCATACCATTAAACTCATTCGGGAACTCACCTCCGAGATTGATGAAATTGAAGTTTCTATTCAGAAAATCATGGATGAACTGAATCCACCGATTCTTTCTATTCCCGGTGTCGGTATCCAGTCAGCAGCCATGATTCTTGCTGAAATCGGTGATTTTTCCAACTTTGAATCTCCTGACAAAATCCTTGCTTACGCTGGCTGCTCTCCATCTACATACCAGTCCGGAAAACTTACAAACTGTTACGCTCACATGGAGAAGCGTGGTTCTCGTTATTTGCGATATGCCCTCTACAACGCAACCAAGTACGTCTGCCACTGGAATCCCGTCTTTGCTGAATATCTTGCCAAGAAACGTGCTGAAGGAAAGCACTACAATGTTGCCTTATCCCATGCCACGAAGAAACTTGTGCGGCTAATCTATGCCTTGCAGAAATCTGGCAAAGCATATCTTGTAGCTGCCTGATTCTCTCCAGAGCCTGAGCCAAATCCAAGAACAACTTAGCTGGCGCAGCGAACCCTTGACAAACCGAAGCATTCAAATGCTATTCTGTTTCTGCGAGGGTTGGCCGGGCTTGCTTTGCTATTCTCTCCGTCGCCCTCGCTGCATTGATTATGGCATTTGAATGCTGTTTGTCAGGGGCAGCGGTCGGCAGACGGATTTTTTCATTTTGGGGCTTGACTTTTAATAGTTAGTCTCCCATATACACAAGGGGCATCCGCAAACCGCAGATGCCCCTTGTTACATATCAAAGTGCAATATATAGTGTTTCTGTATTCACTTAACACAACATATAGAGAAAAGAGGTATTCTATGCGCTCTCAGTTCACTTCGTATGAGCAGCTTCCCATCACCCTGACAGCCGATCATGTCGCTGCTGCGCTGGGCATCTCCCGCGCCAACGCTTACATCCTGCTCCGTTCGGACGGCTTTCCCACGCTCCACATCGGTAAGCGGATGGTCGTACCCAAAGACCGTTTTCTTCAGTGGATCACGGACAGCGTAAATGGCTGATTTGACATCCTTGATTCAAGAGGTTTCTTTTTCTATACTATTCCCGAAACGACTTGACATCAGGAAGGAGGCAATATGCCAAGCAAACGTTCACACGGCGAGGGTACGCTTCGCCACCGCAGCGATGGTCGCTGGGAATTACGTATGATGGACGGCTACCAGAAAGATGGTTCGCCGCGCTTCAAGACCTTCTATGGCAAGACCCAGAAGGAGGTCAAGCTCAAACTGAAAGAGTATCAGGATGCGCTTATCAGCGGTGTCCAGCTGGACACGATCCTGTACTTCGAGGATTGGGCAGATACATGGTTCGAGGGTCACAAGGATAATATCGCTCCCACGACACAGGAAAGCTATAAATACTGCCTGAAAATGCTCAAAGAGGGATTTTACCATCGCCCCTTGACCGTCATACGCCCCATCGACATTGAAAACTTCCTGAAAGGGATGCGGCGCGATGGCCGCTCGGATTCTTACATCAGCAAGGCACGAGGGATGCTCTACCAGATCTTTCAAAAGGCAGAAGCCAATGACCTTGTGCGCCGCAACCCGGTCCGGCTTGCTGAAAAGATGCGGGCATCCGGCACAGCAAAACGCAAGGAAGCCTTTACCACAGCGGAAGTCGCACACCTGATGAAGGTGCTGCCCGATGACCGCATGGGCTTGAGCATCCGACTTTTACTCGGCACTGGAATGAGAATGCAGGAACTTCTGGCTTTGGAGCCGCAGTTTATTGAAGAAGATGGCTCTGTCATTCACATCCGGCAGGCAGTAAAGGTCGTAAAAGGTACCGTCAGCATCGGCAGTCCGAAATCCAAAGACAGTATCCGGGATATTCCGGTGCCGCTGAATGTCCGTCCGTGTGCCATCAAGCTGCGGGATACCACCGACCAGTTCATCTGGGAAAGCCCCAAGACCGGCTTGCCCTGCAATCCCACCCATTTCCGGGATGTATTCCGCAAATCTCTGGAAGAAGCGGGCGATGTCCGCTTGCTCACACCGCACAGCTGCCGCCACACCTATGTGTCGCAGATGCAGGCGTTGGGCGTGGATATTCAGACCATCCAGAGCATCGTAGGCCATGCCGATACCGAAATGACTGAGCATTATCTCCATGTTCAGGAATCCATTCGGCAGAGTGCGATCCAGTTGTTCAGCGAGGCATTTTCGGCCTGAAAATTGGACGGAACGGCACTAATGGGACCAGATAAAATCTTTGGCATTGTGGTCAAAATTGTGGTCAAAGCCAAATGAGGCCAGCCTATAAACAAAAAAATCCAACGATTTCTAACGTGAAATCGTTGGACTTATGGTCCGCCTGACGCATCAACAGACGAACTTTCGCATTTATGCTTCTCCAAAGTATTTTTTGCTTCTGGAATCCTACCGCGCCGCCGATGGTCGCCGGTCTGCGTAAACTGTAATATTTTTGTAACCGCTCCACAAATAAAAAATCCCCCGCCAGCTTTCCTCTCGGATTGCCAACGGGGGATTTTCTCTTATGCTGTTTTGACCCGGCTCTGCTTTCTAGTCGTCCTTGATCGGGAGTGCCTTTGCTCTTGTGTACAATTCTGTTCCCGTTCCGTTACCTCCCAGAGCGTGATAACTCTTATAGAGGTATTCAATGTTCTTCAAACCGGGCAGGTCGATGTACCCTTTCTCGATGTAATGGGTACACGCCTGATACAGCCGGTCGTGGAGAATTGCCAGCAGACCGTTTTTGATTGCCTTGTTTTCCTCTTTCTGTGCCTTGATCTTCTTGGAGAGATTACGGTATGCAGCGGTCAGACCTGCCGCCACGATGCCGAAAAGCCATTGCGCCCAGTATTTGACGATAAATTCCAGCATCGTTTACTCCTTGCGATTCTTGTTGTCCTCCCCCACGTTACCGAAGTGGGCCACAGTAGTGGTTTCTGCGGATTTCTTTTCCATGTAATCTTCGAGCTTCTTCTTGGTGAAGTTGAACACGATCTGCACGATCCAGTCCAGCGTCCGCTCATTGATCGCCCAGTCCAGCCAGTCGGGGGTGTACCCACGCAGTACGGCAATGACGTGAGCTTTCTTTTCTGCGCCCGCGCCGCTACCGAACTTTTCTTCTGCATTGACGATCCACTTGTACACCGTCTTTGCGACCGCAAGGCCATAGCCCAGACGCACCGCTGCCAGTGCCGTCACCACAAGACCAACCACCATGAAGATGCAGGCCAGCCATTCAGGGAACGCCATCAAAAAAACTTTCAGAATGTTCTCCATATTGTTGTTTTCCTCCTACTCTCAGCCCACCCAGCGGCTCTTTGCCACACGGGTGTCGATATGTACCCAACCAGCAGGGCGACCGTTCTTCACAGGGTAACGCCCAATGCCGCCGGTGTTTTTCAGCAGCGTTTCCGCGTAGGCCGCGACCGTTTCCACATCCACGCCCTGAACCCGAATATCCGCCGCCATGCCGTAGCAATGCTGGCTGTACGTTGCTCCCTTCACCGCCTTGTTGTGGGCGGCGGTGCGATATGCGCTGGTGATTGTCACCGGCTTTCCGAAATGATCCCGGATGTTCTGCAACAGCTTCACCAGTGCGTCGTCAATAAAGATGGGGTCCGTCCCATCCTTACAGCGAAATTCCTTCACTGCAAAGTTTGCGGACAGCTTCTTGCTTCCGTTCTTTGCAAGCGAATAGGCTTTAATTGCCATTTTCAACCTCTCCTTTCCGGCTCAATGCCTTACCACAGCTGCCCGCGCAGCACTCAGCGTACAACACGGCAAACTCTCCGCGTTCCGCGGTCGTGTCCACTCCCGCCGCTTCCAGTTTGTCAAGCAGCGTTTCGCACAGATCGGGCCACTTTCTTTTCATTGCTCTTTCCTTTCCAGATTGTTTCATCCGGGTCAGGCTCTCCGTACTTCCGCATTGCGTTAAGATAAATCTGGTTCAGCCGCCACCGTAGGCTTTCGCTCTCCGTATGTTCCAGCAGCCCCTTAATACTGGCAACACGGCGTTTGAACGCATCTTCATCCATCTGCCCGGAAGCGTAAAGCTCCGATATTCTCTTGACCTCCCGCTTCAACCGCCCCACCGTGCTTTTGCGCAGTTTCATGTAGGCGGGCCAAATCCGTACACCTACAAACTCCACGCCCATCCGCACCGGTCGGATGCAAGTCTTGTCGTTCAGGTCAAGCTCCAACTCTTCATGCAGGAACGCTTCGATCTTATCTTTCCACTCGTGCAAAGTTTCCTTGCTCTCCCCAAGGATCACAATGTCATCCATGTACCGGATATAGTAATGTATCTTCAAGATGTGCTTGCAATACTGGTCAAGTTCATTCATGTAGATGTTGGCGAAGAGTTGCGAAGTTAGATTGCCGATCGGCATTCCAACATCGTACAGCCATTCCTCCGGCGGCGTATCCTGCGGTGCTTTTCCGCGTGGTAGCCCAAACGGTTCCGCCCTGCTGTTTACAACGCTTTCGAGGAACTTCATCAACTTCGGGTCTTTGATACGCTTTGCCAAAATGTTCAGCAGCTTCTCGTGACTGACCCGATAAAAGAACTTGCTTATATCCAGTTTCAGGTAATACCATCCCGGCCCCGGCTTCCGGTCTACCTGCCGCATCCAGTATTGCAACCGTGCTGCGGCTTTGTGGCTTCCTTTTCCCTTTCGGCAGGCATAGGAATCCTCAATGAATAACCGGTCATAAATCGGGTTGAGGTATTGGTATAGGCTCCATTGCACGATCCGGTCTTTGTATGGCAACGCCATGACCAACCGTTTCTTCGGAACGTATACCCATATCTTCCGGTATGGTCCGAGCGGACATTCTACGGCGATCATCTGGTCTTGAATCAGGAACAAGTTGTGTTCCAGATTCGCAGTGAACGTCAGAACTTCCGAACGGTATCTCTTGCCCTTGCGGGCGTTGTGGTCAGCTTCCACGAGGTACTCAAACTCGCAGATCACATTCCACGCATTTTGAATTGTGTTTATTTCATTTGGCATTTCTGCCCTCAATTCCACCACGCCGCGTGTAGCGTTTCCGTTTCCACGGCAATACAGATTTTTTCCGGTCGTGCTGGCCGGAACGGAAACAGGCTCCTTTAGACCCACACACCGACTGCGACCCGTGGATCACAGCCCCCATATCCAGTGTGGTGTCACCGCACATAATGTGTTTTGTAGGTGTAAAGCGGAACGGCCCCCGATGTTCCAGTTGGAATTGGAGCGCGGATTGTTGAGGTTCAAGTTGAACACACCGGCATTCGTGCCGTTGTTCCAGTTGCCACCGCGAATCGGACACCGCCATAAATAGCCTGTTCCCGTATGAAAACGGTAGGCTTTAGAGCGAAGCTATGTAGCCGCCCAACAGCCTACCTATTTCATCGTTAAATTTTGCCCACGTTTCATATTGGTGTATCGTCAATGGCGGCGGGTACTTGCCCCCGTGTAATTTTTTACTCGCCGCCAGCCTGACAAACTTTCTCAGCACGGCCAGTTCCACATCCAGATTTTGTGTGGTGGTCTTTTTGAAATATCGTCTGTCTATCTCAACGCTGTATCGAAGAATTGCCAACATACTTCTGCGAAGTTCATCCGCAAGTTCACGGTCTTTTCTCGGAAAGCTCTGCGTGATCGGATAACCGTAGTCAACCATTTCTTCGATTTTCTCCGCCAAATGGAACGGTTCAGTCCTCTTCTTTTTGTCGCCCTGCTGGGGCGGCACTTCGGCTTCTGCATTCGGCACAGTCAACACCTCCAAAAAATCAGCGCGGTGCGCCAGCGGCACACCGCGCATTCTGTTCTATTTTTGCTTTGGTCTGCGCTACCGCGCAGACCGTCAGCTTATCAGGCTTCTGCTGGCAGCTTTACAAAAGCGGAACGGCCCCCGATGCTCCAGTAGGAATGGGAGCGCGGATAGTTGAGGCTCAAGCTGAACACACCGGCATTCGAGCCGTAGCCCCAGTTGCCACCGCGAATCGGACACCGCTCCTCTGCGCCATTGTTGAACCAGAAATAATCATTGCCGTAGGTGGCATCGATACCGTCTCCGGTCAGCGCGGTGTCCGGCATCAGAGCAAGGGACATAAGGATCAGCTTTGCGGCATCGCCAACGGCAGAGCTGGCGGTAATATCCTTGAACGAGCAACCGCGTCCCTCGTCCTTCTGATCGGAAATAGTGCTGTCCCACACAGCCTTGCCAGCTGCAACATTCAGCTTGATAGTTCCGGTGGTCGTGCCGTTGCCGTCAGGAGCGACCAGAGAGCCGTCGCTTGCCTTGATTGCCCGCCATGCGCTGCTGGATGCGCCGTTGCTCACGCTGTTGTCTGCGGCGTTGTTGTTGGGGATGATCTGCAACTCACCCTTGACCAGACGCAGGCCGATGCACCACTCCCACACATTGCCGTTCATGTCCCAGATGCCGTCCATGCGCCCGTTGTGGCTCCACGGCAGCGGGCCAGTACCGGTGCGGACGCGGGCAGTCTTGCTATTGTCCTGCGCACCGGGGACGGGGATCGCTTCGCAAGAACTCTCGGAAGTATCCTTGCCGTAGTTGTTGTTGCCCTTCGGCTCACAGCCGTGCTTATGACACCACAGCGCGACCGCCGCCCACTCTGCGTTGCTGATCTCGTGCCAGCCCGCGCCCTTCGCATTGGTCTGGGTCACAAACCAGTCGAGGTTGTGGGACACGGTGGGGTCCTCTGCGGGCAGGCTGTATGCACGGCCACTGTCAGTGCAGGTGCTCTGGTACTTGCCGAACCAGAAGCCGTCGATCTCCTTGCCGTTCACGATAAAGGCCGGGTGCGTTTCGGTGCTCTGCGTGGACAGAACATCGCACAGGCGGAACTTCGGGATGAACACATGGATAGACGGCATCTCCTTGTCGTCGAAGAGCAGGTCATTGGTAGGGAATGCGGTCTGTACCGCAAGGCGGGTAGCATCAAAGTTAGTTGCCATAGTCTTTTTCCTCCTTACAGAATGTCAAAATCTTCGATAGACCACAGGCGCAGGGTTACGTTGTCCGTGTTCAGCGGCTTTGCCTTGCGCTCAATGTGGGTCTTGGGTGCGGTATCTTCCGCCGGGGTCGTTTCCTCTTCGGTTTTCTCCGCATCTTCCACAGCAGCGGGGGCGGTGGCATTCTCTGCTTCCCCCTCAACCTCTACGTCCTCGTACTCGATTGCGGGGATTTCAACCTCTGCGACATAGAAGCGGCTGTCGCTGCCGTCGATCAGCAGATTGCCCTCGGCATCGCCGGTGATGGTCTTGGTCACAGGGTAGTCACGCTGGTACTTGGCAAGGTTCATGGTCAGAGTGCCGTCTGCGAAGTCCAGCTTCGTGCCGCGCAGCTCATACTCAACCTTTCTGCCCTCGTTCAGTTCGATAACATTCATCAGTTCATACCTCCCGTTACTCTCACAACGACCACGACGGTCTGAGCAGAGCCGTCATGTTTCAGCTTGAAACCGTTGGTCAGCTTACCGGACACGGTAATGTCCCCCAGCCGCCCGCCGGTGTAGCTCTTAACGTACACGTCCACGCCATAGTTGGCATTCTTTCGGGTCTTTGCCAGTCCCACGCTGACCTCGTTGATCCCGAACGGCCACTTGCTGCCGTTTTTCAGCGTCACCTCTTTGACTTCTGCCGCCACCTCCGGTTCCAGCGCAGACAAGCGGCTGTTCTGCTGCGTGTCGGTGTTCTTCATGCTGGCAATGTCCGTAGTGTGACTGCCGGTGGTCTTTTCCAGTGCGGCCAGCCGGGTGTCCTGCTGGCCGTTCAGTGTCTTGATGCTGGCAATGTCGGTGTCGTGGCTGTTGCTGGACGTTTCCAGCACACCCAGACGACGACCGAACCAGAGCAGCATAATGTGGATGATGTTCGCCGCCATGTTGGAATCAGAGATACCAACCTCCATACGGTTGAACTGATCCTGTTCCAGCAATGTACCCTGCTGGATAACCTTGCCGTCCTGATCCTCAACATGGTTGCGCCAAAAGGTTCTCTTAAACATCAGCATTTTCTTCTATCCCTCCTTGCTCAGAAAGTCTTTTCCAGTTCTGCGTTTGCTTCCGCCAGCCGCAGCACTTCGGGTTCGACCTCGATCAGCGGGAACGTAAACCGCAACAGACCGGCGTTGATGCTGTCACGGGACAGGCTCACGCTCTGGCTCCCGGCCAGCACACCGTTGTTGTCGTAGACGCGCACACCGGTGATCGTGTCCTTTGCACCGGAACTCGGTGCATTGACATAGACCACCACGGCAGTCCCGGCAATCTCCTTGCTGTTGATCTCGCTGTCAACCCAAGTGCTCTTGTTGAGCTGGTACTGGAAGCGAGTGACCGCCCGCAGCAGTTCAGCGCGGCGGTTATTCAGAAAATTATCCGTAAAAAAAGCCATCCTCTTTCTCCTTTCTCTGCAAAAGAAAAAGCCCTTGCGGGCTGTTGCAGCTTGTTACAGGTAGGTCTTGCCGCAGACACGCGGCGTGATCTTGAACGCTTCGACTTTCACCTGACCGCCCGCCGTGGCCGCTGCGCTGGTTCCCAGCGTTGCCGCGCTCGGCTTTGTGCCGGTGGTCGAATCGCCCGCTTCTCCCGGACTTCCGGTGAATGCTTCCACTCTGGTTTCAGAGTAAAGCGGCATATTGGCGGTGTAGCCCTTTGTGCTGGTAACGGGCAGGTCGCCGGTCACGCCGCTACCGGTTTCCGCCGGGGTGATTGGGTAGCCATCCACCGCCGGGGTGGTTTGCAGCTCTTGTCCTGCGCTCCAACCTTTCGTCGCCACCTCCGGGATTGTGCCTGTGATTTTCGGGAACGCAAGGAACACTTCGGTGTTCGCCGCTGCGTTCAGCTCTGCGCCGGTCGAGTAGCCCAGTTGGGCGGGCTTCCAGTATGTTCCGCAGTACGGAATACCGCACTCCGGCACTTTGTAAGCCATGCACTCCACCGTCACGCCAACGCCGATGCTGTGCCGCACCATGTAGCTGATCTGTTCAAGGTGAGCAGACAGGCGTTTGGTGTAGCCCAACAAATCCTCCATTTCCCGGATGGTGTGATACTGCGCCGCTGCTTCCGTAATGTTGACGTTCAGCCGCCAGAAGCCCGGAGTGCCGCCGTAGTCGAACCACTCTTCTACCTCGGAATCAGGGTACACGGCACTCGCCTGTTCCCGGACGGCCTTGACCGTACCGGCGTACCGCTGAATCTCAATCGCTGTTCGGACGATTCGCCGCTTCGTTTCCACGTCGGCGGTGGAGTCGTACCACTCGATTTTGAGGTAAACGGCCATCTGATCCAGCATACCCTCGTCGCAGGTGTCCACTTCGGAGAACGTCATACCGGTGTCGAGATATTCAAACATCCGATCTTGTAGCTCCCCGTAGACAGCAGACAGAACTTGCGCCCACGGTTGAGCGGCAACGATCCGCGGCAGGCCGTCCGTGATCCTTGCGTCCCGCAGGTTAATCATCCTCGATACCTCCGTAGATGATCTTCGGCGTTCCGCTCAGTTTCGGAATCTGCACAACGGCTTTCCCTGAATCCGTCCCGCTCTCGACCACCTTGTAGATTGGCTGGCGCAGCTCCACCCGTTTTACGCCCGCTGCCCGCAGACGGGAAGCCAGCTCCAACGGGTTAATGTCCCGCCCAATGGAACGCTGCCACACCTGAAACTCTTCCACGGCCTTGGCGACGTTCTCCTGAACAATGCTCGCACCCTTGGAATTTCCAGAACCGATGTAATAGGTGAAGTCAATGTTGTACTCTACTTCCTCCGGGGCCTTGCAGATCACAAGGTCTGTCATGGGGCGGCGGGCTTCGTTCATCAGATACGTTTGCATTTCTGTCATATCCTTTTCACTCGGAATCTTGCCGCCGGTCAGCATGAAGAAGATGTAGACCGTACAAGCAACATTCCGCGGGCTGACAGCGATTGCGCTCTCCACGTCCGACCGGAACGACATAGCCCAGAACTCGTAAGCGTCCTTGGGACCAGCGCAGGAGTAGGTCGTAGGAGAAAGCCAGATTCTACGGGTCAGGCTGTCGTCGCTCTCCACGTCTGCGCCGCCGCTGCTGGTGTCGGTGTTCTCCACCGCCGCCACATACGGAATGGCATCAACCAGAGTATCGACAACGCCGGGAGGAATGTCGTTGCTGCCCGCGCCTACCACTTCGGCCTGTGCCAGCACGTCCACATAGGTCTTTCCAATGTCGATCTGCGCATAGTCCATCGTGGCAAAATAAACGCCCGCGGCAGTTCTGACGCGGGTTCCCTGCGGAATCATGGCTACGGTTTTCAATGCAGCCGAAAGAGAAAAGCGAACTGTCACCGTTGCATAGGTCGCGCCGTTTCGTTTGACACCAAACGGCAATCCCATGTTGTCCAGCTCTGCGCCGGTCGCCGTTTTCAGCAGCGCACAGCGGGTGCGTTTCTCTGCAACCTGCATCATCATGTAGTACAGCTCCGTCATGCTTTGCAGCGTAAGCATGATCGGGTCTGCTTTGTTCAGGGGCGGGGCCGTGCCGTTCACGGCCTTATAGTTCCGGGTATAGATTTCCGTCACCAGATTGCTTACATCCTGCAACGTAAGGTTTCCGGTAACGCTGTACTCCGGTATATCGTCAAACTCGGCAATATTAGACAATCTGTACCACCACCTTTGGCCGGATGCGTCCTTGCTGGCTGTGGCTCGTTTCATACTCCACTTCCAGCACTTCCGCCCGCGGCTCGTACTTCTTTGTTTTGCGAATGATCTCTGCCGTGAGCATCGCCTGTGCAGCTTCGGCGGGCAAACTCAAACATTCCATGTTTAAGCCAAACTCCCGGTCAAGGGCTTGTTCTCCCTCTTTGCTGCCATAGAGTGTCAGCAGACAGTTGTAAATATCCAGTTCTTCGGTTTTGCCAGACGGCTCAATCTCAACGTCGAAGCCGCCAAGCGTCATAGTTTCCATATCGTCGCTCACGGTGCGTATTCCTCCAACGTCAAAGTAACCTTACCGTCTTTCAGTCCCCAGAAACGATGCACCGCACCCCATCCCGTCGTCACCTTTGTCAACTTGAACGGATTCTGCGACATAGGTTTGTTGTTCAGGATGAAGTAGTCAATCGTTCCAGCTTCACAGTGCTTCATAAGTGCGTCAAAGATTTTGCGCGGGTTCACGCCCAGCTTTGAAACCAACTGGATTTCAAACTGGTACGACTTCAAACCCGGCCCCGTGTACTCGCTCTTGTCTTTGCCGCCGATTACACTGTGCGTGGCCCAGTTGCTTGATGTACTCCCGGTGATATTGGTAGGTGTCAAGACGCGCCAACTTGATACCGTAAATATCAGTCCCGCATAGCATCCAATGCTTCCCCATGCCATAGGATCACCCCCTTACGGTGTCGGAGTTCCGGTTTCGCCAGCAACAACATACGGGCCAGCCGTGGCCGCACCAGAATGAGTGTGCTTGTGGTTTACCAGAGAAATGCCGTTGATCTTGCAATCGCCGGAGCCACCAGAGATATTCACGGTCGATCCCTTGATGTTCACCGTCGTTCCGTTGAAGTTCAGCGTAACGCCCTTGATCTCAACCGTTCCGTTCTGACACACCTTTACGGTGGAACTTCCCACCTTGAAAGTCATGTCACCCTTGACGGTGTACTCCACGTTCTTCCCAACGGTTTCTTTCACATTGCCGTCGATGGTTTCCGTGTAGTCGCCGGTGTCGCCGTCGTACTGCTCAAATGCTTTTCCCTGCTCGTCGTTGTAGTCGTGCCGGTAGCGGCCTTTCTTGCCCTCGACGGGCTTGTTGTCCTCATTCCAGATCGTGCCGATGCACGTTCCCATTTCCTGACTGTCGGAGTTGTGGAGGACGCAGACCAGCTTGCCTACGACCGGCATCCGGTACATGGCATTGGAAACCATGCAGATTTCATCCGTGACCGAATCGGCGCGATCCTCGTATGTAACCTCAATGGTTCCGTCCTCGTAGTTCACCTTGGACACAGAGCCAATTCGGATAACGCTGCTCATGCTGTCACCCTCCCACTCTGCTTGCGGAAACTTTCGTCACCAGACCGGAAGATTTGTTCAGCGTGTGTGTCACGCTGTCCATGTAATACTTCCCGTTCAACTTCCCCAATCCCTTTATGTTGATGCACATGGTCGAACACAGACTTAGGTTTCCCATCGTCGAAAAGGAAATGGTCGTGGCCGAATGGTTCTTGTTGTCGATAGCGGCTTGGAGCTGACGTTTTGCGTCCGCTTCGCTGGACGCATACTGGTTCAGTTTCAGCATCCGGTCGGCAGTACCGATTGTGACCTTGATGTTGACTTTTTTCTTCTGGTTCGAGTAGGTGAACTCTCCGCCGGTGTACGTCCCGGACAGCGTTGTGTTCCAGCTCAGAGAGTTTGGTACAATGTCCGCCGGGGTAAAGGTAGCGACCGCATCCTTTTTCTTGTACTGTTCGCGATCAAAAATCCAGATTTTGTTCCGGTAGGTTTTGAGAATCAGGCCGTAGGTGCTGCAAAGTTTTTGCAGGAACGAACTATCCGTGTCGTCCTGCTCTTTCAGCGCAATGTCCACGTCCTCGGCATCCATGCTGCACCCCAGCCCGTACCGGTCGGCAATGGTCTGAGCGATGCGCTTGATGGAGGTCTTTTTCCAGACGCACTCTTGGTTTTTTTCGTGAAAGCTCGTTCCGTTCGGACGGGCCACCGCGCCGATGGTCAGCACACACGGCCCAGCGGAATAGCTGAGATCGTCCACCACCAGCGTCCCGCAGTCAAGCGGGGTGCTGTCACCCTGCACGATCCAGTTTTTCGTGCAGAGTGTCGGGTGTAGCACAGCTTCCTTATCCGGCAACCACGAGTTGATCCACTTATCATCCACCGCGTTTACCTTGATGGAAATGCTGTCGCTCGAATCTGCTCCCCGGTCGTTATAGGTGAAGCTCTCCACATCCCCGGAAATGTCCCCGGAAATATCGGTGTCGTTGTACTCCAATTTCAGGATCGTTTTTCTGGGCTGAATCGCAATCATATATATCACCACCTACCTTTTCCACGGCGGCAGGTTATCGTTTGCCGCCACCTCTTCTTCAATGTCCGGCGTGACTAGCTCAACGCCGGAATCGAATCTGTAAATCTCGATGTACTCCCGGTTTGCGGCCATCAGCACATCGGCTTTCAGCTCGTCACCGTAGACGGATTTCGCAATGCCGTCCCAAGTGTCGCCGCTCTTTGTCGTGTACGCCATCAGGCCACCCCCTTACGAAGCATATTTGACACGGCCCTGTTCACGCTCTTTTTCACGCATTTCCTGTTTGAACTCTTCAAACAGCTTCCGCATTTCACGTTCAAGCTCTTCCATGTTTGTCCCGCTGCCGACAGTGATGTGCGGTGAAAAGACAAACTGGGAATCCTTGATGCTGCTGGAACTTCCGCCGTCACCGCCGCCCGCGGCACGGTAGGCACTGGACGGCATATCCGGCAGGGTTTTCTCGGTGTCCCTCTGCGGCAGCATATAGAGCGGTGTTCCGGTGTCGGTCAGAACACCGTTTTCCCAGCTCGACAGCACCGTGCCGCCATTATAGGTCTTGGCCGCTTCGGTCACGGCCTTTGTTATCGTGCTGTCACTTCCCAGATACTTGTTCAGGATGATGGGAGCAACGTCGGCGGCGATGCTGGTCGCCACCAGCTCCAAGGAGCCGTCCCCGGACATAGCGTTGTTTGCCACCGTCCACATCATCGACACCACATCACCGGTGGACTTGATGCCGTTGGAACGGAGTGCATATTCGCCGTATGCGTTGGAGAAGTCGATCAACTTGTCCAGCTTTTCCTTGCTTCCATCGGTGAAACCGCCGTTCGCAAAATACTGGACGTTCTGCACACCGGCTGCGCGGGTCGCGTCCTCACCGGACACGCCCAACATACGGCCAGCCCGCACCCAGTTTTCCACGTTGCTGTCATGGACACTGGGCTTGAAAGAAATGACAGCTTCTGTGCCAGCTTCACCGGCGATACTCACCCCGCGGGTAAAGCCACCGTTGGCGAAAGCAGGCATTGCCACTTCCGACAGGTTAAAACCGAATGTCTTACCGGCAAAGCCCTTCGCCACCGGAACATTTTCAAGCCACTGGGGAACCGTGAACGAGAAACTGTTCAGGGCACGAATGATGCCGTTGACGACCGTAATCGTCACCGACACGATGCCTTTTATCAGCCCAACAATGGACTGGATCACAGGCTCGATCACCGGCGGCAGACCGTGGATCACATCGACCACCAGCTTGATTGCATTTATCAAGGTCGTTCCAACCAGACTGATAATCATGCTTATCAGCGGCGATACCGCCGGGAACAAATCGTTTACCGCGAAGCTCAGCACATCCGCCAGTAACGGTTTGATGTGGTTCACGCCGAGGTCTACGATCTGACCGATCAAGCCCTTTACCGATTCGATGATTGGGATCACTGCACCGAACGTAGTCCCTAGATCGTCAATTCCGAGGATGCTCTTTCCACTTAAACCTTTCTGGATGTTTTGCAGGTTTTCCAGTGAGAAAGCATTGCTCAAGGTATCGTGGATGTTCCCCGCGATGCCCTGCACTTTCCCGGTGAATCCATCAAAGAGCGTCAGGCCCTTTTCGCCAAACACCTGTCCGATGATCTGGCGAATGTCCTCGAAGTGATCTCCCAACAGGCTGACCACCGCGATCACAGAACCAAGACCTGCGATCACCGGGCCGAATGTTGACATAAGGCCCGCGAAGATGTTGAAGCCGCCTTTCAGGACGGGCGATGCCACGGCCTTGCCCAGCCCGAACGCCTTGCCGCCGAAGTCTGCCACCGCCGGAGCTGCATTTTTAACAAATCCGGTTGCGCCAGACAGCACTTGTCCGGGGCGCGTCTGGTTGAAGATGTACCCCATCTGCGCAAGAGCAGCCTTTCCGCTCAATCCCTGCGTGCTGTTTGCCATTCGGTAGATGGTTCTTCCCAAACCAGTACCGTTTGCAAAGTTCATCTTTGAGAGGAAATTCACGCCAGCTTTTGCAGCATTTCCGGGCATCGCTCCAAATACAGCAGCCGTAGCCCCACCGAAGTTTTTTAGTCCTCCTGCAAGTTTCGCCACGTCGATACCGTTCGGGCCGATGATTTCCGTGAAAATCTGCTTGGTAACGCCACCGATGCCGGATGCGATTTTCGTCTTTCCGAAGTCAGACGCGGCAGACATAACGCCGTTGATATAAGGGAAGCTCTGCCGGATGGTCTGCCCGCGTTCCGATGCGCCCATAACGTCTCGAACAAAGTCGATTTTTGTTTTTCCATCGTTCTTTGTCAGGCCGGTAAAGTTTTTCAGTGTAGCCCACAGGCCAACACCCGCACCGTTCGCCTTAGTCGCAATATTTTTCAGGAACGAGTTTTGCGGCTGCGGGCCGATGGACGGAGGCTGGATGCCCGCCATCTGTGCGCCGTAGCTCATGCCGCTGGCAATGGTGCGGATACCGTTGAAAATCTTCCCGCCGCCGGTAGCGGTTCCACTCACTCCCTTTGTGACCCCGCTGACGACTTGAAGAATCTGCGGTGCGAACCTCATACCAGCCCACGCCGCACCGATGCCGCCGATTGTGGCGGCTACCTTGTCGCCGTTATTCAGCAGGTACTCGATTACTTCCTTTACCCGTGCCGTTATATCCGGCAGGGCTGCGCGGAAGTCGTTCAGCTTATCAAGCCCAAACCCCGCAACGTCTTTCAGGATGGGAAGGAAATTGTTTCCAACCTCGATGCGGACAGCCCGCCATGCGTTGCTCAACATTTCCAGTACGGATTCGGAGGTTTCGCATTTCAGCATAAACTCCTTGTACATACTGCCAGTGTATTTAGAAGCATCGCTTACATCGTCCAGCGTGTCCACGAACAGTTTGAGGTTTCCGGTCAGCTTTGCGCCGCTCTCAATGGCCCATTGGCCGAGCAGCGTTTTCAGATAGCCAACCTGTTTATCCTCGTCCTGCTGGCCTATTGCTGTGAAGAGCCGTTTCAATGCTTCCGGTGCAAGGGACTTGCCGTTTGCATCGACCTTTTGCATATCTTTTGCAAACTGTGTCGCGCTGAACCCCAACTCTTCAAAGGCTTCTTGCTGTGCCTTTGTCGCTTTGGAACCCATCGTCAAGTTTGTGTACATACGGCGAATTGACGTTGCGACTGTGTTGGAGTTTACGCCCATCGCAAGCAGAGCAGTGGACAGAGCCGCCGTTTGGTCTGTGTCCATACCGGCAATCATACCGAGGGAGCCTGTATCGTTCACCGTCTGCGCGATCTCTGCGGCGGTCGTCGCATAATGCGCACCCAAATAGTTGATCTGGTCGGCCAGCTTCATGACACCCTCATGATCCGTATCAAACGCAACTTCCCACTTTGCGGCCCAGTCGCCCGCCTGATCTGCGGAAATGTCCATAGCCGTTCCCATTTCGGCAACGTCTTTCAAGAACTGCTCCTTGCCAAGCAAGTCGTCCATGTTCTTGCCGGACTGACCAGCAGCAGCCGCAAGGCGGGTCAGCTCTTCGGCGGTGTACGGAATCTGGGTGCTTAAATCAAGAATGCCTTTCGACATTTCATCGTAGTTTTCCTTGACGACTTTTCCGTTGTCGTCCGTCAGGCCGCTAACGTACTTTGTCACATCCAGCATTTCGCTTTCAAACGCCACCGCTTCTTTCGTGGTGTTCACCACTCCCGCGGCTACGCCACCGGCGGCGGCTACTGCGCCTTTGGCAATATTCTCCGCGAACTTCGATGCGCCGTTTGCAATGCTCCCGATCTGCGTGTTCGCCAACTTCACCGCCTGCGCAAGTGAGTTGTCAACGTGACCGCCGATCAGGATGGAAAGCTCTAGTTCTTGATTTTTTGCCATTCCTCCGCAACCTCCCCGTGAATCTCCACCAGCTCACGCACAGGCAAGTTCAGGTAAAAATCTGCGCTTGTGTGCGTGACTGTGGCGAGAGCTATCGCCGCCTTTCTGATTGTTTTGTAGCCGCCCTTTAAGCGAAAAAATCCTTGTGGTTGACACCTGCGCGGAGCTGCACAGCTTCCGACAGGGGCAGGCCGAGGAAGAACGCAACATCCTTGCCGGTCGCCATAGAAGCGATCAGGCAACAGTAGTAGTAGTTCAGGGTCTTTTCTGCTGCGCGAATGTCCTCTTCCTCCATGCGGTTCTCCGCCTGACGGACATTCATGCCGGTCATGTTGGCGACACCGGACAGATCAACGGAAGTGTAGGTTTCGCCCTTGTAGGTATAGGGCTTGCCGAACTTCATGACGTGGCTATGATCGTCCTTGTCGTCGCCGTCCTCTGCCGTCGCGCTGCGGAGGGATGCTTGTACGGTCTGGCGTACCTTTTTGCTTGCGCCGATGGGAAGCAGCTGGAAGAACTCAATGGGGAGCTTCGTTGCTGCTGCGGCCAGAGCGTCGGTGTATGCGGTGGCAGTTTCGGGGGTAATCATCGCGGCCAGCTCACCCTCGTTGTACAGCTTCTTGATGATAAGCACCGCGTCCTTGATGGTCAGGCCGTCCAGACCGGACAGGTCGATCTCGGTATACTCCTTGTCGTCGAACTTATAGGGACGGGCCAGCTCGATGATCTTCGGGTTCTTCTTGACCTCTGCGGTTTCGGTCTGCTCTGCGGCGGTAGAAATGTTCTTCTCCATGATGAAGTTTCCTTTCTGTCAGATACAAAAAATTGACCGCCCCGGTCTTTCGGGGCGGTCATTCGTTTCCTTTGGGATCAGATCAGGGCGGCAACATCCGCCAGCATATCCTCACCCTGCACACGGTAGATACCGTTCAGTTTGTCGATGGCGATAATCTCTTCGCCGTCGTTCTCGATCATGAGGTACGTCAATTCGAGCTTGACCTTTGCTTCCATGCCCTCGCCCGCCTTGATCTTGCCGGGAGCGAACTCTTTGACACGACCGATCTCGACGATTCGCAGGCCCTTGTAGGCATAGCCAAGGCTCTTATCGACCGCCTGCTGCGCCACACGGAAAGTCAGATTGACCTGACGCTTCGGGGACAGCACGTTGACAAAACTCGAATACACGAGGTTGAAAGAAACCTCCTGCTCGATGCTCTCAAACTGGCCGATGTTCGGTGCGCTGATCTTGCCGAGGATGCCAGAACCGGAAACATCAATAGTTTCCGAGGTGATCTGCGGCAGGGTGATCTCCGGGGCCGTGCCGATGGCTTTCACGCCGTCAATGTAGACGTTGAAACTGTTGACAATTTCCGGGGTCAGGTTAGTATCCAGTGCCATAACTCATATCCTCCTTTCTCGTTTAACCGCCCAGCGCGTCAGAGATCGCGTTGGGGTCGAACTCCACCAGCTCTTCGATGTCCTCCGCCGGGTTGAACGGGGACAGGTACTTGTGGAACGTGATGCAGCCATTCAGCAGCGAGGTGATCGGGTTCTCGCTCTCGATGTACTGAATCTCATGACGGGCGCAAATGCCGCGGGAAACAAAGCTGTTGCCGCGCACGTTCTCGCTGTCCACCAGAGCTTCGATAAGCCGTTTGTTCAGCGGATCATCGACTTTCTGGAAGTAGGTCTGAATGAACGTGTTATCGTCCCAGTTCATAAAGCGGCGGACGCTGAACCAGCGATCCTTGGGGTCGGTGTTGCCGGGGTAGCAGGCCGTATTGTTGCCCCACAGACGGAAGCCGCTCATGTTCAGCCACGTTGCCACGCCGAACGAGTTGACGACGTTTGCCTGCTCCTGATCCAGCAGCACTTCCGTGCCGTCTTTCAGGCAGGCGGCGGAGATTGCCAGCGTCTTATTGGACGGGCTGACATAGGGAATGTCGCCATTGGCTGCATCAGTCGCCACGGTCAGTGCAGCGGCCATAGCAGAACCGGCATAGACCACATCGCCCACCTTGGCGTACAGCCAGACCGGGTAGCAGTTCGCGCTCGTGATGGCCTGCTTCTCTTTCTGCTGCTTCACGCCGGTGTACATCTTTGCGCCGGTTGTGGAGCTGTCCACATCTACGATGCAGACGGCGCGGAAAACACCGTTGATGCCGGTGGTCTTGGCCTGCAAGCCAGCGGCAACCGTGGCGTTCTCCGACCAGCCGGGAGCCAGCAGGATGCCGGGGGTCATGTTCAGCGCGGGGTAAATCTGGCGAATTACCTCCATGCCGGTTTCCACGCCCTGTGCATTCACACCGCCCACAACATCGTCGGCTGTAACAGCGGTGGGGTCGATCTGCGTACCGCTCACGGTCAGGCTGGTCGCACTTGCGGCCTTGCCGCCGGGGATGATGGCAATGGTCACATAACCGTCATCGTCAAAGGCTGCGGTGTAGTCCGTGCCATCGGTCAGAGTCGTAGATGCGGACTTGACAACCAGCTTATCCAGCAGAATGTCCTTGACGGCAACGGTGGCGACACCGCTGTTGACCTGCACGGTGGTTTCGGTCATAGTTTTCTTGTGCTTGGCCGGGTCAAGGACGTTGATGTACACGACCGGGGAAACGCCCAGAACCTTGAAGCAAGCACCCATACTCTGACAGAGGGTGTACTTCTCGTAGTCGTCATCGTAGCCGAGGGCGGCGGTGGCTTCTTTCAGGCTGGTCGCCAGAATCGGGACATTGGTACAGTGATAGGGGTCGCTGGCGCGGTTGATCGGCGCAGTACCGATCACCACCTGCAAACCAGCGGTAGACTGTACCGGTGCAACAACACCGGTCGGCTGCTCAGTGACGTAAACGCCATGCTTATAAACTGCCATGCGTTACTCCCTCCTTTAGTTCAGTGCCGCCTTAACTGCGGCAAAAATAATACCCGCGCCGCTCTTGGGATTTTCCAGAGCTGCGCGAGTATTTGCGAAGTCGGCGATGGGAACCATCAGGCCCCGTGCCGCCGGGATTCTGTTCAGGAAGTCAGTCACCGCATCCGGCAGCGCGTCGCCGTCGCTGTACACGGTAAACTGCTTCACAGTGTTCTTTACGGACGGGCCACAGTACACAACAGGGCCGGTCTTTTCCACCGCTGCGGTATTCTCTGCGGCGGTCTGCTTTCTCTCGCTCATATTAACACCTCAATTTCCGGGTTGTTCTCGCTGCTCATGCTGGGGCAGGTCACGTCCATCTGCACGGTAGCGAAGTAGTACGGACTTGTGTTATCCTGCTGGATCGCACAATCAATGGGGAGCAGCACGTTGAAGTAATCGCCAAAGACGTTGTAGACGCGGAAATGCTGGGCCAAATCCTGCATGATGTTGTACAAATCCAGCACCGCCGGTGCTTTCATGTCCCGCGCTCCCTCCGCCTTATTGCGGCTGGGTGTCTGGTATGTACAAATAATCAGGCTCATGTCCACCAGTTCCGGCTCTTCCATCTTGTCGATGCTCCAACCTGCGGCCTTGACCAGAATAAAAGGGGCGGCTGCGGCCACTGTGTCCACATCTTCGTCGTTGCCGAAGTCGGTCGGAAATTCAAAGTCGAAGATGTTGAGCGGCTTATCTTTGCCCTGACCGCTGAATGTTTTGCCCTCGAAGAGCTTTTCCAGCTCTTCGTGCAGGCACTTCACAGCGTCAACCGGCGTATAATTGCTTTCTCTCACTTTGCTTTCCTCCCGGCTTGCAGCAGAATTTTGGACACCTCATGCTGTAACCGCTCCTGCAAGATGATCTCGCTGTCCGGCTCCACCTCTTCCCGCCATACCGTGCTGTGCATAGCACTGGCGGACGGGCTGGACATGGTGTAGAGTTTTTCTACAATGCCGTTTTTGTTCCTCCATCTTGTCGGTTTCGGGTTTGTCGCCGTGCGGCCGAGAATCCTCTGCACCATGCCAACGTGTCCGCTGTCGAACTTTACCAGAAAGCCCTTACTCGCCTGACCGTAATCGGTCTGTCCGCCGGTCAGCGGGGCCATCGGGTTTTTCTTCAAGACGCGGGAAGTGTGGAACTCAGGCGACAGCACCCAGCTTGTTCCCATGTGAGGAACAGCCGGGTTCGACTGAAAATCGCCCAGATCGTTTCGGCGGCTGGAAATAAAAATCTCTGCCGTTGGATTCTGTGTCGTTGCCCTGTTGCGGATTTTCAGCGCATTCAGGTGACGACGGCCAGCAGAATTTACGGCATACCGAAGCCGTGCTTGCCGCACCATCATGTTCTTGGCTCTCGTTGCGGTCTGGTTTACTGCATTTTTCATGGCTCTGGGAGCCTTGTCATGCAGATCACCGAGCGCACGTTCCACCTCACCGATGTTCGGCACTTGCACATCGTAGATTGCTTTTGCCATTACTGCCGCACCCTCTCCAATGTGACCAGATACAAGCCATGTTCCGTCTGGCAGTTTTTCACCGAGTATGTGATGTTGTCATACTCCATCGGTTTCCCGATTTTCGGAGCGGGACCATAATCTTCCGCCCGGACAAAAAATTGCTTTTGCGAAATGTACAAGCCTTGGTCGAAGTTTTGTTTGGCTCCGGCTTCCCAGTGCGATTTGCGTTCTCTCAGGTCTACCTCATACGGCACAACATCGAACTCTTCTCCGTCGATGGTGTGCTTTTCGACAAACTCTTGAAAGAAAACCTCGTCAATGTCGGCCATTGCCATTTCCAGAAAGTCGGTCATGGTTGCACCCGTTACTCCGCGGAGGTCTTGCGGGCCTTTCTGCGGGTCGGTTTGTCCTCCGCTGCGGGCTGCGGTTCAGGCACATCGCTGTTGGCATCTGCCTGTTCCACGATCTCGCGGGTTTCCTCGTCCGGTTCTCCATAGACTGCCACGCCCTGCTGCACAAGGCGGTCGGCTTCTGCATCATCAAGGCAAACAAATTCCCCCGCCATAATCAGCTTGGCGGGGGCGTGTACCTTGGGGCGGTGGCCGTAACCACCAGCGATGATCTGAACGATCTTCATGTAGCTGCTCCTTTCCGGTTTAGCCCACCACGTTTGCGGCGAAGATGTACGGGTTCCTGTTCTTGGGAGCGGCCAGAGGACGGCAGCCCAGACGGAGCTTGCGGGTGTCCTTGTCCTGATCCACGACGAACTTCGGAACACGCTTTGCGGCGTAGGTCGAGTAGTTCACCTGACCGTAATCCATCTGGGTGATGGAGCCGTACATCATGTGGCCGCAGTTGGGAGCAGTCACCATGGCAGCATCAGCAGGGAAATACTTCTTCGTCACGCCGTTGTCGTCGGAGTAGGTTTCATCAACGCTGAACACGGTGAGCATGAAGCCGCCGAAGTTCAAAGTACCCATGAGCACAACACCGTCGTACTTGGAAAGCTGCTGGCGAATCTCACCGGTGATGATACCGCTGTTCTTGTCCAGAAGCCGCTGGGTTGCTTCATCGGTCAGGATGTAATCAGCAACATCCGTTCCGAGGATCAGATCGGCGGCAGGCAGGCCACGAGTGGACAGCATACGGCACATATTACGCACATCGCTGCGATAATCGCCGCCAGTCTCGTTCCACTTCTTTGCCACGGTATACAGGTGGTCGCTCTTTTCGCCGGTGAAGAAGCGCACCTGCTTGGTGTCGCCCTGCGTCACATCGTCGATGTACTCCACCATATCGCAGCCGTTGTTAATCATGGTCTGCGTAGCCATCCACTCTTCGCGGCGGGTAATGCGGGCATCCATGTCGGCCATATCATCCACCAGCAGGCGGGCGGCTCTCTGCTGCTCGTCCATGCCGGGATAGATTGCTTCGCCAAAGCCGCGCTTAGTCAGCTCGTCCAGCGTCAGCAGACGGGACGGTGCGATGTAGGCGGGCTGGATGCTGGTGATCTCATAGCCGCGGCGGGTCATGGGAATGTCGCCAACACGGGGAGCAACAAACGCGGCCAGTTTGCGGTCGCCGTCGCGGTACTCGGTAATAACCTTGTCGGCCTTGAAAATGTCACCTGCACCGGTCGGGAAATAGCGATCTTTGAAGAAGCCGACCGCCGGGACGACCTCTTCAACGGCTGCTGCCAGAATGATATTGTCGAAGAAATTCAGAAGAATCTCAGCCATTGTATGTATCCTCCTTTCACATCTCAGTCACGGGCAGGACTGCAATGCCGTTCATGCGCAGTGCGCTCTTGTCCGCTTCGGTCATGGTGTACTCGTCCTTGACCACCAGCTTGTCCGGGTTGAAACAGCCAGCCAGATAAACGGTGGTGGTCGCATCGCCGGTGGCCGGGACGGTCACGTCGTCGGTCAGGATGCAGTCAGCGGTCAGCGTGTCGCCGGAAGCTGCGGTGCTGCCCAGAATGTACAGCTTGCCGTCCTTTGCGCTCTTGGCGAACACAGTACCGCGGGTATAGGTTGCTTCTTTACTGCCGGTGCTGGCGATCTTGCCAGCACCGACGCGCTTGGGCGGGGTCAGACCCACGATCAGGTTGTCGTACTCGACCTCGCCCAGCTTTTCACTCAGCATCTTAGTTGCCATAGGTCAGTCCTCCTTTTTGGGGTGCAGCAGGTTCTTGAAAGCGGCCCGCTTCTCGGCATCGGTCGGCTTGGTGTTGGTCACGCCAGTACCGCCCACACCGCCAGCGGTTGCACCGCCCACGGCATTTGCGCCGCTGGCCTGTGCGTCGTCCTGCACATCGTCCAGCAGCTTATGGCCTTTCTTCTTGGCATCCAGAGCGGCACGGTAGGTAAGCTCCTGTGCGGTGCAAGCCTTTGCGCCATACTTGGCTTCTGCCACCAGCTCGGACGGGATGGTGTCTGCGATCTCGTCAATGGCGGCAAGACGGTCACGTTCCTGCTTCTGTGCTTCTGCACGGGCATCGTTCACGATCTCATTGACCAGATCAGGACAGCCCGCCCGAAGCTCTTCTTTGTTCTTGAACTCCATTTCGGTTCCTCCGTTGTCGTTGTCCGGCTCTTCCGCCGGGTTGCTGTTGTCGGTGGTATTTACAAAACCGCCCTCTGCGGCAGGGGCCACCACAGCGCGGTTTCGTACAAATTCAGGGGCATCGTCGAAAGCACCCGGCACGGCAACGCTGTTGATGAACAGCGCACCGTTGCGGTTTTCGACCTGTGCCTTGGTTTGGTTGCCGGTCGTGACTTCATCCACAAAGCCGTGTTCTTTGGCTTCGTTTGCAGACCACCACGATGTAGCATCCATCCACGCCGCCACTTCCTCGACGGTGTGGCCGGTCTTTTTGGCGTACTGGTTCAGCACGTTGGTACGCATCACGGTCAGCGCATCCATAAGCTGCTGCAAGCCCGCCATGTCCACAAACCCGTTCGGGTTCACCCGGATGGGATGGATCATGTAGGTTGCATCTTCCGCCGCCTTGACCACCTTGCAATGACTTGCCACGATGGTTGCGGCACTGGCGCAAATGCCCTCGATCTGCGCCGTGACTGTTCCGATCCGGTTTTCCAGCAGCGCACCGATGGCCTGTGCAGCCCAAACGTCACCGCCGCCGCTGCAAATGCGCACTGTCAAATCCTCCGTTGCCGGGATCGTCGCAAGATCAGCGGCGAACTCTTTCGGGGTCACTTCATCGCCCATCCAGCTCGTTTCGCTGATGTAGCCATAAAGCAGAAGTTCCGCCGTGCCGCCGGTGTCGGCTGCATTGCGGAACTCCCAAAATTTCTTATTATTCGTCTTTGCCGGGGTCGCCGCCGTCCCGTTCAGGAACAGCGGTTTGCTGTTGTGCTTGCGCTCCTGCAATTTCGTCCACCTCCCGTTTCAGTGCGGCTTCGGATTTCCGCTGCCGCATATTTGCTTCGTAACTTCCGCCGGTCATTTGGGCGGTTTCCTGTGCTGCCGTAGAGAAGCCGCTGTTCACCCGCATCTGGGCGGCTGCGGCTTCGTCCTTGGGGTTGAGGTTTGTCCGTGCTGGGCCGTTCCATGTGCAGTTCATGTAGGCCGCGGCCACAGCCGGGTCAACCAGAAAACCGGGGGCTTTGATCCTGCCCTTGCACACAGCTTCCCGGAACCATGCTTCGTAGACCGGCTGGCAGAAATAATCTGCAAACCAGTCACGGTGCATCCCGGTTGTTCGCCAGAACTCGTTCAGTGCGCCCCGCGCCGCTGAGTAACTTGTGCTGAACTGTTTGTAAAGCACCTCGGACGGAATTTCCAACGCTGCGGCCATCTGCTTCACAATGGCGTTCATGAACGCTTCAAATCCCGTTGTCGGATGTTTTGGGTCTGCAAACTGTACATCTTCGCCGGGGTTCAGGTCGATAAACGCGCCGGGAGCCAGCTCTACACTGGTTTTGTCCGGGGCATCCACTTGCACCTCCGGCGGAAGCATCTCGCCAAACGGTATCTCGTCAGACTGATCCGTTTTCTTGATGAAAACCGTGAACATGGCTGACACCACAGCGGCGGTCAGCTCTGCGTCCGTGAAGCGACCCAACTGCTTCAAACTTTCCAGCACCGGAGCCAGCAGCGGCACTCCCCGCACCTGACCGGCGCGGTCACGCTGCATCAGGCACAGGATGTTTTGCCGCCCTGTCTTTGCTCCGTAGGCTTCCACCCTCGTCCAATGCGATGTAGACAGAGACAGGCCAGCCGCCGCCGTGCTTGCCAGCGGGTGACGGTCACAGATCCAGTACGCAACGACCATGCCTGCGGCATCGGTTTCAACACCTTGCACGATCTTTTCAACATGGCGACCGTTGATCTCGCAGGGCGAAAGCACGTCCATGAAGCTGGGCGAACACAGCCGGTCGGCTTCGATGATCCGCAGCCGCAGATCATACGGCACACCGGGCGACTTCTTGTTTTGCAGCACCGCCACAGCGTCACCGTTCAGCAGGAAACCCGTGAACACGAGCTGTTGGAGCATATAGAAGTTATCGAGCCGGTCTGCATCGCAGGTCGGTTTGTTCGCCCACAGGCCAAACTCCCGTGCGATCTGGGCGTTGATCTTTTGGGCTTCTTCATCGGAGATGCCCAGAAAGGCGTTGTCGATCTGGGGTGTCGGGGTCAATCCGCCGCACACCACGTTGGTGCGCATCGTCTTGATTGCACCGGTCGCCAGCGGAACGCCCATAAAGGCATCGCGGCTTCTTTCCCGCAGGACTCGAAGATTATCCTCGATGTCCTCTTTCGGGCTTCCGCCGTGCCATGTCCAGCCCCGCATTGATTTCTTGTGCAGGCTGGCTCCATAGTTGGAGTAGCCCGAATTGATTGCCCGTATTGCCGACTGTGCGGCAGCACGTTTCACCGCCCGCTCCGGGGCAATCGCCGTGAGCAGGCTATCAAACATTCCCATGTCAGCCCTCCCTTACAGGTCGCGGGGTACAAAATGCCCCATCCGGTTCCTGCCGTTCCGCTGACGGGAAAGTTCCGTCACCTTGTTCGACCAGTATTCGATTCGTTTACCGATCTGCGTCAGGTCGGCTTTGGTCAGCGACCGGTTGCCGATCTGGTAGCTCTGGCCGTGCGATACGCTCTCTTCGGCGGCTACCCAAACGTCCAGCATCCGTTGTGCTGTTTCCAGCGTAATTCCTGCCATTTAGATACCTCCCGAAAGTTGACGACGGCCCCGCGCTTTCTTGACCGGCTGGACGGTGGTTCCGTCTGCGTCCGTCTTTTTCAGCACAGGGCGAGAAATGGCAAGAGCCGCGGTTGCGTAATTGCGCAAGTCCAACGGCTCGTTTCGTTTATGCTCTTTGTCTTTGATTTCCCAGTATTCTTTCAAGCGGCCTTTCACAAACCGCACCACTTTCTTCTCAGCCGTTAAGCCCTTGAAGTATTCCTCCGTGTAACCCGCTTCCGGGTTGGACGGGAAATGGCAGTAGTTCGGTCCGGGGGTCTTGACCTCCAACCGCTGGTAGATGGTCGTCTTGCCAGCGTCAACGCCCAGAATGAACAGCTCCGCCTTGACGCGGTTGTTCTTGGACGGGTTGCGGATGAACGGAACGCCGCTGCCGCCCATTCCCTTGATCGCAAAGATACGGCGGTTGAGCCGTTCCTTGGCGAACCGGTACACCGCGTCGGTGTGGTGTCCGCCGGAGTCGATGCAGGTAGCCAACAGTGGGTAGGCCGTGCCATCCGCCTTGCGCCACGTTTGGAGCAGGAAGTTGTCAAGGTCGTCCCACACCTGATCCGACAGCATATCGCCGTAGATTTTCTGGTAGCGGATGCCCCAGCTCTCCACGCCCTCGCCCCAGCCGACCACCTCAACTTCAAAGCGGTCGTCCTGCACGTCAACACCGGCAGTAAGATACAGAACATCGTCCGGCACTTCTGCGGCGTAGATTTCGCGGCGGTTGAACAGCTCGGTGTCCTCCAACTGGATTCCACGCTCTTCCCACGTTTCGCCCAGCTCGGTGTTCACCCAAACTTTCATCTGTTCGGGGTTGCCGTGGTCAAGGGCAATCTTGGCTTCTATGAACTTCTGCACGACCTCTTTCCAGCCCACAAAGGTTGAAGCCAGCGTGTTCAGGTGAAATCCTCTGGCTTCTGCGCCGGGGTTGGCTGCAACGTACTTGCCATGAATGCCCTGCTCTTTCCACCGGTATTCGTTGGCGATGCAGCCGCACTCCCGGCAGACGTAGCTCACACCCTTGTCAAGATCGTCCGGGTCAAACTTGACGTTCTCCCAGAGGAACGGCTGGTATGCTCCACATTCCGGGCAGGGTACGTTCCATTCCTCTTGCGTAGAAAGCAAGTAGGCATCCTCGATTCTGCTGTCTCCCTTGATGGTGGGAGTGCTGACCATGACGGTCTTGTAATCCCAAAAGGTCGTCTGGCGTTTCTTTGCCAGATCAAGGGGGTCGCCCTCAGTTCCCGCGCTCTTGGGGTAACGGTCGATCTCGTCCGCCAGCAGCACCTTGATGGGGCGGCTGGCAAGGCTGGACGGGCTGTTTGCACCCACAATGGTGATGTGTCCGCCGGGAAAATTCTTCTTCATGACGGTGTTGCCAGCGTACCGGCTCTTGGTATCTACAAGGCCGGTAAGCCGGGGCGTGTCCCGGATCATGGGAGCAATGCGGTCTTTCGAGAGCGTTTGTCCCATGTCAAGGGTCGGCTGCATACACATCACCGGACAGGGTGCATAGTCCATGTAGTAGCCCAACGGATTGAGGATGAAAGCATCCGTCTTGCCGATCTGCGCTGCTGACATGACGACGACCGACCGGACGTGAGGATCACCAATGGCATCCATAATAGCCCGCTGGTAGGGGGCTTTCTCTGTATGCCACCGCCCCGGCTCTGCGCTGGACTCAGCGGACAGCACCCGGTACTTGTCCGCCCACTGGCTGACGGTCAGCGGCGGCGGCGGACGGAGCTTGCTCAAAACCTCCGCGAACAGCTCCACGGTCTGCGGTTCAAGTTTTACGATCCGTTTCTTCTTCACGTTTCGACTCACTCCTGACGCATTCCGGGAACATACACAGGATAAGCCGCTGATGGATGCGCTTACCCCACGGACAGCCCTTGCACTCGCTTCCGGGTTTATCCGGTTTTTTCTCCGTCTTGTTCATCTTCATCATCCTTTGGCCGTTCCAATGCGACCTGATAATTTGAAAACTCTTCCATGATCTCGTGGAGTGAGCTTTGCAGCAAGTCCATGATTTTATCCTCGTCGCCGTCCAGCTTTGCGATGTTCGCCGCCAGCTTGTTCGGCAGGGCAAGCAATCTCGAACGCAGGTTCATGACGATGGTGGTCATGCCGGTCATAATATCCGACTTGCGGTAAAGCTCACCGTTCCGCACCTTGTTCTCGGTTTCAGCAGCGATCCGCTTTTCCTTGGTCAGCTTCGCCCGCTCTTCGTTGAGATCAGCCTTGCCGCCCTCGTCGCCCCGCAGGTAGTTGATGTACCGCCGGACGCTGGAACGCAGATCGTATAGGCCGGGGGCTTTCTCTTCCAGCACCCCCTCGTCCCGGAGCTGGCGCACCCGGCGTTCGGACAGGTCAAGATACTGCGCCACTATCTTTGTCGTGTGGAGCTTCTTCTTCATCCTCTTCGTCCCCCTCCGGGTCTACGTCTACCTCACCGGTCGCCCGCATCTTTGCAATGTCAAGGCGGGCCAGTTCCAGAGCGTACCGCTTTTCAAATTCTTCTTGCTGGCGAATCTGGGTCGTAAGGGAAATGATTCTGCCGGAAACCTTGTTCAGAGCTTCCCGCAACTGCGTCACCCGGACAAAGGCACTGTCTTTGTTGACCATCGCCATCTTCTGCACGGCACTGTCCGCCGTCTTGCCCTCGGCATCCGGGCCGGGTTTGCGCATATCGGTGATGGTGGCTGTGAACAGTTCTTCCGGGCTGCACTTCTCGTACTCCGCGATCTTCTCCATGATGTGCCGCTGCTGAATCCGCAGCAGCTTCAACTCATAGGCGTTGTTCGCGCTGGCCCCGGTGGGTATCGCGTCCAGCCACGCCCGTTCCTCTTCGGTCAGCCGGTCAAGGTGGATGGTGCTATATGCGCCGTCTTTCTCTGCGTTGGTGTTGCCATCCGGCGCACCGCCACCGGTGTTGCCCTTGGCGTTCTTCTTGCCCCGGCTGTTCTTGTTGCCGGGTTGCCCGCCGCGCTTGCGCTCTATGGCATCCTCCCACCGGTCGATCTTCTTCCAGTTGCGAACCGTGCCGTAGGTCACTCCCAGCGTGGCCGCAAACTCTTTGAGGTTGATCTTCTCGCCCGACCTCCGCCGCTTGACGTACTCAGCCTTGGCGGTGTCGCGCTTGTCGTTCCGCTTCGGCATCCTGCATCACTCCTGCACCCCGTTTCTCGAATCCGCGCAAAAGAAAAAGCCCCACGACATAACGCCGTGGAGCTTCGCTTACTTTTCACTGTACCAATTATACCCGGAAAAGTGTATCACAGTGTATCATTTTGAAAATTTTCCCGAAAAAATCCCCCCTAACTTTTTCAGACCCCCCTCCGGGGAAGTGCAAAAAAGCCCCTATACCTAGAAAATTTTCGGGCTTTCGGACCCGTGAGTGGAAGAATCTTCCTTCCCAGTACCTTGCCGGTGGCCCGGAAAATGGTAGAAAAAGGAATAAAAGACCGAAAAATCGGACTTTTTCAGCCGTCAAAATCGCCAAAAATCCGGGAAAAATCCAGCCAAAACAGCCCAAAACCCCGGCAAAATGACAGAAAAAGGGCGGCAAAACACCGGCGGCGGGCATCCTTTAAGGTATCGCGGGCGGGCTGAACTGGTGACAGCCTGTCACCGATTCGATCCGGCGCGGCCTGTCCGGGGCGATCTGTCCAGCGGGGCGGGGTGCTGCTGTCCTCTCCTATATAGCTATGTAGGGCGGCGGGCGGTATGCTGTCGGCATCATCGGCGGGGCGCGGGGGGCAGATCGGCGGCATCATCGGCCCGGCGCGGGGCGGTCCTGTCCTATATAGCTATGTAGGGCGGCGGGGCGTGGCGGCGGTCGTATGGCGGGCGGTGCTGCTGTCTGGTGCTGGTGTGAGGTGTGGCCGGTGTGGGCGGCGGTGTGGGGCTGCTGCCCTCTCCTATATAGCTATGTAGGGCGCGGGCGGGGTGCTGCTGTCGTGTTCATCGGGCGGGCGCGTCCTGTCCAGTGTCCAGCGCGGCGGGGTGCAGCAGCGCGGGCGGCGGTGCAAGGTGCGGGCCGTGGCGGGGGTGAGCTGTCCAGCGCGGGCCGGGGCTGCTGTCCCCTCTCCTATATAGCTATGTAGGGCGGGGCCGGTGTGCTGCCTGTCGTCCCCATCGGGGCGGCGCGGGGTGAAGATCGGCGGCGTGGATCATCGGCGCGGCGGCGTGTCCAGACAGCAGCAGCGGCGGGCGGGTGCGATCTTCACACCGGCGGCGGGGCCGGGGTGTGATCCACGGAAAAGCCGCCCACGGAAAACGCCCCACGGAAAAAGGCAACAAAAAAAGAGGTAGGCGCGGCGGCGGGCCGTGTCTACCTCTTTTTTCGCGTCATTCTTTCGGGGCGGTCATTCTTCCGGGGTATCGTCCGGGGCGGGCGGCGGCTGGAATCCATCGCGGGCCATTCTTTCCCGCGTGGCGTTCACGATATACCCCGCCACGCTTTCCCCAGCGTGGGCGGCGGCGGTGTTCAAATCCTCTTCAATTTCTTTCGGGATTCTAATTGATTTTGTCGCAAACTTTGATAAATAGCGGTCGTTCGTTATTCTTTTCTTGTCTGTGAGCGGCATTTTTGTCACCTCTCTTTCTGCCTGTCCTCATTATATCAAATTTTCCCGGAATGCACCATGCAAAAATTGACGGAATGAATCATGCTTTTTTGTGCATTTCGTAAAATCGCATGATTCATGCTTGACACATTGCATGATTCATGCGATAATATAGCCACAGCAAGCGAAACACCGCAAAACAGAAAAGAGGTCAAACCGCATGAAACTTTCTGAAAAGATCGCCGCGATTGAGTCCGGCGAATACGCCGTAACATGGACGACCCCCGACGGGTCAATCATGAAAGCCGCCGATTATGGCCCGTATTACGTCGTTTATCGCAACGGCGAACCGATGGGCGCGATTGACAGCCCCGATGATCTGGACATTTTCGCCGCCGCGAACCACTACACCGCATGAACCGCCGGACACCTTGACGGGCCGCACCGCTGAAAGCGACCCGATCCCAACACCCCGCCGGGGTGAATCCACTGAAAAGAGGTGAAAGCCATGAATAAAGAGTTTTTCAAGCTGCCGAAAGCCGTCAAGCGGGCAGTTTGGGCCGCTCTTCTTGCCGAATGGCAAAAGAAAAAGCCCGCCACCCGGTAAAGGGTGACAGGCTTGCAAGATAGGTTTTCGAGTTCCGATCTTGCAATGATTTTACCAGCTTTCGCCGGTAAAGTCAAGCGGACACTTTCAAGGGCTGCACCGCTGCCGCAAAAGCAACCCTATGCCACCGCCCCGCCGGGGTGAATCAAAATCAAAAGGAGATCGAGAACATGACCGCATTCGACAAGAAAATAAACCAGATCGCCACCCGTCACCGGTGGAACATCGAGAAGCAAGCCCGCGCCGCTGTCCCTTGCTACATCATCGCCGCCCCAACTTATGAGGATGCCGGGAAGATCGTTGCCGTTCTGAACCGCTGCAAGGGCTTGCACCATGAAACATTGACCCCGATTCACTATGAATCGTGGGCGGTCAAGGTGTATGACGCTGGACAGATCGCCGCATATCGGGAACGCGAACGGCAAAAAGCCGCCCTTGTTGATGCTTTCTATATGGCATTGAAAGCCAACGGCGGCGACCAGAACGCCGCGAAAGCTGCCCAGCGTGAAAAGGCGGTGCAATGGAACGCCGTCGAAGTGTTCAATGAAATTTACGCATGACCCCCGGATACCTTGACGGGCCGCACCACGAAAAGCGACCCGATCCCACGCCCCGACAATAGCCGGGGAAAAGCACGAAAAGCCACACCACGAAACGAAAAGGAGAAACAACCATGAAACGAATTTTGACCGCCGCCGCACTTGCCGCCGCGCTGCTGTCCAGCGCACCCCGCGCCGCTGCCGCCTGTCCCTACAAAGTCGGTCCTTTTGGGCGGTATATCGCCCCGGCCATTGTGAAAGGCATGACCGCCACCAACGAAAACCAGATTGAAGTCTGGTGCAGTGACGCGCTGGACGGCGACGACTGGTATTTTCTGGTGGACGGCGAAACCGATTTGCGGATTTTTGACCGGATCGATCTTGTGGTCGATGCCAACGGAACCCCGGACGATTTCAGCGACGACAAGGTTATTGACGCGCTGTATTGCCACGATTGCGACAAAACCGAAGATTGAACCCCGCCGGACACCTTGACGGGCCGCACCGAACGAAAGCGACCCGATCCCATTCCCCCGGCACACCGCCGGGACGATCCACAAAACGAAACACGAAAGGAAGTATTTACCATGACGAATAAACAGATCATCCGCGCCGCCGCCGAACGTCTTGACCCGGCCACGCTGCACCAGATCGCCACCGCACACCACACCCCGGAAGAGATCGCCGCCGTTGCTGCATCTTGCAAGATCGTTGACAAGGACGGCAACGAAAAGCCCGCCACCGCCGCGGACATTGAGATCATGTTTGCAGCGGACGAGTTGCACACGTTCGACTATTGGAAGAAAGAGGGCAAGAGCGTCAAGAAAGGCGAAAAGGCGTTGACTGAGTGCTATTTGTGGAAGTACACCACGAAGCCCAGCAAAGAGCAGCGCGAAAAGGCCGCGGCAGAGGGCAAGGAAGCCGCACCCGATCCGCATTACTACCCTACGAAATCCCATCTTTTCAGCTGCTTACAAGTTGAAAGCAGCAAGCCCGCCCCGCAAGCCCGGTTCAAGTCCACGGCGGAGATCATCGCATACAACAAGCGGCTTGCAGCAGAACGCAAGGCCGCAAAGGAAGCCGCCGCAAAAGCTGCCGCCGAAGCCGCCCGCCCCGCGCCGGTCGTCGTTGAAGAGCACCACGAACTTCCCGAACTGGTTCACGTTGAACCGCTTCCCACGAAACCGGCCCCGAAGAAGCCCCGCACCACGAAGAAGCCCGCCGCCGACGTTGCCGAACTCAAAAAGGCAGAACGCAAGGCAATGCACGAATTTATGGCCGTTCCCGAAACCGACCGCGCCGGACAAGCTGCCACGCTGGAAGCATGGCGCAAGGCGACCGCCACCCGGAAAGCTGCCGAAAAAGCAGCAGACGAAGCCCCCGCCGTCACCGTGAGCATGGAAGAATTAGAGCCGGTTTTTGAAAAGTGGTATTCCAACTTTTACCGCACCCACGACGACAACGACAGCAAGGAATACCGGGAAGCCGTCAAGACGTTTGACCAGAAGAGCAAGAACGACCCCGAATTTTCGGCCATTGTCCGGCAATTCACGAATTACCGTTGCGACTTTATCAGCAGCGACCGCGAAGCCGCCGCGTTTGTGATGGCTCTCGACGAACTCAACCACAAGCACAACGCCCCCGAAATGGTTCCCAGCGTCCAACAGCTCGACTTTGCAAGCATCGCCGCCGGTGTGCTGGCATGATTCCAGCGCGGACACTCTAGCCGGGTTGCACCGCACAAAGCAGCCCAGCCCCACACCCCGCCGGGGTGAATCACGAAAACGAAAAGGAGATTCTACCATGACCGACAACGAAGAGAAGAACGAACTTGTTGTTGTGGATGTTCCCAACGTCCAGATCTACGCTTTCACCGTGTCCGGCTGGCCCACGCCCCGCACCGCCGAAAAGGTGTTGAACGCCGCCCGGAAGAGCACCGCCGAAAGCATCCAGCGGATCACCCAGATCATCGAGTCCGGCGACTACGAAAGCGACCGGGGATATTGGGAAAGCCGCCTTGCGCAAGAAAAGGCCCGCTCTTATGCCGTCATGACCTACGGCGAATGGCTGGACTTTGAGCGGGAAAAGCTGCTCACCCCGGAAATGGTCGAGATCACGAAACAGGACTATGAGAACGCGCTGAACGTGTTGCCGCCGCGCAACTGGCACACCCGGAACAACATAGAAGAGTTTTGCAGCCGGGAAATGTACAGCGGCACTTACACCACGCAATATGCGTTCCAGCTTGTAACGGGCCGCTACTTTGCGAAAATGGTTGATTGCGCCGACTCTTCCACATGGTTGAGCACGATTTTAGCCCAGCAGTGAAACGGATACCTTGACGGGCCGCACCGAACGAAAAGCGACCCGATCCCACACCCCGCCGGGGTGAATCCAACACGAAAAGGAGAACGAACCATGACGACCCCGAACGATAGCCGGGACTTTTACCCCACCCCGGACAATCTCGCGTGGGAAATGGCTTACAGTCTGCAAAGCACAAAATACGGCTGGAAGCACCTACCGCAGCCCATCCTTGAACCCTCTGCCGGTGACGGCGCACTGGCCCGCCAGATTCACGCCATTGCAGATATTCGGCACGATCCCAAAACGGGAGAGCTTGACCGTTACAGCACGAGCAAGGCGAAAGAGTTTGATCTTGACTGTGTGGAACTGTCCAGCGACTTCCGCGCCAAACTGAAGAAAGACGGTTTCCGCGTGGTGCATGACGATTTTCTCACGTTCCGCCCCGCGAAGAAATACGCGGCGATCATCATGAACCCGCCTTTTTCCGCCGGTGCTGCTCACTTGCTCAAGGCTTTAGAGATCATGAAAGACGGCGGCAAAATCCGCTGTCTGCTCAACGCCGAAACGATCCGCAATCCCTACACGAACGAGCGGAAAGAGCTGGCGCAGAAGCTAAACGAACTCAACGCCCAGATCAAATACATCCCGGACGCTTTCAAGAACGCCCGCCGCGCCGCCCGCGTTGAAGTGGCGTTGATCTCCGTTGACATTCCCGACAAGGAGCCAGTAAGCAAAATCCGGTTGGAACTCAACAACGAAATGACCGACCACATGAAAGCCGATCCGCAGCTTGCCGCGCTGGTGTCTGCTGATCCCATCGCCGCCGCGGTGGAACGGTACAACGCCGCCGCCGAGGGCATCCGCCGTATTTACGAAGAGTACAACGGAATCAAGAGCCTGTTTTCTGCTGCTACCGCAGACGACAAGGAAACCGAAGTGCTGAACTTCAACAAGAGCTATAACGAAGCGATCCGCAGCTTGCGCGGCTTGTACTGGCAAAAGCTCTTTGACCTGCCCCAAATCCGGGACAACTTAACCAGAGCGATGCAGGACGAATATCACAACCGCGTTTCCGAACTGGTTGATTACGATTTCAGCCCTTACAACATCCTCACGATCCGGGAAGAAATGTCCGCCAACATCGTGCAGGGCATCGAAAGCGAGATCGTGGAACTGTTCGACGACTGGACGAATCTGCACTACAATTCCGAATACTCGAAGAACGTCCACTACTACAACGGCTGGTGTACGAACGAAGCGTACAAAGTCGGCAAGAAAGTGATTTTCCGGTGTCAAGCGTTCAGCGATTGGTCTGGGCGGTTTGAACCCAGTTGGAACGCGGAAAGCTGCCTGTCACGAATTGAACGCACCTTGCACTATCTGGACACGAACGGCAAGAAGTACAACGGTGATGATCTCCGGGCCACGCTGAAAGCTGCCGGGGAAGCCGGACAGAGCCAGAAAGTGCAATTCCACTACTTCACCGCCACGTTTTACAAAAAAGGCACTTGCCACATTGAGTTTTCAAATGACGACATTTTGAAGTCATTTAACCTGTTCGCCAGCCAGAAGAAAGGATGGTTGCCGCCGTCCTACGGCAAGAAAGCCTATCACGACATGAGCAAGGCAGAGCAGAAGATCGTGGACAGCTACGAGGGCGAAGCGAGTTACACAGACACCCTTGCACGGCATCTGATCCCCACGAAAGCCACGCTTTTACAGCTCAACGCATAAAACGGATACTCTAGCCGGGTTGCACCGTAAAGCAGCCCAGCCCCAGCCGCAAGGCTACCACGAAACGAAAAGGAGATACAAACCATGCGTGAATACGATCCGAACCACCGGTATCAAGTTATCACCTGCGCTTCCGCCGATTTCACCGATGAAGATATGAGTTTTCGCACCATTGCCGAAGCCCGTACACGAATTGCCTATCTGGTCAAGGAGTATGCGGCAGACGGGCGCGATCTGGACGGAGCCGCGATTTTCGACCGCAAAGCGAACTGCTGCACCCACCTTTTCGGGTGTGCGATGCTGTCCGCGTTCTCTGTCGATGTCGCCGCACGTTCCACGCCCCGCAGATACCCCGATATGCCCGCGGCCAGCACGATTTACTACTTCATTTACTGCAAAGGCCCCGGAGATCAGCATTTCACCCTCTGCGACCCGTGGGGCGGTAGGCGCGGCATGAACAAGGTTTTTGCGCCCCGGTTCACGAAAGATCAGGCGGACAAGGTTGTTGCTCGAATGGCCGAACGAAACCCCGGCTTTACCTTTCAGCGGCGACCGGCCCGCTGAATATCTGGACACCTTGACTGGCCGCACCGCTGAAAGCGACCCGATCCCAACGACCGGCGCACCGCCGGTATGAATTGCGAAATGCAAAGGAGATTCAACTATGAAAATTACAATCATCGACACCGCCGCATACCTCGACACTCCCTATAACCCCGAATTTGTCAGCCAGATCAAGAATATCGGCGGCGCACGGTGGGACAGTTCCCGCCGGGAGTGGAAGATTCCCGCCGCTTGCGTGGAACAGGCCCGTGAGATCATGCGCCGGGTGTTCGGCGAGTGCGATCTGCCCGACGAAACCCGCCGCGTAAACGTCAAGCTGACTTTCAGCGAGAGCGTCCGCAGCGATACCCACGAATCGCTTATCATCTTTGGCAAGCAGATTGCCCGCGCTTATGGCCGGGACAGCGGCGCGGTGGTCGGCGGTGACGTTTCTTTCATCGAGGGCAAGCCCACCAGCGACGGAAGCCGCGCCAACTATTACGCCCGTGTTCCCGCCGGTGCGGTTGCTCTGCTGCGCAACGTCCCCGAAAGCATCCTGCGCGAAGATTTGCCAAACGGCGTGACTTACGAGATTATGCCGGAGGAAACGGCCCCAAACCGCGAAGCACTTCTCGCAGAGAAAGCGCGGCTCACGGCGCGGCTTGCCGAGATTGACAAACTGCTTACCTAATCCGCCCGAACAGCTTAACTACACGGCCTGCGTTGGCTTTATGATATTGCAAGTCCATAACGAGACAGAAAGGATGATTTTCTATGTTCATGCCCTACTTTGTCGATTCCACCGGCAAGAAGCACACGTTCCCTGACGACTTCGCGCTGAAAGGCGGTTTGGTTCGCGCTTGGCGACGCGGGGAAAGCATCTTTGACTACCGGTATCGTCTGAAATCCAGCTACACCGGCGGGCACGACTACCAGCTGCATTCCATCCATCAGAGCCGCGACGGTTTCACGGTTCAATTTTCCTACGAGAGCGCAATCGGTGGAGAGAGCTATTGCTTGTGATTCTTTGCCCCGTTTCCCTGCCGGGACATTCTGTGTTATACTTTTCCCAACGAGTTCAACTTTTTCAGCACGAAATGTTGAACTTAAACCACGAAACGTGCAAAAAGGAGGTCATTTTGTGAATGAAGCCCAGTTTTTCGCGCCTTGGCGCATTGTTGCCGAGTTCGCGGACGATTCCCGGCTAACCTTTGACGGGTTGACCGAACAGCAAGCCTATAACGCCATGATTGCCGCCCAGCCCGAACACGGCGACATTGGATGGTGGGATCATGTGACTGACACGAATTACACCAACGGCCAGTATTACAAGATGCTTTCCCATCCGCCCGCTGTTCATGTTGTGGATTTTTCTGGCTACGACGGCCCTCTGGACGAAAACGGTTTTCCGGTCGGTCTGCCGAATGAGATCATCGAGTATATGAAACAACATGGCGAGCCGCCCAGCGTCCCGAAGATCATTGTCAAGAAGAACGACCGGAAACGCGAATAACGAAGAGCATCCCCCGACGGAATTGCCCGCCGGGGGATGCTCTTCGTTATTCGCAAGTTTGTTTTTCTGAGCGGTTCGGAGGATTTGCGGAAGCGGTTCATTGCACACGCGCATAGAGCTTTACCAACTTGCCTTTATAGACAGTTTTCCGGGCCGTTCTGCTGGACACGATTTTAGCATCTATTTCTCCCGGTTCTGATAGATTTTCTATCACTTTCCCGGCATACCCAACAGACCGGCTCTTTTAATCGCGCGCGTCATACGCGCGGGAGAGGATTTCTTCAACCATGGGAATTTCATCGAGCATCCCGCCCAGAACTGCCAGAGCTGCGTCTTTCCACCTCTGCGCAGTGATCCTCTTTTTCCCGATTGAGATCGCAATGCTTTCCCACGTTTTTTGTAACGACCGATCGGAGTAGACATACCGTCCTTTCAGGATCGTTTTGTAATCATCGTTCAGGCGGTCTAATTTCTGCCGGATTTCCTGCAAATCCGATTTCAACACAACCCGTCTGACCGTCAGCTCATTCTCCCGATTCTGGTACTCTTCATTGTCAGCCAGCTTGACGGCGAGGGACGCAGTGCTGTCGCCGGGTGTGCTGCCGTGCGGCATCCCATCCATTGCAACGCCTTTGATCGGGCTGTACCGATCTCGCAACTCCGCCAGTTCCATGTTTACGCTATCCAGCTGCTTCTCGATCTTGCCGTAGTAGAGCAAAATCTGTTCTGTATCCTTTTTCTGCATCCGCGTTTATCCCCCTGAACGTCAACTCTCAGATTTCTTTCCCGAAAATCGTCTTTTTGCCGGGTTCATTGTCGATTGCCATTTCAACGCCTGTCGCTTGCTCATAGCACCGGGTCATTTTGTAGTAAGCCACATACTCACCATCTTTCGACCACTCAAGGAATTGCCGGAAGTTGTCTTGAACTTCTTTCAGGGCAGTGTCTATTTCCTCCGGTGTGTATCCGAACCTTCCCATTACCTCAACGAAGAACCGGACCACGAGATCACCCGCTCCGCGGCGTTCGTATAGCCGCACTCTCTCCCATTCCTTGCGCGGCCACTTCTCGACCGGCAGTGAGAATCCCGCTTTCATCATCGGGTCCGTGCGCTTGCGCAGATTTTCCCGTGCTTTCGGAGTGCCGTACACGTTTTCTTCAAGCGCGTACACCTCGCTCCGACGGATAAGCTCTGCCGTCCAGCGGTCAACCCCGTTTTGGTCAAGATCGAAAAGGTTCTGCGCGGCGATGATAGCGCAGTACGTCACCACCTGCCCCACAGCGGCTCTGTTGAGTTCCGTATTCTTCACAGTGTCGTCCTTTGCAACTACGCAACGGTTTACCGCTTTTTCGTACATCATCTTCCGCACTTTTGCCGGTGGCATAGATTTTCCCATGTTCTTCATCCTTTCTGTTTTGCAAGTTTCTTCCACGCTTTGACCTCTGCCGCCGTGTCTGCCGTGATGTGCTCAACAAACCGCCAGCCCTTCGGCTCTGCAACGAGGTCAATAAACATTCTTCGGCGGTGTATGTAATCGCGTTGCTGCCGCCGCACAAACTTCGATTTCACTTCTACGGCTTCAACTGTGCCGTCTGCATAGGTCAGCACAAAGTCTGGGGTGTAATGCACCGCCGGGAGCTTCACCGCGTCGTACTCCTTCGCGGGCAGAAGCAAGAATGTGCGGTGCAGTTCCACCTTCACGATTTTTCCGGTCTGTACTTTCGGCAAGACGGTCCCCATGTAATACTCGTACTCGCCCCGGCTGTCAAAATCCATGCCGACTTTTTCAGCGGTAGCAACTTCGGCGGCGATAGGCTGCGGCAAGGCGCACTTTCCCCGGCTTCTGGCCGCGATCTGCGCTTCTGCCTGCGCCCGGTATCTGGGCGGCAGGTCGTCCAGTGTCAAACGGTTCAAGGCCGATTCCTCCTGTTCTTCCGCTGCTCCGGCTTTCGGTATAAGCGCACGATCAGGTGACGGGTAGCGTTGCCGGTTATGATGCACTCGCACCGGTGCAGGGTATAGCCGGGGTACATCCTCTCCCAGTAGTCTCGATCTTCCAGCCGGTTCTCGCAAACGTCTTTCAGCCGGGTGCGGCTCATTTTCCCGTCATTTGGGCGCGGCATCTTCGGCGGTTTCAGCCCGCGGCTCTGCCGCCAGTGACGTTTGCAGCGCACGTTCTTGGTGATGTACTTTGCGAGGGATTCAATGCTGTTGTGGTCAAACTCCAATGGCTCGCACCGCGATCTGCCGCGCTTACCCCATGCCTTTTCAACCATTTCACGGGTCAGCCCCGCCGGGTGGGACATGATAACATGATGATGGTGACGACCCAGCGGCTTGTCTCCATCCATCGTGCAATACTCCGAAACCACGATCCACTTCGGATGTTCGATTCCGTTTTTGTCGCAGATGCGATACAACGCTTTGATGGCGTTTGAAAAATCCCGGTCGGCACGTTGGAGATCGCCGGGCGCGGGGTTGTTTTCTTCGTTGTAGGTGTATGTAACGGAGTAGTCGCCGGGACGGAAGTTCCGGTTTGCCAGCAGTTCCAGATACCGGCCACTCTTGCGTAGATTATACGCTTCCTTTGCAATGCTGGTGGCAAGTTCTTTCTTTTTTCTGGTGCTTGCCTTGTGCTGCTGCTCTGTCACCTCGAAAAAATCCACCTGCATAGAGGGAGCCGTGTCGTAATTCATGCCGCAGATAAATTTCTGTTCCCGAACCCGAAAGCCGCCGGTCATATCCTTCACGATCTCCTTTCCGCAAGCGTCATGGAATTTTCTCAATCATGGACCACAAACACGAGAGGGGGGGGAACGATGCAGAGGGGAAACACCGGGCCGCGTTCCTTTCGTTCTCTATTCCGATAAGCTGCTGGAACGCCGCCCTCGTTTTCCCTCTGCACTCCCTTTCCCCGCCGGGGGTAAGTGCATCTCTCCGCTCTCTTCTCTTTGTGTGTCCCTTAGTTTATCTACGGTATACAAGCCCCTTACCGCCTCGTCAGGGCGGCAATTTAACGACGGACGCTCTTTATATATAAGGTAGAGGGCTTGTCTTGCTTATTTCAGCAGGGCGAATTTGAACCAATCCGGCAGGTCGGATGCTGCAATAAAATACTCTATCACCAGCACCACAGCAAGAATAATCACCGGTGCCAGCAGGTACAGCCAGCCAATGAGATAAGCGCCGAACTCACTTTTCTTCTTTTTCATCTTCGTTTTTCCTTTCTTCCCATGCCGGGCAACTATCTTCCGGGTCTGTGAAATCCGCCCGGTTCTCGGAATTTCCGTTGAAGCACACCCACAAAAAATCATCGTGCCATGCGCAGGTGGAACAGCTCTTTTCCATCACTCGCGTTCCTCCCAGTGCCAGCAAGAACTTTCCGGTTCCGTCACTGACCGAAAGTGAAGGTTATTGAAGCACGTTCCGTCTCTTAAATGCCACCTGCAAAACTCACAGCTTTCGTGTATGATGATTTTTGCGCCGCACTCCGGGCAGTGCTTGAGTGCATACTCATAAACATCTTCTTCTCCGGTGTCTGGGTCTATTTTTATTCGCTTCCATCCCTCAACGTGGATGCCGCACTTGTGACAAACAAATTCGTCGTAGTCTATGTGGTCCGGGTTTTCGTTGTATGTCAGTTCTTGCAGTCTATCCGGCGTAATTGTCGGCTCCGCTTTCAGGCTTCCTAGGATCAGCTTTACCACATCGATCTTTATTTTCCCGTATGTTGGTTCGCCTTTTAGGATGTACTCTATGTTTTTAAGCACCTGCTCAAAGTGGTTTGCGTCAACCAGCCGTTTTTCCTTCATCGCTTTTCTCCTTTTGCACGGCCCTTTTCTTTTAGCTCGATTTTCGGCTGCGGCTGGTCGCTGCGGTTCAACGGCGCATAGTAGCTGACGCACCCTGCAACGCCGTCCGGGTTGTCGTGCCACGACAGCGCGTGTCGAATGACCAGCCATACAATTTCCGCTCTGTACGGAATTTTCATCACATCCGAAATTGGAGCAGGGAGAACGCAACGGTTATACAGCTTTTCCATTTCCTCCCGCATGGTATCCCGCCGATGGAGGGCAACGTCAAAAGCGTTTTCCCTCTGTTCGTTCGTCTCATACACATTGTTTTCCAGATCGGAATAAAACTTCGCCATACACAGATCGTCGGCCATGTCCCAGAACTGGCCCATGTGCAACCTCAGATACCACTCACAGGCAGTCTTTACCGCTTCCGCCACCGGTCTGCTCATGGTTATCGTCACCGTTTCCACTTCCGGCACGGTTTTCTTTTTCTTTTCCATGACTATCCTCCCTTGCGCCGGGCCAGTTGTTCCGCTGGCCGTGTTCAAACTTCTTCGCCATTGCCGCTACCTGAATAGCTTCAACGGCCAGATTGATAGCCGCTTCCCGGATCGCCCTTAAATCATCTTTCGGTACGGTCTGGTTCGCCTTGACTGCGTTCCACATCCGGGTTTCAATGTAGAGCTTCAGCGGCACAATCGCCTGTTCCGCTTCTTCCAGCTCTTCCCGGACAACATTCTGTCCCTCGTGTGGGCTTGCGAACTGGCGGAAGCGTTTGTTTGCTGCGGCCAGTTCCTTGTTTACTAGACGGCGAACATCTTTTCTTACTGCGTCCATTGGCTACTTTCCTTTCTCGAACGGTTCTTCTGCATATCCAACGATTTCTATGGAATGTGTACAGCAGTTCAGTTCCTGCTCCAAATCTCCACGAATCGGTATGTCGAACCGTTCATCTGCTACATCAACAAGTAATTCAAGCGTTACTTTTTTCAGCAATGTATTGTTTCCCCCTGCTTAGAATCGGTCTGCGTCCTCCTTGTTGTTGAATTTGAAACCCAGAAAATCAGCAACTCCGTAGCTTCCGCCCTTGCACGTGTGACAAGTATAGATTGTTGGCTCCATTACTTCTTCCGGCTCTTTCAAGTCAACCGCCCTGCACATGATTTTCATTACAAAGCTTCGGTTGCTTTCTTCTCCGCTTGTCGAACATTCCACAAATTCTTCTCCGCACAAACGGCATTTGTAGATTGCATCAAACATTTTCATTGTTTTCTTCTTTCTCCGCTTCGTTCGGCAAATCGTCGAACGTCCAGCCGCTCTCTTCCTGTTCGCCAGTATGCGTTTCTGCCAGCATAGCCACCAGCTCTTGCAGTGTTGCTTCCGCATACTCGTTCAGCGAGTATTGCGTTACAGCTGCTCGTACTCGCATACCGTTTTTTACTACAAAGTACGTTCTTCCGTTTCCGAGCTTTCTTTGGAAAAAGCGAATGAACCCATTGTTCTTGATTTCATCTTCAACCGGCGCAAGCTGCGACCAGCAGATAAGGCCAGCCATCTTTTTATCTTCCGTCGCCAGCGGGATAAGCGTTTCTCCCATGTAGTAGATGCCAACGGCCATTTTCTTTACTTCTACTTCGTTCTTGACGTTATCGTCCAGATTGAACCCCTCAAGATCGCTTTTGTATGCGCAATCAAAATCGTTGTAGACCACCTTTTCGATCATGGTATCTTCGCTGATTCCCAGCAGCGCACCCATTTGGCTGCGGTTCAGCGGGAGCGGGAAGCCTGTCGCACAGTAGATAGCCGATGCTGTTCCAATATAAAAGTCGTCGCTCTTGATATTGTGAAAGACGTTGCACACAAGCTGCCGCTTCACCATCTTTGTAACTCCCGAAAGTTTCATATTCAAACCACCTTTCTGATAACTGCAAACGGCGCATATCCGGGGAACTGTTCGTCTGCGGATTTCTCCGCCGCTTCACCGGCTTCACGTTCCGTTTCCGCTTCAAATTCCTGTCCGATGATGATGCACGGCGCAGTCACGCCAGCACCATTCCAACCGGCAACGCTGATATAGTACCTATTCACCGACCCTGCACCTCCGTTACGCTGTCCACTTGGATTTTCTGGTACTGCGGGTAGTACAGGGCCGCTTCTTCTTTTGCCTTGTCCGCCGCTTCAAGTGCTTTCGGTGCTTCTATGCGATACGGCAGATAGGCCGGTGTTTCCTGCCTATGGCGGTTTGCGTTGCTTCTTGCTCTGCTGCACCGCAGCATGACTAAGTATTTCGGCATTGTCCTTTCCTCCTGTTGTTTTCGGGCATTTCCGGGCTTGAACCGGTAGGGGCCTGTCCCCATGCTCACAGAATGGAGCCGCCGCGCCGGGCGGCTCCGGTAGGAGAGAATCAGTTGATCCCGTTGATGATGGGAATACTGCCATCACCGCCAACGTATGTAGGCAGTTCGCCGTTCCAGAGGGAATCGACGTTTGTGATTCGGTAGTATTCCAGCAGATTGCTGTTCAGGCTGTCATTGAGGGCGCGGTTTGCTTCTGCTTTCTTTTCGGCAACGTACAGCTCCGCGTCCGCTGCAACCTTGGATTTCTCCGCTTCTGCATTGGCCGCAATCAGATCAGCGTCCGCCGTGGCCTGTGCTTCAACACGACGTTTCTCCGCATCGGTTTCCGCCTTTTCCTTTTCCTGCTGGGCCTTTACTTTGGCTTCAACGGCATCCGTAAAGGTATCGGTGAAGTCGAAGTTGGTGACGCTGATATACTGCAAGTCGATGTTGTACTCTGCCAGCACCTCCCGCAGCTTTGTGTCCATCTGTGATGCAACGGCATCTCGGTTCGAGATCAGGCTGCTTGCGTCGTAGTGGGCGACCACAGCCTTGACCGTTTCCTGCACACGGGGAGTAATCAGAGTGTCCTCATACTTCTTGCCGACCGACTTGTAGATCACCATAGCGTTTGCCTGATTGATTCGGTAGCCGACAGCGACCGACGTTGCAACTTCCTGAATGTCAGAGCTGAACGCCGACAAATCCATGCTCATTTCCTGAACACGGTTATCCATCTTTACGATGGACTGCCACGGTGCTTTGAACACCACACCGGCATCCTTCGTGCCATCTTCGACCTTGCCGAATGTGGTTACAATTCCGGTGTAGCCGGTCGGAACATAGGACACACAGGACACGCCGATCATGATAACGGCGACCACGCCGGGAATAAACGCTGCGGCCTTGCCCTCTTCGGACAGGAGCCGAACGGCCAGCGCAACCAGCGCGGCCACCACTCCGATGATGAAAAAGATCATATTTCCTCGCTTTCGCTCATTTGCTTATGTACGGGCGAAAGCTGCGGTGGGGTCTGATCTTGGCAGGTTTGGTTTCCAGTGGTTTATAAAAAGCTCACCTGCCCCTCAATGTTTTTCTTCTTCGGTTCTCTCGGTCTATACTTTTTGTTCTCGTCCAGAACGTCCACCGGGTTGAACTCAAAGTGCTTGCACTTGTTCGGATTTCTTATCTGCTTGCCCTCTCGCATTTCGTCTTTTGCTTCGCAGTAAATCAAATCGTCGTCATTCAGAACCGCCAGAGAACAATACCGGCAATACTGTGTCACTCTTTGCCCTCCGTAAAAATATCAGTGTACTTCGTGTACACCTTGCCATTATGGAAGTAGAGGTTATAATCGCACTGGGTAATGTACCACCAGAGCTTCTTGTGATACTTCGTCAGCAAATCGTGGAGGTGGTAGGTTTCCTTGTAGTTTTCATCTACCCGCTGGCGGAAAGAAAGTTCGTCAATCTCTTTGCTGCCCGCCACATAACCGGCGATGAAAAGCACATCCTGTTCGGTCATATTGTCGTCAACGACAAATACCACGCGGACTATCTCACCGAACTTTCTTTTAACGTGGAGCAGATCGTCGAATTTATGGACGTGGTACACCACCCGTTCAAACCAATTAAGCGGGAAGTCTTGCACTTCCGGGCTATCCGGGAGATAGCTCGTGTGCATTTCCAACTTGACGTTTCGCCGCTCTGCCGTGTGGAAAAGGCCCTCGTAGAATGACCAATGATCTTTCCAATGGAACAGCGGATCGCCACCACCGGACACCGAAACCCACTCCGGCCTTTCCTTACAGAGCACCTTGTTGAGCGGTTCCTGTGTGCTGAAATCGTCTGTTTCGCTCATTTTCAGCCCATTGTTTCTTACGATGCACTCCGGGCAGGTGTAATGACAGCCAAAGTTCGTAATGATGCTGACATACTTTCCGGGGTTTGCGTTGACGCTACGCATCGGCATAACTGCTTTTTCATTTTTCATCTTGTTCACCTTATTTGTAGTTCTCAAACTTTGGGCAGCTCCTAAAGATCAGCGAACTATATTCCGCTCCTTTATTTTTCCGGCGGTATCTTTTCCGTTATGGTGAGAATCTGCATTTCTGCTCTTTTCCTTTTTTCTTCGAGGTACTGCTTCCGAACATGGATTGCGATGTGCTGTGGCAAGTAATTGCGGTAAATCTGCGCACAGCCCTGAAACTTGTAGGCGTTGTGCGCGATTATCAGAACTCTTATCCCCAGCATCCTTTCTTTTTCCTGCGCTTCCATCATGCCGGAAATCATCTTGTAGAAATCTTCGTCTTTCACTGTTCTTCCTCCATCAGATCGTCCATGCTCAACTGTCCGTTTATGTTATCGTCCTCCATCCACCAGCGGAATACGTCCATACCGGTCTGCCAGTCGCACGGCAAGCCTTTTGCTTTTCTGGCATCAAGCATTCGTTCAAACGCCGAGATGTACATTTTTTCGTAGGCAGGCCAGCGCATAAACTCGCGCTGTCTGCCCCCCCTACCGGCCATAGGACAGCCAATGCAGCCAACACGTTTTTTCCCTTCGCAATACAGTGGATTGACAGGCAGGTGTTCGCTGTGCGTGTAGTCCCATACATCATTGTCAGACCAGTCCACAATCGGATTGACGGTCATTTTCCCCTTGATGCTGCACGTTTCAAAAAGCTGTCTTTTTTCGTCATTGTCTCCCATAAGGATGATTCGCTTTTCCTTGTCACGATGGTTAAATTCCATCGTTCCACGGTTTTTCTTTCTGTTTGTTGATTCAGCCCAGCGAACGCCGGTAGCGATAAATCTATCGCGGCCAGTATTTTCTTTGAGAACGGCACAGCAATACCGTACAAGTCTTGTAGGCGGCATCAGCTTTTTAGGAATCAACGTCCACATAGACACAGGCTCGTCCTTGTATCGTGGCATGACAATGGAACATTTGATTCCGTGCTCTTCCATTGCTTTGAATTGCTCACGGATGAAATAGACTGTTTCTGGCGCATCTGCGGTAGTGTGGCTGTTGACCACCTCGAAGTCGATTCCAGCACGTTCAGCCAACGCTACAAGCAACTGTGAATCCTTGCCGCCAGAGTATGTGACCATCAGCGGCTTCTTGTACCGATGCTCTGACAGTCTGGCTGCGTCCCGCAACCTCGCAATGGCAAGTTGTTCTTTGTCCATTGCTCACCCTCCAAGTTTCGGATCGGGGCATTCCCACTTGTAGTCCTTAAATTGAATCAGCCGATACGTTGCGATCTCGCCCTCTACGATCTCGATTTCCTTGTTGAACTCCATGCCCATTTCATAGCCGTACACTCTAAAATCCAAGTTGTACTTTTTGGACATTTCAATATAGGGCTGCTCTTCTATATTCCATGCAGCTTTCATTCTCACAACAAGGATTGACTTTTTGCCCTCTTCGCAGATGTCCACATATTCGCCTTTTTCTACGAAGTTTCTTCTCGTTCCCTCGATACGAGCATTCTTGTCTACATATAGGTACATTTCTTCGCTTTCAGGGTCGTGCTCAAATCGAACAGCACCCTCTACAAGCTCCGTGTGTGCGCCGTCGCCCAGCCAGTTCGTAGTGTAGCAATGCAGACATTCCTCCACCCACCGCTTAATATCTTCTGGTTTTCCGCGGATTTTCAATTTTCCCTCTACCCAGTTCGCCATAATTCATTCTCCCTTCAAAATCCATACCCGATGTTCGCCGTACCCGCTCCACGTCAGCGCGTTCTCGTGGGTATCAACAGCAACATCAAGGTGCGTTCCCTGCACTCCCGCGCCCTTGTCTTGCACAATGCGGATTCCTACGCCCTCAATGTACAAAACTGTGCCATACGGGAAGATTGACTGATCCGCCGCCACGGTTACGCCCGCCTGTATCGGCTGGCCGCTTGCGGTGATCCCGCGGCCCTCCCCGCAGATGTGCGGGTATTGCTCGGTGCAATAAGCCGTGCAGAAAAACACTCCTGCATCTTCCAGCTCAACTTTCCCATCGGCCAGAGCATCAAGGCGAAGCTGCATAGAATCTATAACCTCTTCGTCCTCTACTGCCCGGTCGATCCAGTGCTGCGCCCGGCTTGCGTAAATATCCCGCTGCGTTTCAAGGTCCGCGATCCGGCTTTTCAGCACCCCGACCTTTGCGCAGCTGATGATTTCGGCGGCGCAGACCAGAGCTAGAATCGCTTTATCTCTTCTTGTCACTGCTCCACCTCTTTGGATTTGACCGCCAGCCACCACAGCGCGGCGTGAAGCGCATACTTCGGGCAAGCCTGAACCGTTACCATGCCTGCCACAATCGGAATCGCTTCTTCGATTTCCTCTTTCTTCGGCATCGACGCAAGATCAAACCTTGCCCGTGCCACCTTTTCCAGAACCCTGATTGCATCAACGTACAGCACGTTCTTGACCTCCTATTTGATTTTTTCTATCCTTGTCACGGTAATCTTTTCATACTCATAACGGTGGAACTTTTGGATTTTGCGGCGGGCGTTGTACTCTGCTTCGCTCTCGCCCCAGCCGTTGACGCGGATCGTGTGTACATCCGTTTCGTCAGCGGTGCAGCAGACGACAACCACCTTGTACCTCTGCATCTACTTTCCTTTCTGCGTTACAATGTTCGGGCCTCGGTCGATCATCGGGCTTCCGTCTGCACGAGCAGTCAGTGTTCTTGCTACCGTATCCCCTGCATTTGCAAAGGCCGTATCTGGTACATCGCCAACGCTATACGCTACCGCGTGTTCATGCCCTTTGGTTATCGTGTACTGCGGGTCGCCATCGTTGCCGATACCAAGTCCCGTTCCTCGACCAAGTGCTTTGTACCGCGTTGCAAGCATTGTGTTTATCGGGAAACACCCATGATTTTCAAAGAGCGTTTGATCCTGATGGGTTGCCAGCGTTGCGGAAAGTTCCTCTTGCACAAGTGCGCCCTTTCCGCCGCCCTCACATCCTCCACGGATTTTCATGGTATATGCTGCTGACCCCCCCCGCTGGGTTTTGATGCCACCATTCGATCATGCCATGAATAGCAGTCAGCAGTAAGTCCTGCAACTTCCCCCCCTGCGGGATGCACGGGTCAAAATTCCATTGAGTGCCTTTTCGCTCAAAAACGACCACTCCGGCGGATTCTCCACAAGTATCGCAGATAGCATATATTCTTCGCCTGCGCTGGGGTACTCCCCAAAATTGCGCGTTGACGATTCGATAGGCAACAGCTCCGTAATTTGCGAAGTTCCTCCACTTTCCGTGCTGCCGAATAAACTTAGCTGCTCCACATCCGGTAAATTCTCTAAGGCAAAGCAGCTCATTGAGGACAACTTCAAAATCTTCACCTCCGTTCGATGAAAGTGCGCCCGGCACGTTTTCCCAGATCACAAAGCGTGGGTATCTTCCGTTAGTTGCTGCCAGCATTTCCCGGATGATCCGTATTGCTTCTCTGAACAGACCGGACCTTTCTCCCTTCAAACCGGCGCGTTTCCCTGCAATGCTCAAGTCCTGACAGGGTGAACCGAACGTGATAATATCCACCGGCTCGATTTTCGACCCTTTTATTTCCGTTACACTGCCCAAATGCTTCATGTGCGGCAGATGGGTTCTTGTCACCGCAATCGGGTAAGGTTCTACTTCACTCGCCCAGACCGGATGACCGCCGCACATGGCGGCGCACAGCGGCATTGTCCCGCTTCCGTCAAACAGGCTTCCCAGCTTCACCTCATGCGGTGGCTTTCCAAGCTCGCGGAATGCGTTCTGGACAAAGAAAATGGCATTCGGCAACGCCATGCCGTTTCCCCACATCGCATATTCTGCCGCCAAACTGTGCAGCCCATCGTGCCACCGCATCAGCGCTTCATCGCTCTTTGCGCCGTCCGCGCGAAGGATGGTCTGTTTTGGTTTTGTCTTTTTGATTTCGCAACTTCTGGCATAGACTTCTCGCCAGAAGCTGAACTCTTTCGGATTTTTTAGCGATTCAATTTCCGCCCATCCATCCGGGAACCCTTGCAATCGACTGCATTCCAGCGGAATCAATCGGCGGACGATCCAGTCCGGCTGTTCTCTTTCTTCGCAAACCACCGTTTCTGAACCCCCTCCCAACGCTCCACCTGATTTTTTAAGCGTTCCGCTCACATCATCCTCTATGTAACTGTCATATTGCAGCTCCCTATAAGCGACTGCGTGGCGGTCTACTGTATTCAGCGTAAAAGACGTATCTTCTTTTACGCCGCTCCCGTTTTGGTTGGTGTTTCTATCGACAAAATTCCCTGCTAGACACATTGATTTTTCGCTGTGAACTTTCATGCTACCCCCCCCCGAATCAAAATCGACTGTGACCGCATGGCCGACGCGCTGTTCAGGAGAGTTGGAGCAATACCATCCGAACTATATACCCTTGCTCCTTGCGGAAATTCCGGTGTCAAACATTCGATTTCCATTGACGTTCTCCATTCTTTCTTGTGCGGACGGTCGGGATCGAACCGACCTTTCGGCTCAGAGTAACAGGGAAGCCGTTCTTCTCCATTGCGCATCCGCATAATAGACACCCGCCGCCCTGCTGAACTCTAAGAAAGACAGGGCGGCGGGGCGGTCTGATCTACCAAACCAGACCTACCACCTTTGGCTTGGGTGGATCGGACAAGGCATTTCTTCGCTCATGCAGCGGGCATACCTTTCAACCTCCGTCGTTGTCATGCAGGTATGGCTTGACGCTTTGCCCCTGCCGGTGCAGACCGGCTTCCATGATTTCGAGCAAAGCAGGTGCGGACGGGGTTCGGCCCCGCTTGCGGCGGCTGGTTGCGCATCCAGCTGTCCCGCACCACATGAAAAGCCGCCCCGCTGACGCGGCGCAGGGCGGCTTGTTTACCTCAAAAGATGTTTTGTATCAGCAGCATCCTTGTCGGTTTTCTCGTAATGCTCACAGTTCAGGTTGTACCCATCACACGGCGCACATTTCGCAACCGTGATTCTGAACGTGTGTCGGCATTGTTCGCTCTTGCGAACTTCTTTTTGGGTGGGGCTTCTTATATGCACTTTCATTTCGTCACCGCCTGTTATTCCATAAGCATCGACACAAAATAATTGAACCGGGCTTCTGCTTCGCTCTTCTCTTTGTCCGTTTCTGCGGTTTCTGCTGTCCACGCATCAGCCGCCAGAACTTCAACAATAGCGTTCATGTCCAACCGCAGCTTGTCCAGATTCCTTTTGTCTTTCGCTGCGTTCGCAAGGATTTTCGCCGCCATGATCTCCGTAGCAACTACCAGTTCTTTGCCGGAACCATCATAGGAAAAATGGATTCCATCTCCATCGCCGGATATTTTGATCTCGAACTTATAATTCATGTTGCGTTCCCTTACTGCTTCCTGAAAACGGACTTGAGGATTTCTTTCAGCGCACTCTCGTTCCTGATTGCGTTGAGCTTGCCGCTCATGCTGAACGTATCGGGGCCGTTCTTGGTTTCTGCTTTCCGGCGCATTGCCATGATGCGAATAGTCCCCGCGATGGCTTTCTCCATCGCTTCAACTTCATCTGCATCGTTGAAATGCTTGAAGATACTGTCCGCGGCCTGCGCCACAAGGTAGCCCAGCTTCGCCGGGCTTCCTTTCATCTCCACGATCACATTGCCCTTGCCATCGTCCACTACCGACACTTCTGCCGGTTCACGAAAGCGCTTTTCCATATCGCTCATGTTCATAAATTTTTCCTTTCTATGTATGGTTGATATTCGGAAGTGGTGGCGCACCCCAGAGTTAGCACTGGGCGGCTGGGCGGTGTGGAATCCCCGCTTGCACTGGCTGCGCCATATAAAGGAGCGGTGTCGTACAGCGTGATGCTTCCGCTCCTACCCGTGCGGGTAGCCCTACCGTGTTCTTTTCATCTCCGGTAGGTAAGATGCCGGTCTTGCGGAAACCGGCTGACCGGTGCGCTCCCTAAGTGCCCGGTCATGTGGCAGGCGTGTTTCGGTGCGCCCAGACCGTAGCCGGGCTTTATTCCCAGCCATCCCCGCCGCCAACGGCGACAGCTGCAATCAGCATAACCAACCACATCAGCGCGACCATTCCCCAGCTGAATGTTTCTCCTGCCAGAAAGCAGATCAGCATCGTTGTGCCCAGCGCCAGCAGAAACAGGATCAACCCCACAACGCAAAGAACGATAATCACCATGTTGTCCCTCCGCTCTGGTCTGCGCTGCCGCGCAGCCCATCAGCTATTCAGTGTTCAGCTTTCAGCTTTTTGAAGAAAGCGGAACGGCCCCCGAGGCCCCAGCCGGAACTGGAGCGCGGAGTGCCGAGGTACAAGTAGAACACACCGGCACTCGTGCCGCCGCCCCAGTTGCCACCGCGAATCGGAATGTATTCGCCCTCAGTAGCGTCAATGTAACAGTAGGCTTTTTCCTCCCCTGCGAACAGCGCATACTCTTTGAGCATTTCGCTTTTACATTCCGTCTTGACCTCTCCCCACTTGCAGCCAGCCCAGCCGCCTGCTTCGTTGTGGTCTGTCGTGAATGTGATCTTTCCGTCCGATGTGGAAACATACACCGGTTCGCCGCTGTCATCCGTCAGCGGCTTCCAGTCGTCACCGCACTTGGTCAGGTCTGTTTCCGGGAGTGCTGCGTCATTGTTTTGCGCAGCCATCAGCATACCGTTTTTGATACGCAGACCGGCCACCGTCTCCCAGATGTTTCCGCACAGATCATGTACGCCGGTTTTTGTGTGGTCATGCGTCCACGTTTCCGGGCCAGAGCCGGTCAGTGTCCTGTTGCTGCTTCCCGAACTCTCTCCGCGTTCCTCGTCGTCGCCGTCCCAGTGTCCGTCGTTTGTGTTGCCGTGAGGAAGCGTACCGTTTGCATAGCTCAGATTCGCCAGCAGTCCCCACTCCGCTGCCGTCAGCGGATGCCAGCCCTCGCCCTTGGAGAAACAGGCTTTCGCAAATTCATCCGCTGTAAAGCCCGTTGCCGGGTCTGCATACGGCAAGCTGTACGGCTTGCCGTGGATCATCACGTTCGGGTACACGGAAATATAAATTTCGTCGTACACCTCGCCGCCGATGATGAACGCCGGATGCGGCTTATCGCTGCCGCCGAACAACTCCTTGTTGCTCACGCGGCGGAAGCGGTGCATGATGGACGGGATACCAGCATCATCATAGATCGCAACCACATCCCAGTCCGCACCGGGCGCAACTTCCTTCGGCTCTGTCAGCGGCTCCACCTCTTCCGGGTCGCGGCAACCGTCCGCAAAGATGGAATCAGGCACGGGCGGGACGTTAAAGTAAACGCCCGATGCGCCGTATTTCTCTGCCATATCAAGGAATCTGCCGGACAGCTCACGCACCACATCGTCGCTGCCCTCTGCCCGAAGGCTCAGGCTCATGTAGTCAAGTTTTACTTTCGCCATGCTTCTTTTTCCTTTCTTCGATCTGGCGGCGGATTACTTCTTCCGCCTTTCTCTTCTTGTCGTCCTCCCTTGCCCGCCATACTCCGTATGACAGACCCGCGGCATCCGCCTGTCGAACATCCAGCATCAACCGATCCGGCTTTATGCGGCAGTTCTTCTGGGCGCGTTCCGCCGGGGTGGTCTGACTTTTTGCATTGCACACCGGGCACAGCTTGATAGCTGGCGATTCTGCAATGAACGTCTCCTTGCAGGATGTGCAAACCTTAAACATCGGCATCGGTATAGTCCCTCTGTTTCTTTGTCTGTTCCCGGATGTACTTCCGCAGGTTCTCCCTGAACTCCCGCTGCTTCCGGTGTTCCACGATCCGGGCGGCTGTGTACACGATCACGCACAACGCCACGACCGTTACGGCTACCACGCCCATCATGCTGCCGTCACCTTCCTTCTCTTCTGCTCGTAGGCTTCCCGCTGCTCCGCCGTGATCCCCGGAATCCGTTCAAACAGTTCCGGGTCTTGCAGCAGCATATTCAAAATGCCCTCGCGGGTCTGGCTTCCCTGAAACGGGGAGAAGGACAGCTTCTGCTTCTTCCTCATTCCTCGTTGCCCTCCTTTCTGCCGGTATTCTCCGCCGGGTCTGCGCTCTGGGCTTCCTTGTAGCCCTGCACAAACCCCGCCATAAAGGAAAGAGCCGACTTGCCGAGCGGCTTTGCATCGTCCATGATCTTTGCCAGCTCTTCCGTCTGCATCTTTTCTTTCTCACTCATACTCTCACGCTCCTTGTTGTCCGCCCCTGCCCGCCGTGATATAATCATGGCAGGAAAGGGGGTGTTTTGTATGCCTATCTACTGGGTCAATGTCAAAGATAAAGGTCTTACCAGTGAGCAAATCACAAAAGCGCAGAGTATTGCGGACTGCGCGTCCGCCATTGCGACTTATGATTTTTCTCGCCGGGCGATTCAGGTTGTTCTTTTGGATGGTCACTCCGAGCTTGAACTTCCTGAACTTCCTTATGGCTTGACTTACGACAAATCAACGTGCTGCTGACCATCTGCACCTCGCTTCTTGCACAAGCGGGGTGCTTTTTCATGTCAGAAAGTCATTCAGCACATGACGATCCTTCCATTTCTCTACCGCATCTTTGTACTGGTACACCTCCATTCGATATTTCCCGTATGATTTTGCCCGCGGCTCTTGATCTGGTTCCTTCGGCCATTCATGTTTCAGCCATCCCCACGGCTTGAGAAAATCCTCCGGCGAGATCATCATGCGCAATCTGCGCTTTTCCTTTGCCCACATTTCGTCCGCGTCATTGAATATCGCCTTCTCGAAATTTTCCCGCCAGCGGCCTTCCGAAAAGTCGCTTTTGCAGAAATAGCACTGGTAGCTTCCGCGCCATCCTGCTTCCGCCGACCTATCTTCTGTGAATTTCATCCCGCGCCAGAGGATTTCATTCTCCTTTCCGCAGGACGGGCACGGTATCGCATACCATCCACCTTTCCGCGCATGGTAGCAGAACCGGCTTTCTCGATCATTCTTATAAAGCTGTTCCAGTAAGCCGTCCCACAGTTCATCATCCTGCAAGCGTTCTCTGGCTTTCTGCACCAGCTCTTTGAACTCTTCCGGTGTCGGTCTTGATTCCATCCACACATTTGTCATGTGGAACTGGATGCCCAGCGCCGCTTTATGCCCTGAACTGCAATGGATTCCGTAGTAGTTCGCTGCTCCGTCCATCCTCTTCACCCCCTTTGTGTTGCTTATCGGAACTTTGCAATGTCATTATAGTCAATTTTCGGAACATTGTCAATGGTTTTCTGGGATTCTTTTGTTGATTTTCGGAACTTTATTTGCTATAATGAGATTGCAGAAAGGTGGTGAATAAAATAAATGACCATCGGCGAAAGAATTAAAGCCCTCCGTAAAGAGAAAAATCTTTCGATGGAGGATTTCGGCTCTGTAATCGGTATGGGCAAGTCTGCTGTCAGCCGTATCGAAAACGGGGTCAACGGAACAACGGATCAGACTATCCGCTCCATCTGCCGCGAGTTCGGGGTCAGTGAGCACTGGCTCCGCACCGGTGAGGGCGAAATGTTTGAGCAGACGCGGGAAACCGTGCTGGACAAGCTCTGCGCCGAGTATGATCTTGGGGCAGAACACCGGGCCATTGTGGAGGGATTTCTGGACCTGACCCCGCAGGATCGGGATGTGGTACTGAAATACTTCCATAATGTGTTCAGCCGGTCTACATCCCAGCAGCCCAGCCCGCAGCCGGTGTCCGATGCAGAAGTGCAGCAGACCATCGAAAGCCCCTCTTATCAGGAGCTTTGTGAAAAGAAAAAGCAAGCGGAGAAAGAATCGTGTACTACCGCAGGTTAGTTCTTGAACGCGCTGCCGACGAGTGGTTGAAGCGTCACCGCTGACCACCATGCAAAAAAGGAAAAGCCCACCGGATCCGTACCCGGTAGGCTTTTTCTTGCGTAAAAAAATAATGCCCCATCCTTCCGTCTGGAAGAACAGGGCATTTTGAAAGGATATACTATATATGAGAAGAAAGAAAGTCGAGGGCGGCAACCGCCTTGTTGCCTACTACCGCTACTCCGGCGGCAGCGGGCAGACAGAACAGAGCATCGAAGGGCAACGCCGTGACTGCGAGAATTACGCCAAGCTCCACGGCCTGACCATCCTTCACGAATACATTGACCGGCATATCTCCGGTAAGACTGACGACCGCGCCGCGTTCCAACAGATGATGAACGACGGCGACAAGGGCGCATTTGATATGGTGATCTGCTGGAAAACAGACCGCTTCGCCCGCAACCGGTACGACAGTGCCGTGTACAAGAAGCGTCTGCGGGACAACGGCATAGAGATTCTTTATGCTGCCGAAAGCAACGTGGAGGGTGCAGAGGGCATTATCATTGAAGGTTTGATGGAAGCCCTTGCCGAATACTACTCCGCAGAGCTGGCAGAGAAGATGCGCCGCGGTATGCGCGAAAGCGCACTGAAAGGGCAGGCCATCAACCGTTGCCGTTCTCTGGGCTTGACCACCGACGAGAACAAGAAGTACGTCATTGATGAAAAGACCGCGCCCACCGTGCGCTTCATCTTTGAGCATTACGCCGCCGGGGAGAGCAGCACTTCCATTGTGGAACAGCTCAACGCCAAAGGTCTGCGCACCAGTCAGGGCAACCCCTTCAACAAGTGCAGCATCCCCCGCATCATTCAGAATGAAATGTACCGCGGTGTCTATACCAGCAAGGCGTACAACGTGCGGATCGAGGGCGCGATCCCCGCTATCATTGATGATGATCTATGGAAGAGGGCGCAAGCTATGATGAAAGCCAACCGTCAGTTGAAAGCCAAGTATGAACCGAAAGCGGAGTATCTGCTTTCCGGCAAACTGTTCTGCGCAAAGTGCGGCTGCGCCATGAAGGGAGTAAGCGGGCACAGCGGCGGCAACGGCGAGGTGTACCGCTACTACGCCTGCTCCAACCCCCAGTGCCGCAAGCGCAATATCCCGAAGGATGATTTAGAGGGCAAGGTGATCCGCTCCATCTGTGACCACCTGTTGCAGCCGGAAACGATGGAACTTCTTGCCGAAACGATGGTCGAGGTGCAGAAAGCCGACATGGAGAAGCCCAACGCCGAGCGCGATGTGCTGGAACAGGAACTCCGGGATGTGCGTCGCAGGAGCAAGAACATCATGGATGCCATCGAAACCGGCAGTGCAAACCCCCAGCTTGTCGCCCGTCTGGATGATCTGACCCAGCAGGAGAACACGCTGACCTATCAGCTCTCCACGATGGAAGCCGAGAAGCCCCTGCTCTTCACCAAGGAACAGTATCTTTTCCTGTTGCAGCAGTTCTACGCCCAGCCCGCAGAGCAGGACGATGCCTATAAACGCCGTCTTATTAACACTTTTGTAACAAATATAGAAGTTAGTGATTCCGAACTGCTTATTTATTTTAACATTTCCGAAGAAACTGAAAACAAAAATAAAAACGCTCCCCAGTTGAACTTTGATAAATCAAGTTCGACTGAGAAGCGTCTGGTCCGAGTGGCGAGAATCGAACTCACGGCCTCTTGAACCCCATTCAAGCGCGCTACCAAAACTGCGCTACACCCGGATATCGACCGCCGCTTCCCTACCGAAGCGTGGCGACAAGAGATATTATACTCAGGCAAGGCCGTTTTGTCAACAGATTTTTCGATTATTTTGGTTTTTTCTGAGAAAAGTCTGATTTTTACACGGATACGCGCTTTTTTGTTTTTTGCTGTTTTTCAGCGTTTTTCTGCTTCTGCGGCACGCTGTGCGCGGTCGCGTTCCAGCAGCGGGCGCAGGTACTGGCCGGTAAAGCTGCCGGGCACGGCAGCCACCTGCTCCGGGGTACCCTCGGCTACGATCTCGCCGCCGGCACTGCCGCCCTCGGGGCCAAGGTCGATGATATGGTCGGCACACTTGATGAGATCCAGATTATGCTCGATGACGATGACCGTATTGCCCACGTCCACCAGCTTTTGCAGCACCTCGATCAGGCGGTGCACGTCTGCAATGTGCAGGCCTGTGGTGGGTTCGTCCAGAATATACACCGTTTTGCCGGTGCCGCGGCGGGCAAGCTCGTTGGCCAGCTTTACGCGCTGTGCCTCACCGCCGGACAGGGTGGTGGCGCTCTGCCCCAAGGTGACATAGCCAAGACCCACGTCCAGCAGCGTTTGCAGCTTGCGGGCGATCTTGGGCTGGTTGGCAAAGAACACTACCGCTTCCTCCACGGTCATGTTCAGCACATCCGCAATGGTCTTTTCCTTATACTTTACTTCCAGCGTTTCGCGGTTGTAGCGCGCGCCCTTGCACACCTCGCAGGGTACATATACGTCCGGCAGAAAGTGCATTTCGATCTGCAAGATGCCGTTACCCTCGCAGGCTTCGCAGCGGCCGCCCTTGACGTTGAAGCTGAACCGTCCCGGGCCGTAGCCGCGCATCTTGGCGTCCTGCGTCTGGGAGAATACGGTGCGGATATCGTTGAACACGCCGGTGTAGGTGGCGGGGTTGGAGCGCGGGGTGCGGCCGATGGGCTGCTGATCGATGCCAATGACTTTATCCACGAACTCCAGCCCCTCTACCCCATCGCATTTGCCGGCGCGGGAGCGGGCACCGTTCAGTTCGCTGGCCAGCGTTTTGTACAAGATCTCGTTGATGAGGCTGGACTTGCCCGAGCCGGAAATGCCGGTGACGCAGATGAACTCCCCCAGAGGGAAGCTGACGTCGATGTTGCGCAGGTTATTTTCCCGTGCGCCCTTTACGGTCAGACAGTGGCCGTTGCCGGTGCGGCGGGTCTGGGGCACTGCAATGCGCTTGCGGCCGGAGAGATAGTCGCCGGTAATGCTGCGCTTGGCCTTGCAGATATCCTTTACGCTGCCTGCGGCTACGATCTCGCCGCCGTGCACACCGGCACCGGGGCCTACGTCCACGATATAATCCGCGCTGCGCATGGTGTCCTCGTCGTGCTCCACCACAATGACCGTGTTGCCCAGATCCCGCAGGTTTTTCAGGGTAGCGATGAGTTTGTCGTTGTCCCGCTGATGCAGACCGATAGAGGGCTCGTCCAGCACATAGAGCACGCCGGACAGAGCGCTGCCGATCTGGGTGGTCAGACGGATGCGCTGGCTCTCGCCACCGGAAAGCGTGCCCGCCGCCCGGGCAAGCGTGAGATAATCCAGACCCACACTCTGCAAGAATTGCAGACGGTTCTTGATCTCCTTCATGATCTGGCCGCCGATCTGCTGCTGCTTTTCGGTGAGGTTCGGCTCGTTTTGCCTGATAAACTCCAGTTCATCCCGGATAGACATCTCACAGAACTGGCTGATGTTCTTATCCCCGATAGTCACGGCAAGCACCACCGGCTTCAGGCGCTGGCCGTGGCAGTCCGGGCACTCCACGCCGGACATAAAGCTGCCAATCTCTTCCTTCATCCACTCGCTGTTGGTCTCGCGGAAGCGGCGCTCCAGATTTTCCACGATGCCCTCAAAGGTGTTGTAGTACACCCCGCTGCCGAACTCGTTGGTGCGGTGCATCTCGATCTTTTCGCCGTTGGTGCCGTAGAGCAGGGCGTTCACCGCCTCGGTGCTCATCTCCTTGATGGGCGTATCCAGCGTAAAGCCGTATTTTTTACCAAGGCCAAGATAATACATCTCGCTCACAGAGCCCTCGGCGTAATACCAGCCGCTGGCCTTGATGGCACCCTCCCGGATGGAAAGGCTGCGGTTAGGCAGGATGCGATCCTCGTCCACCCGCATAAAGGTGCCAAGGCCGGTGCATTTTTCGCAGGCGCCCAGCGGGTTATTGAAGGAGAAGAGCCGGGGCGACAGGTCACTGATGGAAATGCCGTGCTCCGGGCAGGCAAAGTTCTGGCTGAAGGTCATACACTCGCCGCCGATGACATCCACCTCGGCCACGCCCCCGGTGAGCGCCAGCGCGGTCTCCAGCGAATCCGCCAGACGGCTGCGGATGCCCTTGCGCAGGGCAAGACGGTCCACCACGATTTCCACCGTATGCTTGATGTTCTTTTCCAGACTGATCTCCTCGTCCAGATCATACAGGTTGCCATCGATTTTCACGCGGGCATAGCCGGCGCGGCGGGCGGCGTCCAGTTCCTTCTGCTGGGTGCCCTTGCGCTGACGCACCACCGGGGCTAAGATCTGGAACTTTGTGCCCTCCTCCAGCTTGAGGACGGCATCTACCATCTCGTCCACGCTCTGCTGGCTGATGACCCGCCCGCACACCGGGCAGTGCGGCACGCCGATGCGGGCGTACAGCAGGCGCAGATAATCGTAGATCTCAGTCACAGTGCCCACGGTGGAGCGGGGGTTGTGGCTTGTGGTCTTTTGGTCGATGGAGATGGCCGGTGAAAGGCCGGTGATCTCGTCCACGTCCGGCTTATCCATCCGTCCCAGAAACATCCGGGCGTAGCTGGAAAGGCTTTCCACATAGCGGCGCTGCCCGTCCGCGTAGATGGTATCGAAAGCCAGACTGGACTTGCCCGAGCCGGAAAGGCCAGTCATGACGATCAGCTTTTCCCGCGGGAGGGTCAGGTTGATATTTTTCAGGTTGTGCTCGCGGGCACCCTTGATGATGATTTTATCGTTTGCCAAGGTATTTTCTCCCTTTTCGTTGTGTCTGTGCATGGTTCTGTTTGCGTTCGGTCTCGGCGGCGGAGTCCACGGTGGGGTTTTCGCCCCGGCGCAGACGGTCGATCTGATCCCGCAGGAAGGCTGCGTGCTCAAATTCCAGCAGCTTCGCAGCCTCCTTCATCTCCCGGGTCAGGCGCTCGATGGCAGCTTCCCGCTCCATCTTGCCCATGCGGCGGGTGTTGCGCTTGGCGTTTTCGGCCTTATCGCTGATCTCGATGCTGTCAGCAATGGCCTTGACGATGGTCTTGGGCACGATGCCGTGCTCCTCATTATAGGCCATCTGAATGGCGCGGCGGCGCTCGGTCTCGGTGATGGCGCGCTCCATGCTGTCGGTCACCACATCGGCGTACATGATGACCATGCCCTCCGCGTTGCGGGCAGCGCGGCCGATGGTCTGGATCAGGCTGGTCTCGCTGCGCAGAAAGCCCTCCTTGTCGGCATCCAGAATGGCCACAAGGCTCACCTCCGGCAGATCCAGCCCCTCGCGCAGCAGGTTGATGCCCACCACCACGTCGATGCTGCCCAAACGCAGATCCTTGATGATCTCCATCCGCTCAAAGGTATCCACCTCGTGGTGCATATACTTGACCTTGATCCCCTGCTCGGTGAGGTAATCGGTGAGATCCTCGGCCATCTTTTTGGTCAAGGTGGTCACAAGCACCCGCTCCTGCCGCTGGATGCGGGCGTTGATCTCGCCCAGCAGGTCCACCACCTGCCCTTCCACCGGGCGCACCGAGATGACTGGGTCTAAAAGACCCGTGGGACGGATGACCTGCTGCGCCACCTGCGAGCTGTTCCGGCGCTCGTACTCGCCGGGGGTGGCGGAGACAAAGATCATCTGGTTGAGCTTGGACTCCACCTCCTCAAATTTCAGGGGGCGGTTATCAAAGGCGGACGGCAAACGGAAACCGTATTCCACCAGCGTTTTTTTGCGGGCGTAGTCGCCGCCGTACATGGCGCGCACCTGCGGCAGGGTGACGTGGCTCTCGTCCACGAAGAGCAGAAAATCCTCCGGGAAATAATCCAGCAGGGTGGTGGGCATACTGCCCGGCGCACGACCGGACAGCACTGCCGAGTAGTTTTCGATGCCCTTGCAGATACCCACCTCGTTCAGCATCTCGATATCGTAGTTAGTGCGCTGGGCAATGCGCTGGGCTTCGATCAGCTTGCCCTCGGCGGTGAACTGTTTGACCTGCGCATCGCACTCGGCGCGGATCTTTTCCAGCGCAGCGGCCTTTTTTTCCGCGCTGACGATATAGTGGCTGGCCGGGAAGATGGCAACGTGCTTGACCACGTTCTGCTTGGAGCCGGTCAGGGGATTGAACTCGGTAATGCGGTCGATCTCGTCCCCGAAGAACTCCACCCGGATGGCAAGCTCGCTCATATAGGCCAGATAGATGTCCACCGTATCACCGTGCACCCGGAATTTATTGCGCACAAAATTCACATCGTTGCGCTCGTATTGCAAGGTGACCAGCTTTTTGCACAGCTCGTCCCGCTCCATCTGCATCCCGGGGCGCAGACTGATGACCATGCTGCGGTAGTCGATAGGGTCGCCCAGCGAGTAGATGCAGGACACCGATGCCACAATAATAACGTCCCGCCGCTCGGAAAGCGCCGCCGTAGCCGAGTGGCGCAGACGGTCGATCTCGTCGTTGATAGCGCTGTCCTTTTCAATATAGGTATCGGTGCTGGGAATGTAGGCCTCCGGCTGGTAGTAGTCGTAGTAGCTGACGAAGTACTCCACCGCATTGTTGGGGAAAAACGAGCGGAACTCGGTACACAGCTGTGCCGCCAGCGTTTTGTTGTGCGCCAGCACCAGCGTGGGGCGGTTGCACTGGGCAATGACGTTGGCCATGGTAAAGGTTTTGCCGCTGCCGGTCACGCCCAGCAGGGTCTGGCAGCGGTCACCCCGCTGCACCCCCTCCACCAGCTGCGCGATCGCCTGAGGCTGGTCACCGGTGGGGGCATAGTTCGACACCAGTTCAAATTTTTCCTCTGCCATCGTTTTCTCCCTTCCGTGCGTATAACCACAATCCGTTGTTGCTTCAAGTTGTATTATAGCACGCACAATTTATAATGTAAACAGTTTTTTGTTTTACGGCCAGAACAGCGTGCCGGTCTTGAAATCGTAGATAGGCAGGCGGTTGGCGTCCCGCATGGAAAAATACTCGGTGTCGGTCAGGATAAAGTGGTCCAACAGGTGCACATTTACCAGTCCCAGTGCCCGGGCAATGCTGCCGGTAGCGTCCATGTCCTCCAGCGAGGGCAGCGCCACCCCGTTGGGGTGGTTGTGGCAGAGCACCACGGCATCCGTACCGCCCTTGATGGCGGCAGCCACCACGTTCTTGATATCCAGACTGACCCGGTCGGAGGTGCCCTCCCGCAGCCAGACGGCGGCGCGCACCCGCTTGCGGCTGTCCAGACTGACCAGCATGGCGCGCTCGTAGTCCGACCACGCAAATTTTGCCATCAGGTAGCTGCCCATCTGCTCGGTGGTCTTGATGCAGCGAGTGGTGCTGGTGCGGCTGCGGCCATAGTACCGGCTGATCTGGGGCAGCAGATGCAGCATCCGGGCAGTAGAGGGGCCTACGCCCTCCACGGTGCATAGTTCCTCCTCACTGGCCTCCAGCACCGCCGCAAAATCCCCGAACCGATCGATCAGGTCGTGGGCGATGCCGTTGGTGTCCCTTTGGGCGTTGGTCAGGTAAAGCACATATTCCAGCGCCTCGTGCTCGGCCAGACTGTCCAGCCCGTAGCTTTGCACCCGCTCCCGCATCCGCTGGCGATGTCCCTTGTGCCGTTTATTCTCTGCCATGGCGGTACTCCTTTTTCTATGTTCTCTCCTTATAGTACCCATTTTGCGGCGCAAACACAAGCGTTCTGCAAAAATAACCCGGATTTTGCACCGGAATGCGCGTTGACTTCCCGCCCCGCCTGTATTACTATAAAAGCATGATTCTGACAAAAACGATGAGGATAGCTTTATGAAACAATTTACTGCCACCGCCAACGATGACGGCGTGCGTCTTTCGCGCTTTGTGCAGAGCGTGACCCGCGATTTTCCCACCAGCCTGCTGTACAAGAGTTTCCGCAACAAGCGGGTGAAGGTGAACGGCAAAAAGGCCGCACCGGAGTACCGTTTGCAGGCGGGAGACCTGATCGAGTTGTACATCAACGACGAGTTCTTCCCGCCCGAGGGCGCAAAGCCGGTGCAGAAGGCTGCCCCCAAAAAGCAGCCCAATCAGCCCAAGGTGACGGTCATCTACGAGGACGAAAATCTTGCGGTGCTGTACAAGCCTACCCATCTGCTGTGCCACAGCGACCGCACCGGCGATGCCAATCTGGTGGATGCCTTTACCCAGTACCTGACCCAGAAGGGCGAATACGATCCCCACGGCGAGAACCGCTTCAAGCCCGGCATCTGCAACCGGCTGGACCGCGGCACCGAAGGGCTGGTGATCGCCGCCAAGAACTACGCCGCCCTGCGGGACATGAACGAGATCATCCGCACCGACCTGCTGAAGAAGGAGTACTACACCATCACGGTGGGCATTCCGCAGTCCGGGCGGTTCACCGCATGGTGGGAGCACGACGAGAAAAACAACAAGGTCAACATCCACGCCCATCAATCGCAGGACGAGCGCCGCAAGCAGATCATTACGGACGTGGACGTGCTGCGCACCGCAGGCCCCTTTGCCCTGTGCAAGATCGGCCTTGTCACCGGGCGCACCCACCAGATCCGTGCCCATCTGGCCTATCTGGGCAAGCCGGTGCTGGGCGATATCAAATACGGCAACCGCAAGATGAACGAGCGTACCGGCACCAAGACGCAGGCACTGTGCGCGGTGCGCATCAGCTTTCTGGATGTGCCGGAGGAAAACACCCTGCACTACCTCTCCGGCAAGGTCATCAAACTGAAAGACCCCCAGATCCTGCAGCAGTTTGATGCACTGGATAAGAGCAAAAACGTATAACAATAAGACCGCTGTTTGCAACAACTGCAAGCAGCGGCCTGTTTTTTGCGCTATTTTCTTTTTTTGCCCCGTTCACGCTCGGCCGGGCAGCCAGACCGTTGTTTTTGCCCCGCAGGGGGTGTTCTGCCCAAACACTGCCGTGCCGCCATGGGCGGCGGCGATCTGCTGCACTACATACAGGCCAAGGATATGAGGCGCATTTTCGGCAGGCTCCGCAGCGTTCAGTGCCGCCAGAACGGCAGCCGGATAGCCAATACCGTCATCTGCCACGGTCAGGCAGAAGCGTTCCCCTACCTGCCGGGTGTGCACCGTAATGTTCACCGGCTTTGGGTTATGCCGGACGCTGTTGTTCATCAGGTTTTCCAGCAGCCGTGCCAGCAGCGCCTCATCCACCGAAAGCACTGTCTGCTCTGCTGGTTCTTCCTGTTCCAGTGTGATCTCGCAGCGCTCTGCCAGCGGGCTTTCGCAAAACTGCGCCACCAGCTGCCGGAACAGCGGCCCTGCACGCAGATCTTTCCGGCGCAGGGGTTGGGCACCGTATTCCAGCTTACTGGTCAGGTTCAGGTCATCAATGAGGGTGCGCAGCTTTTCGCACTGGATGCGGATACCGGCCGCTTTCTGCCGGGAGCTGTCCGGCAAAAGTGCATCCTGTTCCAGCTGCTCCGCCCAGCCTAAGATCAGCGCCAGCGGGGTGCGCACGTCATGGCTGACCCCTGCGATCCACTGGGTGCGGGCGTTGTCCCGCCGGGAAAGCATCTCATTTTTGGCTTGCAGCTGCGCCCCGGTCTGGTTCAGCTTTTCTGCCAGTTCCCCGGCAAAACCATCCGTAGGCAGTTGAACGGTCTGCCCCTGCGCCAGTGCTTCCAGACCGTTTGCCACGGTCTCCAGCCGCTTTGCCCCCCGCCAGCTCAACCAGAAGCAGAGAACCAGACCCAGCAGCAGCATTCCCAGCGCTGCTGCCGGGAGCACCCGCACCATGCTCAGGGCAAAGTCCGGTGAGCTGTAAATGCTGTACTTCCACAGGCTCCCCTTTGGCAGCCCGATGACGAACAGTCCGTAGGGTTCTGTCCAGCAGAACACCGGGTAATCCGCCAGATACCAGCGGGCAAATTTGGCGATATCGCCGGGAGTGTAGGCATGGTTCAGCTCCTGCGGCAGGCCGTAGCTCCAGCGGATGTTTCCCACATTGTCCAGTACCATCGCCCACTCGTAGCCATTCATCCACTCCTGCGGGGTGCGTTCTGCCCCAAAGGCAAGCCCTTCGGCGGTCTCCACCATGGAATCCGCGATCTCGCTGGAGGAGTACTCCCGCTGCGGCAAGCGGCAACTCTCCAGCCAACCCAGCCAGCCCAGCACTGCAACACCGGAAAACAACAGCAGCAGAACGATGCCCACCGCCGCCAGCACATACCGCCGGATCAGGCGCACAAAGGTTTTCATGTTTCTTCCCCCTTTGTCAGCTTATAGCCAATGCCCCGCACCGTCCGCAGAAACTGCGGCGCACCGGGTTCGGCTTCCAGCTTCTCCCGCAGATGCCGGATATGTACACCCAGACTGTTCTCGTAGCCATAGTAATCTGCGCCCCAGACCGCCGCACAAAGGGCATCGTAGGTAACGATGTGTCCCCGGTTCTCTGCCAATTTCCGCAGCAGCGCCAGTTCGGTAGCGGTCAGCGTCAGTGTTTTGCCCTCCGGCAGGGTAACAATGGCATCATTCAAGTCTACGCACCGCTCCCCCAGCTGCAAAGGTGCCGGTTTTGTACGGGACAGTTCTGCCCGGTACGCCCGCTGCAAAATATGCTGCACCCGCAGCAGCAGTTCCTGCATCAGAAAAGGCTTGGTCAGGTAGTCATCTGCGCCAAGACCCAGCCCAAACAGACGGTCGGCATCCGCGTCCCGTGCGGAGAGGAACAGCGCCGGGACATCCGCTTTTGCCCGCAGCGCCCGGAACAGCGAAAATCCATCCCCATCCGGCAGGTTGATATCCAGGATCATCAGCTCCGGCTGTTCTGCCGCAAAGCAGGCGCGGGCAGCGGCGCAGCTTTGGGCGGTTCTGATATGGCCATATCCTGCGCCCAGCAGCTGCTCACATAGCAGTGCCAGCAGCTCGGCGTTGTCATCCACAACGAGAAACTTTGCATCATAAATGGTATCCATAAGGGCAGTTCTCCTTTCCCGCCTTTACTATACCACACTTTTTGCGCCGCAGCGGAAAACATCTGCAAATTTAAGGGTAAATTAAGCTGCGCTTCCGGTCAGTTTAAGGCAGCGGGTGTATTCTGGCATCGTTCCGAAATCCATGAATGCGAAAGGAGACCATTTATGAAACCTGTGATCGAGACCCATGCCCTTTGCAAAAGCTACCATGGCCGTCCGGTGGTGGATCATTTGAACCTGACTGTCCCGGAGGGCTGTGTTTACGGCTTTTTAGGCCCCAACGGTGCGGGCAAATCCACTACCATGAAGATGCTGCTGGGGCTTGTACACCCCACCGGTGGCAGTGTGGAACTGCTGGGTCACACCCTGAACGAAGCAAACCGCATTGTCCTGCTGCGGCAGACCGGCAGCCTGATCGAATCTCCCTCCGGTTACCTGCACCTGACCGCCCGGGAAAACCTTTCCATCGTGGCTGACCTGAAAGACGTGGACCGGAAGGACATCAGCCGGGTGCTGGAGATCGTGCACCTGACCAAAGACGCTGACCGGAAGGTGGGGCAGTATTCCCTTGGCATGAAGCAGCGGCTGGGCATTGCCATGGCGCTGCTGGGCAGCCCCAAACTGCTAATTTTAGATGAACCCACCAACGGTCTGGACCCGGCGGGCATTCAGGAGATGCGCAGTCTGATTGCTTCCATGCCGCAGACCACCGGAGCCACCGTGCTGATCTCCAGCCACCTGCTGGGCGAGATCGAGCAGATGGTGGATCAGGTGGGCATCTTGAACCACGGCAAACTGCTGTTCGAGGGCTCCTTGCAGCAGTTGCAAAAGCACAGCCGGGGCGGCATTCTGCTGCGGGTGCTGGACGCACCCAAAGCCACAGCCGTCCTGCAGCAGCAGGGAGTAAAAGCCGCTGCACCGGCAGACCAGCCGGACACCCTGCAGCTTCCCCCGCTGCCGGACGAAGCGCTGGCGGCGCTGGTCTGTACCCTTGCCGAAAGCGGCGTGGGTGTGGTTGGCCTGACGGCCCAGACAAAGAGCCTTGAGGACATCTTCCTCAGCCTGACCCAGACCAGCGGGGAGGTGGTGTAAGATGGCAGCTTTCCGTGCAGAACTGCAAAAAGCCCACCGTCGGCACGACCTTGCTCTCTGCCTGCTCATCCCCGGCATTGTCGTGCTATGGGTGGGCGGCCTTGCCCCAGCTGACCCGGAGGAGCTCGCCAACGGTTACAGCGCCCTGCTTTACAGCCTGCCCGTCATTGAAGCCATTCTGATGCCGGTGATGATGGCAGTGCTGGCCTCCCGGCTGTGGGATATGGAGATCAAAGGCAACACCGCCAAGCTGCTCTACACCCTGCAGAGCCGCCGCAGCCTGTTTGCAGGCAAAGCGGTCTTTGGAGTGCTGGAGGTGCTGTTGGTCACGGTGCTGGAGCTGGCCTGCGTTCCGGTGCTGGGGCGCGTTCATGGTTATACCGAAGCCTTTCCCACTGGGCAGCTGGTCTACCTATTCATCTGCACGCTGGCGGTGGACACAATGCTCTTCTTTGGAGAATTTCTGCTGATGCTGTGGGTGGGCAATCCCCTGCCGGCGCTCTGCGTGGGCATTGTAGGGGCGCTGGTGGGGCTGTTCTCTGCTTTTATGCCGCCGCTTGCCAGTTATTTTGTGCCCTTTGGGTACTACATTCCTCTGAGCGCCTACGAAGTGGCGAACTGGGACCAGGCCACCCACACCGTCACCTACGGCACCCGCCCCTTCAACTGGGGGCTGCTGGCTTTCACCCTTGCGCTGGGCGCTGTGCTGTTTGCCCTTGCGTGGCGCAAGGTACAGGACGAGGAGGTATAAAACCATGCTGAAACGCTGCATTCTTGCGGAGAACCGCAAACTCCACGCATCCCCCATCTGGGCAATGTTCTTTGTGCTGCCCATTCTTTCAGCCACCTACGGTACTTTCAATTATCTGCAAAATCTTGAGATCCTCACCGACGGCTGGTATAGCCTGTGGACCCAGCACACCCTGTTTTATTCCATGCTCTTCTTCCCTGCCATGGTAGCCACCTATGCTGCCTACTTGTGGCGGCTGGAACATCTGGGGCACAACTGGAACCTTATCATGGCAAGCCCCGTACCGCCGCTGGACCTGTTTGCCGCAAAGTTTGCGGTGGTGACAAAGCTGGCGCTGCTGACCCACGGCTTTGTGTTCGCGCTGTTCGTGTTCTGCGGCAAGGTATTTGCCCATCTGCCCGGGCTGCCGCCGGTCACCTTACCTCTGTTTTTACTGCGGGGACTGCTGGGTGCGCTGGCTGTCATTGCTGCACAGCTGGTGCTGGCCATGGTCATCCGCAGCTTTGCCGTGCCCATTTTTCTGGGGCTGCTGGGCGGCATTACCGGCATCTTTATCAGCTCCAAGGGTCATGGGCTGTTGTGGCCCTATTCCCTGATGCAACTCGGTATGAACTCCAACAGAAGTGCGGATGCTCTGGCGGGCAGCTACGGGCTGTTTGCCTTCAGCTGCATCTTCTGGCTGGGGACAATGTTCCTTCTGGCATGGCTGCTTTTACGCCGGGAGGATGTGCGGGCATAAGGCACGGCCGTGCACAGGACGTCCCCCCAAAAAAATGACCCTGTAATATAATTTTTGCATTGCTGACAGACAGAAAAAACCTCCCCATGCAGTTTTCCTGCACGGGGAGGTTTTTTGTTATATAGGAATAGGGATGCTGCCTTAACGCTTATACTTTGCGGCGGTCTGCAAACGCTGCATGGCACGATCCAGCGCAATTTTGCTCTGGTAATATTCGTGCATGCTCTGCTTATGCTGCAAGCGTTCCTCGGCGCGGATGCGGGCAGCCTCGGCACGGTTCTTGTCGATGTCCTCCGGGTTCTCGGCGCTGTCCACCAGCACCATCACATAGGCGGGGGTCACCTCAGCAATGCCGTCGCCCACCAGCACATCCCGGGCTTTGCCGTCCACTACAAAGTGGAGGATGCCCATATGCAGCGCTACCAGAACCGGGTTATGCCCGGCCTGTACGCCGTAGATGCCATCGCTGATGGGCAGGGTCAGATCCTCGCAGTCACCCTGATAGAACTCGCCGCTGGATGCTGTGATGCTCAGCATGAACTTGTTCATCAGACGGCACCGCCCTTTTCCTCAGCCAGCTTCTTTTCTGCCTTTTCGCGTGCTTCCTCCAGCGTACCTACGTTGAAGAATGCCCACTCCGGCAGGTCATCGGCCTTGCCGTCCACAATGGCGGCAAAGCTGCGCACGGTGTCCTTCAGGGGCACATACTTGCCCTTGAGGCCGGTAAAGTTTTCGGCCACGGCAAAGGGCTGGGACAGGAATTTCTGCAGCTTGCGGGCGCGCATGACGGTCAGCTTGTCGTTCTCGTCCAGCTCGTCCATGCCCAGAATGGCAATGATGTCCTGCAATTCCTGATAGCGCTGCAGAATGGACTGCACCTTGCGGGCTACGCGGTAATGCTCCTCGCCCACGATGTCCGCCTCCAGAATGCGGGAGGTGGAAGCCAGCGGGTCCACAGCCGGGTAGATGCCCTGCTCCACGATCTTACGGGACAGCACGGTGGTGGCGTCCAGATGGGCAAAAGTGGTGGCGGGGGCGGGGTCGGTCAGGTCATCGGCAGGCACATAAACGGCCTGCACCGAGGTGATGGAACCGTCCTTGGTGGAGGTGATGCGCTCCTGCAGAGCGCCCAGCTCGTTGGCCAGCGTGGGCTGGTAGCCCACGGCAGAGGGCATACGACCCATCAGAGCGGAGACCTCACTGCCGGCCTGCACGAAACGGAAGATGTTATCAATGAACAGCAGCACGTCCTTGTGGGTCTCCTCACGGAAGTACTCTGCCATGGTCAGGCCGGTCTCGGCCACGCGCATACGGGCTCCCGGGGGCTCGTTCATCTGACCAAAGACCAGTGCGGTCTTGTCCAGCACGCCGGAGGCGTTCATCTCGCCCCACAGGTCGCAGCCCTCGCGGGAGCGCTCGCCCACGCCGGTAAAGATGGAGTAGCCGCCGTGCTCGGTGGCCACGTTATGGATCAGCTCCTGGATCAGCACAGTCTTGCCCACGCCGGCGCCGCCGAACAGGCCGATCTTGCCGCCCTTGGCGTAAGGAGCCAGCAGGTCGATGACCTTGATGCCGGTCTCCAGAATCTCAGTTGCGGGCTTCTGCTCTGCAAAGCCGGGTGCCTTGCGGTGGATGGGCCAGTGCGGCAGCTCGTCCACAGCGCCCTTGCCGTCAATGGGGCGGCCCAGCGGGTCGAACATACGGCCCAGTGTGCCCTCGCCCACAGGGGCGGTCAGGCCGTGGCCGGTAGCATCCACCAGCATACCCTTGCCCAGACCCTCGCTGGCAGAAAGCATGATGCAGCGCACCGTGGTCTCGTTGACGTGCTGCGTCACCTCCATGGTGCGCTCGGTGCCCTCTGCGGTCACGGTAAGCGCCTCCTGCAGGGCAGGCAGCCTGCCGGCGGTGAACTGCACATCCACCACGGGGCCTGCTACGCGAATAATAGTTCCCTGTATCATTTGGATTGCCTCTTGTCAAATCTTGTTTGTCCAACGAACCCTCTCAGTCATCGCCGTCAACTGCCCTGAAACATCCCCCTTCGGGGGAGGTGGCACGCCGTCAGGCGTGACGGAGAGGGTTTTCCTTTATTATGTCCGGTCCTGCACGGCAGCTGCGCCGCCGATGATCTCGGTGATCTCCTGCGTAATGGAGCCCTGACGGGTGCGGTTGTATTCCAGCTGCAGGTCCCGGATCATATCATTGGCGCTCTTGGTAGCAGAATCCATGGCGGTCATGCGGGCGCTCTGCTCGGCGCAGAAGCTCTCGGTCATGGCACCAAAGATCATGCCGTGCATATAGATGGGTGCGATCTGCTCGAACACTGTCCATGCGTCCGGCACCAGTTCCACCTCGCCCTTGGGGTCGCCCAGACCCTTGGGAGCAGGCTGCAAAAACCGCCGGTCCAGCGGCAGCAGACGCTCCATGACAGGCTCACTGGTAAGAGCGTTCTGGATCTTGGTGTAGACGATGTAGATCTCGTCCAGCTTGCCGGACTTGAAGTCGTCAATGGCGTCTACCGTGATGTCGCGGGCACGCTGCAAAGTGGGTGCGGTTGCGCTATAACGGAACTCCTCCACAAGGCGGGGGTCCCGGTGGCGCAGGGCGCGGTAACCCACCTGACCGATGACATAAAAGCGGTCGTTGGGGTCTGCGTGCTCCCGCAGAAACTTGAGCAGGTTCTGGTTATAAGCACCTGCCATGCCCTTATCGGCAGTAAGCACCAAATACGCCCGCCGGGGGTTTTCCAGATTCCGCTCATGGAAGAAGGGGTGCTCCGGCTCCTCCGGCAGATGCGGCACAACACGGGAGATGGTATCCCGCATACGGTTGAAGTAAGGGGACACATTCTGGTAGTTCTGCCGTGCCTTGCTCAGCTTGGACGAAGAGATCAGGTACATGGCATTGGTGATCTTCATGGTGTCCTGAATGCTCTCGATGCGCTCCTTCAGCAGCTTACTGGACGACATGGTCATTGCCTCCCGCATAAGCTTTCCAAGCGTTCAGGATGGCATCCACCCGGTCGGGCTCCAGCTTGCCGTCAGCATCGATCTTCTGCATGGTGCCGGAGACGTCTGCACGGAACTGCCGCACAAAGGCAGCGGTCTTTTCCCGCTGCTCTGCGGTGGGCAGAGTGTCCAGCAGGCCGTGGGAAGCCAGCACCAGAATGACCACCTGCTCGGCATCAGACTTAGGCTGGCACAGCGGCTGCTTGAGCATTTCCATCAGTGCCTTGCCGTGCTCCAGCTGACGGCGGGTCTCGGCGTCCAGATCGGAGCTGAACTGTGCAAAGGACTCCATCTCCTTATACTGTGCCAGCTCGATACGCAGGTTTGCGTTGGCCTTTTTCATGGCCTTGGTCTGGGCAGCGCCGCCCACACGGGACACCGACAGACCCACGTTGACAGCCGGACGGTTGCCGGCGTTGAACAGAGCGCTCTCCAAGAAGATCTGACCGTCAGTGATGGAGATGACGTTGGTGGGGATGTAGGCCGAAACATCGCCGGCCTGCGTCTCTACGATGGGCAGTGCGGTGATAGAGCCGCCGCCCAGATCGTCCCGCATACGGCAGGAGCGCTCCAGCAGACGGGAGTGCAGGTAGAACACATCGCCGGGGTAGGCTTCACGGCCCGGGGAGCGGCGCAGCAGCAGCGAGATGGCACGGTAGGCCACCGCGTGCTTGGACAGATCATCATAGACGATGAGCACGCTCTTGCCCTTGGCCATGAAGTACTCGGCCAGTGCAGTGCCCGCATAGGGAGCGATGTACTGCAGCGGGGCAGAATCCGACGCGGTAGCTGCCACGATGGTGGTATAGCTCATAGCGCCATGCTTTTTCAGATCCTCAGCCACGCGGGCGATGGAGGAAGCCTTCTGACCGATGGCAACATAGATGCACAGCACATCCTTGTCCTTCTGGTTCAGGATGGCATCGGTAGCAATGGAAGTCTTACCGGTCTGGCGGTCGCCGATGATCAGCTCACGCTGGCCGCGGCCGATGGGGAACATGGAGTCGATAGCCAGAATACCGGTGTGCAGCGGGGTGTCCACGCTCTGGCGCTCCAGAATACTGGGTGCCTGCTTCTCAATGGGGTTGTAGCCTTCGGCCTCAATGGGGCCTTTGCCGTCGATGGGCTCGCCTAGCGGGCTGATGACACGCCCCAGAAAAGCATCGCCCACCGGGATACCGGCGCGCTTGCCGCTGCGGGTGACCATGGTGCCCACACCAACGGTCTCGGCACCATCGAACAGCATAACGCCCAGCTGCTCAGGCTCTACGCTTTCCACCATGCCCTTGGCACCGTTTTCAAAGGTGACGATCTCGCCGTACACAGCGCGGTTCATGCCGTCAATGTGCACGATGCCATCGGCAGAGGAGATGACCACGCCGCCCTCTGCGGAGGTCTCGGCGGGCTTGTAGTCCTCGATGCGGGTCTTGAGGGTAGCCAGCAAAGGCTTGCCCTCCATCATTTTATCCAGCTGATGACGGCCGGAATTGTCGAACACGCGGTCGCCCACCTGCAGGACATAGCCGGAAAGCAGGCTCTCGTCCACGGTGATATTCAGGATGACTTCCGTGGCGTCATACAGCTTTTTGATCTCCGACTTGATGCGGTCCAGATCTTTTTCGCGGAGTTTATGGGCGCAGCGCAGGCTGGCCTTGACGATGCGGTTATCCGCAAAAAATTCACGACTGAATTCAGTTGCCATTGCCTGCACCTGCTTTCTGCAGCAGATCGTCCAGCAGCTGATCATCGTCCTGGGCGGTCAAATTATGTTTCAAAAGCTTTTCGCACATGGAGCGTGCCAGTGCCGTAGCCTGTGCATCTGCTTCCCGCAGCTTGTTCTGGCGCTCGATCTCCACAGCGGCCTTACCGGCAGCCACGATCTCGTCGGCCTGCTTCTGCGCGTCGGCCAGCAGCTGCTGCTTTTCCACCTCGGCCTGCTTTTCGTAGGCTTCGCGGCGGGCTGCGGCTTCGTTGTCCACATTACGCAGCTTGTCCTGCGCGGTCGTAAGTGCTGCGGCGGCCTCGGTCTTGGAGGTCTTTGCCGCTGCAATATCTGCCTCGATCATCTTCTGGCGCTGATCCAGCACGTTCTGGATGGGCTTGAACAAAAACTTGCGCAGCAGCACATACAGGATCAGGACATCCACCACGGTCCACAGCAGGTTCAAATCCAACTTCAGCATTCGTCCACGCCTCCGTTACTGGCCCAGGAACAGGATGATCAGCAGTGCAACGACGAAGCCGAAAATTGCGGTACCTTCTGCCAGAGCAGCGCCCAGCAGCAGGTTCGTCTGGATCTTACCGGAAGCTTCCGGCTGGCGGGAGATTGCCTCCGTTGCCTTACCCGTTGCAATACCAATGCCAATACCGCCGCCAATACCGGTCAGCGCTGCAATGCCAGCGCCCAGAGCTACCAAACCACTCATAGTTCTATCTCCTTTGTAATTACAGTTTTAAAATTTGTTGTTTATTCCTCGCCGCCGATGCTCTCTTTCATGAACAGTGCGGTCAGGAACACGAAAACATAGGTCTGGATCAGACCATCGAACAGGTCAAAATACAAGCTGAACACCGCCGGGACGAACACCGGCACCACCAGCTTGAGCAGTTCCATAATAACGAACGCGCCCAGCACGTTGCCGAACAGTCGCATACACAGACTGGTGGGGCGAATGGCGATCTCGAGGATGTTCATGGGGGTCATGATGGGGGTAGGGGCTGCAAGGCTCTTAAGAAAGCCCGCGCCGCCCCGGGCGCGAACGCCTGCATACTCGATAAGCACGATGCTCATCAGCGCCAGCGCAGCGGTCACGTCCAGATCCTTTGTGGGGGGCTTTACGCCGAACACACCGATCACGTTGGAGCAGGCAATGTACAGCGCCACGGTCATCAGATAAGGCACATAGCGGCTGCCCTCCTTGCCCAGCAACCCTTCAAAGAAGTTTTTGCCAAGGGAGTACAGCGCTTCCAGTGCTGCCTGACGCTTGCTGATGTGATCCACCTTCAGGTTGCGGGTAAGCAGGATGGAGCCCACCACCAGCAGCAGCATGATCACCCAGCTGATGACCACCGATTCCGGGATCTGCAGCGAGCCGACCTTGACATACTCCACGGTAAGCTCTTCCATCAGAGCCTGCGTCAATTTATTCATTTGCTTTTCCTCCTTCCTGCAGGGATAGGGCTTGCGGGCGGGAGCCGGGTCTGCGGCAGTCCCACGGTCAAGGATCTGCTGCACACCTTTGCTCCGCGCCCCTTCACACCTTCTTATCACGCGAAGAAAAGACTGTGTACCGTGAAAAAAGCAAGGAAGGCGCTGCCCGAATGCTGTCTGCGCCCTCCCCTTTCTCTGTCGGTTTCGTCTTTTTTCGTTGTGTGTAATAGTACGATTGCACAAAATTGGCAAGGGTATTTGTGCACATTCTACATTTTACCCGGTAGCATTGCACCGGCAAAACAAAACTGTTGTACACAGTGCACAGTTGAAGCATTCAAAAGTGTACACTCTGTACAATTCATTTTGTTTTATCCAAGGCTTTGCAGGCGCATTCTTCCGGTTTTGGGAAATATTTCCGCAAAAATAGCCATACCGTATAGCTTTTATATATCAGGTATATAAAAAACGTATAGGTATCTTCCCCGGTATGTTTGGGCGGCATCTTATGTATATTTCTTATACATATTTATTATAGAATCGCAGCCAAACCGCCTTACGCGGCCTGCTTTTCCCCGCGGCGGAACACCAGCCGGAAGATGGCACGGGCAAGCGGGCCGCAGTACAGCA